>Ga0185299_10001282_pt1 | contig 50784 bp, 33 predicted proteins | sample PaiPotPPA55metaG_FD_128002 | JGI IMG/M metagenome (GOLD analysis project Ga0185299, IMG submission 128002) | Iron sulfur acid spring bacterial and archeal communities from Banff, Canada, to study Microbial Dark Matter (Phase II) - Paint Pots PPA... ... | reverse complement strand
TCGATTTCGTGGATGGCCTGGTTGCCGACTTCACCGTTGCCGGTGTCCCAGATCCAGTGCCAGTTGTAGTGGAAGCGATTTTTTGTGAACGGCTTGAGCGGGGCGGGGCCGGTCCACAGATCGTAGTGGACGCCGGCGGGAACGGGTTCTTCGGTGGCGTGACCGATGGACGGGCGCCACTTGTAGCAGAGCGCGCGGGCCATGTAGACGTCGCCGATGGTGCCGTCGCTGAGATGCTTGATAGCTTCGAGCATGCCGGGGTTGGAGCGCGATTGGCTGCCGTGCTGGCAGATGCGGTTGTATTTTTTTACGGCGCGCACGAGCTGGCGGCCTTCGAAAGAATTGTGCGAGCAGGGTTTTTCGACGTAGACGTCTTTGCCGGCCTGGCAGGCCCAGATGGCCATGAGCGAGTGCCAGTGATTGGGAGAGGCGATGGAGATGGCGTCGATGTCTTTGTCTTCGAGAAGTTTGCGGATGTCTACGTAGGATTTCGGTTTTGGGCGGCCTAGTTTCTCTACGTCGGAGAGGCGTTCGTTCAAGATATTTTCGTCTACGTCGCAGAGGGCGGCTAGTTCGACGTTTGGGACTTGGGAAAAACCTTTGATGTGATCGGTGCCGCGGCCTCTGGTGCCGCAGATGGCTACGCGAACGCGATCGTTGGCGCCGAGGATTTTTCCGCCCAGGGCTAGCGCGGCTGCGCCAGCGGTGATGGCTTTGCCGGTGGTTTTAAGGAATTCGCGACGCTCGATGGGCATGTTGCCGCCTTTTTTTGGGGGGTGGTTCTTACAAACTGCATTGTATATCCGAGAGTTCCGCCGTGCACGCTTTCGGGGAGAGTTTGTGGAGTTTGCGCTAACGGAGATAAAGAAGGAGTGGAATTAACGCAGAGGGCGCGGAGTTCGCGGAGCCGGAGTGGGACCGTTCGCTTTGGATGAGATCGCTTTGTAGTTTACGGATTGGCGCGTTGACAGCGGGCAGGCAGGAGTGCCTGTGCTACTTCGGAGTACGTTCGTCAGGGCTTTGCGGTGGCGTTGTCTTTGGCGGCGTAGACGAATTGGCGGACTTCGGCGCGTTGTTTGTCGAGGTCGGCTAGATGTTGGGCGCGGAGTTGCTGATAGAGCTGGAGCTCTTGCTGGGCGCGATCTTTTTCGTTAGTGCGGACGTAGGCCTGGCCGAGACGATAGTGGGCGTCGGCCAGATCGGAGTTCAGTTCGATGGCGCGCTGGTAGTGTGGGATGGCTTCGGCGTATTTGGATTGGTCGGAGTAGAGATTGCCTAGCTGGAGTTGGGCTTCGGCTAGCGTGGGATCCAGCTCGATGGATTTCGTGAGCAGGGCTTGGATTTGGTTTAGATCGAGGCTGGGATCCTGGGCGCGCTTTCCCTTCCATAGGCTCATTGCGTAGTAGTAGAGGGCGCGGCCGTTGCGCGGTTGCAGCTCGGCGAAGCGGCGGAAACGCTTGATGACTTCGTCAGCTTGGGCGGGCGAACTGTCGTAGGCGCGGGAGAGGAAGGGATAGATGCGGGGATCTGCGGGACTCAGGTCGGCGGCGCGGAGCAGGGAAACGACAGCGTCGTCATATTTGCCTAGCGAGTAGAGGGCCATGCCGAGACCGATGGCCAGGCGGGAAGATTGCCGATAGCGCTCGGTGGCTTCGCGAAAAATTTGAATGGAGGGCCCGAGAGTGCGGTGGACGAGAAGCTCGCTGGCCCAGTCGAACATGTTGCTTTCGCTGGGGTCCATGTGGGCGGCGGTTTCGAATTCGTTGGCGGCAGTGACGAAGTTGCCGTCTTTTTCCTCGATTTCGGCCAGCAGATTATGGAGCTCTGCGGTGTTTTTTTGCTTGAGCAAGGTTTGCACGGACTCGCGCGCGTCTTTGGTGCGGTTGGTCAGAAGATAGGCGAGCGAGAGGTCGTAGCCGTTGTCGTAGGAAGAGGGATCGATGCGTTGGGCTTTCTCGAGGAACGGGGTGGCTTCGGCGATTTTTCCGTCGCGCACGTAGGCTTCGCCGAGATTGTGATTGGCGTCGAAATTTTCTGGTTCGAGTTGAGCCGCTTTGCGGAATTGGTCTTCGGCTGGGCCGATTTTCCCGAGGCGTGTCAGGTTGGCAGCGAGATTGGTTCTGGCTGCGCCGGAATTCGGGTTAAGGCGGACGGCTTTCTCGAGATGCTCGTTGGCTTTGGCGTCCTGGGATTCGGCGGAATAGACGAGACCGAGGAGTTCGTGGACTTCGAAGCTTTCCGGGACTCCGCGAAGCAGGTCTTCCAGTTGGGTGGCGGCTTCGGCGAAGTGGCCGGCGTCGTATTGGGCTACGGCGGCGTGGAATTGCTGGTCGAGGTTTTTATCGGGGGCTTTCGTCTGCGCGGCGGCGGGCGCAATGGGATGCATCAACGCCAGGAAAGCCAGCGGCCACAGGTATTTCATGATCACGAGGTTCTTATTTTAGCACCGGGGAGGCTAAGGAAAACGTGGTGAAAGGATTCCCGGCGACAAGAAGGGTGGCTTGGATGAGAAAGTAGATCCCCACACCCCGCTGAAAAACGCGGGATTCGGGATGACAGGTCCGCGCTTCGCTTGGGACGACAGAATTCATGCTTCGCTCGGGCGATTCATGCTTCGCTTGGGATAACAGAGTCATGTTTCGCTCGGGATGGGAGATTCACGCTTGGCTTGGGATGGGAAATTCGTGCTTCGCTCGGGAATGGGAGATTCGAGTGGAGAAAAAAGCCCGCGAAAGGCGCTTGGTCAGAGCGCCCTTCGCGGTTGGGGTGGTGAGGCGTCAGTAGTACAGCTTTAGGGCGAACTGGATCTGGCGCGGATCGTAAGGAGCGTCGCGCGTGGAGCCGATTTCGCCGAAAGACGAGCTGTTGTAGTTGCCCGATCCGGAGATGGCGACAACGCCGTTGCCGCCGAAGTTGGGAGCGTTGAAATTCGGGTGATTCGCGATGTTGAAGAACTCCGCGCGGAATTGCAGACGGAATCGCTCGTTGAAAGCGATGTCCTTGAAGATCGAAAAGTCGACCCTGTGGAATCCGGGTCCTTCGACCTGGGTAAGTCCGCCCAAAGCGGCAAGGCCGGTCTCAGACACGCATCCTACCGGTGAATTGGCGATGGGAACGGAGTTTGGTCCTAGCGCGCAAGGTTGCGTGAATGCCGCCGGATTGCCGTAGTAATTCAGTTTGCCGCTGGAGTCGGTGTGGAGTCCGAGTTTTAGACCTTGACCCGGTACAAAGAAATCTCCGCAGGCAGTCGCCGAAGTCGTGTTCGTTGGGCAAGAGAGAGTAATCGGTTGGCCACCCTGGAACGCCGCGCTCCAGTTGATGCTCCAGCCTCCGATGGCCTTGTCCATGAACCCGCTGGCATTGGTCATGAAGTGTTTACCCTTACCGAACGGAAGTTCATATCCGCCGCTGAAGTGGAAGACGTGCCGGATGTCGAAAGGAGCCAAGCCGTAGTCGCCCTGGATTCCGAAACCCGGAACATCCGGAGCGCGGTAGCCGTTGATGTTCCCCGAGGCACCGTTTCCGACGCTTCCGCCGTTGAGCAGGTCGTGAGCATCCGACAACACTTTGGAGAAGGTGTAGGTGCCGAGGAAGTTCAAGCCGTTTGCAAATGCCTTTTCGAGTTTGACTTGAAGGCCATGGTATCTACTGTTTCCCTCGGTTTGCGCAAGACTCGTGCCGCGCCCGAAGTCCGGGAACGGGACAAACAGTTGGGGATTCAGACTCGTGCCGTCGGGATTTTGAGTAGGCAAGATTTGGGTCACATCGTTGGCACCCGGGAAGACTTCCAGGTGGCGCGCCTCGGTATCTACGTAGGCAGCCTGGAAAGACATCGAAGGAGTCAATTGATATTGGACGGTGAAGTTGCTGCTCATGGAGTACGGAGTGATGTAGTTGAACTGGATTCCCAGGAGACCCAAGCCGTTGGCGTTGACCAACAGAGGGCTGAGCGGGGTGCAGGAGAAGCCGGTCTCAAAGGTTCCCGTATTACCGGGGCCCGCCGTGGCGCAACCTGGGAAGGTAATCGGTGTGTTCTGATTCGGCTCCGGGAAATTGAACTGGAATTGGAACGGATAGTTTTCGCCGATGTTTGGCGAATACCCGCGGTTCTCAAAACCATTGTAGAAGATGCCCCAACCGCCGCGAACAACCAGCTTGGGGGTGACCTGGTAGGCAAACCCGATTCGAGGCGCAAAGTTGGTGTTTTGCGAGTTCCCCAGACCAGGACCGTACTTGTTGGTTACATCGAGCGCTATGCCATCCTTGCCGAGCAGCGACAGGAAGCTCGGAGAGAGATTGCCAGAGTTGGGTCCCGGCGGAATGAGGTACGTCGGAACGGAGAAGGGGCCTCCGGCCGGCACGAAATTCGCCTGGTTGTGATGATGTTCGTAGACCAATCCGAAGAAATCATAACGAACACCGAGGTTCACGGTCAGCTTGTTGGAGACTTTCCAATCGTCGTTGACGTAACCGCCGTAGTAGTTCTTGCCGTTGTCGGTCTCCGCGATGTTGGAGGCGCGGATATCGGTGGCCCCGCCAAGGAAATTAACTCCGCCCACCGTCGATGCGATCGGAGTCAACAAGAATTGCGCGCGTCCGGTGTTTCCCTGGTTGCTGTTCGGGATGTCGGTGTAGTCACCATTGTAATCAAATTCTCCGCGCGACCAGGGTGGCTGCAGGGTGGAGAATTTCACGTGTTGCCACTCAAATCCCATCTTGAAGGTGTGCTTGCCGAGGATTTTGGTCACGTCGTCGGTAAGCTGGAACGTGGAACTCACTTCGTCGGAGGGCAAAAAGGCGTTGCTGCCCAGGGTTTGCAGCCCGTTTATTCCGAAGGCAGGCAAGCCTCCATTTTCGGCCAGTTGGGGAATCCCCTGGATGCCGAACGTTGCCGGAATATCAGTCAGGACGTTGGCCTCTGGAGAAACACGCGTGGTGTGAAGGTAATTCAAGCCCGCGCGCACAACGTTAACCAAAGACGGAGAGAACGTGTGGGTATAGCTAAGCGCACTCTGTTGGGCGTTCGCAGTTTGGTTACCGTCTTGGAAGCCACCGCCGTCCGCCACGCCGCCGAAGATTCCGGGGATGAATTGCGGGTCGTCCGCCAAGCTGAAGCGGAAGAACATTTGGTTTTTGTCGTTGAAATTGAAATCCATGCGGGCGTCAAACGCGTTGCGGTGTTCAAACAGCTTCGGTGAAGTGGCGAAATTCGACAAGAGGGACCCAGTTGTGGGTGTCGGATAGAGATTCAACAGTTTGATAGCGTTAGGGTCCAGCCGCCCAGCGGGGAGTATATTCAGGTTACACGCGGCGATCGTAAAGGTGACTGTACCGGCGCCACAGGTGCCGAAAGGATCGCGGACAAACCCCGTGGAGGTTGCAGGCAAGCCCGAGACGGGATCGGGAACGCCCACGGTGACAGCGCGAGTCGTGGCCGGATCCAGAATGGTTCCTACCGGGACTATTCGGCCTAAAGCGTCAGCCCTGGGAGCAGCTGACGATTGACCAGTGATGAGGTCCTGGAAATTTGTGTAACCGCTGCTGCGCTCGGCGACGGTGGGAACCGAGCCGGTCAGAATGGTTCCCTGAACTCTTCGCAGTCCTTCATAGTCGCCGAAGAAAAATACCTTGTTGCGACCGTTAAACACCTTGGGGATTACGACCGGGCCCCCCGCGGTGAAACCAAACTGATTCTGCCGCAATTCACCTTTCGGAACACCGCCGGCGTTTTCAAAGAAGTCCGCTGCGTCGAGTTTGTCGTTGCGGAAAAACTCCCAGACCGCACCGTGGAAGCTGTTGGTGCCGGACTTGATCGAGGCATTCAGAACGGCGGCACCCGACCGGCCAAACTCCGCGCTGAAATCCGAGGTTTGCACCTTGAATTCCTCAACGGCATCCAGCGGCGGAAGAACGACGTAGTTGGTACCGTTGAGAAAATCGACGGTGTCGGAATTGTTGTCGATGCCATCGAGCAGGTAGTTGTTTTGCGCGGGCCGAAGACCATTCGCCGCGAAAGCGCCACTGGCCGCGTTGCCGCGTGTATCCGCTTGCGGGGTGTTGACGCCGGCAGCGAGCTGAGCGAGGAACGTAAAGTTGCGGCCGTTCAGCGGGAGGTTGTTCACGCTGTGGGAGTCGACGACTTGACCGACGGAAGCGTCCTGCGTTTCGAGGACGGGAACGGTGGAGGCGACCTCGACGGTTTCGCTGACCGCGCCGGGCTTGAGGGCGAAATTGATGACTACTTCGGAGCCGACGTTCACCGGGACGTGCTTCTCGGTCATGGTCGAAAAGCCTTGAAAGTTTGTGCTGACGGTGTATTGGCCGATGCTTACGGGAGAAAATTTGTACTCACCGCTCGATCCTGTCGTTGTTGAAAGGGTAGCGTTGGTGCCCTCATTGGTGAGTGTGACGGTGGCGCCGCGGACCTCGGCTCCGGAGGCGTCGGTCACGGTGCCGAGGATGGCGCCGGTATCGACTTGGGCGCGCATGGGTAGAACGGCTAAGAACAGGACTACGCCGGCTGCCAGCGCTAGCCACGCGCGCCGGATCAACATTGAAACGGCCGTTGCTCTCATCACTTCCTCCTGTGGGCCGTTGGGCCCGCAAATGCGTCCTCGACCGTTGTAAAACCACGAAGTAACCGTTTTCCCGAAAGGCCGCCGCGAAACAACCAGGCCGAGCCGCGATCCGCACGCACCAGTGAGGAGGCGGAGGCTCACGCCTGCGACCGTTACTGACCGCCAAACATGCAGACCGGAAATGCTTGAACGAATGGGTTTGGTGTAAACCGCTTCACCTTTTGGATCCCCCAAACAACTTAACCGCTTAACCTAGTGTGGTCTGAAATAGCACGCGTTCTTGCGGATTGTCAAGCATTTTTTTTTCTTCTATACTTCGATCCGTTCGATTCTTCGTTACCTCGAGGCTGCCGTTTCCCATCATGGCCCTAACCATTCGTGATGTTGCCAAGGCCGCAGGCGTCTCCACCGCCACCGTTTCCAACGTTTTGAACAAGACCGGAAAAGTGGGCAGGCGCACGCACCATATCGTTCTTTCAGCGGTGAAACGGCTGGGATACTTTCCGAATGCGCACGCGCGCCACCTGGCGTCGCGGGACAGCCGGACGCTGGGAATCATTGTTTCGGACATCGTCAACCCCTTTTTCCCGGAAGTGATCAAGGGGTTTGAAACGCGGGCGCGGCAACTGGGCTATGACGCCATTCTCAGCGATACGAATTACGATCCACGGCGAACGCAGGAAGCTGCCGAGCGAATGATGGAGCACAACGTTCGCGGCGTTGCGATCATGACGTCGGAGATCAGCTTGCGGCTGATTCACGAACTGGCGCGGAGGAGGATTGCGGTCACGTTTCTGGATCTGGCGCCGGTGCGCGGGCACGTCAGCAAATTGCGGATCGATTATTTTTCGGGAATGAAGCAGATCGTTGAATATCTTTATAAGAGTGGCCATCGGCGGATTGCGTTCGTCGCGGGCCGGCCGAAGTTGAAGTCGAACGTTGCGCGGCTGCAAGCGTACGAAAAGTGCATGTCGGATTTGGGATTGCAAACTGGACCGGTCATTCCGGGCGACCTGCGCTTTGAGGGTGGATTGGCGGCGGGGTTGACGATTGCGAAGATGTCTGCGCCGCGGCCGACCGCGGTCATGGCCGTCAACGATCTGACCGCTGTGGGTGTCATCAAGGGATTGCTGAAGGGCGGCTTGCGCGTGCCTCAGGACATCTCGGTGACCGGGTTCGACAACACGCGATTGGCGGAGTACAGCAATCCTTCGCTCACCACCGTCGATGTGCACCGCGATATGTTGGGGCAGATGGCCGCCGATGCGCTGCACGAACTTTCTGCTTCGCCGAATCCTCAGGGGCGGGAATATCAGATTCCTGCGGAATTGATTTTGGGGGAATCGTCGGGGCCTGCGCCCTCGGAGTCGGACTGAAATTTATTTGGCCGGATCCGGCGATGTCATTCGGGGGATTAGCGATCCAGCGACCTCACCGGCAACAGCGTGCACGCAACTAGGAGTATGGGTCGCGGTTTCATCTAAACCCCGCGGTCTCAGGACCGCGGCTACAAGTGCGGACAACCTGCGAGTGCTAGCATGCAGAAGACCGGGCTGTGCTGCGCGGATATCAAGGATGGCGAAAACAAAAAGCGACAGCCGTTTTGTATCGCGCAGGCAATTCTTGCGCGGGATGCGTTGGGCTCCGGTCTTGTTTCTGCCCGCGCCAATCCGTGGGTCGATCTTTCATCCGGCAGTTTCGTTCGATGAGCGAAAGTCCTCGTTTGTTTTTTCTGATTCCCGCCTGACGCCGCACTATCCCGCGAAATCTCCGCTGGATGACTTGCTCCGCCTGGTGGCTCCCGGGTCGGATGAGTTTGTTACGGAAAAATATGCGTTTGAAATTGGGCGGCTGCTTGATGGATGGAGCGGCGGCTTGCGGAGTAGCCCGCCCGCGTTGGATGTTTTGGCTCGATTTCTTGATCCTTCGATCGAAAGCGGCCTGTTTGGCCCTGCTCAGGAAAAAACTTTGCGTTCGGGGAACGGAATCGCCGTCGTTCGAAGATCATTTGAGCAAAATTCGTCACACACTACTACGGTGTGTGGCGGAACCGGCGGAAATGTTTCGGCGTGCCGGGAATATTTTATTAATGGGATCAAAGCTTACTTTGACAGTTGGGCGCGGATCGAGACAGCGGATTTCGAAATCATTCACATCGAAGAGATTGCGGGCGGGGCGCTGCGGGTGCGTGCCGACATTCGTTACTCCTTCGTCGCTAAGGTGACCGGCGCAGGACGCGAGGAGCGGGTCGGAGTGTGGCAGACGGAGTGGTCGCGCGATGGATCGAACGCGTGGCGCGCGAGAAAATGGGAGGGGACGGAGGAAACGGTAAGCCAAGCGCGTGATCCTGTTTTTGTTGATATTACGTCGCATGTTTTCGGGCAGACGGAGTCGTATCGAAATCAGCTAGCTCGTGGCGCTGACTATTGGCGCACGGTCCTGGATGGCGCGTGCGGAATCGATGTTTACGGTAACAATGGCGTGGCCGTGGGTGACTTCGATGGTGATCGGCTAGACGATTTGTACGTCTGTCAGCCGGCGGGGCTTCCTAATCGGCTGTATCGCAATCGCGGTGACGGAACTTTCGAAGATGTGACCGAAAAATCCGGTGTGGGCGTTTTGGACGGCACGGCTTGCGCTTTGTTCGCGGATTTCGAGAATAGGGGACTTCAGGATTTGCTGGTTGTTTGCGGCAGCGGACCTTTGCTGTTCGTCAATCAGGGGAACGGAAAATTCGCAATCAAACGCGATGCGTTTCAATTTGCTCGTCCCCCAGCGGGCACTTTCACAGGCGCGGCGGTGGCCGACTACGATCGTGATGGGCTGCTGGACATTTATTTTTGCGTTTACAGCTACTACCTGGGATTGGACCAGTATCACTATCCCGCTCCTTACTTTGACGCGCGCAACGGTCCTCCGAACTTTCTGCTTCGCAATGAAGGAAACGGAACTTTTCGCGACCGCACCGAGGCCGCGGGATTGAACGTTGATAACGACCGCTACAGCTTTGCTTGCGCGTGGGGTGATGGCAACGGGGATGGTTCGCCCGATTTGTATGTAGCGAACGATTTTGGGCGGAGCAATTTTTACCGAAACCGAGGTGACGGGACCTTCGTTGCCGCTTCCGCCGAAGCCAGCGTTGAAGATCCTGGCGCGGGGATGAGCGCGTGCTGGTTCGATTTCGACAACGATGGAAAGCAGGACATTTACGTTGCGAACATGTGGTCCGTGGCAGGAATGCGGGTTTCGGAGCAAAAACAGTTTCACGAGAAAGAGCCGGAAGAGATTCGCGCACTCTATCGCCGGCATTCCCGCGGTAATTCGCTATATCGGAATGAGGGGAACGGGAAATTTCAGAATGTCAGCGGCGCGACGGGCGTGGAAATGGGGCGGTGGGCATGGTCGTCGGACTCCTGGGATTTCGATCACGATGGCTATCCGGATCTGTATATCGCCAACGGTTATATTTCGGGACCGATCGATCCCGATGGCGACCGCGGGGCTGTGTCGAGCTTTTTCTGGCGGCAGGTGGTTGGAAAATCGCCGCAAGAAGCGAACCCGTCCGCGAACTACGAGAGCGGTTGGAATGCCATCAATGAACTGATTCGGTCCGACGCGACCTGGAACGGCTACGAGCGGAATGTTTTTTACGTCAACAATCGTGATGGGACCTTTTCCGAATTTTCCGGCGCTGCTGGTCTGGACGCGCGCGATGACAGCCGCGCTTTCGCGTTGGCGGACCTGAACGGTGACGGGCGGCTGGAAGTGATCCTGAAAAACCGTGGCGGTCCGCAAATTCGCGTATTTCACAATGTGATGAAGGAGATCGGCGGCTCGATGGCCTTTCGCTTGCGTGGAACGAAAAGCAATCGCGATGCGGTCGGCGCTTCGGTGAGCGTGCAAGCTGGAACCCTCCGGCAGACAAAGTATGTTCAGGCCGGGTCCGGCTTTTTGTCGCAACATACTAAAGAGGTTTTCTTTGGCGTAGGCGATACAAAGGGAACTATGCGGGCCACGGTTCGCTGGCCCAGTGGTTTAACACAGGATTTCGAAAATTTGCCGGTGAATCATCGGATTGACGTTCAGGAGGGCTCGCACGATTTTGTTGCGACGGCTTTCGTCGATTCGGCGGCGTTTTCCGCTGGGGCGGGTCGCGATTCCGTGAAAATTGAATCTTTGCCTGCGTCGGTCGAAACGTGGCTCATTGAGCCGCTTAGCGCGCCGGAGTTTTCTTTGCCCGACCTGTCCGGGAACATCCGGGAACTTCGGTCGTTTCGAGGCAATGTTGTGCTGCTTACATTTTGGGCGATGTCGGCGGCGGCATCGCTCGACCAATTGGAATCTCTACAGAGATCTCATTCGCGGCTTGCTTTGAGCGGGCTTCGCATCGTGGGCGTCAACGTCGATGAACCGGGCGGCGCCTCCGAGGCGCGATCTTTTGTTGCGAAGCACGGTATTTCGTTCCCGATTCTGCTGACGACCGAGGAAGTGTCAGGTGTCTACAACATTATTTATCGCTATTTGTTCGATCGGCGCAGAGATCTCGGCATTCCATCGTCGTTCTTGATCGATCGCGACGGGACGATCGTGAAGGTGTATCACGGCCTTGTGACTTGCGAACGGGTCGCGGACGATCTGAAAGCAATGCCGAGCACCGCAGCCGATCGTTTGCATAAAGCACTGCCGTTTGCTGGCACCCTGTACGAAGGCGACTTCAAGCGCAACGACTTTACGTATGGGGTCGCATTTTTTCAGCACGGTTATTTGGAGCAGGCCGCGGCGTCGTTTCAAAGCGTGATTGCCGCAAAGCCGGATGAACCTGAGGCTTATTACAATCTCGGGACGCTCTACCTCCGCAGGAATGTGCTCCCTGACGCGCGGAAGTACCTCGACCAAGCGGTCCAGCTTCGGCCGGAATATCCCGAGGCGTGGAACAATTTGGGAATGATTGCGGCTCAGGAAGGCCATGCGGATGAAGGCGTTCGCAACTTCCAGAAGTCGCTGCAACTGCGGCCGGACTACGTCACCGCGCTTCTTAATCTTGGGAACTTGTACCGGCGGGAGGGAAATTTTGACGAGGCGGAAAAACTCCTGCGCCGCGCGCTTGAGCTCGAACCAGAGAATCCAGAAGTAAATTACAACCTGGGCATGCTCTATGCGCGGCAGAACCAGTTGGAACGCGCTTCCGAGTCATTGGAACGAGCCGTGAGTCTGCGCCCCGCTTATCCCGATGCATTGAACAATCTTGGCGTGCTGTTTGTGCGCGAGCACAAATATCCCGAAGCGAAGGAGAAATTTGAGACGTGCATCCGGGTTGCCCCGGACTTCGATCAGGCTTATCTCAATCTGGCGCGACTGTTTGTGGTACTGAACGATAAGAGCCAGGCCAAAGAGGTTTTGCTTGCGTTGCTTCGCCAGCAACCGCAGCACAAAATGGCCCAGCAGGCGCTGGAGATGCTAAATTGAATTTTCGGCGTGGGAAATCAAACGCGTCGCACACCGAGCGATGAATGTGAGCGCTTCATTTCAGCAAGGCTTTGGAACGACACGCACCCTACCGCAATTATGCGGGATTGCGCTGGCGCTGTTTCTGTCGCTGGCCACATCGCTCGCTGCGGAGCAACGATCGTCCAACCAAGCCGCGGTCCAGCACAATTCTTCGGTGGATATCGCGGCACGCCTCGATCAGATACGCACGTATCTTCAGACCGGCCGCACCGCCCAGGCGTTAAAAGCCGCAACCACACTCTCTTCGCAAAATAAGGACGATGTGCAAGTCCATTTCACGCTGGGCGTGCTGCTCGGCTCGGAAAAACAGTACAAGATGGCGCAACTGGAGCTGGAGCGTTCTAATGCATTGCAGCCGGAAACATTCGAGATCCTGTACAACCTTGGGCAAACGTATCTGCGCAACGCGGAATACGACAAAGCGGAACTCACGTTGGGCCGTGCGCTAAAGCTGAAGCCGGATTCACCGGAAACGCTCTCTCTGCTCGCGCAGGTTGATTCCGAACAGGGAAAATCCGTGGACGCGCTGGATTTGCTGGTGCGGGCGCATAAACTGGCAGCGGAAAATACCGACATCATTTTTCTGCTGGCGCGCGTCAGCATGACCCAGAACTACTTTGAGGATGCCATCCCGCTGCTGGAGTCGGGGTTGCAGATCGCTCCACGGCGCGCCGATCTTCACGCGGCGCTTGGCGAGAGCTATTTCATGTCGGGGAAAGCCGAAAAGGCCATCGAGGAGTTCAAAACGTTAATCGAGGTGGATCCGTCGGCCCGCTCGTACGCGTTCATGGGCCTTTCTTACCGGCACCTTGGGCGATTCGACGAAGCGCGCAAATATTTCGAGGTCGGCCTCAAAAAAGATCCGCACAACGCGTCTTGCTTATTCAACATGGGGTATATCGAAGAGCGGCAGGGGAATCATGCGCGGGCGGAGGAATTGTTGCAGGCGGCCCTGCGCTATAAACCGGATCTTTCGGAAGCGCTGCTGGAGCTTGCCAATCTGCGCATCGAGAAGAAGAAATTCGAGGAAGCGGCGGAGCTCCTTCGCAAGTACGTGAAGCTGAGCAAGGATCCTGCGTCGGGATACTACAAGCTCGCGATGGTGGAGAGGAGCTTGCATCAAACCGAGGCCGCGGAGCGCGACTTGAACGTGTTTCAGACGCTTTCTAAAAATGCGGCGCCGGGACCTTATCCTTACCAGAACTTGTTGGATTACGTGGGTACGCGGTCCAGTCTTTCCGATCGCGAGCGCGCGGAACTCGATCTCAAACAGTTGACCGAGGAGCTCAACAAACATCCAGATCAACCCCAGAATCTCTATCTTCTCGTTGAGGCTTATCTCAAACTCGGGAGATTGAATGAGGCGCGACAGACACTGGAAGAACTCGATCGATTGAGCAGTGGCGACTTTCGCACGCAGACTGGGGTGGGCGTGCTGGTGGCGCGCTACCGTTTATATGACGATGCCATTCGGCATTTCCAATCGGCCTTGGCCGCAAATCCGGATTCCGACGACGTAAAATTCGATCTTGCCGACGCTTACTTTCGCAAGGGGCTGTACGCCGAAGCTCTCGAAGCCGCGGGCCACGTTTCGGAAAAAGGGCGGCAGGACGATTCGTTTCTCGCTTTGCTTGGAGATATTTACGCGCACCTGGGCGATTCCGCAAAGTCGTCCGAAATTTTTCGCGGTGCGATTCGCAGGAACCCCGACAACGACCAATATTATCTTTCGCTCGCGCTGGTGGAATTGCGCGCACGCGACGTCGATGGCGCTGCGGCGACCTTGAGGCAAGGCCTGGCACGCATTCCCAGCTCCGGCAAAATTCTTTGGGGCCTGGGGATCGTCTCCGTCCTTGAGGGGAAAACGCCACAAGCGGAGCAGCACCTGGAGCGCGCCGTGGATTTGCTGCCGGAATGGCCCGGGAGCTATTCAGCGCTGGGCATCTTCTACTATCAAACCGGAGAAATCGCCAAGGCGCGCGAGGTGCTGAATCGCTTCAAGGGTAGCCATGCCAGCGGTAGCTTGGACGTGAACCGGATTGAAGAAGCCTTGTCTCGAGCGCCCGAGCGGCCCTCGACGCTTGGCCAGCCGATGCCGATCGGTGAGCGGCAGCAATTTTTGCAGATGGCCCTTTCGCTCGCGGATCGCACCTTATGATGCGGAGGCAGGCGAAGGGTGAGACGTTGCGTTCCCGGCGCGACTTTAATTGGAAAGCCGCGGGCGCTGCGATTCTGGCGCTCAGCATGACCGCTCTGGCGGTATTTCACGGCAAGGCCTTCGCGGCGCAGTCTGCGAAAACGCACAATCCTCCGATCACTGTGCGCTACACCGACGTTCGTCAGGCTGCCGGAATTACCTTTCTTCAGGACTCCACGCAGACGGACGAAAAGTATTACCTGGAAACGATGGGCACCGGTGTTGGCTGGCTCGACTACGATCAGGACGGCTTGATGGATCTCTATTTCGTCCAATCGGCGGCCACCGATATTTACAAACCGCCGCATCCGTTACGCTCTGCGCTGTACCACAACAATGGCGATGGAACGTTTACCGACGTGACTGAAAAGGCTGGTGTGGGAGGCGCCGGGCATTACGGTCAGGGAGTTGCCGTCGGCGATTTCGACAACGACGGCTATCCCGACCTGTACGTGACCGGCTACGGACGCGCGATTCTTTATCACAATAATGGCGATGGCACTTTCACTGATGTAACGGCCAAGGCCCGCGTTGCCGATGAAGGAGGTTGGTCCACCAGCGCCGGTTGGTTCGACTATGACAAAGATGGATGGCTCGATCTGGTGGTGACCAACTATATTGAGTGGTCGCCAAAAAATAATTTGTGGTGCGGCGAACGGCGGCCCGGATATCGCTCCTATTGTAATCCCGGCAATTACAAAGGGCAGAAAACCAAGCTCTACCACAACAATCACGACGGCACGTTTACCGACGTGAGCGATTCCTCCGGTGTCGGCAAACCCGAATCGAAAGGCATGGGCGTGGTGCTCGCGGACTTCAATAATGATGGCTGGACCGACATCGCCATCGCCAACGACACGTGGCCGAATTTTCTTTTTCTCAACAAACATGACGGCACTTTTCAGGATGTTTCGCTCATCTCCGGAATCGCGGCCAGCGAAGACGGCCGCTATGAAGCCGGAATGGGCATCGACGCGGCGGACGTGGACGGAGATGGCTGGCAGGACATCTACGTCACTCATCTTGATTTCGAGTTGAACCGGCTGTACCACAACAACCAGAATGGGACGTTCGACGACTACACCTATCGCTCCGGCATTGGGAACAAAGCCATTTTGCTGAGCGGCGTGTCGATGAAGTTTCTGGATTACGACAACGACGGCTGGCCGGACATTTTGCAGCTGAACAGCGCGATGCTGGACAATGTGCAGCTTTATCACGGCGAGGTATCGTACAAAGAGCCTCTGCTGATGTTCCGGAATCTAGGCCAGGGCATGTTCGACAAAGTTTCGGATTCCCTGGGGCCGGATTTTGTGCGGCCCATTCCGGGGCGCGGCCTCGCTACCGCTGATTTCGACAACGATGGCGACACCGATATCGCGGTCAACAATCGCGGGGATTATGCGGAACTCTTGCGCAACGATGGCGGCAACGCCAATCACTGGCTGGAGATTTTATTGATCGGGACGAAATCGAATCGCGACGGCGTCGGCGCTTCACTGAAGCTGACCTCGGAAGGCGTAACGCACATCGAACAGGCCAAGGGCGGAATGAGTTACATGTCGGCGAGCGATCCGCGCATGTTATTCGGCCTCGGTAAGCGGGCGAAGATCGAATTGCTGGAAATTACCTGGCCGAGCGGGCAAATCGATCGGCTGACCAATGTGCCGATCGACCGGATTATCGCCGTCAAAGAAGGCTCGGGCCTCGTGCCGCACACGTTCGCGAAGATCGCCTCGAAAGCCGCGACTCCGTGATATTTCCCCGGCGGCGTTTTCTCGGATCTTCGCTAGTCGTACTCGGCAGCAGCCTGCTGGATGCGCTCGCCACCCCGCTCTGGAAGTGGAATCGTCGCGCGGTGGTGCGCGCTGCGTCCATTCCTCCTTCCAACACGCTGTCGCCGGTACAATTCGTCGACGTCGCGCGCGAAGCTGGTTTGAACGCGCCCAACGTTTGGGGCGGCGTCGATCACAAGAAATATATCATCGAGGCCAAAGGCAGCGGCCTGGCGTTTTTCGACTACGATCACGACGGCTGGCTGGACATCTATCTGACCAACGGTACACGGTTCGATGCGAAATGGGAGCCCGGCAAAGCGCCAACATCGCATCTCTACAAGAATAATCGAGACGGCACGTTCACCGACGTCACCGCGAAATCCGGGCTCGCGCGCACCGGCTGGCAGACCGGCGTGTGTGTTGGCGACTACGACAACGATGGCTGGGACGACCTTTTCTGCTGCTTCTGGGGCCACAACACTTTGTTCCACAACAATGGCGACGGCACATTCACTGACGTCACACAGAAGGCCGGCGTTTACGACGAGAAAATTCGGTGGGGCGCGGGCTGCACGTGGCTTGATTACGACCGCGACGGGCGCCTCGATCTCTTCGTGTGCAATTACATCAAGCTCGATCCGGAAAACACACCGTCGAAAACCGAACCGTCTGTCTGTCAGTGGAAGGGAATTCCCACGATGTGCGGTCCGCGCGGTTTGCCGGGCGACACCAACGTGCTGTATCACAACAGCGGCGACGGAACGTTTACCGATGTCTCGGAGAAGGCCGGCATCCTGAAGCCCGGCCCGCGCTATTCCATCACCGCGGTGTCCTACGATTTCGATAACGATGGCTGGCCCGACATTTACGTGGCCGTGGACTCGCAACCCAGCATTTTGTTTCGCAACAATCACGATGGCACGTTTACAGACCAGGCCGTGATCGCGGGCGTGGCGTACAGCGAGAATGGCCACGAGCAGGCGGGCATGGGCGTTGGCGTCGCCGATTACGACTGCGACGGCTGGTTCGACATTTTCAAAACGAACTTCGCCGATGATACCTGCAACCTATACCGCAACAACGGCGACGGAACCTTCGGCGACGTCACCTTTTCCTCTGGAATTGGGATCAACAATCAATATGTGGCGTGGGGCTGCGGTTTCGTCGACTACGACAACGACGGCTGGGCCGACATCATTCAGGTGAATGGGCACGTGTACCCGGAGATCGAAGGACACGACACCGGCCAGACATTTAAAAACCAGCGGTTGGTCTACAAAAATTTGGGCAACGGCCGATTCAAGGACGTTTCCGCTGACATGGGCCCCGGCATCACGGCGCGATTCTCGAGCCGCGGGGCAGCTTTCGGTGACTATGATAACGACGGCGACATCGACGCGCTCATTCTCAACATGAATGATTTGCCGTCGCTTCTTCGCAATGATGGCGGCAACGCGCAGAATTGGATCAAGATCAAGCTGATTGGCACGAAGTGTAATCGCACGGCCATTGGCGCTCGTGTGCGCGTGGTCACTGGCAGTCACGCTCAGATCGACGAGGTGCACAGCGGATCGAGCGTGATGTCGCAAAGCGATCTGCGGCTGCACTTCGGCCTGGGGAAAGTGCAAACGATCGACGCGCTGGAAGTGAAATGGCCGACCACGCAGAAACTCGAGCGCTTTACCCAGGTGAAGGCCAATCAGATTCTTACGATCCGCGAAGGTAGCGGCATCGTTGATGCGTTCAAATCTAAAGCCAAATAGTGTGGCTCAAGCAGACGTTCACCACAGAGTCGCAGAGAATACGGAGACGGTTCGGGGTGGCCGGTGCTTTAGTGTGGTGCAGAAGTCCCTGGCTGGTTCTTCAAGATAATAAGAAATTGCTTCAGCTCGCTGCGCTCGCGTTCGACGGCCGCTGCCTCCGTTTTTTTAGCTTGTTGATAATCGTCAAATTCTTCGTGGGCCTTCGTTTCGTCACCGGTGCGCTTGTACGCGAGGCTCAGCCGGTAGTGAGCTTCGCTTAACTGCGAGCTTACTTTGATGGCCTGCTGAAAGGCCTGAATAGCGTTTGGGAAATCATTTTGCGCGAAATAGAGAACGCCCAACTGCACATACGCATCGCCGAGACTTGGGTCGAGCTTCGTGGCTTTTTCGAGCAGCGCCTCCGCTTGGCGCGCGGTCGTCGAGCTCTCCGATCTTCTTTGTCGTTTCCACAGCGACACCGCGTAATAGTAATTCGCAAGCGCATTGGCGGGCTGTTCACGCACAAAGCGAGCCAGCCTTTCTTCAGCGCACGGAAGTGGCGCCGACACGGTTTTTTCCATCTGCCCGAGAAAAAGATACGGTGCTGGATCGGCTGGCTTCAAGTCCGCAGCGTCGCATAGCCGCCGCGCCGCGTCGTCGTACGAGCCGACGCCGTATAAAGCCGCGCCGAGTCCAGCCAGCATTCTTGCGGATCCTGCATGCAACGCGGATCCCTTGGTGAAAACTTCCACTGCGGGTTGCGCCGCTTTATGTAGCAGAAGTTCGGCTCCCCAATCGAAATAGTTCTGCTCGCTCGGATACATGCGCGCAGCGCGCTCATACTCGCGCACCGCATCGAGCGGATCGCCCAGCCGCTCATCGAGATCGCCCAATAAATGATGGCCTTTGGCATCGTCCGAGGTCGCGAGTATTTTGCGCACTTGCTCCCGCGCTCGTGTCCAATCGCCTTTGGCTTGGGATTCCAACGCGACTGCATATCTGCTGCCGGAATTGACGCTCGAAGATTTCTCCGAGACGCCGGATTTCAGGTTCACAGTTTCCTTCGCCAGCGCCTCACTGGTTCGCGAAGTGGTGTCCGATCCATGCAAGCCAACATTCGACCAGTCCGTGACACCAGCCACGGTGAAATCGGGCTCGTCTTTAAACTCCATCGTTGCGGCCGCGGACTGAGGAACCAGAACCAAATCGAGGTGTTTTTTTGCTCCAGCCGATAAAACAAAGGGCCCCTGGCTGCTACGCAGTTCGGACTTCTGCGCACGGATGGTGTAAGTACCACCATGATCCAGCGATGCTTCGAAAGTTCCGTCAGTCCTTGTTTTCGTCTCGACAGGTTTGGAAGATCCCTTCTCTTCGAAAAACACCGACGCGTCGGCGACTGGTTCGCCCCCTGACGTGCGTACTGTGCCGGTGACCGTGATGGTCTCGGGCGCGTCTTGCGCAAATAATGTATTTCGCGGCCAGCTCAGCAGCGCTAGAGCGAACAAAATGATGGATGCCGACGACCCGATGCGACCTCTCTGCAATCGCGACATGAACGCCGTTTGCATGCTCACCGCATTCTAGTCCGCGCTTAGGCTGGCGACAAAGCTAAAGCGCGACGAAACAAACCCATCGACCCGCAAAGTTTACGCGAATCGCCAGCAACGAGTGCAAACGATCTTGTCGCTGCAAACGAATTGTGATGAAGTGTCTGCTCACAAATCCACGCAAAGGGAATTAGAATGAAACCTACCTGGCCGGCGGACGTTGTCTTCAAATGGCGTGGAATTCCCATCTTTTTGTTGCTGTATTCGTTGCCGGTATCGGCGCAAAACGCACCGTCGTCTGCTGGCAAACAATATACAGATGAACAACGCACGGCGCGGGCCCTGGAAAACGCGCGAGCGAATTCTCTGGACCTCCACGCGTTTCTCGTGGACCTGCCCAAGGGCGCGGATTTGCACAATCACCTGAGCGGAGCGGTCTACGCTGAGTCGTGGATCCGCGCCGGCGCCGAGGACGGACTTTGCGTCAATACCGCTACACTCGCCTTCGTTAAGCCTCGACACGCTCCGGAAAATGCGCCTGCCAGTGCAGTGTGTGACAACGACAACGTTCCGGCTACCCAAACGTACAAGGATCAACATCTTTACGACGCGCTCATCGATGCGTTCTCGATGCGCGGTTTTGTGCCGTCGCCGGGCAACACCGGCCACGATCATTTCTTTGACACCTTCGATAAATTCGGCGGAACCGACCGTCGCCACAAAGGTGAGTGGCTCGACGAAGTTGCTACGCGGGCGGCTGCTCAGAATGAACAGTACCTGGAATTGATGGAAACTCCCGATTTCACTCACGCTGCCACGCTGGTCCACGAGATCGGTTGGCACGACGATTTTGGCCAGATGCGTGATGCGTTGCTGGGGCGCGGTCTGCGCGAAGACGTCGCCACGGTCAAAGCAGCTTTCGATCAAGCCGAAGCTACGCGAGCCAAGCGCGAGCGCTGCGGACAGCCGGACGCAACTCCCGCGTGCAGGGTGCAGCTTGGCTTCATCTACCAGGTCCTACGCGGATTCCCGAAGGAAATTGTTTTCGCGCAAACGCTGCTCGGCTTTGAGACGATTTCCGCCGACCCGCGCGTCGTCGGGATTAATTTTGTCATGCCAGAAGACGGATACATATCGATGACCGACTACGCTTTGCAAATGCGCATGGTGGGATTTCTTCACGGGAAGTATCCGAAGGTGCACATCGCCTTGCATGCTGGCGAGCTAGCGCCGGGTCTGGTCACCGAGGAGGGCCTTTGCTGTCACATTCGGCTGGCCGTCGAGCAGGGGCATGCCGAGCGCATCGGCCACGGCGTCGATGTGATGTACGAAGACCGGCCTTACGATCTGCTGAAGGAGATGGCGGCGAAACACGTGATGGTGGAGATCGCTCTGACGAGCAACGACGTGATTCTTGGTGTCAGCGGCAAGGATCACCCGTTTCCGATCTACCGAAGATTTAGTGTGCCCGTTGCGCTATCGACGGACGATGAGGGCGTGTCGCGGATCGACCTGACGCATGAATATGTTCGAGCAGTCGAGACCTACGGGTTGCGCTACGCCGATCTGAAGCTGCTTGTGCGAACCGGACTTGAACACAGCTTTCTGCCAGGCGCCTCGCTCTGGAGCGATCCCGACATTTTCAAACGCCCAGTCCAGGGTTGTGCCCGGGAGGCGTTTGTCAAAGACGAACCATCATCCAGCTGCGCGCAATTTCTTCGAACCAGTGAGAAAGCAGGCCAGCAATGGGAACTCGAACGCCGTTTCAGAGCATTCGAGGCAAGCCGCTAGGGCTAGTCCCAGTAGCGCAGGAAAATCTAGGGCGCTTCAGTTTGCACTGACGGAGGAAGGCCGCGTCCCACCGACCCAATGTAGGGGCGCGCTTTAGCGCATCTCCTCCGGCTCAATATCGCAAGGTAACCTCCTTCCTCAATGAACAGCGGCTCCCAGCCGAGCGGCATACGCCAGCAATTTCGCGTCACCTCCACGCGCCGCCGCAAGCTGCACACCCGCCCCGCCTTCCGCTGGCAACGTCACGACCGGGTTTCCCGCCAGACTGAACGGAGTCGTATAATGCAGAATCGCCTTACGCGAATTGCCGTGATCCGCTCCCACCAAAAGCCTCGCCACCGGCGCGCACGGAACAATCAGGAAATCGTGCTGACGGAGAAGAACGTCCATTCTTTCGCGAAATGCTGCGTGGCGTTGCCGGAATTGCTGGATTTCCGCGGGGGAAATGGACGCGCCCCAGGCCAAACGCTCAGCGATCGTCCGCTCGAAAACCGAAAAGTCACCGTGCGTCGCCGCCATGTGAATCGCCGCAGCTTCACTCGCCTGTATGGACGCATAGATTTCCATCGCTTCGTCCCAAAATGAGATATCGACGGGAACAAGCTCCGCTCCGAGATCGCGCAAACGTTCCTGCCACCGCCGAAAACAATCCTTCACGACCGGTTCGCAATCATCCAGAAATTCGCGCGCCGCTACGCCGATGCGAACGGTCGTCTCCGCCGCAGCGGGGACGTCGAGGTCGAATAACGCCGCGGCAAGCAGCGGCGCATCGCGCAAATCTCGAAAGAGCCAGCCAAGCGTGTCAAAGGAATCCGCCAGGTGCACGCCGCCCCGCCACAACGCGCGGTGGTGCGCGAGTTCGAGCGAAGCGCGATAGCCAGCCAAGCCGCAAAGGGCGGCCGGTACGCGAATCGAGCCGCCGGTATCGGTGCCAATGGCGGCGACCGCAGAGCCTTCTTGTACGCTGGCAGCACCGCCGCTGGAAGAGCCGCCAGTCAGCAGCGCGGCATTGCAAGGTTGCGTTGAATCGCCATAGTCAGGGTTTTCCCCAGTGATGCCGTAGGCTAGCGGGTGTAGGTGCGTTTTGCCGACGATCACAGCACCCTGCGACCGCAAACTTGCGGCGACGGCGGAATTTTCGGTCGCAGGCGCATTGTGTTGCGCGTAGTAGCGCGTTCCCGCGGTGGTGACGAAGCCCGCCAAGTCGAAACAATCTTTAAGTGACACAGGGAGCCCGTAGAGCGGCGGCTTGTTAGCGCCAGCAAACCGCTTTGGCAATTCGTCCGCATCGCGCAACGCGCATTCCGCATCCAGAGCGATATATACGTTGCGGCGTGAGTTGCTATTGGCGCGAGAGAGGGCTCGTTCGACCGCGACGCGAGGCGTGATCGCCTCGGACCTGAGCGCGGCGCGCAGTTGCTGGATCGGACTGATTGCGGCGGACATCCGTGCATTGTAACCGCATCCGATGCCGGGAACGGCAGCAGTTCGAGCCGGCCTTGGTATGCTTTGCGACGTAAACGTCGGGACAGCCCTCGTTTGGAACTTGGTCGTACTGCCTTCGCGCACTGATCCCGGCAGACCACGGCCTCGCCTTTTCTCGGGAGCCACACACAAGAATGTTTGTGCTACCCAAAACGAAAGCGGCGGCCTCTCGGCCGCCGCTGCTTTCGCGCAGGTTGAGGACTACAGGAGAACTCAGAACGAAAGCTTCAGAGTCATCTGAATCTGTCGCGGGCCGCCGATGGTCTTGTTCACAATGCCCAAACCGCTGGCGGTAGGAGACGAGTAGAGCGACGAACCGAAAGTCGGGAAACCATTAAAAAACAGGTTTTGCGAAACGTTGTCGACCGGCACATCGAAGCTGGCCGTATTGGTCACATTGAAGACGTCCAGGCTGTACTTGAGCGAAAACCGCTCCGTCAATTTCGTCATTTTAACAACGGAGACGTCCGCGCGCCGCTGCCAGGGTTGCCGGAAGATATTGCGTTGCCCGGTGGTGAAGTTCGTCTCAAAAGTGTCGCCCGGTGCAATGGCGCCACCCAAATCTCCGGGCTTCAAGAGCGGCAGGGTGAAGCACGAAGCATTCAACGCAGGCTGCCCAACGTTTGCGCCGCTGTGATCCGTTAAAGCGCCCGACGGTGTGCACGTACCCAGCGGCACGATCGGATTGGTGATGCCGTCCGAGGTGCCATAGAAGATGCTGCCCACCGCGCCCGAATAATCGATGACGCTGTAGGGCTGTCCGCTTTGGATGATGGCCAGGCCTTCGAGCGCCCACCCATTCGCCAGCTTGCCTTTCAACGTTGAGGCTTGAAAGAAATTAGGCACTTCGAAGAGGTAGGTGAAGTTGATGACGTGCTTGCGATCGAAGTCCGACAATCCATAGCCGCTGCGAAGGTTCAACGGGTTGTTGCCGTTGTAAAACAGACCCAGAGCACTCTGCTCATCGGTGGCATGCGAGAAGGTGTAGGAGAAACCCACTTGAACGCCATGACTCAGACGTTTCTCAACATGCGCCTGGAGCGCGTGGTACGCCGAGATGCCCGCGGCAGTGTAAGACTCGGATTCCGATGAATAGCCGATGTAGGGAACGCGAAGGTCCACGTTGCCGCCTTCGTAGTTCGCCGTCATCTGGGTTCCGTCGGGAAGCCCCATGGGAGCGCAGCCCGCCGAAGTCGTCAGATTGCAAGTTGCGGTGTAGGCGCACGCGCCCGGATTCAGAGTCGGGTTGCACCCCGGAGGCGCCTCCACGACATAGCCATAGGTGTAGTTCTGTCCGTGAATCGGATGGGAAGGCGTGGCGACTTGCGCTTGGTTGAACGGTATGGGGATGACTCCGTGCCGTCCCAGATTTCCGACGTAGCCGATCTCAACGGAAAGATCGTTCCGAGGCTGCCACTGAATATCCAGGATCTGATTGAGTGTGTACGGAAGCTTGTTCGCCCGGTTGTAATCCGCGAACGCGAACAACTGCGATCCACTGCTGATGGCTGCTGCATTCGGCAAGGTAATGGTCGCGGGATTGCCCGAGGGAGGAGGTCCGAGAGTCGCGCCCCAGGGATTATTCAGAGACCCGCCGATGGGCGACGTCGGATCACAAGTCGGAACGAAGCCTTCGTAAAAGGTCGAGATGGCACTGCAAACCTGGGCATTTACGAATGGCGGAGACTGGTTGACTCCAAATGGTCCGCCAGGGATGACGCCGGCGGCGACGCCGGGAGATAGGTAGGTGAAGAGTTCGCCGCGGTCGTAGTACATTCCCCAACCAGCGCGAACCACAATCTTGTTGTTGAACTTCTTCGGGCTCCACGCCAGCCCGAGCCGCGGGCCAAGCCCCCATTGCCTGCCGGTCAGTGTGGAATCGCTGACGCCCTTGGTGGGAAACAGCTTGTTATTGCCTGCGATGATGAAGCCGTTGCTGACAATCGTGTCGGTCGCCGCGTCGTAGTTGTAAGCCGCCGGATTGAAATTGTAAAGACGCCCGTTCTTCTCCGTGAGCCCTCCATGATCGTCGAATCGCAGGCCAGCGGTCAGGCTGAGGTTGGAGCGAATCTGAAACTTGTCTTGTAGATACGCTCCTGTCTCCTTGGAGCGATAGTAGCGATTGGCGTCTCCCTGCAGGAAAGTGCTGGTGACGAATCCGTTGGTGCTATACGAAGTCTCCAGGCCCTGCAAAAACTGCGAGAAATCTGCGAAGGCTATCACGCCCTTGTTGGTTCTTTCATCCCGCGTGTTGAGCTGCGTGTACGAGAAACTCCCCCCGAACGTTAGCGTGTGCTTGCCGAGAGTCCAGATGGCGTTCGCTGACGGCATGAAGCGGTTTTGAAACACGCCGGTGAAGGCGCTTTGCGAATTGGACCCGCTGCCGATATTGGAGCCGGCATTGGGGACAAAGTTTACGTTGTAGGGCGCGGAGTTCCCGTAGTCGTCCACAATCGAGATGCCCGGAAAAAACGTGGAGCCATGCGTGTTAAACGTCGCTTGCGACGCAGGCAATCCCGTCAGGGTCTGCACATAGCTGCTGAACTGTTGCGGCGTGAAAGGCTGTCCGATCGTGCTGTAGACTTTTTCGCGAATAAAGCCAAAAACCTCCACCACGCTCAGGTTCGGCTTCAGGGTTTGCGTGTTGGTTATCGAAGCCACCTGGCTGCCGGCGTCTAGATGCTGGTTGAAGCCCGGCGACCCCGAATAAGCATACGGCGCCAGGCTCGGGTCGTGCTGGTAGTAGTATTTCAGTGCCAGCGTGTCCTTGGAATTCACCACAAAGTCCAAATTGGAAACCGCCTGATCGGCTATGAAATAGGCGGTGCCCACCGTGAACGTATTTTCGGGAAAGTTGATCGTCGGTACGAAGCTGCCCGCCGATGGAATCAAGAACTGCCCATTCGGGAGCTGATAGTTGAGCAGACCGAAGGCGATGGGATTGATATCCCCCGCCGCGGTACCAACCACGGGCAAGACCGTGGCGGATGCAGGGAAGTTTCCGTTGACGAGCGCCGCCAACGCCGCGGGACTCCGGTCGTTCGTAAGTCCCGGAGGCACCGCTACCCGCGAGCTGCCGATCTCCTGGTCCGAATTGTGGATGTGCTGGTAACCCAGGAAGCCGAAGAGTTTATTCTTGATAATGGGCCCGCCAAAAGTGCCCCCTGCGCTATAGCGATGTTGCTCCGGCACCTTGTCACTCGCGGGAATGTTGGGGTCTGCGTTGTAGAAAAAGGGCGCGGCGTTGAGAAAGTCCGTTCCGCGGTGAATGTAGGCAGCGCCATGAAAGTCGTTCGTGCCGGACGCCGTGCTCATGTCGATGTGCGCCCCGCTCGTGGAACCCTGCTGAGCGTCATACATGGACGTGTTTACGCGAAATTCTTCAATCATCTCCGGAGGTGGGGTAGGCAGCGCCTGGCCAATCGCCAGGTAAGGCGACGCCGTAGTCTGTAGGGGCTCCGCGGTGGTGCTCGATAGGCTAGCCGCGCCGCCTAGTCCCGTGTTGTTCACCACGCGCGCCGACGCCACCGAGCTAGTGCTCTTGCCGTTAAACAGGTTGCTGGCATCCACTCCATTCATCTGAAACGTATTGCTGGTGTCGCGCTGCCCGTTGGCCCAGATGGGCTGATTGCCCAATCCGGTATTCACCCCCGAGCCCGCCGCCAACTCCGCATTGACTCCAGGAGAAAGAATCGCGAGCCCCGTGAAGCTGCCCGTAGGCAGAGGAACCGATTCGATCTGGTCCTTTTCCAGAATGTAGCCGTTGGTGGTGTCCACGGCATTCATCAGTGGTGTGGCCTCGACGGTCACCGTAGAGCCCACTTCGCCCACTTTGAGGGTTACATTCAAGGTTGCCGTGCGGTCTCCCTGCACCGTAATCGACGGAATCTTTTGCGATTGGAATCCATCGTGGCTGAACGTTAGGGTGTACGTGCCGATCGGTAAGTTCACGAAGTCATAGGCGCCACCGTCGTTGGTCTTCTGCGTGCGCGTCAGCGTCGTCTGATCGTTCACGAGAATTACATTCGTGTTCGGAAGGACGCCGCCCGAGGTGTCGGTCACCGTCCCAGTGATGCCGCCAAGGGTCTGCTGCGCTTCCATGCGCAGCGTGGACGCGAACAACATGAAGAGGAATGAAGCGAGCACGAAAATGGATAGGCTGATTCTTTTGTACATTCGAGAAGCCCCCCTGCAATTGTCAAAATGCACGGAACCCACATCCCATGCCAGGCCGATTGAAGAACTTTAGTCTTGGCACGCAATGCTGTCCAGACCGCCTTGCACGGTCTGTCGGTCGCCAACGAATGGCAGCACGCTATCCCGAACGCGCTGGGAATCGAAACGAATTCTTTCGTTTGCGCAAATCGCTTTTTTCAATTTCTGCGTGGCGCGGGGCGCGCAAGACCGCGGAAGAGGTGGAATATCGCGTCAGTTCGCAGCAAGTGTCGGCTTTTCGAAGCGGACGTTTTTATCGAGCAGTAACTCCGTCTCCGCCCGTCAAACCTTCCGGCAGCGCAAACGCATAAATCACGTCCTGCACCGGCACAATCAAATACTGCCGCCCATCAATCTGATAGGTCATCGGTGAAGCCACGATCTCCCCGCCGACGTTGAGGTGCCACAATATTTTTCCCGTCGCTGGGTCCAGCGCCATCAAATTGCCCGCCGTATCTCCGTTAAATAGCAGATGCCCCGCCGTAGTCAAGATTCCCGTAATCCCTTCTCCCTCACCCAACTCGTGATTCCACACGACTTTTCCCGTCTTATAATCGAGTGCCCGCAGCGTAGTGTTCTCCCACAGATTTCTGTCGCGCCCACCCCAGCCCTCCGCCTTCCCATCTCCAACGCGGTAGAAAATGCTGAAGATCCGCCGCGCCACCACGTAAAACAAATTCGTCTGCGGATCGAAACTCGGCGCCATCCAGTTGCTGGCCCCGTCGGACCCTGGCTCGACCAGCGCACCATCCGGACTCGGATTCGCCTCCGGCTTCGCAATCGGCCGTCCGCGCGAATCGACACCCGAAGCCCACGTCTGATCGATGAACGCCGAAGTCACCAGGTGCTCCCCATTCGTGCGATCCAGCACAAAGAAAAATCCGTTGCGGCTGGCCTGCGCCAGAAGTTTTCGCTGCCTGCCCTTGAACTCCGCATCAAACAAAACCGGCGTCTCCACCGCGTCCCAATCATGCACATCATGCGGCGAAGGTTGAAACGCCCACACCAGTTTCCCCGTATCGGGATTCAGCGCCACGATCGAACAGGTATACAGATTGTCCCCCGGCCGGTTCTCACCCACGAGCACTGGATTCGGATTGCCCGTCCCCCAATAAAGTAAATTCAGCGCTGGATCGTACGTCCCGGTCATCCACGTCATCCCGCCGCCGTGAAGCAGCGCATCGGCATCTTTCGGCCAGGTTTCCGAACCCGGTTGGCCAGGATCGGGCTCCGTATACCAGCGCCATTGCACCTTCCCGGTCTCTGCATCCAGCGATGTCAACACGCCGCGGACGTCGGTCACATCCCCGGAAACTCCGGCGATCACGTGGTCGCGCACGACCAGCGGCGCCATCGTCGCGAAGTATCCCAGCTTCCCGTCGGCAAGCTCTGCATCCCAGTGAACGGTGCCATCCTTGGCGTCCAGACAAATCAAGTGCGCGTCCGGCGTGGTGAAGTACAACCAATTCTTGTACATCCCCAAGCCGCGATGCCCGATATGATCGCCTTCGGATTTTCGCTCGTAGTGCCAGATCAGCCGCCCGAAACGCGCATCAACCGCCCAGACATTGTCGGGAGCAGTGAAGTACAAAATGTTGTTCACTTCCAGCGGCGTCGATTTGATGGCCGCCCCGCGCGTTCGATAAATCCAAGCCAAGGTGAGCGAGCCGACATTTCCCGCATTGATCTGGTCCAAAGTGCTATACCGCCGCCCCGAATAATCTCCGTTGTATGTCGGCCAAGTATCCGTCGGAACCCGCAGCAAAACCGCAGGATCAAGCCCCTGTCCTGAGATTAGCGATGGCCCAAGAATCAAACCGCAAAGCAACAACCCAACCTTAATCAGTGCACCACAATAGTCACCCATTCCAAACCCTCTCAGCCGTGATCCACACGTGGCACTTGTAGGGCCTAACGTCGTTCTCCCGCTCGTCGTCCAACTCATTTCAGACTCTGCATATAGGCAAACAAATTGTGTATATCCCCCTGCGTCAACTTATCCAGCAACTCGCGATGCGCCGCCAGCCGATCCTGCACTTCCACCTTGACGCGATCCCGCGAAAACGACCGGTACCAACCCGATTCATCCCGCAGCGAAACCTCAAAATCATCAATATGCACCAAGGGGCCCTGAATCTTCTCACCCGACGGCAGCGTCACCGTCACAGTCGTGAAATGCCCCTCCGGATCCAACATGTGCGCTTCCAGTTCGATCGGCGAATACTTCTCCGCCACCCCAGCCAAATCCCCGGTAGGCGAATGACAATTCTTGCAGCCGCCGGCCCCATTAAAATAATTCTTCCCGGCCTCAGCATTTCCCGTGAGCAATCTCTCGAGTGGATATGCCTGCGGAACATCCGCCGAGTTCGCCGCCTCCGCGGCACGCGAGTGTAAGAACGCGGCAATGTCCGCAACCTGCTCGTCGGTCGCGGTAATCGGCGGCATCCCTTTCTCCGGCCGGCCGTGCCGCATCACCTCTCCAATCAAATCGCCCTTCACGTCATGCGCCACGACGGGTGAGCGTACCAGGTCCGGCCCCCGAGCGCCGGTAGCATCGGCCCCATGGCAAAATCCGCACGATTGCCCAAATTCCTTCTTCCCGCGCTCCACCGCCGCGTTTTTCTGAGCTGCCGAAGGAGTCTGCGCCAACGCATTGGACCGGCAATCGAAAGCAATCGCGAAAAACACCATCGCAAACCATGGAACACCACGCGAATTCATCGCGCCTCCAAGTCCACACAGGAACAGAGCCACGTCCGCAAGCGCTCCTTCCGCATTCAGCGGCCATTGCAAACCTCGGCGTCGCATTATACCGGTATCTCGCTGCAAGTCTGCCTCGCTTGCCTCTGCACGTTTTAAAGCACGTACTGAAGACATCGACTCGCGAGATTGCTCGGCATTTTCGATGAGCAATGGTTTGATCGAGGGAATTTCATAAGTTTTTGCGGATATTCTGCAGAAGAGATTTGCCTGAGGCGTCAGACGAATCGCCTTCAATCAAATACCACAATCCGCAGTAGGGGGTGAACCCGAGGCATTCTGGAGGACCCCATACGATCCATCCTTCAGCTCCACTATTGCGAACAATGTAAGAGAGAATTTCTCTGACCCTTCGGTTAAGCAAGGTCGCGGGCTTCACGCTAAATGATCCGCCCATAGCATCGCCCGCAAACCCTCTCTTCGGGTCGAACAGCATTTGCAGGTTCCACCACAGCATGGTGGAACTCATTTGTGCGGTCTCGCCTTCTGCAATCGTAAAAACCGGTATAACCCTGTTCAATAAGTCTTCGCCACGTTTTGAAGCGCGTGTATTCGTGACTTCGACGATTCCATCTCGTAGCTTCCACCGGTAACCGTTGCCCTGAAGCAAAATAGAATCAAGTGCTTGCCGAATCGTTTTGTTTCGCAGGCAGACATCCACCGGGCGATCCATCGATATTTGGTCGACGTATTCGATGGCCACGGGACGATGTTCCTCATGGGAAAACTTCAGAAGCGTTTCCGACAGACCCATGCCTCGCGAAGTGAAATCGTGTGCCCGCTGCTCCAGAGTGCTGCTTTGGCCATAAACGCAGGGTGAGAAGAAGAGGAGACCGCAGGCGATCGCGTTTATTATCCTCGACATTTTCCGGTGTGCTCCTGGCTAAATCATACGCCGCCCGAGTCCCATCACCGCCCAAACCCGCGACGTCTTTGTCGCAAGGTATCCGGATATCAATCTAATTTGCAATCAGTCATTGGTATTCAGGTTTGTATGCTGCGTTGCCTACCTTGGGGTGCTGGGGTAGACTCCGTGGCGAGTGGCGGATCAACATTCCATTCTCGGTCGCACCATTGCCCATTACACCGTCCTCGAAAAACTTGGCGGCGGAGGCATGGGCGTAGTCTATAAGGCCGAGGACACCCGCCTCGGCCGTTATGTAGCGCTGAAATTCCTTCCCGAAGACATCTCCCACGACCCCATGGCCATCGAGCGATTCCGGCGCGAAGCGCGCACCGCATCTTCGCTGAATCACTCCAACATCTGCACCATTTACGATATCGGCGAATTCGAGGGGCGCCCGTTTATCGTCATGGAGTTGCTCGAGGGCCAGACGCTGAAGCATCGCATCGCCAAAAAATCCATGCCCGTATCCGACCTCTTGGACATCGGCATTCAGATTGCGGATGGTCTCGATGCTGCCCACGCCAAGGGCATCGTTCACCGCGACATTAAACCCGCCAACATTTTTCTCATCGAACGGGGTCCCACGAAGATACTGGATTTCGGCTTGGCGAAACTCACCGCGTACCGCCAGCCTGCCACGAATTCGGTAAGCGAATCGTCCATACCCACGCAGATGCATTTCCTGGAGGACGATCTCAACACCAGCCCGGGCACTTCCATGGGCACGGTCGCCTATATGTCGCCGGAACAAGCGCGCGGCGAGGATTTAGACCAACGCACCGATCTGTTTTCACTCGGCGTCGTCCTTTATGAAATGGCCACCGGCGTAGCTCCCTTTTCCGGCCCGGTTCCCGCTTTGATTTTCGACAGCATTCTCCATTCCACCCCGACTCCCGCTACGAAAGTAAATCCGAGATTGCCGCTGGCCCTGGAAAATATTTTGGCCAAGGCGCTCGAGAAAGATATCGACCTGCGTTACCAGACCGCCGCGGAGCTTCGCTCCGACCTGAAACGCCTGAGGCGCGATATCGATTCAGGCCGCTCGGGAGCCTTCGTACCGCCTGACCTTGAGAAAAGCCGCGGAACCAAAGCCCACCGCGGATGGCGCACTTGGGCCACCCTGGCCGGCGCTCTCATCGTCGCCGGCGCGATTGCTGCGTATGTTCTGACGCGACCCGCGCCACCGCCACGCATCATGCGCACCGTACAGCTCACTAACACGAATCGCCCGAAGTCCGACATTGTTACCGACGGCTCGCGCCTTTATTTCATCGAGGGCCAGTCAAGCCTCTCGCAAACCTCGGTAACCGGTGGCGAAACCTTCCCCATCGCCACCTCCTTGGAAGACACGGGTTTCGCGAACGTTTTCGATATTTCGCCCGATCTTTCCGCGTTACTGATGAACACCGCTCACGGCACGTCCCTCGACGGCCCTCTCTGGACCGTCCCGGTTCTTGGCGGTACCCCGCGCCGCTTGGGCAATCTGGTGGCCCACGATGGAGCGTGGTCTCCGGATCGCAAGAGTATTGCCTACTGCCTGGGAAACGACATATTCCTGGCCAACAGCGACGCCAGTAATCCCCGCCGGCTCTTGACCATCGCGGGAACGCCCAGCGACCTGCGCTGGTCGCCCGACAGCTCGACCCTGCGGTTCACGGTGAGCGATCCACAAACCAATCTCCGCTCCATCTGGCAAGCCTCCGCGGACGGCAGCCATCTTCATGCCCTCCTGCCAGGTTGGAACTCCACGCCCAACGAATGCTGCGGCAACTGGACCCCAGACGGAAAATATTTTGTCTTCCAATCATCGCGCGAGGGAACGACGAACCTGTGGGCCCTGCAAGAACGCTCCGGGCTTTTTCCCTCCACCAGCCAGCAGCCGACGCAGTTGACGACGGGACCAATGAATGTAGGCACTCCCGTCCCCAGCCGCGATGGCCAGAAGCTCTTTGTTCAGGGCTGGCAGCCCCGGGGAGAATTGGTGCGCTACGATGCGAAATCCGCGCAATTCGTGCCGTATCTCTCGGGAATCTCGGCGATGGGACTCGATTTCTCCCGTGATGGCCAATGGGTCGCTTACAATGACGCCTCGGGCGGCACACTATGGCGCAGTAAGATTGATGGGAGCCAAAAACTTCAACTTGTCGGCCCTCCGATGGTGGCCTATCTGCCCCGATGGTCTCCGGACGGCAAGCAGATCGCTTTCTTCGGTCACCCGCCGGGCCAGCCCTTCCAGATCTACCTGATTCCCGCCAGCGGAGGCGCGCCGGAACTCCTCTACCGCGCTGACACCAACCTTGCGGACCCCGTCTGGGCGCCGGACGGAAAATCGCTCGCCTTCGGAGAGAATTCTCTCAACAATCAGGGATCGGCAATTTATGTCCTCGAACTGAAAACCCGCAGTGCCACAAAACTGGAGGGGTCCGACGGCCTCTATTCTCCCCGGTGGTCGCCTAACGGACGCTACATAGCGGCCATTCCGTTGGATTCTCTGAAGCTCATGCTCTTTGATTTCACGACGCGGAAATGGACGGAGCTCGCGAAGATTTTCGTAGCCTATCCAGTCTGGTCTCGTGACTCGCGCTACGTATATTTCGACGGCATTCTCGACAACAATGAAGGTTACTACCGCGTAGCCCTCTCCGACGGCAAACCCGAGCTCGTAGTCAGCCTCAAGGGATTTCAAGCCGCCGGAGGAGCCTTCGGAAACTGGAGCGGCCTCGCCCCAAACGAATCCCCCCTATTCGTCCGCGACGCCAGCATCCAGGAACTCTACGCCCTCGACTGGGAAACCCATTAGTTGCAATCAAGCCGCCGCAACAAAAGAAGCTGCATTTGCGGAGCTTTCCAGGAGTCTGTAAGTATGGCAGGGCTGGAGCTTCAAAGCAGACATCGGGTTGGCGGCTCGGTTATCCTTGTAGTTCAGCCGCCCATCAGCCTATCGCTTGTCGTCCGAGTGACGTCGATTGAGAATTTGGAAGTCGAAGAAACCGCGGCGACCATCGGAGAGTTCTCATGGAGGTAGTCGATGGACCTCATGACGCTGCACCCAACCATGCGAATAAATACCGCGACAGCGGATTCCAAATGTTTTGGTCCGGCATATCCAAGCAATGAGTTCTTGAATCGAATAGACAAGTTCTGGCATCGGACACATGAGTCAGTAATCACGCTCCTGATGTACAACGGAGATCGTTCTGTGTGTCCCGGACAGGCTAATTTTGAACGAACCAATCAACGAACTCCTCTCACGACAACAGGAGTCAATTTGTGACCGATCCTAAGTACGCGGCCTTCATAGCGCTCGACCCATTCTTCGAAATATCACAGCAGGGTTTGGCCGGTCTCGTCGACGGCGACCACTATTTTGATACCATCGCCGACGATGTGGTGTTCGAGTTTCGATATATTTTTCCAGGCTGGCCCCAAACATTGAATGGCCGTGAGGCGCTCATGGCGCTCTACGCAGGCTACGGCAACAACATCGTCCTACATGGCGCGGACGCGCTCGTCATCCACCGATCGCAGGACCCACGTGTCGTGCTCATCGAATACGAGGTACACGGCAAGATAGTCGCGACCGGCGCCTCCTACGACAACCGGTTCATCTCTGTGGTTACTATCGAAGATCGCAAGATCGTGCATTGGCGGGACTACATGGACTCGCTGACGGCGATGACTGCGCTTAGCCAGGCGTCTACCGGCGCAGGCAAAAGTAAATAGCTCAGTTGTTCGAGGAAATCGCGCGTTCGGCGTTGTGAAAGCACCGCGCGAATTGCATCCGTTTCATTTCCTCATGGCTTGGCATCCGAGACTCAACACCGACCCGCGTCATGTATGGCTGCGCGAGGCGATGCCGATCCACAAGTCGTTGCAAAAGCTAATCCCGCAGCGCTGTCCCGGCAAGGGTCGGTTGACTAAGACGCTACGCGAAGCAGTGGAAAGCGGAATGTCAAGACTAAACAAATTTTTCAACGCTTGCCGCTGCCTGGGACCGGCGCAGCTCGCGCCATGACGAACGTTTTGACAGAATTGCTTTGCCGCGGCAATGCTCGCTCTTCCCCGACATTCCTCGGGATCACTTCCGAGTTGCCGACGATTCGTTCAGGATGCAAAATTGAATGTTGACGCGCTGTTTCAAAACGCTCTTTAGCATAAGGAGCATAAATCGAGATTTTCATACGCGCGAGGCGCAATTCACAGCGATGGACGTTCGGGGTACGGGGAGTCGGATCAAGAACAATGGTGAATTGTGAGCAGACTGTCTGAGAAAGTGGCAATAGTGACGGGCGCCTCCAAAGGCATAGGCGCTGGGATTGCAACGGCCTTGGGAGCAGCGGGCGCGCGCGTGGCCGTGAACTATTCCTCCGACCGGCAAGGCGCCGAGCGCGTCGCTCAGGCGATCACCGACAACGGGGGCCAGGCGATCGCGGTCGGGACGGACGTGTCCAAGGCGGCAGATGTCGCACGGCTATTCGACAAGGTGGATTCTGCCTTCGGAAGACTAGACGTTTTGGTCAACAACGCCGGGGTATTCCGCTTCGGCGCCTTCGCGGAGATCACCGAAGAGAGCTTTCACCTCCATTACAACATCAACGTTCTCGGGGCAATTCTCACCGTGCAGGAGGCGATCAAGCGGTTCGGGGCCGACGGCGGGAGCATCATCAACCTCAGCTCTATCGTCGGCTCGCATCCGGTGGCGGGAGCCCTGCTGTACGCGTCCACGAAAGGCGCCATCGAAACGCTGACCAGGGGATTGGCGCTCGAACTTGCACCGCGCAAGATACGCGTCAACGCCATCGCTCCCGGTCATACAGAAACCGAAGGCAATGTAGCGGCGGGAACCTTTGAGGGTGGGGCCGGCGCCGTTCTCGCTGAGAAGACGCCGCTCGGCCGGCTCGGTCGCGTGAGTGATATCGCCCCTCTGGCGGTGTTCTTAGCGTCAGACGAATCAGCTTGGATCACGGGAGAGGTCATTCGGGCCGCAGGCGGCCTCGTTGTTGCCACTTGAGCGCGATGTGCTGACCTCGAAGCTAATTCAGGAGGCCACCTTTTTCCAAAGTTTCGAGGAAGGATAGCCAAGGGCTAGTTGGTACTTTCCAAAAAGCTGTGAAAACAAATAAGGCCGGGCCATGACGGTGACGAACATCGGCGTACAGCGTCCCTCAACCGGGCTTCGACGATCTGATGGATTAAGCGCAATTGCCAGCTTACGTCACCATTGGCCGGAATATCTGATGGAAGTGGGTGAGCTGGGATTGTACGTCTTCGTTGCGTGCGTGGTCGCCACGTTGCTACAGCACCCTGCGTCGATTGTGCGGCAGTCTATTTCCAGCGGCGTTGCTCGCAGGGCGCTCATGGGATTGGTCATGGGTGCGACGGCGATTGCAATTGTGATCTCACCCTGGGGCAAACGGTCAGGAGGTCATTTCAATCCGGCAATTACCTTCACTTTTTATCGGCTGGGAAAAGTGGAGTTTTGGGATGCATGGCTCTATGTCATCGCCCAGTTCTTAGGCGCCATTGGCGGTGTCGCTCTTGCCAGATATGTGTTGCGAGGCGCGCTTGGCAATCATGCGGTACGTTATGCGGTGACGGTGCCGGGCGTGTACGGAAGCACGGTCGCGTTCGTGGCCGAATTGGCGATCTCTTTCTTCCTGATGATCACTGTGTTGTTCGCCACCAATCACAAAAGACTGGCACCATACACCGCGTATTTTGTGGGCATACTAATCGCGACCTACTACACATTCGAAGCACCGCTGTCCGGCATGAGCGCGAACCCGGCGCGAACATTCGGCTCAGCACTTCACGCGAACTATTGGCACGCGCTCTGGATCTATTTCATAGCTCCGTCGATGGGCATGCTGGCCGCCGGCCAGGTATTTCTTCGAGTCCGCCGGGGCGCCGCCCCATATTGCGGTAAACTTCACCACGCTAACAAGGAACGCTGCATCTTCCGTCACGCCCAACACGAATTTTAGAGAGGAGATCTTATGCAACGACTTCAAGATGACTACTTAGTCGAATATCGCAGCCTGAAACTGACGCGGGACTCCGAAGGTGTCCTAGTTGCTGAGTTCCACAGCAACGGCGGGCCGTTCATTATGACCGCGCAATCTCACACGGAATTTGTCGATGCCTTCTACCGGATTGCGCAAGACAGGGCGAACAAGATCGTAATCCTCACGGGCGCAGGTGGGGAATTTCATTACTGATGTCGATTGGTCCTCTTTCGGCGACGTCACCGATCCGGGTGTTTGGAGCCAGGTCCACGACGAAGGTGTTCAGGTGTTGGAAAACATAGCCAACATCCGCGTGCCGGTCATCGCGGCGATCGAGGGTCGCGCCCATGTGCACTCAGACTACGCGCTACTTGCCAGTGTCATTGTGGCGGGGGAGGGTGCGACCTTCCAGGACGTAGCCCACTTCTCCGCGGGCGTTGCGCCCGGCGACGGCATCTTTACGACGTGGAGTTACCGCGCCGGAGCCGGGAGAGCCGAGGCCTTCCTTCTGAATCCACAACCGCTAACGGCGCGTACCGCGTATGAATGGGGAGTGGTTGCCGAAGTTGTGCCGAACGGCAAGGCGCTGCGTCGAGCGCGGGAATTGGCGGAGTTGTACTTGAAGGCTCCGGAAGTGACCCGCCGCAACACCCGCATCCACTTTATTCAACCGTTGAAAGAGCGCATCGTGCGGGAAGTTGGCTATGGACTTTCGCTGGAAGGAGCATCGTCTGCCGCGCTCATGAAATCAATGCAAGCCAAGAGTGAATCTGTCGCTCGGAAAGGAAAATCCGCATGAACACCACGACGAACACTTCATCCCCCCAGGCCAGTAAGAACACGCAACCGGAAGATTTTGATCTCGTGATTCTCGGTGGCGGCACGGGCTCGACCGTCGCCGCGTGGACGTTTGCCGGCGAAGGCAAGCGCGTCGCAGTCGTCGATCGCAAGTATATTGGCGGCTCTTGCCCTAATATTGCGTGCCTTCCGAGCAAGAACATTATCCATAGCGCGAAAGTTGTGGACTACTTTCGCCGAAGCAAAGAGTTTGGCATTGCTCATGACGGCTTCACGATTGACATGTCGGGCGTCCGAGAACGCAAACGCAAGATGGTGCGCGGCCTGAACGAGATGTATATAGAAAATTACAGGCAGACCGGCGCCGAGTTCATTTTGGCCACCGGCCGGTTCGTTGCTCCGAGAACTGTGGAGGCCACCCTCCCCGACGGGAGCACTCGTCAACTCCGCGGTACAAATGTGATCGTCAGCACCGGCACGCGGGCCGCATTGGAAGCAATTCCTGGCCTTGCTGAAGCGCAACCGCTTACGCACATCGAGGCGCTCGAATTAGGCCAAGTCCCCGAACATCTGCTCGTTATCGGCGGTGGCTACGTAGGAGTAGAGCTTTCCCAGGCCATGCGGCGATTCGGCAGCAAGGTGACTGTGATTGATCGCAATGGACGATTGATGTCCAAAGAAGACGAAGACGTGTGTGTGGCTCTTAACCGCCTGCTTGACGACGAGGGCATCGATGTTCATCTGAATACTCGGATCAAGCAAGTGTCGGGCAAATGTGGCGACTCTGTGAGTGTCGTCGTCGAGCAGAATGGAATTGAGAAAGTCCTAAAGGGTAGTCACGTATTGGTCGCCACAGGCCGCAATCCGAACACCGAAGGACTCGGCCTGGAACTGACCGGTGTCGAGCTCACCGACCGGGGATACATCAAGGTCAACGAGCGGCTGCAGACCACCGCGCCCGGCGTCTGGGCGATCGGCGAGGTCGCAGGTAGCCCGCAGTTCACGCACATCAGCGTCGACGATTTCCGCGTAGTCCATGCCAATTTAACCGGCGGCAACCGTGTGACCACGGGCAGGCAAGTCCCATATTGTCTTTTTACCGACCCCGAACTTGCTCGTATCGGCTTGAGTGAAACAGAAGCGGAGGCTCAAGGGATAGCGTATCGCCTGTTTAAGGTCCCAATGGAAACCAACCTGCGTGCACGCACACTTTCGGAGACCCGCGGGTTCGTGAAGGCCCTCGTGGAGGCTCATAGCGATCGCATCCTCGGGTTCACGGCTTTTGGCGTCGGTGCGGGGGAGATCCTGGCCGCCGTGCAGGTTGCGATGATCGCTGGGCTGCCCTATACCGCGCTGCGCGATGCGGTCCTGACTCACCCAACACTGGTCGAAGGTCTCATGCCTCTGTTCTCATCCGCGGCGTCAGCGCACAACGTTGTCGAGACAAGACGAGCCCAGACCGCATGAGGTGAACTGTGTACATAAACTGACGGCGCCACCCAAGGTTTACGGTCTACGACCCCTCAAAGCAGCTCTCAGGCCCGCCCCCCGGTCAAATGACGAAAATCCTGCTGACACTGTTATCGATAATGATATAATGTTAGCGTGGTTACGGTGGACTTGGGCGCAGCTCTGTCGGTGTTTATCGGGGTCGACCGGTAAACCCTTAAGAATCAGATCACTGCGCTGTTCCGAAGCGTAAAGCCTTTAGATTCACATCATTGCATGAAAAGGGTGGGGGACCCCTCATCCTTCTGCTACCGCCGCTCTTCTGGCCCGCTGACCGAGAAAAAACCAAGCCAAACCAGCCACTAAGTAACCTATATAGATGTAGGGCAATTTCCCGTAGGGTCCCTCCGGCACCGGATACAGATTCCCGACCAGCGCCAGCAGCATCGCCGTGCAAGCCAATCCCGCGACGATTCGCCCTCCCAAGGTGATCGCGCCGCGCTCGCGTAAATACCGCGGCAGCGCGAACGAAACCAGGGCGTAAGTAACGATGAAACCGTACGTAGCGAGCGAACCTAGCCACCCATACACGTCCAAGCCGCTCGCTCCCCGCACCGCCAGTACCGCGACCGGCGCAACCGCGGCGACGCCGGTGACCAAGATCGCCCTCCCTGGCGTTTCGTACCGCGCGTGCGTTCCCCGCAACGATCCGTGCGCCAATCCATTGTGCGACATCAGCAGCAACACCCGGGCGGCAGCCGTAATGCATGCCAAGGTGCCCGCGAACAGGCTGACCAGCGCTCCGATATCAATGAGCAATCCGAGGATCGGCGCGCCACCCACGCCGGCCAGCACACGCATGGGCGCCGGGCTCGCTCCGAGGTCTTGCCCCACGTTGCGAAAGCCAAGCACTTCAGCATACGCGCAAACAATAAAGATAGCTCCGGATAGGACCGCGCTTTGGACTACCGCGCGGGGGATGGTGTGCAGTGGGTTGCGCGCTTCCGATCCCAGCGTGGTAGCGCTCTCGAATCCCACAAAACTGAACAGCGCCAGCACCAACCCCAGCCGCAAACCACTCCCGGTCATCCCGCTCAATCGCAGCTGATTCCAATCCCAATGCAATCCGTGGCGCACAAGGACCAGGCTCACCAGAATTAAAATCAGGGTCACGGACAGCGCCTCAATCCACAACATCAGCCTCGCGGAAATCTTCACATCGCGCCAGGCAATCGCCATGGAAATCGCGGTCACAGCGATGGCCAGCAATGCCGCCGAAGTCCCGTGTCCGGTGGCGTCACGCAGTAGCAGATTCGCATAGTGATAAAAACCGCCGATCACACTCGATCCCGTGGTCACATACGCCAGCAGCAGGCTCCATGCCGCAACCGCACTGAGCCACGGTGGCAAGGTCATCGCTGCGTAGGTGTACAACGAGCCGGGCGACGCCGAGTAGCGCGCGTACCGCGCAATACACAGCGCCACCAGCAGCACCGCGCCGGTCGCCAGCACGTACGCCAGCCAAGTCCCATTCCCCGCCAGCGCGCATACCAGTGGAATGGTGGCCACCGGCGTAGTGGTCGGCGCCATCGTGGAGACCGACTGCGCCAGCGTCTCCATCGGAGATAACACGCCGTTTCGCAGGCCGTAATGCTCAACTTGAGCGTGCACTGGCGCCATTTGCTCCATCCGCGAGCGCTCCTTCTCGAAATCGCCGGCAATGATTGCGGCCAACGATACAGGTGGCGTGCGGCCGGTGCAAGCATCTCGCGTGCTGGGAGGGTTCATTCACGGTGAAAGCGCAGCGAAAGTTTCGATCGTATTTCCTCGCGTAACGGCCCGGCGCCTTACTAGGTTAACTATTCAGTATCAGGCGCCTGATGGGAATCACGGCAGTTTTCTATTGTACCTCAGCGTACAATGTGATTAGCTTTGGGCTGGAGAACAGGACCGGCGCGGATCCCTTCCCATCCACTCCTGCCCGCTACACAGCAGTCCTGAATCTGGTTCGGTTAAACCGTAACCACACTAAGTGACCAAGGTCTCTCTCTTCGGCCGAAATCTGTCCGACCGGCTGACTTGCGGCGCCGGCACGAGCGCTTACTAAAGGATGCAATGAAAATCTTACTTTACAACCCGGACAACGGCGTCACGCGCAACTTCATGCCACATCTTTGGATGTTTTTACTGCAAGCGCTGACGCCGCCCGGCCACGAAGTAGTGCTGATCGATGGGAACGCAAGGCCGATGGACGAAGAGAGTATTGCGCGGTACGTGCGTGAAGAAGGGATCGGACTGGTCGGGATTGGCGCGATGACACGCATGATCGCCAAGGCCTATCGAATGGCGGACGCGGTGCGCGCGACAGGAGCCAAGGTGGTGATGGGGGGCCCGCACGTGACCGAAATGGCCGACGAGGCGCTGGGGCGCGACGGCGGAACGCGGCACGCCGATGCGGTTGCACTCGGGGAAGCGGATCAAACGTGGCCGAAGATCGTGGAGGACGCGTCGCGAGGACAGCTCAAAGACGTGTACGCACCCGTGGATGATTTCGGGCAGGAGCGCAAGCCGTCGTTGCAGCCATATCCTGCGATCCCTTGGAATTCGATCAATTTGGACCAGTTCAATCTGGTTCCCGGCATGTTCCAGCCGCTGCTGAAGAAAATCGGAACGGGGTGGGGAACGTTCAAAATTATTCCCGTGGAGTCGGGCCGCGGATGCCCGTACGGGTGCGAGTTTTGCACGGTGACGGGATTTTTCGGTGACTCGATTCGCTTTCGTACGAACAAAAGCGTGGTGGACGAACTGCTGCTGTTGAAAGCGCGAGCGAAGAGTGAGGGCGGGCAGATTGCCGTCTTTTTCATCGATGATAATTTCGCGATCAATCCAAAACGGACGAAGTCTTTGCTGCGAGACATTATTGCCGCCAACGCACAAGTGCATTGGGTGGCGCAGATCAGCGCCAATTTGCTGCGCGATGAGGAGCTTGTCGATCTGATTGCAGCCGCAGGAGGGAAATGGATCTTCATTGGAATGGAATCCATCGATCCCACAAACCTTGCGAGCGTGAACAAGGGTTTCAACAAGCCGGGCGAGTATGCGGTGGTACTCGACAGGCTGGCGCAGCGTAACGTCTATGCGATTACGTCGTTTATCTTTGGCATGGACAACGACACGCCAGGAGTTGCCGACAGGACGCTGCAGGCCATTCGCACGTGGCCGCCGGGACTGCCGATCTTCGGCTTGCTCACGCCGTTGCCTGCGACGCCGCTCTATAAGAGGCTGGAGGCAGCGGGACGACTTACGAGGCCGAAGCACTGGCAAGAATTCATTCCCTTCGCGATGGCGCACACGCCACTCAAAATGAGCGTTGAGGAGGCCCACGACGAGGTGCGCATTGGCTGGGCGAAGTCTTACAGTCCGGAAGCGATTGGAAACGCAGTGGCATCGCTGGGTCACAAACCGTTGGGGTATCGGATTAATATTTTTATCGCGCGCCTGTGTTTCCGCGGGATTTATTTTCCGTCGATGGGCCGGTTTGCCTGGTTAAAGGCGATTAGCGAGAACCGTCGGACGATCTTCAAGCTGATTCGAGAAGGTTTAGGGGCTTGGCGCGGGTCACGGGACCTGGCGAGCGCACCAGTGTCCGTGGCCGACCCGCACTGAAAAGCCCCTCGGTTGGCAAAAGCCGCCCTTCGAAACTCAGGGTAAACAGGGCTCCGCGGATTCCGCCCTGCGCTACAGGTTGGCGACCCAGGTTAACGCTGCAGCTTTACCAATTACCCTCCCAATTCCAACGAAGTGCTAAAGTTGCGGCTGCGTCTAGCCACTGCTAAAATTTGGAGGTTTGGCGGGACGCTGCCGTCCGCGTTGGGTAGCGCGGATGACTCTTTCTCGGTCCTGGCACCAGGTACGCAGAGGGGCGGCGATATCAGCCAACATGGTTCTGGAATGTACCATCACCCAGCCCAACCATCGATCAGAAAATGCGTCGCTGACAGAGGAGAGTGCGCGTGGCTAAGTACGATGTGGCGATTATCGGGAGTGGTCCGGGCGGCTACGTGGCGGCGATTCGGGCTGGCGAGTTGGGTCTCAAGACCATCGTCGTGGAGAAGGACCCGTTCCTTGGAGGAACCTGCCTGCACGTCGGTTGCATCCCCACCAAAGTTCTGCTGCACCACGCGGACGTCTACGATCATTTCAAGAATGGCGCGGAGCTGGGATTTGAAGTCAGCGGGCTGAAGGTCAACTGGGCCAATATCATCGCGCGCAAGGAAAAAATCGTAAAAAAGCATGCGAAGGGCATCGAGTTCCTGTTCAAGAAGAACAAAGTGGAATGGGTGCAGGGCTGGGGACGATACGAAGGACCTGGCCAGGTAAGCGTCGAGAAGGATGGGAAGAAGACCCAGATTGAGGCGTCGAATATTTTGATGGTGAGCGGGTCGGAGGCGCGATCGCTGCCCGGCATCGAGCCCGATCACAAGACGATTCTGACGAACAGGTCGATTCTGGAGCTGCCGGCGATTCCGAAGACGCTGATCATCGTGGGCGCTGGCGCGGTCGGCGTTGAATTCGCGTCCATTTACAATACGTTTGGAACCCAGGTGACCATCCTGGAAGCTTTGCCGCGAGTTGTGCCCGTTGAGGACGAAGAGATTTCCACGGAGCTCGATAAAACCTTCCGCAAGAAAAACATTCAGATTTTCACGCAGAGTATGGTCGAGTCGGTCAAGAAGGATGCCAAGGGCGTGACCGTGTCGTTCAAGGACAAGGACGGCAAAGCGCAGACCTTGCAGGCCGAAAAGCTTTTGTTGGCCGTGGGACGCAAGCCGATGACTGACGGCTGCGGCCTGGAGAAATCGAAGGCCAAGCTGGAGCGAGGGTTCGTTCACGTGGGCCCATTCATGGAAACCGCCGAGCCCGGTTTGTTTGCCATTGGCGACATTGTCGCGGGATTGCCGCAGCTGGCGCACGCGGCCATGATGGAAGGGATCGCGGCGGTAACGCACATCGCGGGGAAGCAGCCGCCCGCGATCGTAAAGACGCGTATTCCAAACGCGACCTATTGCGAGCCGCAGATTGGGTCCATCGGATTGACGGAAAAGCAGGCGAAGGATGCGGGCTACGCGGTGAAGACCGGCAAGTTTCCGTTTGTGGGGAATAGTAAGGCGACGATTCTGGGGAATCACGGCGGATTTATTAAGGTGGTATCGGACGAGAAGTATGGCGAAGTGCTGGGCATCCACATCATAGGGCCGCTTGCTACGGAAATCCTGTCGGAAGCGGCGGCAGTGTTGCACCTGGAAGGGACCGTGGATGACATGATGAGCATGATGCATGCGCATCCGACGGTTTGGGAGGGGATGGGGGATGCGTTTGCCAGCGTGCGGGGATTGCAGATAAACGTTTGACGAACAGTTGAAAATCTAAAGTAGGTCAGCATAGCGACTGACTGGCGATCTTTAAAATGAGTTCCTGCCTTATTGTCGAGTTGGGATTGATTGGGTTTGCGGACGCGTTTGCTTTGCAGAAGCGGATCGTCGCGGCGCGTAAGGCTGAGGCGATTGGGGATGTGTTGTTGCTTTGCGAGCACCCGCATGTGATTACCTTGGGTCGGAATGGTAGTCGGGAGCATTTGCTGGCTTCGGAGCCGGTGTTATGGCAGAAGGGTGTAGAGTTTCACGCTACCAATCGCGGCGGAGACATTACTTATCACGGGCCTGGGCAGATTGTGGGATACCCCGTCGTGAATCTTTCGGCGATTCGGCGGGATGTGGTTTGGTATGTGCGGATGCTGGAAGAGGTGATGATTCGGACTTGCGCAGATTTTGGGGTTGGGGCTGGGCGGGAGGCGGGGAAGACTGGGGTTTGGGTTACAGGGGCGACGGAAACGTCAAAAGATTTAACACAGAGGACCCAGAGAACACAGAGTTCGCAGAGCGGAGTGGCTGAGAAGATTGGGGCTATTGGGGTTCACATCAGCCGATGGGTTACTTCGCATGGGTTTGCTTTTAATGTGGCAACGGATTTGCGATTTTTTGATTTGATTGTGCCTTGTGGTATTGCTGGGCGGACGGCAACTTCACTGGAGAAAGTTTTGGGACGGCGCGTGGAACGGAATGAAGTGGCACCCTTGGTGACGAAGCATTTTGGGGACGTTTTTGGGTTGGAGATGAAGGCGGGTTCGGGTGACGAATTGTTGGCTGGGCTGCAGCGGTTTGAGCGGGAGTTGGTGGCGATTCTGGCGTAGGCATTTTGTGAAGACACGGGACGTCGGTGATGGCCCTCTGGGATTGGCTGGGTGGTGACGGAAAAGCAGATCCCTCACCCGCGGAAAAGCGCGGGGTTCGGGATGACATTGTTTGGGTAGGCGCGGTGGGATTGGAACGGGCTTGTTAGCGGAGAACCGATGAGGAAAGAGCTGACACGGCAGCAGCATCTGGACCTGTACTACTACATGCGGCTGAACCGCGCTGTCGAAGACACGATGGTCAAGCTGTTCCGGCAGAACAAGATTGTCGGAGGTTTGTATTCGAGCCTGGGGCAGGAAGCGATTTCTGTGGGCACGGCCTTTGCGCTAGAGAAAAAAGATTGGATCGCGCCGATGATTCGGAATATTGGCGCGCTGTTAGTGAAAGGCGTCCCGCCGAGGGACATCTTCACGCAGCATATGGCGAAATACACTTCGCCGACACTGGGCAAGGATGGCACCAGCCATTTTGGGGATTTGGAAAAGCTGCACATCGTGTCACCGATTTCAATGCTGGGCGATTTGATTCCGGTGATGACTGGGGTGGCGATGGCGGGCCGATACCTGGGCCAGAAGATCGTGGCAATGACCTGGATTGGTGACGGCGGCAGCTCGACCGGCGTTTTTCACGAGGGATTGAATTTCGCGGCCACGCAGAAGGCGCCTTTCGTTTTGATTCTGGAAAATAACGGCTGGGCGTATTCCACGCCGGTGCGGCGGCAAGTGCCGCTGGAGAATTTGGCGGACCGCGCGAAGGCGTACGGGATAACGAGCTACATCGTGGACGGCAACGACGTTGCCGATGTTTATTCGACGGCGAAGGAAGCGGTGGACCGGGCGCGGGCCGGCGAAGGGCCGATTTTGATCGAGGCGAAGACGTTTCGGCGTATGGGTCACGCGCAGCATGATCCCGCGGAATACGTGCCGAAGGAAATGCGCGAATATTGGGAAAAGCGCGACCCGATTTTGCTGCATAAGAAATTTTTGACCGACAAGAAATTACTCGACGCGAAAACAAAGAAGGAAATCGAGGGCAAGATCGAGGCGCTGCTCTCCAAGGACCGCGACTTCGCGGAAGATTCGCCCATGCCTCCGCCGGAACTCGCGGAACAGGGCGTGTATTGTACCGGCGACGATTGCCACAAGATTCGCGCGAAGTGGGAACGCCCAATCGCGGAAGTTACGCCGCCGAAATCGATTATTGATGCGAGTTGGGTTGTGGAAGGATTTGGGCGGGGGAAGAGTTCGGGTGGCGCGCAGGCGCCAATTCATTTTGGGGATACGGCGCAGTCAGAAGAACGGAAGGAAGTAGAGGAGAAATTGGCGCCGGCTGGGCCGGTGGAAATTGTGACCGAGAAGGTTGGGGCGGCGAAGAGTGCGAAGAATGCGGCAAGCAATGGCAGGAAAGCCGAAAAAGCAAGAGCCGACAAAGACTTCCCTCGCGGCTCGGGCCAAGCCGACGCTACCAACCGCAACGGTGTCGCTAAGGTTGTGGCGAAATCGGTGAAGGCTGCGGCGAAGGCACCTGCCAAGAGTCTTGCACGAAAGGGCCGGAGGTAATTATGGCGAATACTTCCAAGGCTCCAGCAAACGGCGGTGGCAATAGGGGCGGCAAGGGCAATGGCGGGCCGGTTACGTTTCTCGAGGCCATCAAGCAGGCCATGTTTGAGGAGATGCAACGCGATCCGGCCGTTGTGGTGATTGGCGAGGATGTTGGGGTATACGGCGGCGCGTTTAAGACCAGCGAGGGGTTGCTCGAGAAATTTGGCTGGGAGCGGGTGATCGATACGCCTATCAGCGAGAGCGCGATTATCGGCGCGGCGTGCGGCATGAGTTACTTGGGATTGCGGCCGATTTGCGAGATGCAGTTCATCGATTTCATTGTGTGCGCGTTCAATCAGCTGACGAACTTTGTGGCGAAGGGACATTATCTCTGGAATGCGCCGGCGCCAATTGTGGTGCGCGGTCCTTCTGGCGGCGGGGTACATGGCGGGCCATTTCATTCGGCGAATCCGGAAATGTATTTCGTTCACACGCCGGGATTAAAGGTGATTTATCCTTCAACGCCGTATGACGCGAAGGGTTTGCTGAAGGCGGCGGTGCGCGATAATAATCCGGTGCTCTTTTTCGAGCACAAATACCTCTACCGGCGGATCAAGGAAGAGTTGCCGTCGGAAGATTACACCGTGCCCATCGGAAAGGCGGCGGTGCGACGCGAAGGCAAGCACCTGACGATCCTTTCCTATGCGGCGATGATGCACAATTCGCTGGAAGCGGCTGAGGCTCTGGCAAAAGAGGGCATCGAGATCGAAGTGATCGATCTGCGGACGTTGCTTCCTTTGGATGAAGAGACGATTTTAAAGTCGGTGAAGAAGACGAATCGCGTGCTGGTGGTTCACGAGGATACCAAGACTGGGGGGATTGCCGGGGAGATTGCGGCGATTCTTTGCGAGAAGGCGTTTGGGGATTTGGACGGGCCGGTGTTTCGCGTGACCGCACTGGATACTCCGGTGCCGTATTCGCCGCCGCTGGAAGAGCACTTTTTGCCGAATACGCAGAAGATTGTGGCTGCCGCTAAGGAGCTCGCGCGGTACTGAAATTGGAGCTTCGAGATTTGGGATTAGTCGATAATTGGAACGCTGCAGGAAGGATGCCCTTCGAGGCTCTGGACAGGCCGGCGCTACCAGTTTGAGTTCAAGTTTTTGGGAGCTTTTTTAGGAGACCGCAGATGGCCGTTGACATCGTAATGCCGCAGATGGGCGAGAGTATTTTTGAGGGGACGATCACTAAGTGGCTGAAGAAGCCGGGCGATAAAGTGGAGCGCGACGAGCCACTGTTTGAAATTTCCACCGATAAAGTGGATGCGGAAATTCCGTCGCCTTCGGCGGGCGTGCTGAAAGAGATTAAAGTCGGCGAAGGGAAGACCGTGCCGATTCAGACGGTGGTTGGCGTGATTGATGCGGCGGGTGATGGCGCGGGGGCGGCGAAGGCTGCGGCTCCGGCGCCGGCGCCGGCGAAAGCGACGGCTCCTGCTCCCGCGGTAAAATCAGCGGCGGCACCACCACCACCTGCGCCCGCGGCAAGGCCCGCGGCTCCTGCTCCCGCAGCGGCTGCGCCTGCGACGTCAGCTCCAACGAAGGAGGGGCAGCGCATTCACAGCTCCCCGCTGGTGCGGCGGTTAGCGAAAGAACATGGCGTCGATCTCGCGGCGGTGCCAGGTACAGGTGCGGGCGGGCGAGTCAGCAAACAGGATATCGAAGCGTACATCGCCGCCGGTGGCAGTGAGGTGGAAACGGAGAAAGAGGCCGAGCCGACCGAGGCCGATGTTTACACGCAACCGATCGCGACATCAGCTTCGGCACCACCGCCCCCTGCGTCGCGTGCCGCTGTACCACCACCGCAAGCTCCGCCGGCAAGCGCCGGCGGGCAAGTACACGTCGCGTTTGAATCGGCGGTGCCGCGCGAAAGAATGTACTTCGGCAACTACGAAGTGCAGCCGATGAGCGTGATGCGCCAGCGAATTGCCGAGCACATGCTGGCGTCCAAGCGTGTTTCGCCGCACGTGTACTCCGTCGATGAAATCGACATGACCAAAGTGGCCGGGCTGCGCGCGAAGGCCAAGGACGAATTCGAGAAGCGCTACGAGACCAAGCTGACGTTCATGCCCTTTTTTGTGAAAGCGGCGGTGGCCGGGCTGCGGGCGTTCCCGACGGTGAATTCTTCGCTGGACGGCACGAACGTGATTTTGCACAAAGAAATCAACATAGGCATGGCGGTTGCCCTGGATTGGGGCTTGATCGTGCCGGTCATCAAGAATGCCGACGAGAAAAATATTCTGGGCATTCAACGCAACCTAAACGACCTGGCGGAACGGGCTCGCACGAAAAAACTGAAGCCAGAAGAAGTGCAGGAAAGCACGTTTTCGATCACGAATCCTGGAGTCTATGGCGGCTTGTTTGGGCTGCCGGTGATCAGCCAGCCGAACGTTGCCATTCTGGGATTGGGCATGATCGAAAAGCGGCCGGTGGTGATCAACGATTCCATCGCGATTCGCTCGATGTGCTACGTTTCGCTGAGCTACGACCACCGCGTGGTGGACGGTGCGATCGCGCATAAGTTCATGCACACAGTCAAGGAAACGCTGGAGAATTGGAGCGAGCCGGTACTATAGCGCCGGCCTTGCGCTTTTTTTCTCTGCGCCTTACTTCACATTAGTTCATGATGGAGTTCGCGCGACAGTTTTCGTTCCTTCGGCAGCTTGCTACCAAGACGCTGCGGCCGGGCGGAGCGAGCCCCACCCCTACAGGTTAGGAGAAGATCGGCCGAACCGAGTGGCCCCGCGGAACGAATTACTTTCCGCCTCGTTGATCACTCGCCGACACTAGGATCGTCTACTCCAAGCAGGGTCAAATGCCGCCGGACTTCCGAAAGCTCCCGAAGATCGAACTCCATTGTCATTTGGACGCATCCGTGCGCATCTCGACGGTGGCGGACCTGGGCCGGGAAGCGGGCTTGAGACTGCCCGAGCCGCTGGCGCCGGCGCTGGTGGCACCCGATCTTTGCCTGGATTTGGCCGATTTCCTGTTGCGCATCGATTTGGCGCTGGAAGTGATGCAGCGTCGCGAGCAGCTCATGCGCATCGCGCGCGAATTTGTGGAGGATTTGGCGAACGACGGAGTCATCTACGGCGAGGTGCGCTTTGCGCCGCAGTTGCATTTGCGCGGAGGACTTTCGTTGCGGGAAGTTGTCAACGCGGTGCACGACGGATTGCGCCAGGGTGAGCGGGCTTTTGGCGTGCCTACGGGTTTGATTCTGTGCTGCTTGAGGCACGAAACGCCGGCGCGCAGTGTGGAGATCGCCAGACTCGCTCTGGATAACCGCGACAAAGCGTGCGCGCTCGATTTGGCCGGCGACGAGGCGCGTTATGGCGGGGCACCTCATGCGGAAGCCTTCGCGTTGGCGCGAGCCGAGGGACTGCGGCGAACGGTCCATGCGGGTGAGGCGGCGGGCGCGGACAGCGTTCGAGAGGCGCTGGAAATTTTGGGAGCGGAGCGCATCGGGCACGGTGTTCGCATTGTGGAATCCAAGGCGGTACAAGAAATGGCGAGAAAGGGCGTGGTGACACTGGAGATGTGCCCGCTCTCCAACGTGCAAACGCGCGCGGCGACCTCTCTTGCGAATCATCCCATCGACCAGTTGTTGCGGAACGGATTGCGCGTGACGGTGAGCACCGACGCGCGAACGGTCTCGCCCACCACCGTGAGCGCGGAATTTGAGAGGCTGGCAACAACGTTCGGGTGGGGCGCGGCTGAATTTTGGCGCTGCCAGCGTCACGCGGCGGACGCGGCATTTGTGTCGCCGGAAGCGCGAATCGCATTGGCGAAAAAACTCTCGGAAGCGAATGTTCCTGGCGCGCCCCAGACTGATTTAGGCTAAAGCTTTTTCTCCCACGACCTGAAATCCAGTTCAGGCTCGTTTGAGTACCTGATGGTACTTGCCGCCCAGTATTAGACTATAAGTACTCCTTGACTTCTATTCTAGGATTAGGTATTTTACCGCTAAGTTAACTGCTGGTTGGAATCCTGAAGATCGCAGCGATTAACCTCTCCGCAGTTAGGACTAAAGTCTCGCCAGCTACATAAGCCCTCTACATAGGCTTTGAGGCGTGCGAGATAGCAGGGGGGATCATGTTAATGAAGGCAAAGGAACATTGGCACTGTACAAACCCGAGATGTGGATGCGGTCTGGTGGTGGAGATCGGCGGCCAAGTGGAA
>Ga0185299_10001281_pt1 | contig 50801 bp, 42 predicted proteins | sample PaiPotPPA55metaG_FD_128002 | JGI IMG/M metagenome (GOLD analysis project Ga0185299, IMG submission 128002) | Iron sulfur acid spring bacterial and archeal communities from Banff, Canada, to study Microbial Dark Matter (Phase II) - Paint Pots PPA... ... | reverse complement strand
GCCACTGCGATCGCACCCTGCCCGAATCGTCGACACAGTTCACTAACCCAGGCCTCTACCACTTCTGGCTTATGCTCTAGTTCTCCCCTCTCCCGCTGCGTCGAACCGGCCGCCTGCAAGCACCACACATGCTTCTGATCGGCCCAGTCGATGCCTACGAACGCCACGAACTCCGGCTCCTGCTCGACCGCTTCCCTGGCTGACGGCCCCGGCGTGATAAACCGGGGCTTTTTCTTGCTCATTTTCCGCAGCGAATACCGTTTGGCACTTCGGGCACTCATGCTGGGGTGCGTGAGGCAAAATCTCGCACGCCTTGGAGCATCAATATCACTTGCGGTTGGCACTGCCTTCCCAGGTTTCAGATACGAGTAGCTCTTGCCCGTCTTCTCAAACATTTTATCGCATCGGGAGGCCCGACAACATCTTGTTTCCTGTTCGCCTACATGTAGAATCAAATAGACGAAGGAGTTATGAGCCGAAACGTTTTCATACTTGGGGCTGGAGCGTCTGCCCAGGCAGGTGCTCCAATGATGACTACGTTTATAAGAGCTGCCCAGGATATAAAGCGGGGAACTCCGAAGCTTCATCCAAAGGAGCAAGAGTATTTCGACCTGGTGTTTAGGGCGAGAACGCTTTTGCAGCATACTCTCTCAAAATCAGCCCTCGACATAAACAACATCGAATCGCTGTTCGGTGTATTTGACATGGCTACTCTGCTAGGCAGACTTGGACCGATGACGGATGAAGAGATACAGAAGCTGCCAACAGCTATCAATTATGTAATTTCCAAAACCATTGAATCCAGTCTGCAATACCCTATATACAGCGGTTCGACGCTCGCCCCAAAACCCTATGGGGCTTTCGCTGGAATGATTCATGACCTCAACAAACGAGACCGAGGTTCAGTGAGTGTCATCACGTTCAACTACGATGTTGGGCTAGATTATGCTTTCCATTATGCTTCCATTCCCTTTGAATACAGATGCGGAGTCCCTGACGGACTAGACCCTGGACGAAAGCAATTTTATGGGGCTATCGACCTTCTGAAACTTCACGGTTCCTTGAACTGGGGGCGTTGCAAACAGTGTAACGGTAGGGTGGTACCTTATCTACTGAAGGACTTCTTCTCTAACCATGATGATTGGGCTCCAACGTTGGACAAACCTCAAACCCGAACCTTGGAGATTGCTAATTTTCTAGTGCAACGTTCTTGTCCAGCCTGCGGAACACCCCTCGCAGAGAATCCTGTGATTGTGCCGCCGACCTGGAACAAGGGCAATGCTCACTCGGGATTGTCATCCGTGTGGCGAGCAGCAGCAACACATTTAGCTGAGGCAGAGAACGTGTTTGTTATTGGCTATTCCTTACCAGGTACAGACGAGTTCTTCCGCTACTTCTACGCACTCAGCACGGTCGGAGAATCAGTTCTAGATACATTCCTGGTGGTCGATAAAGATAAGAGAGTGTTCGACAGATTCAAGAGCATTTTAGGTCCTACTGCTATCGCGTGCTTCTCTTCCATTGAGAACGCTTTCGAGAATGCAATCCCACAACTTAGAACGCATTTGAATCTCCCCGCATGATATAGAAAAGGGTCAGTGCCAATCAGCACCGGCCTCTTCGCAGCCTTCACTGCTGCCCAGCCTCGAACGTCACTCCACACTTCGGGCACTTCATCTCAGTGAAACTCACTCGCTGCGGTCGGACAGGGCACAACTGATATTTCGTGGGCACTGAGCACTCTATTTGTCTTTGCTCACGCCACAATATGAAAGCTACGCCCATTTTGTCATTCCCCTGGGAACTCTAAGTCTAAGGGTAAATACCCTTATCCTTCATGAGCTTTTCATAACGCTCGGTGTACAACTCTTTAACCACAAAGGTCGGCATAAGAGCGTTCCACAGTTTGTGGATTCTTTCGTCAATGTCGGCCCCATCAAAGTGAAAGTATGCTTGCAACTCAGTTGCGATACAAAGCAAAATGCCTGCCGCTTGGGAGATGTGGGTACTCAGCAGCCGCAAATGCCCATCATCCAGCTTGGGTCTTTCCTCGTGCGGCAGTGAGTCAGTGATATAGAAGACCGCCGTTTTCAGAAGTCCTTCAGAGGCCCCATGGGCCATCGCGGAGTATTCACGCCATGGACCGTAGACCAATGCCTTGAGAAATTCCTGATGAGCGGTGAATGTCCCGCCCGGTTGGGGGCTATTTATATACTTCCCGAGCGTGGGCCACTCCTTCTCCGCTAGAACTTCAGCCACAGTAAAACCCATCCTACGTATCTCGAAATCGGTCTCGGCCCGGCCTTTTGCAATCCACTCGTCCCACTCTGGTTTGCCTCCATATCTCGCTTGATCCTCGTCTAGCCCCCTGAGAAACTTCTGATAACCGTAGTTCCGAAACCGGGGACCATTGTGCCCCGGATCTTGCAAAATCGCAGTGATGTTATACAAGCAGTCGATCATGTTGCGGATCAGCGGGAGAGTAACGACCGAGTACGCCGGTCTCCACTGATAGTCAGTCTCGCGGCGTTCATCAGCATTGAGATAGAAAAGCAGATCGTAAGTGTGCTGTGCCTGCCTCATCAGAACGTGAAGATCAAAAGCGACAAAGCCCGGAGCCGCGAGAAGTTTTGGGCCTTCCCTCTTAACCTTTTGAGACAAAACCTCGGCAAGCTGCTGTAGAGGTCTTTGAAACGTTGAGGCGTCGAGGTGGAACCCGCCTGGTTCGTGCTGCGTCATGACATTAGAATTGTACGCTGTGGCGATTTCTCATGTGAAACCTATCAATAGCGCCACCACGGTTCACCTTGGGAGTGGGTTTGGCAGGACGATCTGAGTTAATTTCGTGATCTCTTGTATCACGTCGATGCGAGGGAGAAACTAATTACTGTCTAAAGCACAGCTACTTGGTTCTCTTAATTCTGTACGGTTCTTTCCGGCTTCCCGGATTGAAGTCACCGCTCAACCATCTCACGCTGCCTGTTCCAACGTGCCATCCACGTACTTGGTAATCTGTCTCTTCTTGTGGATGTCGCAGCCAAAACGCCAAGGGCCATAAGTAAATCTCCTGACGGCTGAATTAGGCTCTTCCACTTTGTTACGAACCGCATGGGTTGCTTTGTCGCCACAGGTGTCGCAGACATTTCCGTCGAAAAAATTCGCCAAATCTCCTTCCTCCAGGCTCATTCTCGTACCCTCCTGTCGTCCTGCCACAACATCCTAGTCCTTCCCGCAAACGGCATCAATCTTTTTCATAATCCGTCGAGCCCACTGGACGCTGGCATCAATCAGTTTGTCCGTGCGTGGGCTACCCTGTGGTGTTCCAAATAGATCGTCGGATGTTTCCATGTGGAGGCTTGCCAGGATCGCGGCCATAATCCCGATCACACGCTTGCGCCCTTCGTCCATTGGGAGAGTTTACAATATTTCGCTATTTGTTCGCCACGTGTATACTTTTTGATATTAGGTTTGAATCGTGCCGATTGATGATGAAAACTCGGAGTCCATTCAGGCGATTGCCGAACTCGCACACAAGAGTGCTCAGGAAATCGCTGTGCGTTCTCAAATCGTAGGATTGATTACTTGGTTTCTTCCTCCGGGGCTCGCACCGTTCGGAGTCGCTGCTGCTGAGGCTTTGAATCAATCTGCTTCAAAACGTTTACACGGTCGTCTGCTCGACACGCGTAACGAAATGATTGATCGTCTAGAAGAGGTCGATAGAGGCAAGGTGAATAAGGATTGGTTTCAATCTGAAGAATTTCAAACCATGCTGTTCGAGGCTGCTCAACAAGCAACCGTGACCTCCGACCGAAGGAAGATCGCAATGCTCGGAAACGCATTGGCTAACGGCGGAGTGACTGACTTCAGCGAAGAGAACAGAAAAGAATTGTTCTTACGCTTGATCCGGGACCTCACACCTCACCACATTGCCATGTTGAGGCGATTGTCGCCGCCCGATGGAACGGTTTGGAAGGGGTCAATCAGTAATCCAAGGGAGGAAGATTTGCTTGTCTTACAAATGCTGAGTGCGGGCGGACTGGTCGTATCGTCACAAGAACCGCCCAAAGTTCGCCCGCCTAGTTTTGGCAGTTCCATTTCTTCTAGTGAAGCCAAACGAATTGTGGCTAAATTCATAGATGATTTGCAAAAGACTCCAAAGACCGAGTTTAGGTTGAGTACGCTCGGCCACGATTTCTTGAAGTTCGTCAGCATGTCTCGTGTGCCCGAGTAGTTCCCGAGTCTGGTGACCTCTTTAAGCCTCCTCACCCGCCAGCCAAAAATAAGCAGGAAGAAGACTTCTTTCGTATACGATGCTCAGGCGTTGCGCCTTGAAAGTAGGATGGTGCGCAGGCCCGTCAGAGGGGGCCACCCACCGATGAACCGAATCACCTCAGCGCGGTTCGACATGCCAAAGTTGGAGTCTGTTGTCGTCGTCGGCTCCGAGGAAAACGAAATGAGTCGGGTTCTCTGTGTAGCAGACGAATACAGCGCTCAAGGCGTCCTTCGCCTTGCCGTTGACTTTAAGCTCATCATACTTGGCTATTTCATGGCCCTCTAGATCAACGATTTTCATGATTTTTCCTCCGCTTTGCATTTCAACAAACAGAATCGCAATCCGATTCTTGTTCACATGCATCGCAGAAGGCCGATAACCCGGCTCTCCAGGGTCAACCGCAAACCGTCGAACGACTTCGCCGCCTGGCGATATGGCATAGAAGATAGCGGGGTTAGTCCAGCGCATCAAATATGCGTTTCCGTCCGAGGCCATCTCGACTAAGCCGTTGTCAACGGCATGGTTGGAATGAATGTTCGTTGGTGACGCAACCCTAGTATCGCCCGATGCCGCCATATCGTGGAGATCTTCGTCGTCTTCGAGCTTAACTTCTTTCAGCAGGCCCCCGTCAGCCGCGAAGATTCCAGTGAATGGCCACATGGCAGCGGTCTTGTCGGCGTCATACTCCTCGCCTGAGGCTAGCAATTGACCCGTGGGAAATACAGCCAGCATTTTCGGTATCCAGGGAAACCCAGTTTGTAATTTCACCGCCGATTTGAAGGTGCCATCAGCCTTGTACACAAACACGTACCGGTTCATCTCGTGCGGGTAGACAAGCTCGTACAACTCCCCTCTGTCTCCCACCGTAAAATATCGAGCCGCGTCTATCTTTAGGTCCGGATTTGCGTTCGCTTCAAAAAGCGCGATCTTTTCACCCTTTGAATTCAGCTTGTGAACCGCCTCCACGCCGCCCGAATCCGTGCGGACATAGACATCCCCTTCACTATCGCATCTAAAAGGTCGGAAAAAAGTCGTCGCAAATTCGCCAGGTGCGGTAATCGTCTGGACGCGGACCAGATGCGCGTCAGGTGGCTTGTGCGACTCTGCTTGCGCCCTTTGCGTAACCCTCGGTGCGCTCGGGTCGGTGACGGATTGTGCGACGGAAAGAGCACTTAAAGCCCAGCAAATGACGAGTCCGCTTCTCAGTGCGAGCACAGTTACATCCCCCCTGTCTTGATTGTTGGTGCTTCGTCGGCAAGTAGTCTGTAAGTATGGTTACAGCGACTAAACACATAAACAAATAGCGGTTCTTTATATGTTACTGTAGGACTCAACATTATTCGCCCAGGCGAATAATCCTGGCGAAGTTCCACGTTGTACTGTTGACGATTCCCGTTCCGTTTTATATGGGGCCGAAGGTGAGTACGCGCGGCTCCGCATTCACCGCAATTACCGCAGTCATTCCCTGAATAAAAATTCGGAACATAGTAGATACGTCCGCAACACTCGCCACTACTGCCACGAGGGTTACATTCCCCACAAGTACATCCGAAGAAGCAGATCTCATCCTCGTGATCTGATTGACATCCACCAGCACCAGTACAAGAGGTAGACCCAAAATCCTCTATCCCCGTACAACTGGAAGCAGCGGCCCTGTGAGTGAGGAACAACATGGCTAATGCGAGCAGCAATGGCGCTATCGGAGCACGGTTCATGACTGGATTCCTTTCTTCTAGTAGTGAACTGACCTAGGAGCTAGAGCCTGAATTACGTGGGTAAAATGGGCGTCAACCTATAACACTTCAATGTTGATGTCAAGTTGTTTCTTACTAGTAAATCCTCCGTGTTACGAAAACCGAACAGCGACGTATTTATCAGGTATATAGCGGTTGCGCAACGTTGGCGAGTCGAGGTTGAGTTTCGCAAAAAGCGAACAAAGTCCAGCCCAGCGACCTATGGCAGAGCGTCCTACGACAGAGAGTTGACCATACATCAACAGTAGCCCATCGCCTTTGAAGGTGCATGGCACACCCAAAGATTTAGCAGGTGCTCATGCTCTAGCGGAACAGGACAAGTACCAATTCCAGTGGTGGGCAGTCTCGCTTGTGGAGGCTGTGCCCTGTGGCGGAAAAAAGAAGGGAGCCGACAGCGGCATTGATGGCTTCATCTACTTCAAGCCCGATGGCAGGACTACGGAGAAGGCTATCATTTCAGTGAAAGGCGGGGACAGCGTTAGCGTGCCAATGATTCGGGATTTGGCTCATGTTGTTGACCGGGAGAAAGCGAAAATAGGATTGTTCATCACATTGGCGGAACCAACCAAGCCGATGCAGACCGAGGCGGTAAAGACCGGATACTTTGAAACCCCTTACGGCAAGTACCTGAAAATTCAGATTCTCACTATTGCGGAATTGTTTGCAGGCGCAAAGCCGAACATCCCGCTAATTGACCCGACAGCGTTCAAGAAATCCACCAAAGAATTGACCACCAAGCAGCATGATCTTTTTTAGATGCTATGTTCACATCCTTCCTATTTCGCCTACAACTTCATCAAAATCCATCGTACACTTCGCATGAGTCCGGCGATGGCGTCTGGCGTCACGGATCGACTCTGGGAAGTGAATGACCTTGTTACCCTCTGGGAAGCCTATGAGCAGCGGAGGACGGAAAGAGCAGTAGCATGAAACGCTACCTAAAGGGAGTCTTCGGTGGACTCTTGGCGATCCTGGCGGCCTTCGGCTGGTGTGCCGCTTTGATCCAGATAATTTCGTGGAAATTTCAGGACAGCGTTGTTTCAATTTTCGTTGAAAAGGGCTGGGAAGTGTGGATTCCTCCGTTCCTAATTTTTGCTGTCGGCTTCTATTTAGCGTTTCGCAGTGTTTATCGCCCAAATTCAAAGTAGCCCACTACCAAAATCTCTGCTGGTTCCGAAATCCCCGAATTGAGTGCTATGCTTTCCCGTCGCATCTGGCGAACCGAGAGGCAGGTATGGGCCTGGAATCCATTACACAGCAAATCAGGCAAGAGATTTCAAAATTGAATCAGGTATTACATCTACTAGAAGGCAGAGCGAAGCCGAAGGTGGCGAAGCAGGGCAAGGCCCAACGCAAAATATCAGCGGCTGGGAGAAAAAGGATCGCAGCGGCACAGAAAAAGAGGTGGGCGAAAATCAGGGCAGGGAAGAAATAAAATCTATTCCTCCTGGGGCGTGCTGCCTATTCCCTTGAACGTATCGTTCACCCTGGCGAGGGTTTTCTGACTACGTGATCGCCTCAGATACGGCAACATTGATTTCATATTGCTGTGGCCCATCCATGCCATCACGGTATAAATATCCTCTTTGTTTTGAAGGTGTCTTGTCGCGAAGGTCGCACGGAATTTGTGAAGCCAGAAGTTGTCCGGATCGAGGTTCGCACGTTCAGCTACATTTTTCAGGGATAGCAAAAAGTCAAACTTAGGTTTCCCCGCACGGGTGTGGAATACCAGTTTACAGGTCGCTTTCTTCTGCCGTTCCTTTAGATTTTCCACAAGTTGGTCAGGGATTGTAATTGTGCGTTCCTTGTACATTTTAGGAGTCCAACCCATGTCGGGTTTGTGGCTGACCCTGACCTCATTTGTTTTTAATTTTACATCTGACCAATAGCAGTAACGAACCTCTTGGTCACGCATTCCGGTCATGAGAAAAAACTTATACCAGATCCGCTCTTCTTCATCGCAAGCTGCCAATAATTTGTTGAGGTCTTCCTCCTCGTAGATTTCAGCTTCCTCTTGGGTGAATTTTGGTCGGTCGTTTCTGCGTAGAAGGCCACGTATCCCCTGAGCTGTGAGGAAGATCATCACGGCGTTGAATTTGCCAGCAATAGTGCGAGCAGCATGTTCTTTTTCATCCCGGAGAAAAGCGATGAACTTGAGCAGGTCCATCCGGTCGATGTCCTCCAGGTTCGGTTTGTGGCAGGACTCCACGAAGTACGAAAGAGCGACCGAATATGAGCTATGCGTCTTCGGTTTCTTCGTGAGCTTGATCTCTTCGAGGTATGTCTCGACTGCTGCGGCTAGAGATCTGTGGCCGTTCTTTTCCGGCACCACGACTTGCACATTGTGGATTGGGGCGCGAAGCTCATATTCCTTGCGCTGTCGCTGGGCGTCCGCTGAAGCCGCATCTTTACCAACCGAAAGACGTATACGTTTGCTACCGTTACGCCACTCAAGATAATATGAACCCTCGGAATGTTTCTCTATTTTTCCATTGGTCGTAACCATATCCGGTTTGACTCGGCCATTCCCAGCCAGCACAACTGGGCAGAAGCGAAGACCGTTGGCGGTACGAACTCGTTTGGTGAGGTTCACTTCGAGGTTCATTCAACACCCCCTGCTTCTGTCCGGTAAACCGGACACCTGAGGGTATCACATACGGTATCACTTTTCAAAATGTATTGATAAATAAGGGGTTAATAGGACATAAAATGAGTACAGTGTCTTCTCCAGTTCGCGAAATCTCCGTGGCGCACAGCCCCGACTCCGACGACGCATTCATGTTTTACGGCTTGGCCACGAGCAAGGTTCGTGTGCCGGGACTGAAATTCAACCATACCTTGTGCGACATCGAGACGCTGAACCGACAGGCGCAAGAGGGTGTCTACGACGTAACCGCGATTTCATTTCACGCCTTTCCCTACATTCAGGAAGACTACGCGCTGATGTCGTGCGGCGGCAGCGTGGGCGACGGTTATGGTCCCATGGTCGTTTCCACGCGGCCCTTCACACAAGACGAAATCAAGCGCAGGAAAATCGCGGTGCCCGGGAAGCTCACCACCGCCTACCTGGCGCTCGAACTGTTCGCGCCCGGCATTGAAGTGGAAGTCGTCCCCTTCGATCAAATCATCCCGCAGATTCTCGAAGGCAAATACGAAGCCGGTCTCATCATCCACGAAGGCCAGCTTACCTACGACAAATCCGGACTGCACCGCGTCGTCGATCTCGGCAGGTGGTGGCAAAAAGTCACTGGACTGCCGCTGCCGCTCGGCGGAAACGCCATCCGCCGTTCGCTCGGGCCTGAAACGATGGCCAGTGTCACACAGGCGTTGCGCGAGAGCATCCAGTACGCGATCGATCATCGCGAAGAAGCGCTCAGCTACGCCATGCAGTTTGCCCGCGATCTCGATACCCAACTCGCCGATAAGTTCGTTGGTATGTACGTCAACGAACGTACTCTCGACTACGGAAACGACGGCCGTGAAGCGGTTCGGCGGTTGCTCGAAATGGGGCACAACGCGGGGATTATTCTTCAGACGCCGCGCGTGGATTGGGTGTAAGGAAGGCTGCGAGCGGGCACTCACCGTACTCTCTCCGGAAACGAAAACACCGGATCAATATCCACCGGAACATCCGAAGCCGCTTTCAACGACGCCTTCAACTCCTCCGGCATCGTGCCGTACTTTTTGAACCAGTTTTCCGCACGCGAGCGATTCCCCGTGGCCTCGATCTCCAGCAGTTCCTTGGCTAGATCAGCCATTGCGCCCGGCATCTTTTCGTAGTCAATCGCATAGCGCCCATTGGCATGCTGCCGGATCGCACCACGTTCCGAAAGATAGTTGAATTCCATCATCTCCGCTTGGCCGTGCGCCTCAGCCGTTCCGAAGCGTACCGTGCGGAACACTCCGCCCACGTAAGACGCGTAATATTCCTCGAGCTTTTCTTTCGGAAGCGCGTCGTGATCCACCAGCCATTTCAGCGCGAACATCCCGGTCACATCGGCTTTCGCCTCTTCCAGGCCGCTGAAACCCGGGCCGATCGCTTCCCGAATATCGACTTTGCCGGCAGATTTATCTGACGACGTGCGCGCAAACGCCGGACCCAAGCCGTGACAGATTTCGTGCATGATTGTGGTCAGAAGATAACCCTCGCCTGAAACTTTCGCTGATTGCTCCGGCTCCATCAGCTTACGTGCGACCGGCAATACAACGTAGTTCACCCGCGCGTCCATGAAGTTCTTGAAGAATAGTTTTTTGCTACCCTTTTGCTCATGCACCCGCGGATCGTTCGGCAGATTGTCGGCCACCGCCTGGTACCCGTGCGTCAGGTCTCCCGATCGAAACGGGGCGTCCATCACTTCCATCGGCGTCTCCAAACCATGTTTCGACGGCCGATCTTCCGCCGCCAGCGGCAGCGCGTCCTGGATTTCCGGCACATATTTCTGGAACAGCTCCAGTTTTTTACTCTCACGCTCGTTGCGCACCATCACCGCCGCGCCGTACGAACCCTTGACGCCCAACAGTCCGTCCATATAAGTTTCGTAGGGCGCAAAGATGATGTCGAATTTTGGATTCTTCAACTCCAGCCACGCCAGGTCGCTCGGGAAGTAATCATCGCTGAGCAGCGCATCCGCCCGCAGCCGAAGAAACATCGCGAACGCCGCATCATCACTGAGAGCGGCGGCTGCCCGCAGAGCTTTTGCTGCCGGCTCAAGAAAAGCGCGGAACGCAATCCGGTAGGGAACGGCCTCCGGTGTTTCGTGTTGCCACCGCACGATCGTGAATTGATCGTAGATCACCGCCTTTTGATCCGGATGCTCCTTGACGTATTGTTCTACCTGATTGCGCGTCAAATTCGCAGGATAAAATCCTCGCCCCGGCGGAATCGTCTCCGTCCCGACAAACGGTTTATTCTGGTCAAGTAAATCGAAGCGCGAAGCGTTAATCCAGAGGTAGCTCCGCAGTTCGACATCGCGGCGGTTCCGGCTCGAGGCGAGCGACTGGTACAGTGTCAGACCCTCGGGATCGCTCTGCCGCCAGTAGATACTCTCCAGGTAGTCAGAGGCCTCCACCAGCTTGCGAACGAGTTGCTGCTCGCGCGCGCTTAGATCGGCCGTCCGGAACGGCATTTGGACGCGCCGGAACTTTGCCAGCCGTTGCGCCAGATCGGCCGTGACCTTCAAATTCGCCGGTGCACCGCTTTTCGCCGCCGAACCCGTCATCACCTTCCGCTGCTCGGTGGCGAACGTCGGCATCAGCAGGAGGAAGACTAAAACAAGCGCCCATCGCGCTGAGAAATAATTGCAGTTTTTAATGTTCCAATTCTCGATTCGACCGTTCCTCATACGGCACAAGTCTATCAAAGCGGCGAATCCCACTCGGAGCCGTTATCATGAACAGATGCGGGGAGCGAATGGCGCCCAGACACTGCTCATCGATGCCGATGACACACTGTGGGAAAACAACATCTATTTCGAACGGGCGATCGCCAAGTTCATTTCGTTTCTCGATCACCGCGAGCACTCGCCCGAGATGGTTCGGTTGGTGCTCAACGACGTGGAGCGAGAGTCAATCGTGAAACACGGTTACGGCCTGCACAGTTTTGCGCATTCGCTGGTGGAAACGTTTGAGAAGCTTTCCGTCGACCCGGTCACGCCTGACTTACACGAACGCATTCGCAGCTTTGCCCACCAGATCGCCGATCATCCAATCGAAGTTCTCCCGGGCGTGCCCGAGACCCTTCAGTATCTCGGCGAGCGGCATCACCTCATCATGATGACCAAAGGAAACCCCGCCGAGCAATTTGGAAAAGTCGAGCGCTCAGGATTGAAAGAATATTTTTCCGCGGTCGAGATCGTAGCGGAGAAGGACGAATCGACCTACCGCTCCGCCATTGCCAAGTACGCCCTCGCGGCGGACACCACCTGGATGGTCGGCAACAGCCCCAAGTCTGATATCAACCCCGCCCTCGCCGCGGGTCTGCACGCCGTCTTCATCCCTCACGGCGACACCTGGATTCTCGAGCACGAGGAAGTTGCCCCGGCGCCAGCGTCGCAGCGGTTGCTGGTGGTAGATCGTTTCGACGACCTCAGCAAACACTTCTAGCCCGCGTGTTGCCCGCAATAGACACAGGCCGGGACCCCGGAATTTCTTCCGGTCCCGGCCTGTGCTTCTATCAACTTATTAGCCGACTCAGTTGGTTGGAGTGGGGCTGGCGTCGGCGGTGGTTGCTGCTGCGGTGCTCACGGCGCTGTACCGCGCAAGCCGCGGGAAAAACGGCGTGACCTCGAACGGCATTTTGTCGCGCGCCGAAGTGATTGCGACCGGCTGCGCCTTTACGATCTCCACCCGGTCATCCCACGGGTTCAGCTTGACGCGTCCACCGAGAGGCAACGCGGCGATCTGGTCCAGCTTGTTCCAATCGAGCGCTGGAGCCGAATTGGCCAACTGCGCCATGCGCGTTACCGTCCCATTGTCCGTGATGTTGTTGCCGAGGTGGGCTTGCAGCAGAGCGCTCAATTGCGGAGCGCGCTTCTGCAGAGCTTTGATGAAAAGACCGGCCGAGTCCAGCTTTTGCGCGTATGGCGAGGCCTTCAGCATCTCAACAGCTTTCTTGTCGGCAGCTGCTTCCTCTTCGGGAATGTGTTTGAACCCGAGGTTCTGGTAAGTCGCGTCGTCAGAGAACAACATGCGGTCATTGAACGCGTATTGACTGCCCAGGTTATGTCCCAGAACAATGTGCGCCAGTTCGTGCGAGAGCACCATGGCCAGGCTGCCCTCATCGGGGAGCACGTCGATCAGCCCACGGCTTACAACAATCGTGTTACCGACACTGAAAGTTTCCAGCGGTGAAGTTGTCAGCACCCGCGTCCGGACTGGCCGCGGCAGTTCGATGTTATTGGTGATCTCGATGTTGTTCACCACGGTTTGCAGAATCTTGTCCACATCGCCTGCCGGCGCCAGCAGCCCGGCGCGCTCCAGCCGTTCGAGCACGTTGTCTTCCGCCTGTTGTTGCCATTCGCGCTCGGCCGCCAGAGGAGAAGCATCCTGGGCGCTTGGCGTCTCGTCTTTTACGCTGTCCACCCGGATCTGGGTAAGTTCGTCGTTCGCCGTTCCCGTCTTCAGGTTATACCCCCACATGCGAGTCTGCGCTTTGAACGCGATCTTGTTCTTGGCTCCCGCCGTGAAGTCGCCTTCCTCGCTGTAGATGTAGGCGGGTACCCAGTAACCCGGGATCAAATTCAACCGCCAGCTGTCCATGTGGTAGTAGTAACTGTTCCGCGAAGGACGGGCATAAGTGCCGTTCAAACGCACAATGTTGAAGTCCTGATCCTCAATCCAGATACGGCCGAGAAAGCGCCCGCGTCCAGCGTCTTTTTTCGGTGTCAGATCAAACACCAGGCAGCGCACGTCGCCCAGGAACTCGCGCCGCGCGTAGTGGAAATTGTAGTGCTGCCGGTCAAACTCGTTGCGGTCGGCAAAAATCATCCACGAAAAGCCCAGCGGCTGGTACTGGAACTTGAACCTCTTCGTGATTCCGCCCAGAAGACGCTTCTCCATGCCCTCGCCTTCGCCTTTGACTTTTTCCTGAAGGTAATCGCTCCGGTCGATCGAATCGCTCAGGTCCATGCGTCCTAGAAAGTAATGATCATCCTGCGGAATCGGCCCCAGTTGCGGATCCTGCGTCAAGTTCTGCAGATAGGTTTCGACGATTGGAGTGCGGGGCGACAAAAACTTGATCAGTTCCTTCTCGCGCATGATGACGCGGTCTACAACCTGATCCATAGTGGTCGGCGGCGCCAGATTTGCCTGAGCCTGAGGGGACTGAGACTGATCCGACTGAGCCTGACCGGACGGAGCGGCGCTCGGCTGAGCAGCCGTCTGTTCCGGCTGGGCCGCTGCAACCGGCTGTGGGTTCTGCGGCGCGGACGCCGACTGCTGGGCCACTGCCGTCATCGTTACTGCCAGCAGAGCCAAAATGATCCAGTTCCTATTGCTCATAACGTCCCTCATAATTTCCAGCATAACTCTCATCTCCAAAGTCGTTAGTACGCCAGTTGAAATACCACGTGCACAATTGCTGTCGAATCCATTGCCTGCCCGTTTCGCATGGCCGGCTTGAAGCGCATCTTGTTGGCGGCGGCCACAGCGGTTTCATCGAGTCCATGGCCCATGCCCCGGACCACGCGATTTACGTGTAGCTGCCCGCTTGCCAGGAACTCCACTTCAAGCAAAACTTCGCCTTCCAGTTTCAGATTTCTTGCTTCGTCCGTATAAGCCGGGTTGGGCTTGTACGTGATCTCAACCGACGTGGTCGGCGGCCCGCTATCCACGCGCTGGATGTGCGGCGTGTTCTGGGCGATCTGCTGCGAGCCAAAGCCTGAGCTCTGCACTCCCGCATTGCCGCGGCCACTCCTGCGCCCGTCTCCCTGGCCCGCGGTTGCCACTCCACTGCCGAAATCGGCGCTCGCAACCGTTCCCTTAATTCCTTTTGCACCACCCGACCCGTTGCCCTGCCCTGGTCCCACCGGCATATCGAACGAACCCGCCGCGGAAGCGATCAGCTTGCCGTTCGGCTTGCTGTTGGCGCTCGGCTTCAGCCCATTCGGATCGCCGAAACCTCCCGTCTGCACCTTCTCAATCGGAGCATTCACCGTCGGCGTCACCGAACTTCCGGCGAATTCCCCGGTATGGATCAGCACCGGACGCGCACCGCTGGTCGCCTTCAACACCGCAGGGGCGAAGTTATTCATTGCCACTTTGGGCGGCTCAATTTCCTGGGGTTGCGGCTTGGGCGCGCGGATTTCGTGCGGCACGATCAGCTTCGGCGCCTGGAACACAGGCTCCCGCGGCAGCAACTTCGCATGCACCGGCAGCGGCTTCGGCTTGGGCAACGCCTCGGGACGCAACGAGGGCCGCGGTATCAGCTCCGTGACGTGATAACTCACGCTCGGGATCAGCGTATCGGAGGTCATGATCCCGACAAGAATCAGGAACAGAATCAGGCCCGTGAGAAGTCCGTAGCTGGTGGCGAAAGTCCGCCAGTCCCACTTCTTTTCAGGCAGCAGGCCGAGTTGAAAACCGCGATCGTACGTAGGCATCCATGACTCCCAAAGGGGGCCCGAAGCTGGGGAGAGGCTCGGGGTTGGAGTCTTCACCTTATGGGAGATTGGGCACGGGGTAAACGTGTCCCTTGCGCGTGTCCTTTGGTAACCACCTTGTGGTATTCAGCCCGATGGAGGATTACTTTGGTGCCGCCCGGCGCCGCGCAAAAAGGTAGAAAATCGGGACACCCGCTAGAATCGCCAGACATCCGCCGGTCGAACTTTTAACATTGTCGGTGAACGTGTAGAAGAGAAGTGTCGCGGAAACCAGCACAAACACTGCCGGAACCACCGGATATCCCCAGACGCGATAAGGCCGCTCGGCGTGCGGCTCTCGGCGCCGGAAAACGAACACCGTGCTGCCTGCGATCATGTAGAACATCCACTCCGCGAAGATCGCTAGCGAAAAGAATTGGCGGAAGCTGCCTCCCAGCAACAGCAGAGCGATCGCCAGCCCGCACTGGACAGCAATCGCCGCCCACGGCGTGCGGAAGCGCGGATGAACCTCGGCAATCGTCTTGAAAAAGTATCCATCGCGCGCCATAGCAAACGGCACGCGCGCTCCGCTCATGATGGTGCCGTTCAGAGTCACCAGCATCGAAACCGCCATGCCCGCCGACACCAGGCTGGCGCCCGCGCGCCCCAGCACCAGCGCCACCGCGTCCGACGCAGGACGCTCCGAGGCTGCCACCGCCGCTGCCGGCAGCACGTACTGCACCGCCGCATTCACCAGAATGTAGAGCGCGCCCACGGTCGCCACGCCCCAAATCAGCGATAGCGGAATGTTGCGCTGCGGATTCCGTATTTCCCCTGCCATCATGTTCAGATCGTTCCAACCGTCGTAAGCCCAGAGCGCAGCCACCAGCGCTGCGAAAAATCCGGCTAGGCCGCCTTTCGCCCCACTAAACTCGGTCGCGAAATTCGCCCACGTTCCTCCGCGATAAGAAAAGCCCACCGCCGCTATTCCGAGGATGATCGCGACCTTCAGGAGCGTGAACAGAAACTGAAAGTCTCCCGCCCGGCGCACGCCAATGTAGTTCAGCCACGAAACCAGAACCGTGGCTCCGATGGCCACCAATTGGCCGTAGTTGACGGTGAATGGATGCGAAATGCACGCATGCGAGAAAAAAGAGAAGACCGGAAAAGTTCCGAGGATCCGTACCAGGCCAGTAGTTATCGTCGCAATCGAAGCCGGCTTGGCAATTAGAAACCAGGTCCACGCATATAGGAATCCCGCCAGCGGCCCGTAGGCGTCGTGAACATACACATACTCGCCGCCCGCTTGCGGCTTCATCGCACCCAGTTCGGCATAAGTAAGTGCGCCGAAAAAAGACAGCAAGCCCCCGACCACCCAGGCGAGATACACGAGTCGCGCCGACCCCACCGCCTGCATCATCTCGGAAGGAACCAGAAAAATTCCGCTCCCGATGATCGTTCCAACTACGACCGCGCCGGCATGCGACAAGCCAAGGTCACGCGCCAGTTCCGGGCGGCGCTGGTTGTCCTTCGCTAATTTGCGCATGTTCTCTCTGCTTTCTCCGCGATTCAAGCTTTTGCTTCACCCCTCCACAGGACGCTCGTAGCGTATCCCGCGGCAAACGTAACGGACGTCCCAATGACTACCCACCACGTCCACGCCACACTGGAGCCGAGCCACAAATACAGCTCTATCGCCAATCCGCAAATCATGCCAAGCATCGCCCCACGCTGATTCGCGCGCTTGGTCAAGACTCCCAGCAGAAACACTCCGAGCAGCCCACCATAAGCGACCGACGCGATTTGCAACCCGACTTCCACCACGCGCCCCACCCGATGCAGGGCCAGCACCGCCAACCCGAACAGCGTCAATGCCCACCCGACGGTCGCCAGTCGTGCCAGCCGCAGCCGCCCCGCTTCGCCGACTGCCGGACGAAACCGAAGATAGAAATCCATAATCGAACTCGATGACAGGGAATTCAGCGCTGCGCTCAAGTTCGACATCGCCGCCGCAAGAATGGCCGCGATCATCAGCCCCGCGATCCCATGGGGCATGCGGGTCACTATGAACGTCGGATAGATCCTGTCCGCCCGGCCGAACGTAGAGGACGGAACCCGGTAGTAGGCAAACAGCATCACGCCCACCAGAAGAAACAATGCAAACTGAAAGAAGATTGCCACTCCGCTCGACAGCAATGCCAGCACCGACTGCCGCTGATTCCGGGCTGCCAGCAATCTCTGCACGATGAGCTGGTCGGTGCCATGACTGGCCGTCAAAAAGAACGCACCGCCGATAATGGCGCACAGCGTATAAGGTTTCTCAAAGTTCAAGTGCGGCCAGTGCGCCGAAATCGCGGGATCGTAAAAGTGAAGATCGAACACCTGGAACTTGTGCATCCCCGCCGCAATTGACCGCACGGAACCCCATCCCCCGGGCACAAGATGCAGAATCGTCACGAGCCCGACCAGCGTCCCGCCCACATAAATAAAGGTTTGCACCACGTCGGTCCAGATCACCGCCGCCAGGCCGCCCTCAAAGGTATAAATCAACGTCAGCAGGGTGATGATGGCAATGGAAGTGACCTCGCCCGTGCCGAGCGCAATCGATACCACGATCGACACGGCATACACGCGTACTCCTTCGGCCGCCGCCCGGGTCAACAGAAACAGGCCCGCCGTTATCGTCCGCAGCTCGGGCCCAAAGCGCCGCTCGATCAGCTGATAAGCCGTATACAGCTCGCCACGAAAATATTGTGGCAGCAACACAAAGCTGACAATGATGCGACCGATCAGGTATCCCATCACCACTTGCAGAAACGTAAGATTCGAATCGTAGGCGAGGCCGGGAATGCTGATGATGGTCAGCGTGCTCGTCTCCGCCGCCACAATCGACAGCGCAATCGCCCACCAGGGAATATTGCGGTCGGCGAGAAAGTAGTCGCGCATGGTTCGCTGCCGCTTGCGAAAACGCAGTCCGAACAGCGTGATCCCCGCCAGGTATGCCGCGATAATCAGCAGGTCGATCCGATTCAACCCCAAGCAAATCCTTCCGGTTCCAGTTTAGAGACACGGCTAGCCATGTCTCCGGCGCCCAGCAACAGTTTCGCTGCATTGTACAAGCATGTTCCGCGCTCCAAGCCTCCGCCGATCACACCGAACCTGTGTTAGAACTAGCCCGATGGCCTACTATCTCGGAATCGACGGCGGCGGCACCAAAACCCGCTGCGTTCTCGGCGACGAAAGGACTGTGCTGGCGACCGCCATGTCCGGCGGCAGCAACATCGTTCGCCTTGGCGAGACGCGGGCAAGGGAAGCGCTGCATACCGCTATCCGCCAGGTCTGCGCCACCGCCAATATCTCTCCCGCTCAGATTAGCGCCGTCTGTATTGGCGCTGCCGGCGCCGACAGGCCGGAAATCGTCGCGAAGATTCGCGCGATCCTCGTCGAATTAATTTCCGAAACAGCTCTCCCAAAAATCGAAGTTGTCGGGGATATGACCATCGCTCTCGAAGCCGCTTGCGGCGCGGGTCCCGGCGTGATCGCGATCGCCGGCACGGGATCTATCGCCTACGGCCGCGACGCCATCGGTCACACCGCGCGCGCCGGGGGCTGGGGGTTCGCCGTCTCCGACGAGGGCTCCGGCCACTGGATCGGCCGCTGCGCCATCTCCGCTATCCTGAGCGCCCACGATCAAGGCCTCGAAACCACGCTCAGCGCCATGGTCCTCCAAGCTTGGAAGCTCAACACTCTCGACGAACTTGTGCAGCAAGCCAACTCGACTCCGCCACCCGATTTCCCGCGACTGTTTCCGATCGTCCTCCGCGCCGCGGACGAGGACGACTCCGTCGCCCGCAGTCTGCTGACCGATGCCGGAGCCAAGTTGGGTAGCCTCGCGGCCATCGTCGTCCACCGTCTCGCGCACAATACTCCAGCGGCCATGCTCACGGGGTCAATGCATCCGGTAGCAACGCTCCCTGTAGCGACGCTCCCTGTAGCAATGACGGGCAGTGTCTTTCGTCAGTCTCCGGATGTCCGCCGGGTTTTCTACAATACGCTGCAGACAAGATTGCCGGGTATCGACGTGCGGCAGGATATAGTTGATCCAATCGAAGGCGCGCTAGCGAGAGCTCGCGCCCCACACTAGAGACAGGGATTGGCCTGTCTGACGCAGGCTGATCGGTGATGTCCGACAGGGAAATGTCCAAAGACGAAGCTCTCGAAGAAGCCGCGCAGTCCCCAACCGTATCAGCAAGCCCGCCCACGCTCGCTACCGCCGATCTACTCCGCACCGCCGCCGACCCCGCCCTCACCGAGGATTTCGCCCTAGCCCTCCTCAAGCGCGCCGACTTGCCTCCTGAAATCATCGAGCAACTCGCCAAGAACACTAACGCACTCAAGAGCCGCAAGGCGAAGATCGCGCTGGCCAGCCATCCGCGCACGCCACGCCATGTGTCCGTGCCGCTCGCGCGCCAGTTCTACACTTTTGATCTGATGAAAGTTGCTCTTTCGCCCACCGTGCCCGCTGACGTGAAAGTTGCGGTTGACGATATCCTGATCTCGCGCCTCAAAACCGTCACCATCGGCGAACGTCTGACGCTCGCGCGCCGCGCCTCAGGCAGAGTAGCCGCAGCGCTTCTGCTGGATGTGGAAACTATCGGTACCAAAATCATCTTCGATGCCAAAACCGTAGCTCGCGGGACCCGAGTCATGCAGGCCGCACTCGAAAACCCACGGCTCACCGAATCACTTGTCATTCACTCCGTGCTCCGTCCTGCTGCCAGCGCGGCCTTGGTGCATGCCGTTGCGCAGCACGCGAAGTGGTCCTGCCGCAGAGAGATCCGTGCCGCGCTACTGCGAACCGAACATCTCTCGTTAGCCCGCGCCCTGGAATTCAGCCACGAAATTCCCGGCCCGCTGTTGAACGAGTTACTTACCGCTTCGCGTCTCCCCGCTCAAATCAAGGACCAACTCCTCCGCGGAATCCAAGCAAGCTCTCCTCCAGCGAGGGGTTGAGAGAAGTGTGATTTGGCTGGAACAAGGAAGCGTGCGGAAGCCCTAGGACTTTCTAAGAGTTTGTCATCCCGAGCGAAGCGAGGGATCTGTAGTTGTCACAGTCGAGGGACTCTGTGGAGGACCCGGATTCCCATCCCGTGTCTGCGGCCCCGGCGCGCCCTCTTGCGGCTTCGCCTCCCCGCGCAGCAATCCCACAATCTTCTCGTACAGCCTCGATCTCGTCACATACCGCTCGTTGGCGCTCGTGATATACCGGATCTGCATCTCGACGCCCCCGGCGGTCGGACGCAAATGAATCGCCGGCGCTACAGCAAGCGACTTCTGATAACCAGCCGACTTCTGCCATTCCTTCTCGGCCTGGGCAGCGCTCGCCCGCGTCTCTTCCTCGACCAGTCGCTGGATCGCCTCCACCAGCGGATATGGATTTGCCCCTTGCCCAACCTCGACCTGCAATTCGTCCCACAACCACTGTCCGGCAGTCGAAAAATTGAAGTAGTGTCCCTCGATGGCGAAGCTGTTCACGAACGCGACCTTGCGCCCTGTCGGATGCCCGGTATCGGTCCAGTTGCCGGTTTCGAGCAATACCGTGCGCAGCAATCCGATCTCGATCACTTCTCCCACCACGCCGTTAATCTCGACCCAATCGCCGACCCGAATCCCGTTCTTTCCCATCAGCACGAACCATCCAAAAAATCCGACGATAAAATCCTTCAGGGCTACCGTCAGCCCGGCGCCCGCTAATCCGAGGATGGTTGGCATCTGGTTCGGCACCCCGAGAATCACGAATGCAATCACCAGGACGCCCACCGCCTGCAGACTAAATCGAACCACTCCCCGCAGCGTGAGAAGGTGCTTTTTCTCCGGGGCGGCGTGCTTGAAAAGCCGATTCACCAGGAGGCTCCCGAAGTAGACCAGGACGACTATCAGCAAAATCCAAAGGACGGATCGCACCATGCCGTGTAGCACTGCGCGTTGCTGGTCGCGCGTCACGTCGAGCCAGTTGCCGTAGATTTCCTGCAACTCCTTCTGGTCCCGAATACGCTTATCGAAGTCGGAGAGTAGCTTCTGGTCGTCGGAAAAATGTTTAAGGGAATTGACGGCGGTCGCGGTATTTTCTTTCGAAACCGCTCCCGCGGCGGCCCCTTTGCGAAGCTCCGTTGCCTGTTGCTTCGTCTCTTCTTTTTGGGGTTTTTCCTCGCGAACGCGGCGTTGCAGCGCCTCATGTTGTGCCAGCAGTTCGGTTCCCATCTCCTGCGCCATGCGCCTCGCCGATTCGAGGTTCGCCCGCTTGTCCCGCAGCCACATCCAGGCACGCACCTGACCCACCAGAGTGTTGGCTCCAAGATCGACCGCCGACGCCGGCGAACCTCCTGTCGGGTTCTGACTTTGGTGTTGCTCCAACGCGTGTTCCCCTGCCTCATGTTGATCCCGCTGCCGCTGGACCGCGGCCTCCTGATCGCCTCCGGCTCGGATCAATTCCTGCTGCGCGTCCTCGACTTCGTCTTCATCCAGCGCCTGCTCGGCATCCAGCAGAGCCTCCCGATCCTGTAATGCGTCTTTTTCGCCGGGCTTGGCGGAAGAGATCTGCGCCTTAAGTTGCTCGACTCGGGATTGCACGTCCGCGAGAGCGGCCTGCGCCTGCTGCAGCTTCAGGTACAGATCCCGGTTCTTGGGATCTTGATCGGATCGTTGTTCGGCGGCTTGGCGCAGCTCGTCTGCAAAAGCCAGGTCCACTTCGTGGTCCGCAATGCGCACCGCTTCCTCGGCCAATCGTTGTTCTTCTGGAGTAATTGCCAGAGCGGCGAGCGCGCGCGCAGTCGGCAGCGGACGTTCGTCTACCAAAGGAGTCTGGGCGGCACTTGAGGCCGCGTTCTTGGCGCGAGGACGACTGGTCTCGCGCGTGGCGTAGTAGGCGGCGACGGTCCCAAGTACCAGCGCCAGCAACGCTAAAGTGATCCCCCATTTCAGCCATTTCATCTCAGTACCCCATACGGTTGTGTAGGGACGGTCACCCTCGTCCCTTCAAGCCGAGCGCAGCTCGGCAGCGCTTCACCACGGCACATAATCCGCGACAAACACATTTTAGAAAAAGTGTAGCAGGCAAAACGGTCGTGTGGCGGGGGCGCCACCGCCCGCGTATCGTGCAGCGAGTCAAGCCGCCGGTCGTAAAATGACGCTGCCGATTCCGAGCGCGATCCCGAACAAGCCGACTCACGCAAAGGGCCGCGACGCCCGAACTCCCCGCATGATAACTTTATCGCCGGACCTACCCAAATGCGCCGCCGCTGCGGCCCGAGAAATTTCGATGAACAGAATCACCGTCGCACTTCTCCTTCTGCTCCTTTTCGCCGCGTCTTCCTTCGCCGAGAAAGAAAAATCCGCCAAGGGTGCCAATCTCCTGCTCCAACTCGAAGCTCATTTCGCCGCGGATGTCGCAAAGCACGGCCACGACGCCTTCCTCACCTACTTCGCCGAAGAGGGCGTCGAAATTGTCGACGGCGGCGGCATCAACGACAAAGATGCCATGCGCAGGCAACCTCCCTGGTCCGAAGGCACGACCCTTACCTGGACGCCCGTGCACGCCGAAATGGCGGCTTCCGGCGATCTCGGCTACACCTACGGCAATTACGTTTACAGCGCCAAAAATAAAGAGGGCAAGCTCGTCGCCAATTACGGCAAGTACACGTCGATCTGGAAAAAGCAGAAGGACGGCCAGTGGAAGGTGGTGGTCGACATGGGAAACTCCAGTCCGGATCCGACAACAAGGAAGTGAGCCTGGACCTTCACGGGCGATGAACGAAAGTCATCGGGCGCTGATTTTCGACCGAATGGCCGCCATCAAGTCTGCCGTCGTGGAAACATCGATCCCGTAACGTTCGCCGCCGCGCACGATGGGACCGCCAATGGCATCCAACTCGAGCTGCCGCCCAGCGGCAAGGTCTTTCTGCATGGAGCTGCGCATGGCCGGTGGCATGCTTTCGAAAACCGCGCCAATCTGCGCCGCGTCAACTTCCGCGCCGCCCGTATTCGCCACGGCGCACGACTCCGCGATAGCAGAGTTCAATTTCTGTTTCCACGCACCATCTGCCAGAATCTGTCCAACATTCATGCCGGAGGCCGACGTGGCCAGCGCAAATGGCGCAAGAAAGCAGAGCTTGCTCCACAGCAGAGTCTGCTCGTTCGGAATGAACTGGCAGGTGAATCCAAGATCGCCCAAGCGTGCGACGATGGCTCCCAACAGTGGCTCGCTGCTGCTGGCGATATTGAGGCGAACAAACGGGGAGCGCTGGATGAATCGTCCCGGTGCAATTCTCTCCGCTTCAACCGCGATCGTTGCCGGGACCACGCGGTTCTCTCCAAATCGCGCCCGCAGCGCCGCAATGTGATCCACTCCGTTCAGCAATGGAACCACGGAGCCCGGCACTGCCTGCACAGCTTCCAGCGCAGTCGGCAGTTGATAGGTTTTGGTTGCGATCCACAGCACGTCAGCTGGTTGCGTCAGCGTGGCTACCGCTTTCGCGGGCGCCGTGAGAGAGCCGGGGCCCGACGGACGTTCCAGCAGCAAGTTCCCGGGGAAACCCGGCAGCTTCTCCGGTCGAATCACGACTGTGACGTCCTCGCCAAGCCAGGCCAGCGCCGTGCCGACCAAACCTCCGATGGCTCCTGCTCCCAACATTACATGTTTCACGCGAGCGCTCCCTGGAAAACTCTACGATACGTGAGTCTCGCGCGCCGTGCTCGCTGACTTCGTCCCGCCTTTACGCAGCGCCTGAGAATCTGTCACACTGGCCACAGATCATTCGCCACTGACCACTGATCCCCATGGGCAAGATTCACGTCCTCGCCGAGAGAGTTGCCAACCAGATCGCTGCCGGCGAGGTGGTTGAGCGTCCGGCTTCGGTGGTGAAGGAGTTGCTGGAGAACGCGCTGGACGCAGGTTCCACGCGCATTCGCATACAGGTTGAGGCGGGCGGGAAGAAGCTGATCCAGATCACCGACAATGGATGCGGCATGGTGCGCGACGATGCCATGCTGGCCTTCGAGCGCCACGCCACCTCGAAAATCAAAGACACTGACGACCTGCTGAGCATTTCGACACTCGGATTTCGCGGCGAGGCGCTGCCTTCGATTGCTTCCGTCGCCCGGCTGCATCTGGAAACCCGCGCCGAAGAGGAAGCCGCGGGAACGCTCCTCGAAAGTAACGGCGGCAAGATTATCCGTGTCGAAGAGGCCGGGCTGCCGCTGGGAACGTCGATCACGGTTCGCGATCTCTTCTTTAATACGCCGGCGCGCAAGAAGTTCTTAAGATCGGAATCGACCGAGCTGTCGCATATCGCTTCGCTCGTAACCCACTATGCATTGGCGCATCCCGAGAAGCATTTCGAGTTGCACTCGGCGACGAATGCGTTGCTGGTGGCGCCGCCAGTTGCAGGTCATCGCGAGCGCGTGTACCAGGTGTTTGGACGCGAGACTCTTGACCAGTTGATTCCGCTAGCCGAAATGCAACCGCTGGAGCGTATCGGCCTGCCGCAGCCTCCGCCGTGGCGACGTGGCGCGGACAGTCTTGTCCGCGAGACCCGATCCTCCAAGTTGGAGGAAGGACCGTCCGGGCAGCCCGCAGCGGACACGCGGACAGGAGTGTCCGCGCTACACGACTTTGGCGAGGTACGCTTGCATGGCTTTGTTTCGAAGCCGGAAATTCAGAAGCTCAATCGCAATTCGATTTTTATCTTCGTGAATGGACGGCTGATTCGCGACCGCCTAATCCAGCATGGGGTCATCGAGGCGTATCGCAACATTTTGCCGCCAACGGTGTTTCCGGTAGTCCTGCTTTTTATTGAGATGCCGACTGCCGAAGTGGATGTGAACGTGCACCCGTCGAAGACCGAGGTGCGTTTCCGGCAGCAGACGGTGATTCACGATTTCGTGCGCGAGTCGGTGCGGGCGGCGCTCATGAAGGCACGGCCTGTGCCGCAGTTTTTGACGGAGATTGGCGCGCACCCATCGGCGAGGCCTGGCCTCACCCGTCCCGGCCTCGCAAATCCCCCGTTCGCAGATGGCTCGCGCAGCGGCGATGATCTCGAGCGTGCCCCGTGGGGCGATTTATCCGAACCCGTGGCGGCGGGCGGGTTCGCGCTGCAGGCGCCCACAATCCCGGCGACGAGTGCCCACCTCGAATTCGAGGGCGGAATCGCAGTCGAAGCACACGCCGCGGTATCCCTGGCACGAGACCCGAGAACGACATTGGATGAGCAGACGATTCCTGATCACGGCTGCGCGCCGCCGATTCCGCAAGAGCCGCATACCGTTCCGACTCTTGAGTCGCTGCGAACGCTGCGACCCCTCGGGCAGATTCGAAATTCATTCATTCTTGCGGTCAATGAAGACGGGCTCTGGATTATCGATCAACACGTCGCTCACGAACGCGTGCTATTCGAACGAGTCCTGCGCCAACGCCAGACGCAGCAAGTCGAGAGCCAGCGTTTGCTAATGCCCCTCGTCATCGAACTGACCCCAGCTCAGCAAGCGATCTTCAGCGACATTGCCGAAGAACTAGCACGCAATGGTTTTGAGGCGGAACCCTTTGGCGCGCGCAGCGTCGCGGTAAAGGTCGCACCGGCGGGAGTGGACGCGGCGCAGATCGAACACATGATGAACGAGATCTTCGAACAACTGACTCGCGAAGATCAGGCCATCAATCTGGAAGCGGTGCGGACGCGCATCGCGGCATCGATAGCCTGCCACGCCGCGATCAAAGTCAATATGCCACTCGAGCAAAACAAGATGGAGTGGCTGCTAGCGGAGCTGGCAAAAACCGAGCATCCCATGACCTGCCCGCATGGCAGGCCGGTGGTGCTGCGCTATTCCATGCAGGATATTCAGAAGGCATTCAAGAGAATCTAGATCTCAGCTCTCAGTTCTCAGCTGTCCGTTCTTTCTTTATCGACCGACAAGCGACTTGACGGCTGAGAGCCGACAGCTGAGAGCTGAGAGCCAGTCTGTGTTCTAATCGAAATCATGACCGACCAGGAACTTCTGCAAGCTCGCATGCAAAAGTGGCGCCTCGACGGCCAGCCCGTGCACACGCTGGATGACGCACGCGCTTTCCTTGAGTCGGTGGGATTTTGTCTGATGTATCCGATGCGGCCGGCGGTTCTGGTGCCGACTTTCATCGGAGCCTGGGTGGGCGCGGATTACAAGCTACCGACGCGCCAACACGCCTACAACGATCCGCGCGCGAAAGAAGCCACCGAGCTCATGGTGCGCGCGCTACGCGACAAAGCAGCCTATGAGGCTCCGCTGATTGACGAGAACAACGCGTTCCTGTTGGCGGCGTCTGTGTTTCCTTATTTTTATTCGCTCGTGGGCGAGCGCAATCCGAAGCAGCCGCCTGCAACCGGACCGCGGTCTCCTTATTCGCCGCTGGCCTGTGACGCTTTTGAAATCATCCGCCGCCGCGGACCGATTTCGAAAACTAAACTGGGCGAAATGCTGGGTGGATCGGTTTCAAATGCCGGCCTTGATCGCGGTCTGAGCGAACTCTGGGCCAAGCTGCGCATCACGCGCGTGGACTACACGGTGGAGGAAGGTTCGGTGTGGGACGAATTGTCGCGCTGGGCGCCGGATGTAGTGCGCGAGGGCGTGGGCATTTCGGTGCCCGAAGCGCTCTCCGCGCTGGTATCAAAATATCTCGATTGCGTGGTCGCAGTGGACGAAGGCGAAGTCGAGAACTTCCTGGCAAACTTCGTTCCGCGTACGCGGGTGAAAGAAGCAATCCACGCCTTGCTTTCGGCGCGCGAGTTGAGCTTCGTGCATGTCGGCAGTAAGTCGCTGCTGCAGGTGACTCCGCCAAAGCAGGCATACGTTCCCAAGAATCGCCGCCCCGAGCGGGTGAGCTAAACAGCAATGAGACGAGGGATCGTAGAATTCTAGGGCCTGGCTCCCCCCTTCGAACCAGGGGTCACGCCGGCAAAGAACTTGCCGAGCTTTGCTCGGCTTGGACGGGCGAGGGCGCCCGTCCCCACACGATCAAAGTCCCACCACCCCCACCACCCCACGGTCCCGTAGTTTTCCACGCATGAGCCGTGTAGAATCGCACATTCCCACGATGACTGATCCATCCCAACGCAAACTCATCATCGCCATCGACGGCCCTGCCGGAGCGGGCAAGAGCACGATCGCTTCCCGCCTGGCGCGCAAACTCGGCTACGTGAACCTGGAAAGCGGGGCGATGTACCGTGCGCTGGCGCTGCGGGCAATCGAGGGGGACGCTTCGTTCGACGACGAAGCGGCGCTGCTGAAGATGGCGCAGGATTCGCGCATTACTCTTGAGCGCTCCATCGGCGGCCATCGCGTGCTTCTCAATGGAAAAGACGCTTCAGCGCGCATCCGCGAGCGCGATGTGACCGAGGCGGCGTCGCGCGTTTCGGTTCATCCCAAGGTGCGAGAGTGGATGGTCGCGCGGCAGCGAGAAATGGGCATCGGCGGCGGCGTCGTGATGGAGGGTCGTGACATCGGGACAAAAGTGTTTCCCGATGCCGACTTGAAGATTTTTCTCGACGCCGATCCCGTGATTCGCGAGCAGCGACGGCTGGACCAGCAGCGGGTGAAAGGCGCGCCGGCGCAGGCAATGGCTGCGGAACTTCGCGAGCGCGACCGGCGCGACCGCACGCGCGCGGCTTCTCCGCTGGTCGCCGCGGAAGATGCCGTAGTGCTCGACTCGACAAATATGAGCGAAGACGAAGTCCTCAATCGAATCGAGGAATTGGTGGAGCAGCGACGGGCGGCGAGAAGCTAGCCTGGGGTTTATGCGGGCAACAAACGGCGTCGATCCTACGTCTACGCCTTCTTCCGCACCTTCGGAGCCGGAATCTCTACCCGCTTCGGACCGTTTAAGAACGCCGCCCAGCGCAATTCCTCCACCGGATTCTGACCGTTCAGCGCCTTATTTACCGCCATCTCCGCCACCGCGTCCACTATCCACTCAAAATTCTGCTGCCCCACCGACGTAACCTCTGCGTCCGGAGCCGGATTCATGAAGTCAATCGCATACGGGACGCCGTCCTCCGCCGCGAACTCCACTGTGTTCAGGTCGTAGCCCAGCGCGCGGCACAACGCCAGCGCATCTTTCTCGATCCGATCCTTTAACTTCGTTCCCGGCTGCGGGTTCCCCTTCACATAACGCTCATGGTGCGGAGCCTTCGGATCGTACCTCATGATGTGCACTTTCTCCTGCCCCACCACGTAACAACGGTAATAATCCTCAAACTCCACGCCATGCTGAAGCGTCATACACAGATCGCCCGTCTGATTGTAGTTGTGGAAGAACTCTTCCGGAGAATGCACCTTATACACGTGCTTCCAGCCGCCGCCCGAATAAGGCTTCAAGAACGCGGGAAACCCAACATAAGCAAACACCTCTTCCCAATTCAACGGATACATTAAATTCCGCATCGATTTATCGGTGGTATCTGGTGGATGCTCGTGATGCGGCAAGATTACTGTAGGTGGAATCGCCACGCCCATCTTGTGCGCCAGCGCATAATTAAAAAACTTGTCGTCCGCCGTCCACCAGAACGGATTGTTAATCACAATCGTTCCTTGCAGCATCGCGTTCTTCAAATATGCCCGGTAGAAAGGAATGTCCTGAGAAATCCGGTCAATGATGACGTCGTATTTCTTCGGCTCATCCATGCGGATGCCGCCAATCTTCACAAATTCTGCGGTAACGCCCTCGGCCTTCGTGGAGTTGACCTTCTCGACTAATGCCGGCGGAAACGTATTCTCCATCCCAAAAAGAATTCCGATTTTCTTGTCTGCCATAAGTCCGATCCTCTTCCAAACCTTGCTAGTGGAGCGCCGGTCGTCCCCGACCGGCCACCAGTCGGCCCGACGGGCGAGGCGCCCGTCTCTCCACTAAAAATACTTTCCCGCCATCCGCTGCCACAATGGCCAATCATGCTTGCTGTTATCGCCGTAGATGTCCAACCAATGCGGAATCCCCTTGCCCTGCAGAATCCCCGCCATCTTCACATTCGCGTCCAGGCACATATCCCAATCCGACGTTCCCAGCACAATCTTCATCTGCCGGTACCGGCTCAGGAACCACTCATCGCGCGAGTTCACCAGGAAATCCGTCGGATTATTGAAGTAGACATTGTCATCGTAGTAGCCGTCGAGGAAACTCTTGATGTCGAAAGATCCGCTCATGGTCACGCAAGAAGAAACCATATCCGGATGCCGCAGGGAAAAATTCAGCGCGTGATAACCGCCAAAACTGCACCCCGTCACCGCGATCTGCGGAGACCAGTTTTTCCACTTCAAATATGGCAGAAACTCGCTGATCACATAGCGCCCGTACTGAACGTGCCGCCCAATCCTCGCTCCCGGATGAGCGCCCTTGTTGTACCAACTCTCGCCGTCGACGCTATCTACGCAGAATACCTGGATGGCGCCCCCTTCCAGCTTTCCACCCAGCGCGTGGATCATTCCTGCATCTTCATACTCAAAAAAACGTCCTCTGGATGTCGGGAAAACGAGGATCGGTTGCCCGGCATGCCCGAAGACCAGCGACTCCATGTCGCGTCCCAATTCATGGCTATATTGTTTGTTATATTCGCGGTTCATGCGCGCGAGGATTGTAACCGAACCCCCCGGCCTTCGGCATCTGCCCCTCTTGAACGTCGCGCTCCAGCCTGGATTGTGTCAATGCCAAAAGTCAGAAAGAAGTCAAAATAAAGTGCAGAGACGCGTGGCAGCGGTCGATCCGCGGTGAACTTACTGCCCCGGCGGTTTCCCCCGCGGATTGATTCCAAAATGCTTCAGCTTCGATTGTAGCGTTGTGCGCTTCAACCCCAACCGCGTCGCTGCCCCTTTCGGCCCGCCAATCTGCCCGTGGCTCTCCCGCAAAGCGTGCAGAATATGCTCGCGTTCCGTCGCCTCCAGCGTTTCATCGCCACCCTTCTCCACCGTGCCAATCGGGGCCAGTTCAGTTAGCGGCGCAACCAGCACCGAACCTTGCGTCAGAATCACCGACCGCTCGATAAAATTCTCCAACTCGCGCACATTCCCCGGCCACTCCCACTCCATCAGCGCATCCATGGTTCTCTTTGGGATGCTAGTGATCGACTTGTTCATCCGCCGCCCGCATTTCTGCACAAAATGCTCCACCAGCAATTGGATGTCCTCCCGCCGCTCTCGTAAAGGTGGCAGGCGGATCGGAAACACGTTCAACCGGTAATATAGATCGCTCCGAAACTCGTTCTGCCGCACGACATCGGCCAAATCGCGGTTCGTCGCCGCAATCAAACGAAAGTCTACCTTCAGCGTCTGGGTTCCGCCCAACCGCTCGAACTCCTGATCCTGCAAAACCCGCAATAGCTTCGGCTGCAACGCCAGCGAAATCTCCCCAATCTCGTCGAGAAACAGCGTGCCCTTGTCGGCCAGCTCGAGTCGTCCTATTTTTCTGCTTACCGCTCCGGTGAATGCGCCCTTTTCATTACCGAATAACTCGCTCTCCAGCAACCCCGACGGAATCGCCGCGCAATTCAATTTGATGAAACTATTGTCGACGCGCCGGCTCAACCGGTGGATTGCCCGCGCCACCAGCTCCTTACCTGTTCCCGTTTCACCGAGCAACAGCACGGTGGCATTGCTGGCCGCCACTTTCCCCACCTGCTCCATGACGGATTGCAGGGCCTTGCTCTGCCCGATAATCTCCCCAAACCCCAGCTCTGTATCGATTTCCTGCTCAAGATAAAGCTTTTCTTCGGTAAGCTTTTTCTTAGCCTCGCGCAATTGTTCGCTTGCCTCCCGGAACTCGGTGACGTCCATGCTGGCGCCGGTCAGTCCAATCACCGCGCCCGAAGAGTCCAAAACCGGTTCGATCGTCGTATCGAAGTAGCGCTTCTTGCCGCCGTCAGCGACCTCTACTTGATGGCGCACTCCCACTCCGGTTTCCAGCACTCGCCGCCGGATTTCCGCGGTGCGCTCACCCTCCTCCCGGCCGACGAATTCGCTCAGCGTCTTTCCCATATAAGAGCTCGGCGCCGGAAGCTGGGAGTGATGCATCCAGGTGTAGCGCAAATCCCGGTCCAGGTTGAACACCGTAATCGGAGAATTCTTTAGTGCTACGCGGAACCGTTCCTCGCTCTGCCGCAAGGCCTCCTCGGTGCGTCTCCGCTCGGTGATGTCCTGCACCAAAGCCATGTGCCATCGCCGTTTCTCTCCTATACTCCACATCGGCACCACCAGAATCTTCACCCAGCGCACCGTTCCATCCGGGCGAAGATACCTTTTGTCCATCTCGTAGTGTGCTAGCTTTTCCTCGGCCAGTTGCTGCAGGTATTCACTGCCGTGCTCAACATCATCGGGATGAGTCATGTTCCCCACGTCGATCTGCAATAGCTCTTCTTCGCTGCGTCCGGCGATTTCGCAAAACTTCGGATTGGCTTGCAGAAACCGCCCGGTGCGCGAATCCACCAGAGTAATGCCAACCGGAGATCGCTCGTACACCGTGCGGAATTGCATTTCGCTTTCCCGCAACGCTTTTTCCGCCTGCTTCAGTTCTGTCAGGTCGATCGATGCCCCCACCGCCCCCCGAGGCTCGCCGTTCTCATCCAGCAGCGGAACCGCATTCATCACGGTCTCCCGCTCGGCGCCATCCTCAAATACCATCGTCAATGCGCGTCCATACACCGGCTTCCCCGTAGCTGCGGCCTGCTGCATCGGCAATAAATCCGCTGGAAGCTCCACTCCATCTTGCATCACGCGGAACCCGGGCCGCTCCTCGGGCGGCGCGCTTTTCGAAAAGTTCTTGCCCCCCGCGATGCGCAGCTGTTCATATGCTGACCGATTGCCTGTAATGCGTCTGCACTCGGCGTCATGCGAGATGTAAACCGGTACCGGCACCGTCTCCAGCACCGTCTCCAGTTCCTTCGCTCTTGCGCTCTCCCGAGCTTCGCTCTCCCGTAACGCCTCCTCCGCCCGCTTCCGCTCCGTAATGTCGCGGAGAACGCACACGGCGTGACTGGTCCCTTTCGAACCTTCTAACGGAAAATACGTGGCCGATATGTCCCTCTCCCCTATCTCGGGATATCGATACCTGACCTCGTAGCTGACGACCTTCCCCCGCAAACACTCATCCAGTTTGTGTTTTACCACTGACTCAAACACCTCTGGGTTCAATGCTTCCGGTACCAAGCGTCCTAGAACATATTCTTTCGTCACGCCCCGATAGCTCAGGTACGCCCGGTTCGCGATTACATACCGATACTCCCGGTCCACCACCGCGACCTGTTCTTCAAGATTCTCTACTACTCTTTCGAACTCTCGCAGCCTCTCCTCTGCTCGCTTCCGTGCTGTGATTTCGCGCGACACCGCCACGATATACGCGCGTTCCAGTTGTAGGTGTCGTAAATTCACCTCCGCCTGAAACGTCGTTCCATCTCTCCGCCGATGCGTTCTTTCCATGATTGCGAATCCCGGCTCCCTCGACTGCTGTCGCAGCCACGTGCGCAGACTTTCGTCGTTGTCCGGATCGATGTCAAAAACTGTCATCGACAAAAGCTCTTCGCGGCTGTACCCCAGTTCTACGCACGCCTTTTCATTTAAATCGAGGAACCGCAGGGTCTCCGTATCGATTACTTCAATGGAATCGTTCGATTGGTCCAGCAGCGTCCGGAACAGCGTCAACTCGTGGAGCATTCGCTCCCGCTCCAGCGCCATTTTCCGCAGCTCCTCGTTGGTCTCGCGCAGCGCCTTCTCCGCCCGCACCCGTTCCGTGACGTCGTGCGCGATCCCCCGCACAATCGGCGTTGCCACTCCATCGGTGCGCAGCGTGTTGTGATACTCCCAGATCCGCTGCTCCCCTGATCGCGTCAACACCGCCATCAGCCCGCGAGCCTCCCCTGTGCGCTCGATCTCGCGCAGATAGACATCGAACTGATCCCGATATTGCGGATCAAGAAAATCCCGTATCGGCTTCTGGAGCATTTCTTCTACGCTGTAACCCAGCAGACGCGCTGGACCGGGATTGACCGACAGGAATCGGCCTTGAAGGTCGTGGACGCACAGCAGGTCTTGGCTGTGCTCAACGAGATCGCGATACCAGTCTTCGTTTTCTTCCAGGGCCCGCCGGATCGGGTCCCACTCGACTGGCAATTCGTCCGGAATGTGGCGCTTAACAGGGTGCAATGCCATTGGCTCACCCTTGGGCAAGCCGCTTGGAATCGTGCTTAGTTGTGATTGGCCAGATCAAATTCCAGCGACTGCCCCAAGATTAGTTCCCAGGAGCCTTTCGAAAGGCTTTCCTTAAGATGGCGCCCATTTAACTTGTCCGAGTCAGCAACCTGCCCTCGGTCTTAGCGGAGAGTCTAGCAGAATATCGCTTTCGTCACACTTCGTAAGTACCGATTTATTTTGATGTTCCGACCGATCGCCGCTCTGTTCTTTTTCTCGCGGCGCCGCCAAATTGCTCAGCAGCCATTTTTCTCAGTCGCTTGGTATGTTCCTGGAGGGAGGATTGCAGCCTGGTAAAGGTCGAGTCCAAATCAGAATCCCCGGCAGTTAGGGCCTTTGCGGACAGTTCCCGGATTCGATCATCCAAGCGGCGCGAGGACATAGCTCAATCGTGCTACAGCCGCGGCAGGGATTCTATACAGCGTTTGTCGTATCACCACTACCGAACTACGCATTGTTCTTCAACCCAGCAGCGAGTATTCGCCGCTTGTGTCTTCCACCTCAACCATCTCTCTCAGTTCGGGATAATGTTTCACCAGCGTCTCCGGGGCGCGAACTTTCCTTCCGTCCAGCAGATGCCTTAACTCCAGCGCATTCACCGCGGCCTTTGCCTGAAAGTGATTATTCGCAATCACGAACGTCGACTCGGCTTTGTGCGCGACGATCTCCACTTTTTCTTTCCACTTCTCCAGCTCCGCGGGCTTGTAGAGATAGTTGTAACGGTCGTTGCGGTTGTCGCTGTCGAACCACTGCTCGTAGTTGCGGCCATGCAGGCGGACGTATCCGACGCCCGACGTAACATGCTCGGTCGGCGCCAAGGAACGCCCCAGGAGCGGCTGATCGATGTTGCAGAAACCAATGTTGTGGCGCATGAATTCGGCGATCGTCTCCGGATTATCCCAACTCTCGTGCCGCACTTCGACCACTCGCGGATACTCGATGAACAGCCGTAACAACTGCTCCAGGTATTCGCGGTTCAGACTCGTGTTCTTGAACGAGACGGGAAACTGAATGAGCAGCGCGCCCAGCTTGCCTTCCGAGGCCAGCGAGTCCAGACCCTCTCTGGCAAGTTGTTCATCCCGGTCATTCGGCCGGATGCTGGCCGCCGAAGTTGGTTCCATGACCGCCAGTGGAGAATGGGTGAACGACCGGTGCAGCTTCGCGGTAAAAAGAAAATTAGGATTGACTGCCCCTGCCTTCCGCGACCACAGCCGTCCAAGTTCCGGTCGTATGTGTCCATAAAACGACGTGTTGATTTCGATGACGTCGAAGAATCGCGCCAGAAATTCGACCGGATGCACCTTCTTCCGGGTTACTTCCGGCGGATACAGAATTCCGTCCCAGTCTTTATACGACCAGCCGGCAGTCCCGATGCGGATTTGCGGAGCGTGTTCCATGTGGGCCAGATGTTGAAGGATCGGATGCTCGCAGGTTAGCACACCGCCCATGTGCCAGGCCCGTGTGGCGCGGACACTTCTGTCTGCGACGCCATAAGGCGGGATCTTCAGCAAATAGATAAGCGCTACGGAGAAGAGTCAGTAGAGAAGAATCGCGAGCCAGTAAGTCCCATTCGGATACGCCGCACTACGCGCGTAGCAGGCGCCCACAGCAAACTGGCGAACGCCTGGATCGCGCAGCATTCGCAACGCGGCTTGCGGGAGTATCTCCGGATGGCTCTGCGTGTACGTAATAATTTTTCGATTGTCGTAGGCGGTAGAGAGCAGGTGAGAGTTTCGAAGACCCTCTCCGGCCAGCAAGCAGGCGGTTTCGTTAAGCTTCGGCGGCGTGAGTTGGGCGAGCTCGGGCAGCCCCGCCTGTCGACGCATCTCGTCAATCGCCCGGCTCACTAATTTCCCGCTCTGCTGCGCAGTGTACGACGGAACCTCGTGCGCGAAATCCTGGACCACATACAGTCGTCCCTTGCTCCAGAAAGCCGCGACGCCCGCGACATTGAATCCGCGATCGAGCAGATTCTCGCGGTGCGGGGGCGAGCGCATCAAAGTTTCATGCGCGTCCGGAGCGCATGGAGCGTAGGCGATATTCTCGCCGGCGCGATCGATTTTCAGCGCGCCTTTCAGAGGGCTGACCAGCGGGTCGACCAGTGCGATTCTTTCGAGCAGGGAGGGCTCACCGGACAACTGATGCTCCAGACGATCGCTCTCAACCATCCGCCGGGCGTGCGCTTTCGCCGCTTCCCGCAGACTTTCGTCCATGCGCAACGGCGGCACGCCGGCGAGTTCGCGGCTCTTGTTTGCGGCTTGCAAAAGGTCGCTCTCAGCGGCGGAGTCCTCACCAGAGGAGGACTCCGTCGCCGAGTTCGATGGGGGGGAGGGCGGCTTACGATGGATGTCGTTGTTGCGAACCTCGGCTGGCGGCGGAGTTGATTGTGCCGCGCACGGGCCCGGAATTACTGCCAACATCGCGAGGGAAACAGCCAAGGTCCGGAGCATGATTGTTGGTGGAACGTTTCGGTGCGGGGTTGCCGGTAAAGTTCCGCTTTCCATCTCCCACGCTAACCTCTAGAATTTAGCTCAGCGACTTACGATGGAGACCTTACCGCTGGTTACCGTGCTCGTCGGAGCCCTTGTCCTGCTTGGGTTCTCGGCTGTTCTGTTGCGCCGCGTTTCGGCTGCAGCGCAAGTGGATGTAAAAGCGGAGGTTGCGAGCCTGCTCGAAAGTCTTGGCACCAGCCTCGGCCAGAAGTTCAGTTCCGCTACTGCCGATATGGCCAGTAGGCTGGAGCAGACTAAGGGGGACCTGCGCCAGCAGGTCACAGACCGCATCCAGCAAGGGTTTTCGGAGATTCGGAGCTCAGTCGAGCAGCAACTTGCCGCGGGAAGAGAGGAACAAAACCGGAGTCTGAGCGACGGGCGCAGCGAGATGACCAGTTCTCTGCTACTCACTACCCAGCAACTCAAGATCGAATTTCAAAGCCTGAATCAGCAGACCGCGCAGAGCCTCGACTCGATTCGCGATCGCGTGGACCAGAAGCTGATGGCGATCACCGAGCAGGTGCAGGTGAAGCTCGATCAGAACATTAAAGAAGGCTTTGCGCAGTTCGAAAGAGTTCAGCAACACTTGAAGAATGCGGAAGAGCAGCTGCGCGAAGTGGGCGCCCTCGGCCACTCGATCAACGATCTCAACAACCTGCTTAAGCTTCCGCATCTGCGCGGCCAGTTCGGGGAAGCGAGCCTGGAACGGCTCCTCGCTGACTTCCTGCCCGCGCATATGTTCGCGCTGCAGTCATCGCCGGGCGAGGGCGGAGGACGCGCCGACGCCGTCATCTATTTCCCCGATCGCAAGCTGCCGATCGACGCCAAGTTTCCTCGCGAGCAAGTGATTGCGCTCTTCGAAAGCAACGACAAAGCTGAGATTGAAGCGGCTCGTATTTCGCTGGTGCGCGTGATGAAGGCGGAGGCCAAACGCATTCAGCAGTACATCCAGCCGGAGAATGGCACGACGGAAATCGCGCTCATGTATCTGCCGAGCGAGACGTTGTATATGGAAGTGATCCGCAACCGCGAACTGGGCGACTGGATGCATGCGCAGCATGTCTTTCCCGTCTCGCCCAACACCTTGCTGATGACGCTGCACACGATTGCGCTGGTGCACAAATGGTACGAAGTCGCCAGCCGCTTCGAGAAGAGCCGCGCCGAACTTGCCAAGGCGCAGAAGTCCTTCGACTCTTTCCAGAACCGGTTCGAAAACGTGGGCAAGAATCTGAACAAAGCGCAGGAAGCATTCGAGACCGCGCAGCGGCACCTGAAGAGTTATCGCGGGAAGGTGTCCGCGCTCAGCGGGCAGGAGCAGTTGGAGTTGGAAACGTCGGCGTCAGGCGACAAGCCAGTGTCGTTGATTGACGAAGCGAGGATCGACAAAGCCAGCGCGTAATTTTCTTTGCAAGAAAGCCAAGTCCTTTTGTGGTGTATACCATTCATCATCATCAGGTCTCATGATCGCGATTTGTGAAGAGGAGTTGCCCAATGACGAATACGGAATTGCCAAGCTGTTTCGCCATGGAGGCAGCCAGGCTGTGCGGCTGCCGCGCGAGTTTCGCTTTGTGGGCAGTCCGGTTCGGGTGCGCCGCGTGGCGGAGGGAGTGCTCCTGGAACCGCTCATTGCGGATCCCGCGCAGTGGTTTGCGGAACTGGACGGGCTTAGGCAGGGACGCTTCCTCGGCAAGAGCAAAGAGCCTAACCAGCCGCTGATCGCTAATGCGTCGCGCTGATACGAAGCCGAGTTTTTCCGCGGCCTGCTAGAATTTCGGCGATGCCCAAACCATCTGCCGCCGCTCGTGCCCGCAAAATTAAACTTATTCTCTTCGACGTCGACGGCGTCCTCACCGACGGCAAAATCTGGATATTTCCCGCGCCTTCCGGAGGCGAGCAATCTGGCGCTCCGCAAAGTCTTCTCGAAAAGTCTGCCGCGAGCGTTTCCCGGAGAGAGACACGGGGCGGTTTCGGTCTCCAGAGCACGAGCCTGATCGAGGCCAAGGGCTTCAACGCCCACGACGGCACCGCTATTTCGCTGGCCCGCCTCGCGGGAATCAAGACCGGGATCATCACCAAGCGCATCTCCGAAACCGTTGCCCTGCGCGCGCGCGATCTGAAGATTGACCACGTATATCAGGGCATTCAGGACAAGGCGTCGGTATTCGCGCAGATTCTTGAAAAGGACGGGATCACTGCCGCCGAAGCCGCTTTCGTTGGCGACGACGTGATCGATCTGCCGGCGATGCGCAAATGCGGCCTGGCGATCGCGGTGAAGAACGCGCGTCCGGAGGTCAAAGCCGAAGCCCACTGGGCCACGCCCCACGCGGGAGGAGACGGCGCCGCCCGCGACGCCGTCGAATACATCCTGAAAGCCCAAGGCAAATGGAAGCAGGCAGTAGAAGACTACATTTCCGAGAGAAGCTAAATGCTAATTGCTGAGTGCTAAATGCTCCAACTCACCCACCGGTTGCTTGCTTGGGGCGTGCTCGGGTTAGCAACCGGCGGGTGCTTGTTTCTCCCTACTCACCCTGTTGTTTTCAGGAGCATTGAACCTGAAAACCCAGCTGCCACGGGAAAGTTTCGGGGATTCTCGGATTTTCCCGCTTTTCTCTAGCTCGTTCCCTGCCAGCAAGGTTTCGGCTTCTAATCCGGGATGGACGTGGTCTTGGCGGCCATCAGTTCCGCGAAGCGAGGATCGTTGCGCAGGGTGCTGAACTCGTTGTCTTTGTAAACGTTGTTAATGTCTTTGTAACCCTCTTCCATCGCCTTCTTCAGATAGTGCAAGGAACGCTCTGGCACGCCCGTCCTGGCGTACAGTTTGGCGAGAACATAGTCGTAGTGGGCCCGGTCTTCAGGAGAAGGAAGCTGGGCCAGAACTCCGGCGCGCGAGGTGCGCTCGAAGATGTCGGGATCAAGCTCCATTGCCTTGGAATAGTTCTGTATGGCCTTTTCGAACTGTCTCTTGCCGAAATAGGCCGCACCCATGTTGCTGTAGTAGGAGGCTGCGTCGTTGTTCAGCGAGATCGCTTTCTGGTAGTGCTTGATCGCTCCGTTATAGTTATGCGCCTGGTAATAAGTGACGCCGAGATTGTTGTAAGCGTCGGAATGTTTACGATCGGCTCGGATGGCGTGTTCGAAGCTTTTCCTGGCATCTTTGTAGCGCTGCGTCATGAGCTGGCAGATCCCGATCTTGTTGAACACGGACGCGCTCCCCGGCGCGCCTTTCAGCGCCGCCTGGTAAAAATCCACCGCGTCGAGAAAGTTTTTCTGCGTGCGCAGTTCGTCGCCTCGTTTTTCGAGTTCCTCGGGCGATGCTCCGGGAGCGGGGGGATCGGCGCGGTGCAGCGGCGGCGGGCCGACTTCCACCTGCTCGGAATTCTGAGCCTGCAATGGGAGGACGAAAAGGGCAGAGAAGAGAAGTGATGCGGAGCCGATGCGGATCCAGGAACGCATATACACCCCCGGGCTAAACGCGATCGAACGTCAACGAACTCCAAACGAACTTCAGACGAACTCCAGACTACTGCGGCGGCGCGCCGCTGTCACTACTTTTCGACGGCGGCGGGGCATTTTTGTCATTCTTTGGGGAGGCGCTGTCTCCCTTGAACACGCCCACAATCTTGCCAAAGAAGCTTTTCTTTTTGCTGGCCTCTTCTTCAGATTGGACACCAGTGGCAGGTTGCGGGTTCCCGTTCGCGGTGGGCGGAGGCAGCGCTTTCTCGGAATTTCCGCCGAACATTCGGGAGAAGAACCCCTGCACACCGCCACTCTGGTCGCAGGTGTCGCGAGGCTCGGTGCCGGCCACGAAGGCAATCGTGTAAGTGTCTGGACAGGAAGGAGTTGCCAGGCGGTTGGTGATTTTGTCGAGCTGCACATCCACCACGCCTTCCGGCTGGGGGAAGGGCTTCACGTCCGAATACCGGGGGAGCACAACCGCTTTCTTCATGAATTCGGCCCAAATGGGGGCGGCAGTCTGCGCCCCGCTCAGGCGAATGTCGCTGTAATCGTCATATCCCACCCAGACGATGCATAGCAGATTGCTGGTGTATCCGGCGAACCAGCCGTCGTGCGAACTGCCTGTCTTCCCTGCGGCCGGGGCGGTGAAACCGCGGGAGCGCACCCCGAAGGCGGTGCCGAAGTTCACAACTCCTTCCAGCATGTTAGTCATGAGGAAGGCGATGCGCGGATCGAGAACCTGCTTTTTCTCGGTACCGAAGTTGACGATGATGTCGCCCTTGGCGTTGCGCACCGAATTTACGAACACTGGTGAAAGCCGCACGCCGCCGTTCGCAAAACTGGTGTAGGCGGCCGTCATGTCGATAGGCGTGGCGTCATAGGCGCCCAGCGCCATCGCCGGCGTGGCTTTCACCGATGCGATTCCGGCGGACCGGGCCAGATCTGCCACTTTGTCGTAGCCCACTTCTTCCGCCAATTTCACCGTCGCGTTGTTGAGCGAAAGCGCCAGCGCATAGCGGAGCGTGACGTCGCCGTGGTACTCCTCTTTATAGTTGCGCGGCTCATAGATCTGGTCGCCGTAGGAGAACGTTGTAGGCTGATCGGGAACCGTGGAGGCTGGAGTGATCACGGTCGGTGAGCCGTCGAGCGCCGTATTCATGGCGGCCGCATACACGAACGGTTTGAAGATGGATCCGGTGGGACGCTTGGCGAGCGCGTGGTTCAGTTGGCTCGTTCCGTAATTTCGTCCGCCCACCAGCGCCTTGATTTCGCCGGTGTGAGGGTCCATGGCGATGAGCGCTATCTGCGCCTGCGGTCCGGGAGTGACGGTGGTTTCAAACTTGTTCTTCCCGATCTTCTTCTTGTGCGTGCGCATCTTTGTGACTTGATCGTCCACCAGTTTAGAGCCAGCTTCGACCGCCTGCGCCGCCGCCCGTTGCAGTGCGGGATCGAGCGTCGTGTAGATGCGGTACTCCTGGTCGTTGACCTCGTGCTCGTTCAGTTTGCTGATGATGGTATCGCGAACCATATCCACAAAGTACGGTGCGTCGCTCGCCTCAACGTTCGGCGGGGCCAGCTTCAGCGGCGCCGCCTTGGCTTTATCGGCTTGTTCACGCGTGATGGCGTGAGTGTCGACCATGGACTCGATCACGGTATTGCGCCGTTCCAGCGCCCGCTCGGGGTGGCGATAGGGAGAAAGATAGCTGGGGGCCTGGATCAATCCAGCCAGCAGCGCGGCTTCCGGCAGGTTGATGTCTTTCAGATCCTTATTGAAATAAGAACGGGACCCTTCGGCGAGGCCGGAGATGGTGAACGATCCGCGCTGTCCTAAATCGACGCGGTTGGCGTAGAACTCGAAAATCTGTTGCTTCGAAAATTTCTGTTCCAACTCCACCGCGATCAGGATTTCAATCAACTTGCGCCTGAACGTTTTCTCCGGGCTCAGAAAGAATGCCCGCGAGAGCTGCATCGTGATGGTCGAACCACCCTGCTGATGGCGCTGATGGGTAAAGTCGACCCATGCGGCTTCGGCCAGGCGCAGGAAATTGACTCCGCTGTGCTGGAAGAAGCGGCGGTCTTCGATAGACGTAACCGCCTCCACAATAATCTTGGGAATATCGTCGTACTTCACCAGTTGACGCTTGGAACGCTGCTCGGCGTCGAACAGCGAAGCCAGCATCTGGGGCTCGAGTTCATAGGCCTCCAGATCTCCGGAGGCGCGGCTGTTGATGGTCGAAACCGCTCCGTCCGCGAGGCTGATCGTGGCCGGTTCGGGACTGTGATAAGACTCGGGTCCGGGCAGAATTTCAATCGAGCCGCCATGCTGACGGTAGCTGCCCAGCGGAGATTCGCCCTCCTTTTCGGAATAGCCCGCATGACGCAGCTCCGCCGAAATCTCAGAGACGGTCAACTTCGATCCGATCTTCACTACCTGCGGAGCAGCGAAAATCTTAGCCGAACTGGCAAATACCGGACCGCGGAAACGCTGCTCGATGATGCGGTCGTACTTCACATACCAGTAGGCAAAAAAACCAACCACCAGGAGCGACAGCGAGAGAAAACCAAGCAGGGCCATCCGTACGACGGGATCGCGGGCGCGCAAGCTGCTTTGCCCGCGGCTTCTCCCGCGCTGGCCAGCGCTTCGCGTCGTCGGTATTTTCAGCTTAATGGCCATGGAGACAACTGTTCATCATGAACAGGGGCAATTCTCAGTCCGGGACCGAATTTGGAGCTAGGGCGTGGTTCTGATTGATTCTAAATCACAAAACGACCCCTATACCTATTTGGATGCGTGTCAAACGATGGACGGGTGTGTAGACATAGACGCATCAATCTGGTGGTTCCGGGGATGATGCGAGGCCGACCACCGCCAAGGGAGAGCTAACAGCTATCCCTAGTAAATGCCTTTGTTCTTAGAAGAAGGATGGAACTCGATCGTGGTCGAGTAGCCGGGCAGATCGACCGGAATGCTGTAGTCGGCTTCAATGGCGAGAGTGCCAGTGCCGAATCCGCCCACCCGCGAAATACGCACCTGCTTTGGCGTCAGCGCAATATCGTAGTTGCGGGCATGCTTGATGACGGCATCGCGAATGTCGTCTTCCGAGCGCGTGCTGTAGGTCGCTTGCAGGGCCTCGGTCTTGATCTCATCCTCAAGCTCGTAGTTCGAGAAGTACGGCGGGATGAGCTTGACGCTCACCAGGCCCAACATACAGAAGACGGCCAGGCCTATAATTAATTTCAGAGTCGCCATAAGAAACAATCGCCAAATCGCTGGTTGCGACTTTCCAATTGCGAGCTTTCCGTCATGCGCTAAGGGCTGCTCTCCCGGCTTGCTCTCTGGCTAACGAACGCCTCGGAGCAGTCATTGCCGTAGTGCCTGGCGCAGTGCCTGAAAATACTCGGTTATGGCAGAAATCTTAACGTCCTCCCGCTGGAGAGTCGAGCGCCGAACGACTTCCACAGTATCTTCGGTAACCTTCTTCCCCACGTTGATACGAAAGGGGATGCCCACCAGGTCGGCATCCTTGAACTTCACCCCCGGCCGTTCGTCTCGATCGTCGAGCAAAACGTCGTATCCGGAGGCCTCCAACTGCCGGGCAATGTCTTCGGAGGCGCTACGGATCGCCTCGTCCTTGGAGTTAGTCGACACCACGACCACCTCGAATGGCGCGATCGAGGGCGGCAGCCAGAAGCCGTTCTCGTCATTACTCTGCTCGACAGCCGCAGTCAAAATGCGCTCGATGCCAATCCCGTAGCTGCCCATGATCGGCGCCACTTCCTTGCCGTTGCGATCGAGCACGCGGGCGCCCATGGATTCCGAATACTTGTAGCCCAACTTGAAGATGTGTCCAATCTCGACTGCGGTATCTATGCGCAGTGGAGCGTCGCAGTTCGGACAATCTTCACCCACGCTCACGCTGCGCAGGTCGACGTAGGCCGTAGGATGAAAGGTCTTGCCCGGCGTCAGGTTCTTGACGTGATAGTTCTCTTTGTTCGCGCCCCCGATCAGATTTATGCGGCCTTCGAGCGCCTTATCGACGAGCAGGATGGGCTTGCCCGGATCCGTCAAGTCCTGAGCCCAATCAACGCCCAGCGGCCCGAGGTATCCGGCGGGCGAGTGGAACAATTCGCGAATCTCGTCCTCCTGCATGGGACGCGCCTCTTTGCCCGCAACCGCCATCGAGAGCTTGGCTTCGTTCATCTGGTGATCGCCGCGCATGAGCAACACTACGGCCCGCGCACGAGCCTTGCCCGTTTTCGCATCTTCCTCGGTAATCATCATCGCCAAAGTCTTGATCTTGTTCTTCGGAGAGACACCGAGAAACCTTGCCACGTCTTCAATCGTTTTCTGTCCCGGAGTATGCACTTCGAGCGGCTGGCCATCGCCCTCGGGCTTCAGGTCTTCGACAGGAGCAAGCTTCGAAGTAGCCTTCTCCATATTCGCCGCGTAGCTGCATTTCTCGCAGCTAACGATTAGATCCTCACCCGCCGGAGTGCGCACCATGAACTCCTGCGACTGCGATCCGCCCATAGCTCCTGAGTGCGCGTCGATCACCATGTACCTCAGTCCGCAGCGGTCGAAGATGCGGCAGTAGGTGTCGTGATGCTTCTGGTACGAAACGTCGAGCCCGGCGGCGTCAATGTCGAACGAGTACGCGTCCTTCATGATGAACTGGCGCACCCGCAGCAGCCCCGACTTCGGGCGAGGCTCATCGCGAAACTTGGTCTGAATCTGATACCAGATTTGCGGCAGTTGTTTATAACTGCGCAGTTCCTTGCGCGCGATGTCGGTCATGACTTCTTCGTGAGTCATGCCGAGGCATAGGTCGGCGCCCTTGCGATCCTTGAGGCGAAACATGTTGTCGCCCATTGCCGCCCAGCGCCCGCTCGCCTCCCAGATTTCGCGCGGATTCAGCGCCGGCAAGTAGAACTCCTGCCCGATCTTGTCCATCTCCTCGCGGACGATGCCCATGATCTTCTGGGTAGTCCGATTGCCGAGGAACAGAAACGAATAGATTCCGGCGCCCAGTTGACGGATGTATCCAGCGCGGACCAGCAGCTTGTGGCTAGCGACCTCGGCATCAGCCGGAGCCTCGCGAAGAGTAGGAATAAAGAGTTGCGACCAGCGGTGCATGGTTATGTTTTCCAATCGAAAGAGAATCTTCGATTGTAAACGACGGGATTGTAAACGACGGGGTTCGTGTGGTGACGGGCGCCTGGCCCGTCCGTTTTGCCCGAGAGCCGCGGGCCGCGATCTCAGGCGGGCGATCGACTAGGCGAGAGCCGCTCTATACAAGGCGACAAGTTTTCCCCAAGCGCGCTCGGCTTCGACCTTGTTATAAATCGGCGCGCCATCGCGGACGGGCATATCCGGCACGCACCATCCATGCTGGGCTGGATACACTTCAATTTCGGCTACTACCTTGGCGGCCGCAAAGACCTCCTTCAGCTTGACCTTGGCATCGGGCTGACGCTCGTCGTCGTTCGACGCGATGCCGAAATACATACGAGCCTTGATCTTCGGCGCGAGCAGATGCGGGCTATCGGGTTTGTCGGTCACCAGGCCTCCACCATGGAATGACGCGCCCGCGCCAATGCGATCGGGCAACGCCGCGGCGGTCCTCACCACCAGCGCCCCGCCCATGCAGTAGCCTTGGGTGCCGATCTTTTTTGCCTTGTTCACTTCTTTTTGCGCATCGAGGAAGGCAACGTAAGCGGTAGCATCCTTCTCGGCATTGCCAGGCGCGTTCACTGACGCCATCAGCGGCTTGAGCTTCGCCACATCGTCGGGATTCTGGAAATTGAATTTGGAGGCATCCGTGAAAGGAGCTTTGGACACGCGATAGAAGGGATTGGGCACAAGGACGGAATAGCCCTCAGCAGCGATGTTCCTGCCGATTGTGCGCATCGACGGCCGCAAACCGAAAGCGTCGGGCCAGATCAGTACTCCTGGATAGGAACCGGCTTTCGAGAGTGACTTCGGATGAATGAACTCCGCATCGCAAGTTCCGTCCGGAGTCTTGATCTCGACGTCTGTCTCGACCATCTCAATGCCAATGTCGGCTGCCGCTGTCGATGTTACGGTAGCGGCAATGCCGGCGCCCACCAAGAGGGCTGCAAAGTCGCGCCGCGTGATGTCTCCGGGATGCGACTGATTGCTCGGTTGGTTTTTCTCGTCGTCTGTCATATTTTTCTTGCAAAGAGTTTATCGCATTTCGCTGGCAGACCGCACCGTCGGATCATCAGAGCCATCAGAGCCCTTGGGGCGGTTCGTTCCTTGGCAATTTCCAGGGGTGGGCGCCGGTCCTCCACCTTCCAGCGGGAGCGCCGCCCGCTTCGTGCAAAAAACGGCGAGGAGTCCGCCATCTCGCATTCCGGAAATCGTAACAAGATTTAACTGTTTGATTGCTGTAGGGCAAACCACAATAGAATGCCGCAGGCTTTACCTTCCCCCTGAGAGCCTACCTGACCCCTCGCGGTGGGCTCTTTGTTTCCTATACCGAGGTAGGATGCCGCGATGGCGGCTTGCGCGCCGGGGGGATGAATGCATTCGCCCTGACGTGCTAGGTGCAAGATACCTTCCTCCAGCCTGTTACCACCGGCTTCCCACACTCCGTCCCAAGTGGTTGATTTCACGCAAGATGGCTGAAATCAGCCACTCATCTTCCCGCAACTTTTCGCCCCGATCCGAGTTCAAATGAGTAGGCGCTTCAGAAGAAACAAAAAGCTGAAGTACCTTCCGCTCTGGCGAATCGCAACCACGAATTGCCGAGCGGATGAAAGACGAAAGGGGTTCACCATGAAGTATCTGAAATACATTGCGCTGGTTGCTTTACTGGCCTTGCCGCTCGCGTATTCGCAGGCGGAGGTCAGGGTCGGAGTGGGCGTTGGCTTCGGCGGTTATGTGGCTGGCCCGCCGGTCTGCGCTTACGGCTATTACCCGGACTACCCCTATAGCTGCGCGCCCTACGGCTACTACGGTCCGAGTTGGTTCGCGAACGGGATCTTTATCGGCGCAGGTCCCTGGTACGGTTGGGGCCATCCATATTACGGACGCGGCTACTACGGTCGCGGCTTTGAAGGCCGATTTGAGGGACGTGGTCGGATGGAGCAGCGCGGCTTCGAAGGGCGCGGTTCGGGCGGAGGCTTTCGCGGAGGGTTCCGGGGCCGCCGATAATAAATTGATCGAAGTTCAAAGGTCTTTGACTCTTAAGGTCTTTGAGTTTAAATGACCCGATTACGCAATGACTCGATCACTGCGAACGGCTGGCATGACGAATCTGCCAGCCGTTTTTATATTTCCAAGGACTTCCCTAGTTCAAGCCGAATGCGAGTTGGATGACACCTCGGGCGGCCACTGCATTTTCTACAATCCTGTTTCCCGTCGCCGCGCCGTGATACCTTCGCACAATCGCGACGTGCCGAAGGGAACGCTGATGGCGTTGCTGCGAGAGGCGGGATACGCGTGAAGAGTTGAGAAGCTTTCTAGCAGGGAAGTGACTCCGGGCATCTCCTCCGACTTGAGTGGAACAAGAGAGGATCGAGAAACGCGGGCCACCGAACAACTTCTTCCCGGTACTGATCGTGATATTATCCTCTGCGTGCTGGGCGGACGCACCAACGAGCAGTGGATCTCGCAATACGGTTCCAGTCATCAGCACCCGGTGAACCGCGTCTGTCACACGCTGGGCATTCCGACGATCCTGCTCTCGGTCCCGCTTTTTGTAGCCAGCATCTTCTTCTACCGTCTGTGGCTATACGCGCTGGCTCTGTTCCTCATCGGATGGGTTTTCCAATTCATCGGCCACGCCTTCGAAGGCAAGCCGCCTGAATTCTTCCACGACTGGCGTTTCCTGTTCGTCGGCGTCCGCTGGTGGTGGGCTAAGATCCACGGCAAAGCTTGATCTGCCGGCGGGGATTAATATCGGCGAGTACACTGGCGGGCTTCGCCCGCCCTGGACAGCCGAGGGCGGCTGTACCCACGCGAGTTGTGAAGAGCTACGCTGCCAGGCGCGTCAAGATTTCCTTGCCCAGCTTTTGCGCCTCGCCGAAGAATTTCTGGTATTCGAGGAAGATCCGGTTCAGTTCGAGCGACTGGTCGGCGTTGAGCTTGCGGCGCAACATCATGTCGCGGACGTGGACGGGATTGGGCAGGGTGGCGTCCTCGGTGAGTTCTTCAAGGGCGGTCGAGGGATTGTAGTGGTACATGCCCCTCATTCTATCGCTTCAGACGATCGCCTGAGTCATGCGCCCGTCTGGCCGGGCGGGGACGTCCGGCGCACCACCAGCGCACTTGCGGGCGAGCACCGTCTCTACGGTGGTCGCCAGGAGATCGGAGTTCTGGTCGAGCGCCAGAGCGGACTTCTCGAAGTAGGCGGCCGCACCTTCGCTGATGAGTTTTTCCTCGTTCTTTTGCGATAGGCTGGTGAGCACGATGACGGGAATGTGCATGGTGGCGTGATTTTCTTTCAGGGCTTGCAGAACATTCGGGCCGCTGATCTTGGGCAGCATCATCTCGAGCAGGATGATGTCGGGCGGTTTCTCTTTGGCGACCTGCAAGGCTTCTTCGCCGTCGGCGGCGCTGACCAGGTAGCCGGCTTTGGACAAGGAGTGCTCGGTGGCCATCCGGAGAAACTTGCTGTCCTCGACCAGCAGCATTTTGGAATTCGAAACAGTCATACGCACCCTCTTGGGCGCTCGTCGGCCTGGCGGCAGAAAACTTTAGTGGCGCGATGCCCCTGCCCCTAAAGGGGCGTCTCACTTGAGGGTAGCTGCGGTATCGCTAAAGCGATACCCTGACCCGAAACATAAGGGCGGCTTGCGCCGCCCCCTGAAACCTGAAACCTGAAACCTGAAACCTGAAACCTGAAACCTGGTTCCTACGTTCCTTCCGACCAGCTTGCCAGATATTCTTCCTGCTCCGGAGTAAGGCGGTCGATCTTGATGCCGAGCGATTCCAGCTTGAGCTTGGCTACGCGTTTGTCGAGATCCACGGGAACCGTGTAAACCTTCTTTTCTAACGACGCGTGGTTCTTCACCATGTACTCGCACGACAGGGCCTGGTCGGCAAAACTCATATCCATGACTGACGCGGGATGCCCTTCGGCGGCAGCCAGGTTGATCAGGCGGCCTTCTCCGAGCAGGTTGATGCGGCGTCCGTCCTTCATTGTGTACTCGTCGACAAAGGTGCGCGTGGTGCGCTTGGAGGACGACAGCTTTTCGAGCGACGGGATGTCGATTTCGACGTTGAAATGGCCCGAGTTCGAGACGATGGCGCCGTCCTTCATAATTGCGAAGTGCTGCTTGGCGAGGACGTTCTTGTTGCCGGTGACGGTACAGAAGACGTCGCCGATTTTGGCGGCCTCTTCCATGCTCATCACGCGGAATCCATCCATCACCGCTTCGAGAGCTTTGGTCGGATCAATTTCGGTGATGATCACTTCGGCTCCCGCGCCGCGCGCGCGCGACGCCAGACCGCGTCCGCACCAGCCATAACCGGCGACTACGAACTTTGATCCTGCGAGGAGGAAATTCGTGGCGCGGACGATACCGTCGATCGTCGATTGCCCAGTGCCGTAACGATTATCAAAAAGATGCTTGGTGTCGGCGTCGTTGACCGCGACGATGGGATAGCGCAACACCCCTTCCTTGGCCATGGCGCGCAAACGAATAACGCCGGTGGTTGTCTCCTCGGTTCCGCCGATCACATTCTCGAGTTCCGCCGTGCGCTTGGTGTGCAGCACGGAGACCAGGTCGGCGCCGTCGTCCATGGTGAATTGCGGCTTGTGATCGACCGCCGCCATGATGTGACTGTAGTAGGAGTCGCTGTCCTCGCCTTTGATGGCGAACACCGGAATGTTGTAGTCGCGCACCAGACTGGCGGCGACGTCATCCTGCGTGGAAAGCGGATTCGAGGCGCAGAGCGCTACATCGGCGCCGCCGTCGCGCAGCGCGATCATTAAATTTGCGGTCTCGGCCGTCACATGGAGGCAGGCCGAAACGCGGATGCCCTTGAGTGGCTGGTTCTTGATAAATTCCTTACGGATGATCTGCAGCACCTTCATCGACTGGTTTGCCCATTCGATGCGTTTCTTGCCCAGATCGGCCAGTTCTAATCCCTTAATGTCGCTGCTGATTGATGTCGTTGCCATGTCTCTCCCGGATGTAAGGTCAGAGGTTAGAGGTCAGACTGCAGAGGTTACTTCTAACCTCAATCTCATTCCTTGCTTGCTGTCTATTTTCGTTTGGTTCGTTGCTGCTTTTTGCGGTTCGGGTTTTTAACCTCTGACCTCTGACCTCGAACCTCTGACCTTATTTCCGTGCTGCGACTAGCTCCGGCTTAAGGCCGGCGTCGGCAGCCAGTTTGGCAGCTTTGTCGGTTGCTTCCCAGGTGAAATCGGAATCGCTGCGGCCGAAGTGTCCGTACGATGCGGTCTTGCGGTAAATCGGACGTCGCAGATTGAGCGAATCGATGATTTCGCGCGGTTTGAGTTTGAAGTTCGCCCGCACCAGGCCCGGAATCAGCTTGGCGTCGATCTTCTCGGTTCCGAAAGTATCCACCAGAACGCTGACGGGTTCAGCCACTCCGATCGCATAGGCGAGTTGTACTTCGCAACGGTCGGCCAGGCCGGCGGCCACGATGTTCTTCGCGATGTAGCGCGCCATGTACGCAGCCGAACGATCCACCTTGGTCGGATCCTTGCCGCTGAATGCGCCGCCGCCATGACGTCCCATGCCACCGTAAGTGTCCACGATGATTTTGCGTCCGGTAAGACCGGAGTCGCCCATGGGGCCGCCGATGACGAAGCGGCCGGTGGGATTGATGTGGTACTTGGTGTCCTCATCGAGCAGGTGGGCCGGAATGACGGCCTGGATCACATGCTTCAAAATGTCGGCTCGCAGTTCGTCGTTTCCGACGCTTTCGGAATGCTGGGTGGAGACGACTACGGCATCGATCCGCTTCACTTTCCCCGGCGCGTCATATTCGACGGTGACTTGGGATTTTCCATCGGGCCGGAGATAGGGGCAAGTGCCATTCTTGCGAACTTCAGAAAGTTTCTGCGTGAGCTTGTGAGCGAGTGAAATCGGAAGGGGCATCAGTTCGGGAGTTTCGTTGCAGGCGAAGCCGAACATCATTCCCTGGTCGCCGGCGCCGCCGGTGTCGACGCCCATCGCGATATCTCCAGACTGCTTGTTGATGCTGGAAATTACGGCGCAGGTGTTGGAGTCGAAGCCGTACACTGCGTTGTCGTAGCCGATCGACTGAACCACGCCGCGCACGAGATTCTGAAAATCGACATAGGCTTTAGTGGTGATCTCGCCGGCAATCACGACCAGGCCGGTACAGGTCAGGGTTTCACAGGCGACGCGGCTGTTCGGATCTTCACGAAGGCAGGCGTCGAGAATGGCATCGGAAATCTGGTCGGCGATCTTGTCCGGATGTCCCTCGGTTACGGATTCCGAGGTAAACAGAAAACGATTCGTTGCTGGCAAGCTG
>Ga0185299_10001280_pt1 | contig 50847 bp, 42 predicted proteins | sample PaiPotPPA55metaG_FD_128002 | JGI IMG/M metagenome (GOLD analysis project Ga0185299, IMG submission 128002) | Iron sulfur acid spring bacterial and archeal communities from Banff, Canada, to study Microbial Dark Matter (Phase II) - Paint Pots PPA... ... | reverse complement strand
CGTTGAATCGTTTGCCCATTCTGATGCTTACGGCGCGCGGCGAAGAGGCCGACCGCGTTGTGGGCTTGGAGATGGGCGCAGACGATTACGTGACCAAGCCGTTCAGTCCGCGAGAGTTGCTGGCGCGGGTGAAGGCCTTGCTTCGTCGCGCGGAGCCCCCCGCGGATTCGCCGCGGACGATCGAGATCGGGAAATTGGCGATCGATCCAGCGTCGTATCGCGTCAGCCATTCCGGGAAGCCCGTCCCGCTGAGCACGCTCGAATTCCGGCTGCTCTATTACCTTGCATCGCGCCCGAACCGCGTGTTTACGCGGGATCAGCTCCTGGATGCCGTTTGGGGAACCGATCGTTTCGTTACCCCGCGTAGCGTGGATGTGTACGTGCGCCGGCTGCGTGAGAAAATCGAAACCGATCCGGAGAACCCCAACCATCTGAAGACCGTACGCGGCGCAGGGTACTTGTTCGAAACTCGTGCGGCGTAACCTTTTCTGGAAACTCGCGCTGACGTTCTTCACGCTGCTGGTGAGCGTGCTCGTTGCCGTCGACTTTTTCGCGGAACGCGTGCTGCGGCGCGATACCGAGCGTGCGACCTTCGAACAACTGGCCACCATTGCGCGATTCGCGCGGGCTCGACCTCCGGAATTTCCTTCTCTCGCCTCCGAACAATCTGAAGATCTCGATCGCTTGAATCACTGGGCCGCCGAAGTCGGCTCCGATGTCGCCCGTGTCAGCGTGATTCGTGCCGACGGCCGTGTTTTGGCGGATTCACAGTCCGACTCGCAAAGCATGGAGAATCATGCAGACCGGCCCGAGGTGCAAGAAGCTTTAGCGAAGGGCGAGGGCCGCTCGGTGCGGCGCAGCGTCACCTTGAATCGCGACCTCCTCTATTACGCGGTCCGACAAGACGTTCCGGGAGGCCCGCCGATTGTCCTGCGGTTTGCGATCCCGGTGGAAACAGCGGGCCGCGCGCTGGGATTGTTTCGCCGGAGTTTGTGGGTGGCGTCGTTGGTGATTTTGCTTGTGGCGGGTATGGCGGCGCTGTTGGTATCGCGGGGGTTCTCGGACCGCGTGGAACGTTTAAGGGAATTTTCGCGACGCGTTGCGGAAGGCGATTTTCGCGCGCTGCCCGGAGATGGCTCCGGCGATGCCCTCGAGATGCTGGGGGCCTCATTGAATCAGACTGCTGCGCGCATGGACCGCGCGATTCGCACGCTGACCGAAGAGCGCAATTTGTCGTCGGCCATTCTGGGAAGCATGGTCGAAGGGGTTGCGGTCGTGAATGGCGCGGAGCGCCTGGTGTTCGCGAATCAAGGCTTTGCGGACATTCTGGAACTGGATGTGCCGCCGAAATCGGGAAGCGCGCTCGTGGAGATCGTCCGCCAGACCGAGATGATTGAAGCGGTGCGGCAGGTTTTGGCGGGAGAACCGCGCGTGGAAGCGGAGATTGTGACCGGGACGCTGCGGCAGCATTTTTTTGCCGCAACCGTGGCCGCCGTTCGCGCTGGCGAAACTTCCGGAGCGGTGGTCGTGCTCCACGACATTACTGAACTCCGCAAGCTGGAGCGCGTACGCCGCGATTTTGTGGCCAACGTCTCGCACGAATTCAAAACGCCGCTGACCGCCATTCAAGGATTTTCCGAAACGCTGCTCGCCGGAGCGATCGACGATCCACAGAACCGCGAGCGTTTCCTGGGAATCATTCTGGAGCATTCGCGCCGCCTGGCGCGGCTTACCGACGACCTGCTGAAGCTTTCGCAAATGGATGCCGACCGGCTGGAACTCGAGATTCGCAGGGTGAGCGTGGCCGAGCTCATCGAGAGCTGCCTGGAGACCGCGCAGCATCGCGCCGCCGAAAAAGATATACGCGTATACGTGAGCCAGTCGAACGAGTTGCCGGATATTGCGGGTGACCGGCGACGCCTCGCCGAGGTTTTGCAGAACCTGCTGGACAATGCAACACAGTACACGCTGCCGGGAGGGCGAATCACACTCAGCGCGGAGGTTCGCGACGCGGATGTCGTCTTTACTGTATCCGATACCGGCATTGGTATTCCCAAAGCGGACCAGTCGCGTATTTTCGAGCGCTTCTACCGCGTGGACGCTGCGCGGTCCCGCGAAGCCGGAGGAACCGGGCTGGGCCTGGCCATCGCCAAACATCTGGTGGAAGTACATGGCGGCCGGATCTGGGTCCAGAGCGAAATTGGGCAAGGTTCGCAGTTTAACTTTTCTGTGCCGATTTTTGATCCGGAGCGCGCCGCTGTGCGAGTTACCTCTGGCAGTGGCCCGGGGCGCGGCGCCGGGGGCCGTTCTCAGGCGCAGTAGATCGCAGGCTAACCCATCCCCCGGATCAGCATCCTCATTCTATCCGGCAAGCCAAAAGCGATCTGGGCAACTGTGGTGCGTGGACTTCGATGCGGGGGATTCTGCCTATTTTGACCGTTTGAGCGACTAAGGAAGCCAGCAACTTGCGTGTTATCCATGGGGCTTAGGGGTTCGACCCACCTGTCTCCAATTATTCACACCACTTTGAATTGGGCGTAACGCCCCGCGCTGCAGCATTGCACTTACGAGTGGGGGTGTGCAGTGACGCCCGCTCGGAGGACAAACCAACCATGACTACCGGCGCGGGACTAACGGAGACGGTGCTCTACGACACGTTGATGAACTATCTGGTTTCCATGGCGCGCACCGTGGAAGGCGCCATGAACCGGGCGCTCGATTCGCTGGTGGGGCTTGATAGTGCCACGACCTCATCGCTGCCCGGCGAAGTGTTTCTGCTGGAGCCGCGCATCAATGAAATGGAGATTGTGATCGACGAGCACGCGATCCGCTTGCTGAGGCGAGGATCGTTTTCGGATGACGAAATGCGGCTGATTGTGGCGGCGCTCAAGATCACCAATGATCTGGAGCGCATTGGCGACATCGCTGTGAACGTCGCGGAACGCGTTATTTCTTTGCGCGAACTGCCCAGTGCCGAATTGCCCGAGGAACTCGCCCCCATGGCTTCCGCCGTCCGCGCGATGGTCAGCAAGAGCCTCGGCGCCCTGATTTTTCGCAACGTCGAGATGGCTACGCAGGTTCTGGAGAGCGACGACGTTGTCGATCAATACCGCGACCGCATTTTCGAGCGCCTGCTCCAGAGCATGACCCAGGAACCTGCCGCCGTCAGTCCGGGCCTGCAGTTCATTCTGGCCACACGCCATCTCGAGCGCATCGCCGATCATGCCACCAATATCGCCGAAGACATTATTTTCTGGGTGCGCGGGCTGGACGTACGCCACGGCCGGGGCCTGACCGTCCACGCGGAGCAGACGCCCGACACGGAAACGCGCCCGGCGAAGGTTACGGAGAATTCACACGGCCTTCATCCCAACGTGACGCCCGCGTGTGACACTCAGCGCGCTTGATCTTCATTTAAGGTCCTACCACGGGGACCGGTGCACCCCTGGCTCCGGTCCCTTCTCCCCCCTTTCTGTAAGTAGCACAGGCTCTCTTGTTTACCCTGATTCGAGGGGCCTGTGTCCCCCCGCTCGAAACCTCCAACTCGTCCACGAAGGAAAACCTGTGACGGTTTTACGACCGGACTTCTTGCTGAAATCGATGCCTGCTTAACGCCGCACAGGCCCTTCGATTCTCAGGGTAAACAAGAGTGCCTGTGCTACTAATACATTCGCATTATTGCCTTCCCATAGTGATCGAATAACATTTGCGAACGCTTGCCGATGGATTCGGCACACCCCTAATTGAGTTGGCAGTCGAGCAGCGCCAAGTAAGTGCTTCGGTGCGTCGAGCTTTGTCGACGTTCATTCTACGGGTGTGACTTTTTGGGGAGTGCATAACCTATGAAGCTTGGTCTTGCGTTCAAGCGATTCTTGACTGGCGGCGCACTGGCGCTGGGCATCTGCGTTCCGGCGCTCGCACAGTCGGACCCGGCCCCCATCGAAATCGGCGGGGTGACGTTCTCCGGCAATATCCGCGAGCGCTATGAAGCCTGGAATTTCTTCGAGCCGACGGCGGGTCAGAATCTCTACGGCTTTTCCGGTACGCAAATCCGCTTTGGAATTTCGCAAGCGCGCCAGAACTATGATTGGAACATTGAGTTTGAGGTGCCGGTGCTGCTCGGCATCCCCGACGGAGCAGTGCGGCCCGCACCGCAAGGGCAATTGGGGCTTGGGGGCTCTTACTTCGCCGCAAACGACAACAATCAGAACACCGCGTTTATTTTTCCAAAACAGGTCTTCTTTCGATACAAATGGGATCACTCCAGCCTGCGTGCCGGGCGCTTTGAATTTACGGACGGCAGCGAAGTGAAACCCAAGGACCCGACGCTGGCATGGCTCAAGAGCGAACGGATCGGACAGCGTCTTCTGGGTAACTTCGGTTACTCAGACGTGTTGCGCAGTTTGGACGGTTTGCACTATGCCTATTCGAACGGGCCGTGGAATTTCACAGCGGTCAGCGCAATCCCCGATCGCGGTGTATTTCAGGTGGACGGATGGGGCTGGGTAAAGACCCCGGTAACCTACGTGGCGTTGACGCGTGAGGCTCAACTTGGATCAAGCCACGCCGAGTGGCGCGTGTTCGGAATTTATTACAATGACGATCGCGGAGTGCTGAAGACCGACAATCGGTCGGCTGCTGCCAAGGCCGCGGACCTGCATGGCGGAATCGATATCGGAACCTACGGCGGGCACTTCATCATGGCCACGCCGACGAGTGGAGGAACGTTTGACCTTCTGGGATGGGGCGCGTTGCAGTCCGGTCGCTGGGGGGTTCTCACGCAACGCGCTGGCGCGGGAACGATTGAAGCCGGCTTCCAGCCCAATTTCGGTGAGAAGGTTCGTCCCTGGTTCCGCGGGGGGTACGATTACTCGAGCGGCGACGGAAACCCCGTCGACGGGACTCACGGCACGTTTTTTGCGGTGCTGCCCACGCCGCGTCTTTATGCCCGCTTCCCCTTTTTCAACTCGATGAATAATCGCGACCTTTTCGGAGAGGTGATGCTGCGTCCCGGTAAGCGCCTGGTCATCCGGAGCGATGTTCACGGTCTGTGGCTAGCGAGCAGCAAGGACCTGTGGTATTCCGGCGGCGGCGCGTACCAGCCATGGACGTTCGGCTTTCAAGGACGCCCATCGAATGGGCACACCAGCCTCGCCACACTCTACGACATAAGCGGTGACTACAAGTGGCGTTATGGGGTTTCCTTCACTTTGTACTTCGGATACGCGGTGGGTGGTGACGTGATAAAGGCCATCTATCCCGCGAACAGCGATGGTGCGCTTGGGTACGCCGAAGTGAACTATCACTTCTGAATGAGGGTTTCACGATGCCGGAGGGAGTACGCTTGCGTGAGCGATGCTCCTGCCTGGGGTCTGCGAGCGTCGAAGCCGCGCAGTCGGACATCATTCGAGTATGGAATTTCGACTTCTGCTGACCCCAGTCTCCTTTTCACCGCGCTATCCCATAGTCGCCAAATCAGGGGTGGTGGTTGAGAGTTGATGGCGTGTTGGTATAAACCTATAGCACTTGAAAAACGTCGGGGTACGGCATCTGGCACCAAGGCTCACAGGCTGAAGCCTGGGCCACAACTTCTGCAGGTCGCGCGGGATGCTCGCACCTGAGCCGGGGGTGATCTCAAATGAAAACGATTTGGCAGGATGTGCGCTACAGTCTTCGCGTCCTTGCAAAGTCGCCTGGCTTCACGGTGATCGCGGCGCTAACCCTGGCGCTTGGCATCGGCGCTAACACCGCCATCTTCACCGTGGTCTACGGCGTGCTGCTTCGGCCGCTGCCCTTTCGGCAGCCAGATCGGCTGGTGCAACTGGCCGAGAGTTTTAAGGACGAAACTGGCGAGATGAGTGTCACCGCCAACCAATTGCGGCGGCTGACCGACTACGGCGAGCTATTCGAGCACTTGGCCGGGTTTACGCAGGTCGGCTACAACCTGGCGGCTGACAATAGCGGCGAGCACCTGCGCGGCATGCCTGTGGGCACCGACTACTTCCGGGTTCTCGGCGTGGAACCGTCGCTGGGCCGCGATTTTATCGAAGCCGACAACGCGGGCGACGGCCAGCGGGTTGCAATCATAACTTACAACCTGTGGACCCGCCGGTTCGGTGGCGATCCGAATCGCATCGGGCAGACCATTCTGTTGAACGGCGAGCCTTTCACGGTGATCGGGGTGATGCCGCGCGGATTTAGCGCGTTGGGGCAGGCCGGCGCGCCGGATTCCGGAGCGCCCGACATTTGGACTCCGCTGGCGCTTGTGGCCAAGACCGCAGGCAGCGGCGAGAATCTCGACGCCATTGCACGCCTGAAACCCGGCGTGCCGCGGGCGCAGCTCGACGCGCAAATGAGCGTGGTGACGCAAGACTTCCAGCGCGCATATCCGAACGACGTCAGTCAGGGCGTGTCGATGCGATTTTTGCCCTACCAGGCCATGATCGGAGCTGACCTCCGGCCGTATCTTTTACTTTTGCTAGGCGCTATCAACTTTGTGTTGCTGATCGCTTGCGCGAATGTTGCGAATTTGCTGCTTGCGCGCGGCGGGTTGCGGGCGCGGGAGATCGCGGTGCGGGTGGCGCTAGGAGCTTCGCGCGCACGGATTTTCCGGCATTTGCTAACCGAGAGCATGCTGGTCGCGGTTGGCGGTGGAGTGCTTGGGTTGCTGGTGGCGGCGATTGGATTGCGATCACTGCTGGCGCTGGCGCCGGTGAGCTTGCCGCGAGCGGGGGAGATTCATCTCGATCTTTGGGCTTTCGGCTTTACGTTCCTGGTTTCGCTTGCGACCGGGGCGCTGTTCGGCTTGGCGCCCGCACTGGATGCCACTCGCGTAGGCCTCAGCGATTCGCTCAAGGAAGGGGCAGCGCGATCCAATGCGTCTCTGTTGCGCACACGCTTGCGGCACGCGCTGATCATTGGCGAGTGCGCTCTTTCGCTGGTTCTGCTTACCGGCGCAGGCCTGATGATCGCCACTTTCTCGAAATTGCTGCATACCAATCCTGGATTCAATCCGCACCCTTTGCTTTCTATGCAGTTCTGGCTGGTTGGATCGAAATACAATTCGACGCCAGAAGTCGAAAACTTCAATCGCGCCCTCGTTCAACGACTCGAATCTGTTCCTGGCGTGGAAGCGGCGGGGGTGATCGCGGCAGGGTTGCCACTGGAGCGCGGCGGGAACAGCGGAGTCCGCATCGTGGGCTCCAGCGATTCGGAATGGCATAGTACTGACTATCGCGAAGTGACGCCCGATTTTTTCCGCACTATGGGAATACCGTTGCGGCAAGGGCGTCTTTTCTCGGAGGCGGATTCCGATTCGTCGGCGCGCGTGGTCATCGTCAATGAAGCGTTCGCGCGACAGTATTTTTCCCGCCGCAGCGCGCTCGGCGAGCATGTTGACGCCAACAACACGGTTTGTGAAATCGTGGGCGTTGTCGGCGACGTGAAGTCTTACCTGGATCAGCCCGCGCCTCCGACGACGTTCATTCCGGCTTCGCAGGCTTCATTCGGCACGTCGCAGCTTTTTGAGGGCTGGTTCCCGCGAAGTGTGGTCGTGCGTGCCACAGTGGATCCGCGCGGCCTCGATCGCACGGTTCGCGATGCTTTTGCCGCCGTGGATCCACTGGTGCCGACGGGCCCCATACGCTCGATGGAACAGGTGCTGTCGCACTCGCTGGCTCTTCGCAATTTCATGCGTTTGCTGCTTAGCATTTTTGCGGGCCTGGCGCTGGTCCTGGCGAGCGTCGGAATTTACGGCGTGATTTCGTACGCCGTCTCGCAGCGCACGCGGGAAATTGGCGTGCGCATGGCGCTGGGCGCGCGCCCCGCCGATGTGCTGCGATTGATCCTAGGCGAAGGCTTGCGGCTGGTGCTCGCCGGCGTAGCCGTGGGTATCGCCGCGGCGCTCGCGTTGACCAAATTGCTCGCTAGCTTGCTGTTTGGGGTCAGCGGCACCGACCCTCTTATTTTTGCGAGCGTCACCGGGCTGTTGGTCGGCGTCTCCCTCGCCGCGTGTTTCGTTCCGGCTCGCAGAGCCATGCGTGTGGACCCGATGGTGGCGCTCCGCTACGAATAGCGCGACCTCGTTGAGGGATTCGCGCCCCGACAGGACTTGTCAAAGTTGCGGCCGCACCAGAGTACGACTTCCGCTGAGACCGGCCGATCCGGTACACAGGATCATCCTGACTGCGCGACGAGAGAGGGCTCCTCAGGGGCTGAAGCCGTGCCCTGACGAAACCGGGTGGCATCGACAACGAACTCAAGACACGAAGCTTGCGCCACCTGCATTGACCGGCGATTTTCACCGATGGTACTAATTTCCAGTCGGCTTCTCGATGTGATCGATAATCAGAACCTCGACCGGGCCCTCTTGCGGTTCGAGGTTCAACCCCAGTTGCTCCTGCAGATCCTGCTGAAACGTCGGTCCAGCCTGGCCAGAGTGAGCGCTAGCCGCGACTGCTGGGAGCCATTGGGGCGTCCCAGGGCCATGAAACTGAGGCGACCACTCGAACGTGAAATCAAAATTTCCGCTGAGCCCGGTCCGATCCAGCACCGCGCGATCCAAGTTACCGATTTGAGCCAACGTGGACGCAAGCAATCCAATGGGGACTGCTCGCGCGCCGGCACGCAGCCGACCAGATGGAGTCGATGGCAATCCTTCGATGTCGCCACACACAGTTGGGAGTCCAGCGGCAACGGTGGCCGTCGGCGCGGATGTTACGCCAGCGCTCGTCTGCGAAAGTGCCGTCGAGCACGTTGAGTCCTCCGGATGCGGCTGAAGTTGTGGCCCGGTTCTTCCCGGCTTAGCCAGAACAAGGGCAAATACCGGAAGTCGGCGGGTCTCGTAATGAACCGCCAGCCTGAATCGCTCCGCGAGCAGAGATTGCATCATCAAGCGCATCTGGTCTTTGCTGGGGTTGCCGTCCGCGCGAGCCTGAATGTCGAAATGATCGTCAATGACCCACTTCGGCAACTGAGGCATCAAAAGTTGGAATTGGTTACCCGTGATGTTGTAGGCGAAGTATATGTAGGAGATTAACCGAGCATTCGTGCCCGATAATAGGCCGCTAGCGGGAGTAACGTCGATGCTGGAGTCCTGAGTGGCGGACGTGTTCGGCTTGACCGAAGCGGAGTTGAATACCGGCCTGCTAGTCGCCGCCTCGCTCTGCGACTCGGGTTTCTCGACGTGGTCGATCACGAGAACTTCCATCGGAACGGTATGCGGTTCGAGCTTCAGGCCGAGCTGCTGCTCCAGGTGCGCAGAGAGTATGCGGCCGGAAGCTTCGATAGGCGGAAGCGACGGCACTTGAAAGGTGAAATCATAGGTGCCGGACAGTCCAGTTTCATCCACGATAGTGCGATGCAAGAACACCTTAAGGTGCCACAGGAAAGCGCCGACCGGGATTCCTTGGGCAATCAACTTATTGCCGAATCCGAAAGAATCACCGCCGTTTTGGACGCTGTTTTCGAAATGAATGGCCCCGGGTCTGGCGATGCCATCGGGGCCTTTGAATCCGTTGGGATAGGTGTCGCGAGGCTGCGACTCATGAAATTTGGGACCCCCTTGGACAAGGACCAGAGCGTAGACCGAAAGGTCTCGGGTCTCGCGGTGGAGCGCCAGTTTGAGGCGGTCAGCCAAGACCTGCTGAAGCATCCGCTTTTGTTCCGAGACTTTCTGATCGAAGCTCAGTTTGCGAGGATCGCTGTCGCCAGAAGTGTCTTCCTCGGCCTCAAAATCGTATCTCTCGGAGTTCAGCCAGTCGGGTGCTCCGATGATGCGATCGTCTTCCACTCCGTATGCGGCGCGAATCACCTGCTGCAACGGGGCACTTGAGCGGAAGGTGTTGGGCCCGAACATGACTCTGTACGCGGAGGATTTGCTTGGCACGATCGAGACGGACGCGAAAGCATGCGTACTGGTGGTTGTCTCCCGGGCCTGCGTCGCGGTGAGTGTTGGTCTTGCGTGAAAAGCGCCGGCAACGATCGGTGCGGCGACGACCAGGATGAAAGCGGCGCCGAGCAACAGCTTTCTGCGGAAATCGAGTTTGCGGGCAACTTGACCGGACATGATGCGGGTGATGCGGGTCTTGAGTTCCGCACCAGTCACACCAGAGACGCACGTTAACGGCGATCCCACGCAGAATTCGCAAATTTTCAAAATGCTTTCCGCGTAGACCTGACGGTCGCCGCCGGACTCCAGGACTTGCTCATCGCAGGCGCGTTCGCGTTCTTCGACCAGGCGCGTTCCCATCCACCAAACCATTGGGTGAAACCAGAAGACGGCTTCCACGAGCATGTGGATGGCCGCGGCGAGATTGTCGCGACGCCGAATGTGGAGCAGTTCATGAGCGAGGATGGATTTCAAGTGTTCGTCTTCGAGGCGGCCGGTGATTCCGTGCGGCCACAACAAGACGGGCCGGGCGATACCGAAGACGCCAGGCTCGAGGGAACCGCGCGACGATCGGATTTCGATGTGCCTCGGCATACCCGGTGCACGTTCAAGACTGCGAAGAACTTCGACCTCTCGTCCTTGGCGCAAGGGCTCAGCTTCACGGACCGCCGCGGAAATGCGGCGCCAACGCACGCACCACACGAACAGCACCACCGCAAATCCGCACAGCCATACGGCCAGGAGCGCGGGGAGGAGATGGATCAGGCTCTGGAGGACGGTTGACGGAGTGGCATTAGGAATCGGTGGGACCGCTTGCTGGGTGAAAGGTTGGCCAACCTGCTCCATCGCGAAATACAGTCCGGTCATTGGGGCTGCGGCCGCGCGGGACGATGCCAGATGACTGCCCAAGCCGATCAGCAGCGAAAACGGGATCAAGAATTTAAGCGAGGCTGCGAGCCAGAGCCAGTAACGAACCTGGGCGCGATTGTTTCGCAACGCCAACGTCAACAGTGCGATTGCGGAGGCGAACAGCGTCGACTGCCAGAGGTGGTTGCCCAGCGACGGTGCGATGGCCGTCCATATGGCGAACGAAAGTTTTGGGATCATTTCGATTTTTCCTTTCTCGCGAGCTTGCGGAGAATTTTTTCAGCTTCCTTCACGTCGTCGAGCGTGAGCTTGCCGGATTCGATCAAGTGAGCCATTACCGGTTGAGTGTGGCCGCCGAACATCGCGAGCAGGTCGTCGATCAACTTGCGCTGGGCTGCGCTACGGGAGACGGCGGCTTCGAAGATGTGGAAGTTGCCGACTTTTTTGACGCGGCGGACGGCCTTCTTCGCTTCGAGGCGGTAAACGGTGGTCTGGATGGTGGTGTAGGCCGGACGGTGCTCTTCGGGGAAGGCCTCCTGGATGTCGCGAATGGAGGCCTGGTGCCGGGTCCAGAGGGCGTCCATGATTTGGAGTTCAAGTTTTGTCAGTTTAGGCTCGGTCATTTTTGTTTCCTACTACACTCGTTTGTTATGCTACTACTTAGGTAGGCGTGTCAAGAGATTTTTTTTGTCCTGGGAGCTTGATCGGGTGTGGAGGGCGCGATATCCGCCGACCCGTTGGCAGGAAAGGAAAAAGCAGGCCTGTTTCGCTAGGTCCCTAGATGCATCCGCGGTGAAACGGATCAATCAAATGACAGTGTGGGAAGCGCGGCGAGTGGGATTCGGAAAAGGCAAACCCCGGTTCTAACCGTTGCCGGCCGAGCAATGAGCATCGAGCCACTCGCGTAGATGCCTGACTTGGCGAGCCAGATTCCCGTCATAGACAAACAAGAACGCGCCAAAACCCAGCGAAACATCGATAAGCAAGATGCCGGAGAATCCGAAGGGCACGCGGACAATTTGCCGCCAGGGCGGAAGCGGACTAATATGCAGCGCGATCGTGAGTAAAACAACTCCAGCGAAAGCCATTTTTGAAAGCAGCGCCCAATCCTTGGCCACGGCGAAAGTGGTGGACCACCAGCGATCCAGAGAGCAACTCCACGCGCGAATCGACATTCGTAGATGCTCAGCGATCACAGTTTGCGGCGCCATGGCGTCTGTTTTGATCGGCGTGAAGCTCAGCCTTCTAGGCAGGTCCCTTGACGACTTCCGATGCTCCCAGAGGGCAGGTTCCCGGCTGCGGTATGTTGTGGCGCCAAGGCCTTTATTTAGATAAACCCCCAGCCCGCCTTCACAGACCGCGCATCCGCAGCCCGTGTGTTGGTGCAGTGCCGAGAACGCGGCCGAATAGTTGCGCTCCGCGCGCCACACTTCGCTTTCGACCAGTGTTCCAATCGAGCGAGGATAATCTTCAAAGCCCCGCAGTCGAGTCCACCGCGTCAAGGCATCCAGGCATTTGTCAAACAACTGCTCATATTCCGCGCAAGATTGCACATTCGCAGGCAGAAGTTCTCTGATGTGCTCGCTGCCTGCTTCGTCTGGCAGCGGGTCTCTGCTATCAGGATGGCCTGGCCGGTCTAATCTTTCGCTTTTCAGGACCAGCAGAGAGGCTGAGGCACGCGCGATCTCCTCGTGCTCGTCATTGAGGGTTTCCAGAGTGTGTAAACGCGAGATTATCGCGTTTTCCGTTTCGTGAATGAGGGCTTTGAGCTTTTCTGGATTGGTTTCCAGAACGCAGGCTATATAGAGTTCTTGCCACAACACAGAACCTCCACTTCAGCCGAACGCTTAGGGTGGTACGGTAGCGCAGAGTAGATCAGAAAAGATATAGGAATCGGTTTTGTGGGCAGGCGTAGAGGTCAAAATCCCCACCCTTGCAGAAGGCGCAAGGATGGGCCACCCGCACTGGGTTCGCCGGGCTGAAGCCCGGCGCCTACATCTTGGGCGCCGAGCGCGCTGGGTTGGGATCGTTCGTGGCCGGTTTGCTTTGCGTTACCCTCCTTTCGGGCACCTTGCCGTCGGGCGCCTTGTCTTCACCATCGGGTTTGCCTTCCGCGCCGGGCTTTTCCGGGGCTTCGCTGGGCTTCTTTTTCAGGTATTGCACGATCAGCGAGATCCTGCGATTTGAGGGGTCGAGGGGGGCGTCCTTTTTTCGGAGGCGCTGGTCCGCGAAGCCGCGGACTTGCGTTACTTGATCCTGGCGGATGCCGTGCTGGGTCATGAGGCGGCGGGCGGCATTGGCGCGGTCGGAGGAGAGTTCCCAGTTTCCGTAGTTCCTGGCTCCGGGATATTGCTTGGAGTCGGTGTGGCCTTCCATGGCGAGCGTGTTGGGGAGCTTGCCCAATTCCGCGGCTAGCGCGATCAGGAGGTCGGAGCCGTCACCGCTGATTTTTGCGCTGCCGCTGTCGAAAAAGGTGCCGGTGGCGGATTCGGTCAGCTCGATGCGCAGGCCTTCGTTGGTAACGGTCATGTCGATGTTGTTTTTCAGCTTGTCGAAGCTGGGGACTTCGCGGATGGTTTTCTCGAGCTGCTCTTTGAGCTCTTCCATGTTGTCTTTGGTGATGACAAAGTTTTCTTCGGCGCTGGGCATTTCACTTCCCGTGAGCTTGGCGGTGCCGGTAGGATCGCGGAAATAGCCGCCGACGGCTTCCTGGATTTTCTGGCTGCTGTTGAGCAGCCACAGGACGATGAACAGGGCCATCATGGCGGTGACGAAGTCGGCGTAAGCTACCTTCCAGGCGCCGCCGTGAGCGCCGCCGTGGCCGCCCTTCTTCTTGATGATGATGATGGGTTTTACCGTGGACACAGTCGCCTTCCGTCTCTGGTGCTATCCCAACACTGCAGACTTACCGCTATTTTTGTGTTGCTGCGTGTGCCGCCGCCTTTATGCCGCTGCCTCTGCTGGCGGCGATTCGGCACCGCCCGGAGCGGCGGTATCGCCGCGGTTCTTAATATGCTTCTCGAGCTCCTGGAAGCTGGGGCGCACGTTGCCGGGGATGGCGCGGCGTCCAAATTCGACTGCTACGGTTGGCGGGGTTCCCCTCATGAAAGCCGCCATGGTGACGCGGAGGACGTAGTAGTAGGCATGCTCTTCGTCGGCCCCCTTGCTCATGTTGGCGGCTAGCGGTCCGATCAATCCATAGCAGAGCAGGATTCCCAGGAAGGTGCCTACCAGAGCAGCCGCTACCTTTTTTCCAATTTCTTCCGGTGGCCCGCCTAACGCGCCCATGGTGATGACCACGCCCAGGACCGCGGCGACAATTCCGAGCCCGGGCAGCGCATCGGCCATGGTGGAGAGTGCCGCGATCGGAGTCGAAGTTCCGTGGTGGTGCACGTCCATGTCCAGCTCCATCATCTGATCCATGTCGAAAGGCTCGACGCCGCCGCCAGCGGCCATGCGGATGGTGTCGCAGACGAAATGCAGGGCGTGGTGGTCCTTGAGGAATTTCGGATACTTGGAGAAGACTGGGCTCTTGTCTGGCGCGTCGCTGTCGGTTTCAAGGGCCATCAGGCCTTCTTTGCGGGCGCGGCTGAAAAGTTCGTACATCATCTTCATGGTTTCGAGGTACTTGTCTTTGCCAAACTTCGATCCGCCAAAAACGCCGGCGACGCCGCCGATGATGGCTTTTAGGACGTAGAGGGGGTTCGCGATCAGCACCGTGCCGATGGCGGCGCCGCCAATGATGATGAGTTCCGCCGGTTGCATGAGGACCTTCAGGGGACCCTTCTCCATCAAATAGCCGGCAATAACGGCGCCGAACACCACAACGATTCCGATAATTACGAACATGGCGAAGGGATCCTCGGATATTTCATTGAGTTAGTCGCGCAGCACCGTAGTGCGATTTCCGCCGAGCGCGATGCTTTTCCGTAGCGCTTGTTCGGCGCGTAATACCATGTCGTCCACCATGTCGTCGGGTTTCGCTGCGGTGCCGCCGACGGAGATGGTCACGGGCAAGCGGTCTCCCCACCAAGCGATCTTTGATCCGCTGACCATACGGCGCAGGCGCTCAGAGGCGCAGGTGATCTCGGTGGCGCTACACTCGGTGAGGATGGCCAGGAACTGATTTTCCTGCCAACGACCTAAAAAATCCGTGGGGCGGAGGCTGTTCTCCAGAGTCTGTCCCACGACACGCAGAACCGCGGCGATGGCGCCCGGTCCGTCGCGAGCCTGAAGCTCAGGTAGATGATCGAGCTGGATGCATAGGATGGAAAACGGCAGGTGATGCTCGGCGAAGAGTCCCAGGTTCTCGCGGACGTGAGAATGGATCATGCCGTGATTGAGAACCCCGCTGGCCTGATCGATGCAGCCGTAGGTGGCCAGCTTGGTTTGGCGGCGGTCCCAATCGGAGATGGAGACGCTTTCGTCAAAAGTCTCGGCGGCGCCCACGATGGTGCCTTCGGCGTTGCGTACGGGAAAGGACCAAAGTTCTACGGGGACACGGTGTCCGGACTTGTGGCGCAGAGAGATTCGATGAGCCTGGATGGGCTTGCCCTCGCGCATGGCGACCGCAGTAGGGGCACAGGGTCCAGACAAGTCATTGTCGTTGCCGTCGGCTTCGCCGAGGAGGTTGTCGTTATCCATTCGGCCGATCACGTCTTGGCGAAGGTATCCGGTGATGCGTTCGGCGCCGTCGTTCCAGAAAACGATCTTGCCGCTGCGATCGACTACATAAACCGCGAGGTGTAAGTCCTCGAGGATTGAGCGGAAGAAGTCAAAGTCAGCGGGTTGCGCCATGGAGTAGTCTCCGAACTGGCCCATCGGCTTTTGTGGGCGCAAGTTTAGTTCCAACTTATTTGGTTCTCATTCCGGGGTTTTCGCGCATGTCTACGTTGTTTGCTGGTGATATCGCGACATAGTGCGTTCGTGGGGTGCGATTCTGGGAATGACTGGGCCCGTTTTGGAACAGCATGTGTGGGCTTACTGCGCTGCTTCTCAACTTGGGGGTGCGGGAGGGGCGTGCTCGACCGGCCAGGCGATCAGGTAACGAGGAAAATTCTCCGCGGGGACGCGCCATTTCGCTGAGTAGCGGAACTCGTCCAGCCACGCGGCGATTTTGTCCGCTGCTTCCTGGTGATGCACTTCCACGACGATCTGCGGGCGGTGGCTCGCGAACAAAGTTGATCCGCCGCGCAAGACTTCGTACTCGCCGCCTTCCACGTCAATCTTGACCAGATGTGGTACGGGGCCGCCGGTGGCAACAAAATCGTCGAGAGTGGTCACCGGCACGGAGATGATCTCGCCATTCGCCAGGACAGGACGCTGTCCATCCGATTCCACGCCACCTTGCGACGCCAGGCTCTTTCCACGGCGAAATGAAATTCCGGATGCGCTCTGATGGGACCACACGGCGGCATGCACTGCTTGAATGCACGAGCCCAGGTGATTGCGCACACTATTTTCGCGCAGACGATCGACATTTTCGGGATCACCGTCAAACGCCACTACGCGGCCCGAGGGTCCGACAAGGCGCGCGGTACCGAGTGCGAGTGATCCCAAGTGCGCGCCCACGTCGTAGACGACATCGCCGGGGTGGACCATCGCGGAGATGGCACCTTGGACTTCGGGCTCGTGCTCGCCACGCCAGAAGCCGGCCTCCTCCGGGATACGCAGGCGCATCCACAGTCCCAGCGCGAAACCGGATTGCACTTGGACCCAGGCTGTGCGGCTGGGCAGAGCGTTACGCTTGACGAAATCCTTGGCGCTGTTGAATCTGGCCTGCCCTCGCGGCCAACGGCGAAACACCGGGTCGATAACCCGCTTCTTGAGCGCGAGGTAGGCGCGATACACAATGAGGTACAGGGAGTTCAAGGCGGTTGGACGCGTCAAAAGAATGCGTGGTGCGTCATTCCGAATGTACCGCGGCTATCGGATGGAAGGCAAAAGCAGGCAGGCGGACTCATGTAAACTGCGCGTAATCTCTGCAAGACGAGATGATGACGCGCAGAACTGGCTGGTAAATTGGAGGCAGTCGTTCGGCAAGAACGGCGACCGGAGAGCCTGCGACGGCTAGGCGGTTACGTTGACGGTAGCGCTTCCCGTCGCGGTGGACGACGCGGTGCCAGTGCCGCTCTGAAGCTTGGAAACGCCTGCTGTACATCTGTCTGGAAGGTTGCGTAAGCCTGTTGCGCGGAAGAAAGATTTCCGGATTGCAGAGCGGTGCCGAGCGAAGTGAAGGCCTGCTGCAGGGTGTTGCTGGCCTGACTGGAGCCGCCGCCGTGATGGTGATGGTGGCCTTGCGCCTGGCTGGAACTTTGCTGCTGCGCGTCTTGCTGTATCGTGGCGAAGTCGGTTTGCGAGGCCGCGAGGTTGCCCGCCTTTAAATCCTGGCCGAGCGCTTGGAAGGCCTTGGCCAGAGTGTTTGTCGGTCCAGTGGTCGTTGCGGCGCCGGCTTGCTGGGCGCTTGGGAGTTCTTGCGATAACGTCGCAAAATCAGCCTGGGCTTGGGTTAGATTGCCGAATTGGAGGTCCTGGCCGACTTTCTGGAACTGACTCTGAATTTGGCGGAACCTGGTCTGCGCACCCTGGGCAACAGATGCCTGAAACACGTCACTGCTGGAAACACCTGAAATGGACATGGATAGCCTCCGATCAAGATTTACGAATCCGGACTGGCCTGCGTGTCGCGCGCCCCTAGGTACTTCATCGGCATTTACCGCTCAGACTTTAGCTTCGGGGTGCCGCGCCGGCGTTGTCCGGGATGCATTCGCAGTGCCAGAAGGATGCGCCCGAACATGGGGTCCAAGTCGTTTGTTTACAATCGAAAATGGAGTGGCTGAAGGTGGCGCCCCGCGGAAACAAAGCCGCTCGGCAAGATGTGGCTGGCGTGCGCGGCAAATACTGCCGGCCCACGGGCTGAGGAGACCCACCTAATTAGCTTACATATGCGGGTCCGGCTTCTTCAGCGAAGCTGCAACCTTCTTGCCGTACTCGCGGGCTTTGGCGATTGCCTGAGGCTCGTCTACGGTCAGCACTTTGCCGTCTTTCAGCAACGCTTTGCCTCCGATAACCACGACTTCGACGTCACTTCCTTTGAGTGCATAGACGATCTGCGAATACACGTCGTACATCGGCACGGCATTCGGAGCGTTCAGGCTCAGGACTACGAAGTCTGCTTTCTTGCCGGGTTCCAATGAGCCGATTTCGTTTTCCATATGCAGCGCCCGAGCGCCTTCAATGGTCGCCATTTCCAGCGCGCCCTTGGCTCCCAATGCCCGTGGATCGACGCGATAGATTTTTTGCAGTTTTGCCGCCAGGTCCATTTCTTCCATCATATTCAAATCATTGTTGCTGCCCGCCGGGCCGTCCGTGCCGAGCCCGACGCGCATCCCAGCTGCGCGTTGATCTACTACCGGGGCAACACCGCTGGCCAGCATCATGTTGCTCGACGGATTGTGTACGCATCCGACTTGCCGCTCGGCGAGAATTTTCATGTCGGTGTTGTCGGTCCAAATGCAGTGCGCGGCGAGCACATCCGGACCGAGAAATTCAATGCGTTCCAGATATTGCGCCGGCGTGGTGCCATTTTTTTCCAGGCTGTCGGCGAACTCTTTGCGCATCTCCGCCAAGTGAATCAGGATCGGCGTGTGGTATCTTCGCGCCAGCGCCGCGGCGTCCCGCAATGTTTTCTCCGAGCAGGTATAGATGGAATGAGGAGCCACCGCGGCGTGGATCAGCGGGTCGCCATGCCACTTCTTGATGAAATTTTCGCTGTAGGCGGCCATCTCGGCCTCGTTCTTGTTATCTGGGGCGGGAAAGTCGATCCAAGTTTCGCCGAGAACGCCTCGAATCCCGGCCGCCTTGGTCTCCTCCGCGACAGCATCCTCGAAGTAATACATATCCGCAAAGGTGGTGGTACCGCTGCGAATCATTTCCGCAAGGCCCAAGCGAGATCCCCAGCGAACATAATCTTCGGTCACATTGCGGGCTTCGGCGGGAAATATGAATTTGTGCAGCCAGTCATCCAGGACCACGTCGTCCTTCAGGCCGCGCATGAGCGTCATCGGTATGTGCGTGTGGCCATTGATCAGGCCGGGGATGATCAGCTTTCCGGAAGCATCCATCCGCGTCTTAGCGATGATTCCCTTTGGGTACTGGAGGGCGGCATCCTGGCCGATAGCCACGATCTCGTCGCCGCGCACCGCCAGGAACCCGTTCTCGAATACGTGTCGATCGGCGTCCATCGAGACGATCGTCGCGCCCGTGACCAGCAAATCGAAAGATGCGGCCTGTTTGGCGGGAGCTTGCTGTGCATTCGCGAATGAGCAGAAAAACAGGGAACCGCTAACGAAAAACATGCCATTACGACATGCACGCCAGAATTTCATGGATGAGACCCTCGGGACTACAGACTAGATGAGTCGACGGATTTCGGAAAGAGTTACAGCATGTCTGGCATTCCTTAGGTTTCCGGAGCAACTATAGTATTGAACCAGGACGTGGACGTTGATCCGAGGTAAGGAGGACTCTATGAAGTACCTATGTCTTGTCTACGGTGAAGAGAAAGAGATCGGGGCTATGACCGACGATGAGTGTATGGCTTACGATCAAGCGCTCCGAAATGCGGGCCGGTGCCTTGCCTCGGAGGCCCTGCAACCGGTTCACACCGCTGCCACCGTGCAGGTGCGCAACGGTAAGGTGTGCATCAGGGACGGCCCTTTCACCGAGACCAAGGAGCACCTGGCTGGATTCTATTTAATTGACGCCATCGACGCGAACGATGCGATCCAAGTGGCGTCGCAAATCCCGCCTGCTCGCGTGGGGAGCATCGAGGTGCGCCCGGTCAGGGAGCTAGTGAGCACAAGCGGCGAGCGAAGGCGCGTGTAGCGGGGAAAGTTACGTTCGCATGTGTCTCGGAGGCGCGCTGTGACCCCAAAAACGTGAAGCAACCTGGAGAGAGATCCATTGGCGTCGCTAAAACGGTTGAATTCACTGGTGGGCCTGGGTGGACTTGAACCACGACCTCGTCCTTATCGGTTGTCACCGAGCCGTTTCTCACTGAGTGCGGTGATTTTCCTCGCGACTGCGGGCGATTTGTTCCCCGCCCGATTACTACCATCGACTACGGGCTTTGAAGGAGGGTGGGCACAAAACTGGGCACAGCCCTAGTCAAGCCATTCCATCACCCGTTACCGCGTCACGACCTCGACTTTAGCGTCAAAGCATCGCAATAGGTTCCCTTGGAACCGCGTTCCTTCATTTTACAGCTTGCAGCCAGCGTGTCTGTTCTTTGTTGAAAACAGGCAGGATTGGTGATTCCCCAGCCGGGGTCCTTCGTTGGGCATACAGATGCTTCATGCATTCAAGACGAAAACGGAGATCGCTAATGAGGGACACTTCAAGATCCGCCAACTGCCGATGGCGCTCCCGCAAAGGAGCATCGAACAGCCGCTCGCGCTTTTCCGGCGGACGACGCAGAAACTCACGGCCAACCTTGCCCTCCTCGCCAGCCACCAGTCCCACGGGATGGTGGACACACTCCAGCAGACGTTTCTGGCGTCGCGACTAAAATTTTTAGGAATGACGTACTCCATCTTGCAGAGGTAAAAAGCATGAGCGGACGGTTAGCTGTCGTCTTTCTAGTGGATGTGGACGATACATTGCTTGAGAACGACCGCATTCAAAACGACCTCCGAGAACATCTCGAACGCGAGTTTGGCGCAGCTTGTCGGGACCGTTACTGGAGGATCCTCGAGGACCTCTTCGAAGAGCTGGGCTATCGCGATTACCTCGGCGCTTTACAACGTTGTCGGATTGAGCATCCGACGGACATTCGTTTGCTCGGTATGTCCTCCTACCTGCTGGATTATCCCTTCGCCGACCGACTCTATCCCGGTGCTCTCCAGGTGCTGAATCGGCTGCGGAGTTTGGGGCAGACCGTGATCCTTTCGGATGGCGATGTGGTTTTTCAACCGCGTAAGGTCGAGCGCTCTGGAATCAGCGAAGCCGTCAAAAGACATGTGCTCATCTACATTCACAAAGAGCAGGCACTGGCCGATGTCGAGCGACGCTACCCGGCGGAGCGCTACGTAATGGTGGATGACAAGCTGCGCATCCTTGCGGCGACGAAGAAGGTGTGGGGCGACCGCGTGACGACGGTGTTTCCGCGCCAAGGTAAGTTCGCGAACAACCCGGAGGTGCTCGCCGCCTATCCGCCGGCGGACGTGACCGTCGAGCGCATTGGCGACCTCCTTTCCTACGAACTGTCCAACCTGCGTGCCGGCTGACTAGCGCAGACAGCCTTAGCTAACTGACGATAAGAATTTCAATCGTTCGATGCTACTTGGACCTATAGACGGCTTTGCGACGGCTGGCATGGAACTCAATCCGAAGAGCTCGATTCATCACGCGTGTACAGGAGCGGCAGTCAGCTTGTTCCGGACAATAGGTGCCACCTGAGTGCCGAGGATTTCTATGGCGTGCAGCATTTTTTCGTGTGGCAGCGTAGAGACACCCATTTGGAACGTGACGCGGGAGATGCCGCCGAGAACTTCGTTCACGTAAAGGACTTTTTTTGCGACCGTTTTAGCGTCGCCGATTAGCAGCGCCCCGGTTGGTCCGCGCAGCGCGTCGAATTGAGCGCGTGTGGCGGGCGGCCAGCCTCGCTCCTTGCCGATTTCGGTAAAAGTGTGCGCATAGCCTGGAAAGAATATTTCTGCGGCTTCGTCCGTGGTGTCCGCGAGAAAGCCGACGGAATGAAGACCTACGGTGAGTTGCTCTGGCGAATGACCAGCGCGGCGGCCAGTCTCGCGATAGAGGTCTATAAGAGGCCTGAAGCGTCTGGGCTCACCGCCAATGATGGCAACCATGAGGGGTAGTCCGAGCATTCCCGCGCGAACGAAAGATTCGGGCGTGCCGCCGACACCGACCCATATGGGAAGCGGACCCTGCAGCGGGCGAGGGTAGATTGCCTGGCCGGTGAGGGCCGCGCGGTGTTTTCCAGACCAGTGCACTTTGGTGCTTTCCCGGATTTTCAGGAGAAGCTCGAGTTTTTCCGTAAACAGCGAATCGTAATCCTCAAGGCGCAGCCCGAAGAGGGGGTACGACTCAACGAACGAACCGCGACCGGCGACAATTTCGGCGCGGCCCCGCGAGATCAAGTCGAGAGTCGCGAACTCCTGGAAAACGCGAACGGGGTCGGAGGCGCTGAGAACCGTGACTGCGCTGGTGAGACGGATATTTTCCGTGCGCGTGGCGGCAGCGGAGAGGATTACAACGGGAGCTGAGTCGAGGAACTCCGCCCGGTGATGTTCGCCAATGCCGAAGACGTCGAGACCGACCTCATCGGCAAGCTCAATCTCTTCGAGTAGATGGTGCATGCGTTCCACCGGGCTGAGTGTGAGACCTGTGGCTGGGTCGGAAATAGCTGCTGCGAAACTGTCGATTCCAATCTGCATTTACGTCTCTTCTCCAGGACGACTTTCATTTCGATTGATCGGTGCACCACGCCGTTAGGTCACCGTTGGCTTAGAAACTTTGGATTGACTCCGGCCCCCAGACTCTCAGCGCGCTTCCCAATCTTTTTTAATGTCGTTTCAATAGCTCGCAACTCTTTCGGGCTCGCATCGGCAAAGACATTTTTAATTTCGGCGGCGTGTTTCCGAAAGACCGGCGCGATCAATCTTTTGCCTTTTGGAGTGAGCGATACGACGCGGACGCGCCGATCATCAGGACTCTCGACCCGGCTTACCAGGCCCCTTTCGACAAGGCGGTCAACGGCCGTACTGATCGAGCCGGGCGTAAGGTACACCTTTGGGCCGATCGTATTCACAGGCAAGGGCCCTCTGTTAAGGAGTGCTTCAAGTATCCGGAAGTCGGTATCGTCGATTCCCGTCCCTTCAAGTCTCGCATAAAGATATTTCGCGGCCGCCTGAAAGGCCTTTCCCAATACCAGCCAACAATGAACTGGGTCTCGCGAGTTCTTGTCCATGACAAAACTATTGTGCCCGTTTGTATAACCGATGTCCACAGAAATGTATCTATATCAATAGACTTGGCATCAATAGATATGAGGAGACAGCGCGCCGATTGAGAGCCGGTGCAGACAAACCTAGTCTGCGCGGCTACTCGTCATGTTCGCGGTAAACACGCGCCAAAGTGCGAGAAAACTTACGCCGTCGATTTAAATGCCAGTGACTGCTGTCATTCCTAGTAACGCATAGGAAGTGAATCTTCTCATTCGGTTGCTGTTTCGTTATGAATCGAGCGTGTCCGCTCATTTGGCGTGACGACCTTGCGCTTACGCAAAAGCCCTCAACTTTCTGGATTCGTCTTGAAACGATTCTTGTCGATCTTCAGCGACCGAATCTTCGATTCCAGCGTAGACCGCGGTATCCCCAACGTGACCGCAGCCCCCTTGGGTCCCGAAACACGGCCACGGGTATCTTTCAGTGCAGCCTCGATCATGTCCTTCTCTTGCACGAGGAGTCTCCGTGGGAGCTCAACTTGCTGTTTCGACTCTGGTGTCACAGGCTGCGGTAACCAGTTTTCTTCGATCGAGAAAATCTCTGTTTCGCAAAGTATCACCGAACGCTCGATGACGTTCTGCAGTTCGCGAATGTTTCCCGGCCAAGGATAGGACTGAAGCAATTCCAGCGCCTTCTTGTTGACACGTTTGATCTTCTTGCCAGCCTTTCGCGCATAGCGATCGATAAAGTATTCGACCAGCAGAGGAATATCAGCTCGTCGTTCTCGAAGAGAGGGTATCTCGATCGGGAAGACATTCAGCCGATAAAACAAATCACTACGAAACGACCCACCGCCGATAGCGGCCTGCAGGTCACGATTCGTGGCTGCAATCACCCTAACGTCCGCGCGGATTCGACGAGTCCCGCCGACACGCTCAAACTCGTGCTCCTGCAAAACACGAAGCAGAGCAACCTGAGTCTCGGCCGGAAGTTCTCCGACTTCGTCGAGGAAGATCGTGCCTCCATTTGCTAGTTCAAACCGACCCAGGCGCTGCTGAGTCGCGCCCGTAAAAGCGCCTTTTTCATGGCCGAACAACTCAGAAGCGATAAGATCACGGGGGATTGCCGCGCAGTTCACGCTGACGAACGGACCCGAGGCCCGATTTGACCGTCGTTTGATTGCGCGTGCAACTAGCTCTTTGCCTGTTCCTGTTTCACCCGTGATGATGACCGTAGAATCAGTCGGTGCAACTTTGGAGATGCGCGAGAGAACACTTTTCAAAGCGGGAGATGTTCCAACGATCTCTTCAAACATCGAGGCTTTGTCGATTTCTTCGCGTAGAGCGACGTTTTCGCTCCGAAGCCTGTCTTCCGCCTGCTTTCGATCCTCGATGTCCGTCGAGGCAACACACCAGCGCGTAACCTGCCCCTGTTCGTCGCGCAATGGGTTAAAGCGAGCCAAGAACCAGCGATAAGCGCCATCGCGTCTGCGTAGTCGCAACTCAAACTCGTCAGCAGAGCCGCGCGCGACAACGTGACCAAAAGCACCGTCGAGCCGCCCCTCGTCATCAGGATGAACGTAGTTGCCGCGACTAGGAGACTGTTGCCACTCTTCGAGACTAGTACCGAAGTAATCGAGCGAGACACGGTTAAGGTAGAGACGTTCACGGTTAGGTCCGTATACCCCAATATGTTGAGGCGCAAGGTCCAGCATCTGCCGAAGGCCTTCTTCTTGTTCGCGGATTTTGTCTTCCGCCAGCTTGCGATCAGTTATGTCCTGGATCGTACCGAACATTTGCCAGGGAAGGCCCGCCGCGTCCTTCTTCAAATCGCCCTGACTGTGCACGACACGAACTTCGCCGTTGGGACGAACGATCCGATGTTCTGCGTCTGCGCGCACTTCGCCTTGAATGGTCTCCGCTGCTTTCCGGAACACAAACTCTCGATCTTCGGGATGGACCAATTCCCGAATGGTCGCCGAGTCCATAGGACGTTCCTGCGGGTGCAGTCCGTAGATGCGATACGTCTCATCTGACCAGGTCACGTGATCCGTCCTGAGGTCCCATTCCCAATAGCCAACATGCGCGACACGTTGGGCTTCTTCAAGCTTGGCTTTGTTTTCCCGCAAATCACGCGACAATACCCCCAGGGCCTCCTCGGCCCGCTTGCGATCTTCGATGTCGGTCGTGACCCCATACCACTTGACGATGTTTCCATCTTCATCTCGGAGCGGCACTCCGCGGTCCAACTGCCAGCGATATTGCCCATCCGAGCGGCGAGAACGCACCTCATTTTCGAGAGGCTTGCCAGTAGCAACCGCTTCCATCCATTTACCCGCATGTCGCTCAAGATCATCTGGGTGAATGAGCGCTTGCCACCCTGATCCGGCCATCTGTTCCGCCGACGACCCCGAGTACTCCACAAATCGTTTGTTAACGTAAGTATTGGAGCCATCGGAGAGCGTACTCCACACAATCGCAGGAATGGTATCGACCACCTGGCGAAGTTCCGCTTCTTGCGCTCTGATCACCGCTTCCGCGTGGCGTTGCTCACTGACATCGCTCACTGCCCCAACAAACTCGCGATGGCCAGATGCATCCTGTAAAACGTGAGCTATGGCGTGGACGTACTTGACTCGGCCATCAGGCAGCAGCAAGCGATAGGCATGCTCGAAATCCGTGGCTCCCGCAGAGGCGCGATTAGTGACTCCTTTGAAGTCGGCGCGGTCTTCAGGATGGACGCGCTGCACCAGCGAATCTATTGTTGGCTTGACAGAGCGGTCGTACCCGAAGATACGGTAGGTTTCATCTGACCAAACAATCTCGCCAGTGTCAGGTTTCCATCCGAAGCTGCCCGTGTGACTGAGTTTTTGGGCTTCGGCCAGGTAGGCTTCGCGGCGCCGCAGTTCCTGAGTTAGGAGCTCTTGCTCCGTAACGTCCATGACGGTGCCGATGACTTCCGTGACTTCACCCGACTGCGTAACAGGATGAGCAACGGAATGGAGGTACTTTATGGTTCCGTCTGGAAGAACGATTCGGAAATCACCGTAAGAGTCGATCCACTCGCTCCCGGTGGCCTCCATTTTCGCTCGCTGCTCGATCTGTGGCCGATCCTTAGGATGAACCCTTTGCAGGAGCTGCTCCCAAGAGGGACCTGTTTCTTGAGGGCTATAGCCGTAAATCCGAAAAATCTCTTCCGACCAGAACAGAGCGTCGGTACGCACGTTCCAGGCCCAACTGCCCGTGTGACTGAGTCTTTGGGCTTCGGCCAGGTACGCTTCACGTCGCCGGAAGTCCTGCATCAGGAGCTCGTGCTCCGTAACGTCTATGGCGCTGCCAACGGACCTTTTCAGGTCTTGGTTTTCGACGACAGGAACACCAACGCAGCGAATGTACCGAACCTTACCATCGGGTCGCACGATGCGCTTGGTCGCATCGAAAGGAGTATCTTCTGCCAGGACTCGCTTGATTACGTCTGCCATGGACTCGCGATCCTGTGGGTGGACACGATCCAGGTATTCCTGAACACTTGGCGGTTTGCTGGCCGGATCGAGTCCGTACATCCGAAATAATTCGGGAGACCAATAGTAGAAGCCGTCGGGATCGAAGGCCCAGCTTCCCATGTGGGTAAGACGTTGCCCCTCGGCGAGATAAAACTCGCTTCTTTGCAGGTCCTGGGCGTAGCGGCGAAGCTGTTCTTCCGCCGTTTTGCGCTCATCAATATCCAGGCTCGATCCATACCACTTGACGATGTTGCCGTTTGCATCGCGAAGTGGCACTTTCCGGTGGAACATCCAGCGGCATTCTCCATTTGCTCTACGGACGCGGGCTTCGTACTCGAATGTTTCTCCAGTCGCGAGGCAGGCTCGCCATTTGGCCACAATCCCCTCAACGTCTTCGGGGTGAACGTAAGCGGTCCAGTTCCAGCCGGCCACTTTATCCAAAGTGACTCCGAAGTATTCCAGCCAAGGTTTATTGAAGTAATCGAGGTAGCCGTCGGGCCTGGCGGTGTGGATCAGGGCAGGAATCGAGTCGATAAGGAGTTGGACATTCAAACCCGCGGATCCCGGTCCTGAGGAGGCCATGGCGGGCATGATACACCCAGAGAATCCGCATGCGGTGGCGGGCGCCATCGTGGTACCTGGGTTTGGTTGAACGTGAATGGCCTCGGCGTTCTCCATTGGCTTGCTCTCCTTTCGATGATCTGCGCCGATTGTGGCGCCGCCGGAATCCTGTCGTCTTGAACAAATCGGCTTCCGCTGGAACGTTTTTGCGCAAATCTGGAGGGCAGCCACGGGACGGCAATCGGGTTTGGAAAGCGCCCGCTGGCGATCTAAGTAATTTGTTTGTAATAGCTTGGCTTATTAGCGCGCGTTCCAACGGATTAGGCTAGGGGCGACACCAGTCAGACGGTGGAAATGGCGTGTAAGATGGCTTTGATCAGCAAATCCCATTGCCGCCGCGATCTCCGACAGCGGCAATTGCGTGTTGCGAAGCATCAACTCCGCGCGTTCCAGCCGCCGCCGCAGTACATAGGTATGCGGCGGCAATCCGGCGGAATGCCTGAAGGCGCGAGTGAAATGTGGCGCGGAAAGCCCTGCGAGTGTCGCCAAGGCGTCGACGCTGATCTTCTCCTCAATATGCGCTTCGATGTGTTCGCAAATGTGCTGCAACACGCGGGGAGGAAGGCCGCCGCGGCTCGGAGTTGGAATTGTTTCCGCCGATAAGTTTTCAAGCGTGCTCAGTCGAGGGCGCGAGTTGATCATGGCATATTCCGAGTTACGCAGTTCCTTGGACGTTCGAAGGGGCGGCGTGATTAACACGTTCCACGCGCTTTCCGAATCGACGCGTATCCATTGCGCCGGAGAGTCCTGTTCATCACCACGTCGAAAGAGGGAGCGGTTGTAGTGAAAAAACGCGGCTAGAGATTTGCCGCTTAACAGATCCCTCTCATCGAGGCCAAGTGCCTCCCGGGCTACGTGATCTGCGCCAACGACGCGCTGATCGTCGTCGACGGCCAGGAGCCCCGCACCGCTGGTCTGTGGGGGAGCGGCGGCAATCGTCCAAGCACGACGAAAGGAGTGCCGGAAAAGCCGCTCTTCAATGGCACGCACAGAAGCGGTTACGGCGGCCAGCACCAGGCCATGGGTGGTGTCGGATCGTCCCAGATCGATTCTGGAAACATCCAAAACCGCGATGAGTTTGTTGCCCGCGTCGAAGATAGGGGCGCCTGCACAACTCAGGTTGGCGTGGCGCGTGCGAAAATGCTGCCCGCAGTGGACGAGAACTGGACGTTGTTCAACGATCGCAGTTCCGATTCCGTTCGTCCCTTCGATTTGCTCGGACCAAACTCCGCCCAGCCAGATGCCCCAATGTTTGAACTCCTCCGCTTTCGCCTCGTCGCCACGATGATGAATGGCGACTCCTTCGCGATTGCACAGCAAAACGACGTAGTCTTCTTGCCGGACAATGGCATACAGGCGGTCGATCTCTTCCCGCGCGTGGAGAAGGACGTCACTCACTGGCTCCTTGAAAAGGGCGAGCTCGGTCTGCGTGATGATGTGTGGTGTCGCGCTGCTTCTGGGATCGACATGATAGTCGCCGCTGCAACGTCGCCACGAAAGGACGGTTTCACTGTCCGTCTGAACGGAGCTTTCGGCGGCGACTGCCGACTCGACGAGATCCGCATGGCGCGATCGCGCCGCTAGGGGATCGATTCTATAAGGATCTGCTGCAGGCACTGATGCCTTCCAACGAAAGCAGGCGGCACTCAAGGTTCTTTTCGCCTCTGTAGCCACTGACTTGGCGGCAGCCGAGCGCCACGTCGTTCTGGTCAACTAGGGTAGCACGTTCCTTCACTACTCAAATGAAATGAAAGGCAAAGCCATGCTCGCCGTGGAACTTAGTGACTTATTTCAGGAGGCAGTGGCAAGTCCCTACAACTGCTTCAGGTGGCGGGTTTATTTTTTTACCATCGTTGTTTTGTTCAAGCGCTCGCCAATTGTCGAAAGTTCGGCGTTGACCCAGGTAAGAAGGGTCTATCTTTTCAAACACTTACGATTGGAACGCCGATTGCGTTCTAACCTGCGCCGGATGCGATGTCGACGAGGAACAGATGCTGAGGATCACCAGAACGGCAAACGGAGAAGTGCTCTTTAAGGTGAGTGGTCAACTTACCGCGGAAAACGTGACGGAGATGGAGACACTCATTGCGGCAGAAACAAAAGGCAGACGAATTGTCTTGGACTGTGCGGATTTGAGGTCAGTAGATGCCGAGGCCGTCAAGTTTCTGGAGAAGTGGGAAGCCGACTCGATCAAGCTGAAGAACTGCGGCCTTTACATCCGAGAGTGGATCAGGAGAGAGCGGCTGGAAAGAAAATCTGGCAAGAGTTTGGAGACATAGGGAATGAAGGCGTCCCATTTGATTTGAGCGTTTGCAGCAGAAGGAGCGGTTTATGGTTACAGCAACACAATCGGTCCATATGACAGAACTCGGTGCATGCTGGGAGAACCCTGCCGATCGAGGACTCGCCGGAGTTTTGGACACGGAAAGATTGAGTTCAACGGCTTGCCAGTTTGAGCGTGCTCTGCGGGAAAGAATCGTGGGACAAGATCAGGCCGTGGAGGCGCTGGTCGACTTGTACCAAATGTTTTGCGCTGGGTTGCAGTCACCTTCCCGGCCGATCGGAAACCTGCTGTTTTTGGGCCCGACAGGCTCTGGGAAGACGCGCATCGTCGAAGCAGCGGCCGAGATTCTGTTTGGAGACAGTCGCGCAGTTGTCAAGGTGGACTGCGCGGAATTCCAGCACTCCCACGAAATTGCGAAATTGATTGGTTCGCCGCCAGGATATCTAGGACACCGCGAAACACACCCACTCATAACACAAGAAGCGTTGGCCGCAAGCCACCGCGATCACTTGAAACTGAGTTTTCTGCTGTTCGACGAGATTGAAAAGGCGAGTGACGCGTTATGGCAGTTGTTGTTGGGGATGCTGGACAAAGCGACGCTGACACTGGGCGACAACCGGCGAGTGGACTTGTCGCAAACAATAATTTTTCTGACCTCCAACCTCGGCGGTGGGCAGATCGCGGATCTGGTGCAAGGAGGAATGGGATTCGTTCAGCCGAACGACAAGCCGACAACTGGATTGCACGAAAAGGTGGAGAGGACGGCAATAGAGGCGGCTAGACGCAAGTTCTCACCTGAGTTCATGAATCGCTTGGACAAAGTTGTAGTGTTCCATCCCCTGAAGCGCGAGGATCTGGACGAAGTGCTGGAGATCGAGTTGAGCAATGTGCAGAGACGCGTGTTGGACACAGCTACGCGACCATTCCTATTTCGAATCACCGAAGAGGGGCGCGCGTTCCTCCTGCAAGAAGGTACCGACCAACGCTACGGAGCACGCCACCTGAAACGAGCCATTGAGCGGTATGTGGTCCACCCAATTGCCAGATTGCTGGCCACGGCACAAGTTCATGAAGGCGATGTGTTGGTCATCGATCGGAACCCAGCCGATAAGGCTTTGGCTTTTTCGCGAGACCCGGACGGAACGGCTCCGGATCCAAGCATTTTTGTGGGCAGGTATTCAGGTCAACCGACGCAGCAAGTGTTGGAGATAACGTAGGAGCAAAAACATGAGCTCAGCTTTTAATTCCGTAATGCAAATTAGCGAAAATGCGGGAAACATGCCAATGAACGCCGTTGCGTATCGTAGTGACGAGCTACGCGCTCGAAAGGAGGACCGCGAGGAACTTCCGTTTGTGGAGACAATCGTGGGTCGACGTGGGAGTCTCCGCAGCATCCTCTCTCTAGTCGAAGCGGTTGCACCCACGAATATGACAGTTCTTATTGCAGGCGAGACTGGCACCGGAAAGGAAGTTATCGCTCGCGCAATTCACGAGGTCAGCCCCCGCCGGCACCGAAGTCTGGTGAAGGTGAACTGCGCGGCGATCCCCGCCGGCCTTCTAGAAAGCGAGCTCTTCGGACACGAACGCGGAGCCTTTACGGGCGCCGTTAACTCCCAGGTCGGCCGCTTTGCGTTGGCCGATCGCGGCACTCTGTTCCTCGATGAAATTGGAGACATGCCATTAGAGCTTCAGCCCAAGCTGCTCCGCGTCTTGCAGGAGCGCGAGTTCGAGGCAGTCGGCAGCACGCGCACAACGCGAGTCGATGTTCGCGTTGTTGCTGCGACCAACCAAGACTTGAAGCGAATGGCTCAGGATCGCGAATTCCGGGAAGATTTGTACTACCGGTTGAATGTTTTCCCGATTTATCTGCCACCCCTGCGCGAAAGGAAAGCCGATATTCCAGAGCTCGTGGAGTATTTCGTTCAACAGTTCGCTGCTTCGATGGACAAATCGATCGAATCGATTCCTCAGGAAACTATGCGCTCCCTGGTGCGCCATCACTGGCCCGGCAACATTCGAGAGCTCCAAAACTACATCGCGCGCGGCGTCATTCTCTCCAATGATGGCGCCTTTGAACCAGCACCTCTCGAAAGCTATCAGCCATTGGAGCCCGAGATTTCAAACCCGACGCTTGAAGACAAGGTGCGGAGAGAAATTCTGGCTGCTTGCCAGCGTGCTAATTGGAAGCTCGGAGGACCGCGAGGAGCAGCTGCCAGACTTGGCCTGAAGCGCACCACGCTGTTTTACAAGATGAAGCGCCTTGGTATTGCGCCACCAGCAGAACATTCGCAGGACTGAGTCGAAAATTCGAAGTGCACGCCGGGCTCCCACTAATCTTCGCAGTTTCAAGTGGGCCAAGGCGCAATCGCTTTACGAGATGATCCGTATTGTCAGTGCCCGGCAGTCGCTTGGGGCTATTGCCACGGCCTCGACTCAAAGGTCAGGCACTGCATGGACGCAAACGTTTCATTCGGGCGTACGGCCCATCGCTTGACTGACGGTACCCTCGCTCCGTCGGTTTAAGGTGGCGCATTCCCGCGAATACTCCTTGAGAATCGCCGTTTTCGAACCGTTGATCTTGCTCGTTTCCGCCGAGCACTGCTCGTATACTTGCCATACCGTTGTCGATTCGCTGTCCGTGAGCTTCAAATGCGCGGCACTGAGTTCCTTCTTCATCGAGCTGACATCCCCGCATAGCAAAAACTCAGAAAGTACGAAGCCTTTCAAGGAGTCCTCTCTTTAAGACCGAACTAGCGATCTCTGGACGCGATGTGGCGCTGATGCTTGGTGCCAGCCGCTGGTCGTGCAAGGCCCCAACGTGCGCTTGAGTTTTGACGGGCTCAAAGTGAAGGCCGGTGTCGGCTCCTGGCAGATTGACGGCTTCGCCGTGCGCCCAGACCTGGACAAACCAGGATTTTTTGACAATGCGCCCAATCACGCTATCGGATTCTGGGGCGTATACGGCGTCCGGCCTTTGACGAAGGCGATCACACTGGACGCTTACTACCTTGGCCTCGATCGACAAACAGCTACATTCAACCGGGGTGTAGGTCACGATGCGACACACTATCGGTGCGCGTCTTTCTCGTCCCGTCGCGGAGAGGAAACCCGGCAGGGATTTGGACGATGAAGCCCTTTGGCAATTCGGAACCTTCGGTTCCGCAAACATACGCGCCTGGACCGTGGCATCGGAAACCGGTTACCGGTTCCCGAACATTCCGCTCAAACCGCGCTTCAATGCTAAGGCGGACATCTCGAGCGGCGACGATCCGAGGACGAACACCCTCCGCACGTTCAATCCGCTATTCCCCAAGGGCAACTATTTTGGTGTTCTCGCCACGGCCGGCCCCGGCCCCATCAACTTTTATTGACGTACACCCTCGCGCTGAAGCGACGCTGCCGCACAGAGTGACTGCCTCCGTCGATTGGATCTTTCAGTGGCGCGAGAGTCTTCAAGACGGAGTGTACTCAGTTCCCGGATTTCTGATTATTCCTGCAGGAAAGCGTTTCGTTGGAAACCGTCCGGGCACGAAGGTTCGCTGGCAGGCGAACCAACATCTATGGTTTCAAGCCGACTACGGGATTTTTATGAGGCAAATTTGTCAAAGAAAGTCAGCCAGGCCGCAAACTGAATTACTGGGCCCTATGGGCCGGCTACAAATTCTAGGAGTCAACCAACCAAACTCCCACCTTTTCTCGAACGAAATTCAAATGCTCCCGTCTCAGCCCTGAAGATGATCGGGATGCTAACGAAAGTGAAGTTGTGAGGGATCGCCAAAGCGGGGTGGCTGTTCACCTTCACCGGAGCTGCTTACAACCTCTGCCGATTGCGAAACCTGATGGCCAGAACATGACGAAGTTTTGATCTCGGCCTCGCACCGTAAATAGAGCAACCTAACCGCCAGTTCAAGACGCAACAAGACTCCAGAATTCAGAAAACGCACGACTAACATCAGATTATTCAACAGACTGCTAGTTGGGTTACCGTACATCTCTAACAATGCTGGCTCTGTCAAACTCTTTTTAAGCAGACTTGTCCCTTCACTCCTGAGAGTGGTCTTCCTCGTTTTCTTCGACCCTTTGCATCGACGACCACGGCTCGTTTGTAATCTATCGGGCGGACTCAGTCCGACCCAAACATCTCTTCGATCAAAACTTCGACCATGATTAGTAATTCAAACTCCCTTTTCAGGGAGCGGGATGCCCAATCAAGTGGACGACGCTCTTCTTCAAGCCATGTCCGGTAGCGAGCTTTCCCGCGTGCGAACCGAACTCGACAAACTGCGAATAGTTCCAACCGTTGCGCCACATCCAGTACAACCGAACCGCGAGTTTCCTGGCCATCGCTGCCTTAGCAATGTTCTTGTGTCGACGCATCGCCAGGTACACATACCGACGCCGCCAGTGCGGGTTACACCGTGCCGCCGCTTGCGCTGCCTCTCCCAGCAAGTAGCGCAACAACGCATTGCCTTGCTTGCTGAGATGTCCCAGTCGTTGCCGCCCGGCACTGGAGTCTTCACTCGGAATAAGCCCCGTGTAGCTGCCGATCTGCTTGCCACAAGGGAACCGATCCGGTGTCCCAATGACCAGAACGTAGACCAGTCCCGTGATGGATCCCACGCCGGGATGCGTCATCAACCGCAGCACCTCGGGCCGTTGCTGAGCTTCTTGCTCGACTGCTATAGTTAACTCCGCAATCTTTGGATCCAGTTGGTCCAGCAGCTCTAATAATTCCTTCCGCCGCCGGCTGGCCCAGGGAGCCAGCGAGAGCTTCTCCAACTGTGTTCGTCCTTGTTCGCTGAACAGCTTTTTCTTCCAGCGATAGCCCTCGTTCATCGCCACGGCCTGTAGCTGATTCATAATCCGCGTGCGCATCTGCACCAGCCGATGCCGGTGCCAAAGCAGTTGCCGCAGATCCCGATTCTCCGGACTCGGTACCCAGATTCGAGGAAAGCGATTTTCCCGTAGCAACCTCAGCAAGAGTCGGGCATCCTCGCGGTCCGTCTTTTGTTTGCGTACTCGCTGTCTGCTGATCTCCGCTGCATCGCCAATCCATATCTCGAAACCCAATTCTGCGAGTAACCGCTCAAACCAGCGTGAATATCCGGTGGCCTCCATCCCCACCCGCACGCTCACTCTTCTCTGCTTTAGCTCTCGGTAGAAACGTTCTGCTTCTCCATCGCTGTGATTCAATCGCCTTTCGTCATACTCACCCGTTTCCTGATCCATACAAGCGATTTGCTGAAAGCTCGGGTGATAATCTATGCCTATAATCAGCATATCTGGCTCCTTCCTCCCGAGCCTTGGTCGTCGAACAACCACAGTCTACTCGGGTCGAGGGAGCCAGCATTGTTATGAAATCAGGTTACTCGCGCATCCGGACTGCGAAGGGTTAAAAAAACTCTTCAGGAATTTTTGAACCACCTAGGAAAAACGCTGCCAGGCACTAACCTCTCCCTGCACGACGGCACCGCCCGGTTAAGCGGATGCGGAACTGATGATCCACTATCAACCTCGGGGTAAAGCAGTGCCGCGTGCCTACAACAATCATGGCGCGTTGTAGTCAAGCCGCGGTGAAAATATTGGCATTCAGGAATTCGTTGCGAAATTTTCCCTGCGGATCGAATTTCTTGCATAACGCCACAAAGTGGGGCAGCTTTTCATAGTTGGGATGAAGCTGCGCGGGAGGTATGGTGAACAGCTTTCCCCAGTGGGGACGCGCTCCAAACGGGGCCAAATTTCTTTCGATCACTGGGAGCAGCTTTTGCACCGCAGGCCAATCCTGCTTCCAGGTGAAGTGAATCGTTACGCAAGGTTGCTTGTAGCAAGGACTCATCCACAAATCATCGGCGGCAATCGTCCGGATTTCCGAAATCAACAGGTGCGGGCTGATCCTTTCGTGCAGCTGCTCCACCGCCATCACCGCTTCGACCGCATTTGGGCGCGGCACGAAATACTCCGATTGCAGTTCTTTACCGGCACTGGGCGTAAAGCCCATTTTAAAATGTGGCAGCCGCTCGTACCACGGACCCGGCACACCCATCTGCTCGGTGCAATTTTCCGCGGAGAGTTCCGCGATCGGGTGCAGATTCCTGGTCGCGCGTTTGGCACCGTAAAATTCTTCCGGAGCATATATCGCCTTGCCCTCTTCCACGCGCTTCTTCAGCCAGACCTCGTTGAATCGCTGTTGCTTCCAGTCGGTGAACAGGCTGACGCTGTAAGCTCTCGATTCAATGGCCTCAAAGTTTTCGGACCACTGGTCCATCGGCAGATTTTCATACACGAACTGCCGCACCTGGAAGGTCGGTTGCACGTCGAGCGTCACCTTGGTGATCACTCCCAGGGCGCCAAGGCCCACGACCGCGCCGCGAAATGTCTCGCCATCGTCGCGCCGTGACAATCGCACCACGTCGCCGGACGCGGTGACCAACTCCAGCGCGGAAACCGCCGTCGCCAGATTCCCGTTCTTGTCCCCGGAGCCATGCGTTGCGGTGCTGCAGGCTCCGGCAATCGAAATGTGAGGGAGCGATGCGAGGTTGTGCAGAGCAAAGCCCTTGCTGTCGAGATCGGGGCACAGCTGGCCGTAGCTCATGCCGCCCTCAACGGTGACCGTGCGCGCCTTGTCGTCCAACGCCGCAATTTTCGCCATGCGCCGCACCGACAGAAATTGGTCGGTACTGTTGGCGATGGTGTTGAAGCAGTGGCGCGTGCCGAGGACCTTCAGTTTTCCCTGTTTCGCTACAAATGCGCGTACCTCTTCCAGGGAGTTCGCGGAGTACAGACGCTCCGTGCCATATTCCAGATTGCCTGACCAGTTTTTCAGTTTGTCATCGGGCATGGCCGCCAGCAGCGGCGAGATGATCGGAGTCGCCATCATCGCCGAAGAAAGCTTGATAAATGTTCTCTTGTTCATGGTTTTTCACCCAGTGGCATCTTGCGTCAAGACGTGGTTAATGGGCGCTCGAATGTGGCGCCTGGGCGTTTTGGGCGCAGCAATGCTGCGCCCGTACAAGTCCTAATCACCGCGACGCCACCATCAAATTATTTAGTCCAAGTTCGAATCGCTCGTGATGGAACTCTTTGAAGCCAATTTGCTGGAGCATCGCTCGCAGGGCGTCGACGGGAATCCGCTTTTGGTGTTCGTTGCTTTCCATCTCATCGCTAATCAGGCCCAGGGCATACAGAACTTTCAATATTGGATCCACCATTTCCGAGGGCCAAGTGAGGATCAGCGAGCCGCCCGGCCTGAGAACCCGATACGCCTCTCGCAGTACCGGGGCCGGGTCCGGAAGATGTTCGAGGACCGCGAGCATCACGACATGATCGAATTGTCCTGGTTCCAGAGGCAACGGGGCTCCAATGTTTCCGCGAATGCGCCACCACCGGCCGCGCACGCCGTCTTCGACCTGGTCGTCGACGCCGACGCCGTGTGAAATTTGATCGCCAGCATAGTTCAAGAAAGCCGCATCCAGCCCGCAACCCAAATCGCAAACACTTGAGCCGGCGCGGATATAAGGATATGCGGCGCGAAATCGAAGCCTCGCAATGAAATGGTCAAGTCCGGTGTAAGCCATCTATTTCAGGTCGTAATCGCCGATGTAAGTGCCCCGGCTGATGCCTAGCATACTGAGGAAAAACGACGCGAAGATCACCTGAATCCCGATAAATAACCACATGGACCAGAACAACACGGCGCGCACCTGGTGCAGCGGCCCGAACCCGCTGGCGACCCAGCTCCACACCACCCAGAGGCAACCCGCAAATCCCACGACAAACAATCCGCCGCCGAGGAGCAGCCCGGATTCCAGGGTCACGTGGGTCAGCGCGCGGCGCAACGAATGATTGCGGTGATCGAAGCGCTCCGCATAACTGAATACTTTGGCGAACGCTCCGATCGACAGAATCTGCACGCCCAGCAGCGTAAACATCGATCCAAAGATCATGGTGTGCACGTCCAGCGTCACGCGCAGCGTCAAAACACGCGGGCCGGGCAGCAGCCAGAACACCAGAAACAATCCCGCAGCCACCAGTGACGCGCCCGGAAGAAGAAACAACCAGTTCGGCGCATACAGCAGCATGAAGCGCAGATGCCGCCAGCCATCGCGAAAACTTCGCAGATGAGGCGGGCGTCCCCGCTTGTCGGGCCACAGTGTGATGGGAATTTCCGTGACCTTGGCCTGGAGTTGCGCCGCCTTGACCACGAACTCCGAGGCAAACTCCATTCCAGTGCTGCGCAAATCCATGCGGTCGTAGACCGCGCGCGTAAATCCGCGCATGCCGCAGTGACTATCTCCGATTCCAGCGTGAAAAAATAAATTCAGCACCCAGGACAGCGCGGGATTCCCGATATATTTGTGGTGCCAAGGCATGGCCCCGGGCTTGATCTCGCCGCGGAAGCGGTTGCCCATCACCACCTCGTAGCCCTGCCGCCATTTCTCCACGAATCGAGGAACCTCGCTGAAATCGTAGCTATCGTCAGCGTCGCCCATGATGATGAACGAGCCGCGGGCCGCCGCAATTCCCGCCCGCAGCGCCGCACCGTACCCACGTCGCGCCACCGCCACGACCCGCGCGCCCAGCTTCTCCGCGATCTCGACAGACCCATCCGTAGAACCGTTGTCCGCGACTACGACCTCTCCGCGAAGTCCCGCCGCGCGAAAAGCGTCAAGCGCTTTCCCCACGCAGATGCCAATTGAGTTGGCCTCGTTCAAGCAGGGAATCACTACCGACACATCGGCGGTGTCCGCGATCGTTTGCGCCACTGGGCGCGTCGAAATCTCCGCATTAACGGTATCGGGGGTCAATTCATTATCCTGAACAACACTTCCGGTCGTTTCCCGAGCAAGACTTCCGGCTTGCATTTTCCTGCGCTGACACTATTATGGCGACGTTGCTGCAAGCTCCCCTTGTGACCCCATTGTCTAACACATCCGACGCGTCCACCACCACTCCCGTCGCGCCAATAGGCCCCGTGGTTGTAGGCGCCGCCGACGCGGCACGCTCGCGCGGCGGCCTGCTGAGAGTTCTCGGAGTCTGGTTCGGGATCGCCGCCGCCGTGGGCAACACCATCGCTGCGGGAATCGTGCGCGCTCCCGGTGATATCGCGCAGTGGCTGCCGAATATTTATCTCTTCTTCGGGGTCTGGATCCTCGGCGGACTATACGCGCTGGTCGGCGCATCTTCGATGGCTGAGCTCGGCGCGGCCATCCCGCGCAGCGGCGGTCAATATAACTTTTCGCGCCGGGCCATCGGCGACTACGCCGGCTTTATCGTCGGGTGGAGCGACTGGCTGTCGACCTGCGGCACCGCCGCCGCCGTTGCCATTGTCATCGGCGAATATAGCGGCGCGCTGATTCCAGCACTTGCCGGACACGTCCAAGCCATCGCGATTGCGGTCATCGCGGGATTTTTCGTTTTGCAGTGGCGCGGAATCAGCTGGGGCAAGGGGACGCAACTCGTCACCGCCGCGATGAAGACCATCGCTTTTCTCATTCTCGTTGCCGCATGTTTCCTCTTCGGCGGCCAAGCGCACAACGCCGTGCCCACGGCAGCACAAGCCGCCAGCGCAGCCCACGCGGCCGCAGCCATGCCCTCGCTGCAATCCGGCTGGCCGCTCATCATTGCTTTTATGCTAGCGCTGCAAGCCGTGTTGTACACCGTGGACGGATGGGACGGCGTGGTGTACTTCGGCGAAGAAGTCCGCAACCCCGGTCGCGACGTGCCGCGCGCCATTTTTGGTAGCGTCTTCTCGATCATGGGGATCTACCTGCTGATCAATGCCGCGGTGCTCTATGTTGTCCCGCTCAACCAAGTCGCCGGCAACACTTTCTCGTTAGGCACGGCGGCCGATCGCATCTTCGGCCACCTGGGTGATCCCATCATTCGTTCGATCATGGTCATCTCGCTGCTCTCGTGCATGAACGCCAATCAACTCTTCTGTTCGCGTACGCTGTACGCCATGAGTCTCGACGGCCTGTTTTTCCGGCAAGCCGCCAAAGTCAACACTGGCGGCACGCCCGCGATCGCGCTTTTGCTCAGCACCATCGTCGCCGTGGTGTTCGTGCTCGGCCCATTCGAACGGGTCATCGCGATGCTTTCGTTTTTCTTCGTAGCCAACTACACGCTGACCTACGCGTCGCTATTTATTCTGCGCAGGAAAGAACCGCAAATGGCGCGTCCTTATCGCGCGTGGGGTTACCCGTACACGACGACCATCGCGCTGGCGGGCTCGATTGTCTTTCTGATCGGGTCGATAGCGACTGACCGGGACAACGCGCCGTTGGCATTGCTTATGCTGATCGCGAGCTATCCAGTCTACCGGGCCATGAAATACGCGAGTACGAAAGGCGAAGTAAGGATGTAAAGAAGTAATGAATGAACGAGGAGAAACCGAACAGGCTCAAACGTCACAACGAAATCAGAATCTAGACTTCGCGGGTTATTTTCTATACCTCATTACGTTGCTTACGGCATTGCTTCAGACTTTTTCCGCGATGCTTTTCCCCTGCAAGAACAACAACAAATAATCCTTCCCACCGGTCTTCGAATCCGTCCCCGACATATTGAATCCGCCGAACGGATGCGCGCCCACCATGGCGCCGGTGCATTTCCGATTCAAATACAAATTCCCCACGTAGAAATTTTCGCGCGCCTTTTCCAATTTCTGCGGATTGCGCGAATATACGCCGCCGGTCAACCCAAACTCGGTTCCATTGGCAATTTCCAGGGCGTGATCGAAATCCCGCGCCTTGATGACTGCCAAGACCGGGCCGAAAATCTCTTCCTGCGCGACGCGCGCCTTCGGGTCCACATCGGCGATCACGGTAGCCTGCACAAAATATCCATCGCCTGGCGCACGATCTCCACCAACCAAAACGCGCCCCTCTTTTTTCCCAACATCTATATATCCAAGCACCGTCTCCAGCGCCGTCTTGCTCACCACCGGACCCATATAATTGCCGGGTTCTTCGCTTGGCCCCACGGTGACCTTCTTCGCGCGCTCCGCAATCTTCTGCACGAATGTGTCATAGACCTTCTCCGACACAATCGCTCGCGAACACGCCGAGCATTTCTGCCCCTGATACCCAAAGGCCGCCTGCGCCACGCCCTCGACCGCCGCGTCGATGTCGGCCTCTTCATCTACAATCGTTGCGTCCTTGCCGCCCATTTCCAGGACGGTGCGCTTGATCCAGATCTGGCCCGGCATTTTCTTTCCCGCGGCCTCGCTGATGAGCAAGCCCACTTCTTTCGACCCGGTAAAAGTGATAAACCGCGTCTTCGGATGCTTCACCAAGGCATCGCCAACAATTTCGCCGGCGCCGGTCAGAAAATCCAAAGCGTCCTTGGGAATCCCGGCTTCATATAAAATCTCGACCATCTTTGCCGCCACCGCCGGCGATTCCTCGGAAGGTTTCAGGATCACGGTGTTCCCCGTAACCAAAGCCGCCGCAGTCATACCGGTCGCGATTGCTGCTGGAAAATTCCAAGGCGGAATCGCGGCCCCTACGCCCAGCGGGATATACACCATAAAATTCTTCTCGCCCTTCATTGGCGTGGTGGCCTGCGGTCCGGCCAAGCGCAACATCTCGCGCCCGTAATATTCCAGGAAATCGATGGTCTCGGCGGTATCTCCGTCGGCCTCCGCCCAAGACTTGCCGACCTCGTAGCAGATCCAGGCTGAAATCTCGAATTTCCGATCGCGAATGATCTTCGCTGCGCGAAACAAACATTCCGCACGGCGCTCCGCAGGCACTCTTTTCCACGATTCGAAGGCTTTATTCGCCGCGAGGACCGCCTCATTTGCGTGTTCGGCGTTCGCCGCCTGAAACACGCCAATCACCTGCGAGGGATGGGAAGGATTGGTCGACATCATCTTCGCCGTAGTAAAAACTTTCTCTCCGCCGATGTACATCGGATACTCGCGCCCAAACTCCGCGGCCACCTTCTTGAGCGCGGCCGCCATAGCGGCCTGGTTCTCGGGCCGTGAAAAATCCACGAACGGTTCATTCGCGAAGTCACCGACCCGAACGGTTGTCTCTGCAGTAGCCATCAATTTCTCCTCGCTCCTCCATTCTACGTCGCGCTGATCGTCGTCACAACGCCCACAGCGTCCCAAGACCCATGGCGGTTCACGCTCGTGGAGATGTTGCTCCGGCTTCATTGCGGATGCAGGGACTCGGCGAGGCTCTCGAGATTTTGGGGCCACACGCGGATGACGCCCCGATGCGGGCTATCAATGTCGGCTATGAGAAAGAGCGATATGGAAAGAGCGATAGGCAGAATCAGAAAAAGGAAGGCGCTTCTTCCATGCGCACTGTAACCTATCAATATGTTGCAGAAAATGGAGATCGCGATCAGAAGTAACCACGCCGCGATGGGAATCCGGTTCCACCAGGCGGCCTGAGTGTATCCCTGAGAGTTCAATACATCGTTCATGCCGCTAACGACGAGAGCGGTGACAGGGGTTGGTTGAGCGGCAGCGGGCTTGGTGACGGCGGTCCAAAGCTGTGTCTGCAGCCGAGCGGTTTCGGCGTTGATCTGGCGAAGTTGTTGATCGCGCCGGGCTTTGTAGCGGAGTATGCGCTGGTCGAGATAGCTGCTGAGCAAGGCGCGCACTTTCGAGGCGTCCGCCTCTGGCAACAAGTCGGCTCGGACGTATTCCGTTCCGATTGCGTTGGCTTCCTGCTCCTCGTAGTTCTTCCGCTGATCATACCGGTTGACCGCCATCGAAAAAGTGAAGCCGATGATAAGACCTAACATCGTCAGAGTACCACCGAGGACAAACGCGAAATCATCGTGATCGTCTTTCTTCTGGTCCGACTGTCTCCCGCGGAGCGTGCTGCCGACCCATGCTGCGGTCCAGAAAATAAGCAGGGAGACCGCGAGAATGAGAAATGGGTAGTCCAGTGGATTGAGCATTCGTTGCGCTCTCCAGCGCGATCGCCAAAGGTATCAGGCGGACATACCTCGCCTGACGTTGGGAGACCAACATAGCAGAACGGTGCCTTTCCGCTAAACACTCCAAGACTTTCATAAGCGAACAACTCCAAAGGCCAGTGCAAGGCAATCTACAGCCTGAAAGAGGATCGGCCTGATGGAACGTCCAAAGTTTACCCAGCCTAAACTGTGCCCGAGTCAAAATAGCCGAGCCTCTCGGAGAGTGTCGGCTACAGGTATAACGTTGGACGGCGACGCAAGGTGTTGAACAACGTGGCGAAAAACACGAAAACTATCTTCCGCTAGCCGCAAGCAAGAATGTTACCAGCTACGGTTTGTCGGGACTCTCCAGCGCATAATACAGCACAATTCCAGTGACCGCAGCGCTCGCGATAATCACGTACATCAAAAATTTATCTTTACCCGCTCTTCTCGGCTGCTTCTGAGCCGCGGGTCCAGCGCCCGGCGAGCTGCCATCGTCCGACACGGAATCAGGATCGAGGACCACGCGATACGCGGTGCCCTCGGCGACCATTTTTGTGTCGTCGTCTACCGAGATCGCCAGTGTCCCGCGCGAACAACTCACCCGCAGCTCCTTCGGGCTGACGATGGACACGCTGCCGACGGTCGGCCCGTCACCGCTCGGGCGAATCACTGCGGTGGAGGCGTGCAAGGCAAAGGCCTTGGCGGCCGCCGTAGAAAACATGGCCGTCCCGCTCTTCAGTGTGGCCGCGGAGGCGCCCTCGTCGGTCCCCCAAGTTACGCGGCTCGAAGCCGTAAGCAGCAAACGCGCCGCTCCCGAGCGAATTTGCAGGCTTCCGAGCTCTTCGGTATCGAGACTGTCGCCAGAAAAAACGGTGGTCCCAACCGACGCAGCCGCGCGCCCCACGTGCGCACGTTCCGCCGAGACGACCGTCCCGAATCCAGGAGTGGATGCTGTGGAGACAGAAGCGGCGGTTAAGGCAAAGGGCAAGACTACGGCGGCGATAATCCGTGAAAGGTCGCGCAAGCGCGCCATCGCTTCTCCAAGAGGGCTGAAGCCAAGAATACTGACCCCTGCATTCCGCGTCAACGTGTAAAAGCGCTTGTGCCGAAACAATCTGTCACGGTCCTAGGACGCTGCTTTTGCCCCTCGCACTAGCCGCGGGAGCTTCTCGCTGCTACAATGCGTCCAGAAATCAACCTATGGCGGACTGGAAACAAATCACAGCGCGCATTCGGCGCGCACGCACTGGCAAGGATCCCGCAGCGCAACTCTCCAATCTCTACGAGAAGACGCAGGACGCTATGGTTGCCTTTGAACTGGCGCGTCATTTCGAAACCGCCAGCCAAAATGCCGAAGCCGCAAAATGGTACACCACCGCCGCGGCCCGTTTTCGCCGTGCGGATTGGAAGACCAAGGCACAGGAAGCGGCCGTCCGGCTTGGTGGGGAAGCTCCGCCGCTGGAATCGCCGTCTGATTCTCCTGCAATGGCTCCTTCTCTCACGATGCCCGAGCCTGGGCTTCCGTTCGAACAAAGCGCGACGGTATTTGAAGCCATCACCGCGCCGCCACAACCAGACGAGCAGGCGCCGGACGAGCAGCGCGCGGTGGCGTCGGATGCCGCCACCGCGTCAAGATCTGCCACTGAAGGCCCACGTCGCCGTCGAGGCCGACGCGGTGGGCGCAACCGCCGCAAAGGAAGCGTCACTCGCGAAACACCTGCAGCATCGACGCAACAAGATGGCCCAGGGCCTTCCTCCTCCGGCGCATCCGTTTCCGCGCCGCCCGAAGATTCCGTGGATCCGCGAACAAGCAGATCTTCCGAATCCGTCATGCCTCGTCTTCCAGTCGAACCGATGGGTGACGCCGGAGGCATCGCGCTCCGCGGGCGCTACGGTGACCCCGGACTTTCTTCGCGTCTTTCACTTTTGGAAATGCAATTCCGCCGGTTGCTCACGTGCGCCCCGGTAAAACTTGATGAAGCCGACCGGGCTCCCGCTGGTCCGGGTGTGTTCCTGGTCACGGATTCCGACCTCACCAGCTATTACTACGTCGAAGCCTGCCAAACTTTGCGCATCGCAATCCCGAACTTGTTGCGCGGCGGATCTAGCCGTCGGGGCGCCGATTCGATCAAACCGCAACTGGCGTCCCATTTGGGGATTGCAGAGACGCGCGTCGGAAAATATTTAGCCGACCATTGTGTGGTGCGCTGGCTGCAACTCGATGAAAGTGCGTCGCACTTCGCTCACTTCGTCATCTCGGTACTACGCCCGGTGCTAAACGAGTAGGACTCGGCTGGTACGTTTCCCTGCGCGAACTGCTGGCACATTTCTTCCTTCTGTCTTCCTTTCTCAACAGAAATCGCCTATGGGTAACCTCCCCTGGGGCACCATCGAGCTACCCACAAACCCACGTTTTCTACCGTTCGACCCCCGTATTCGACCGTTCGCCGCAACCTGCTGGCTTATGGCCCCCGTTACCCTCAAACTATACCAGGTCAAAGACTTATTGGCCGTGCTGTCGTTAGATGGTACGGTTTTTCAAGCCCGGGGGCGGTCGTTGTTATTTGTTCCAACGATTGAACGGGCAGCATCAAAGGCGTGGGTCACGGTAGCTCGCATTTTCGAAAGCTGGAGGGTGGAAGTTTATGCCTAATCAAGTAGGCACGCAGGTGTTGAGAACTATCGATTGGGTACTTTGCAAGGCCGCAGCAGCAACGTTCAATAGCGTTCAGCACTTCAACAAGCGCAACCCGAACCCTTCCGTGACTCCGCAGTGGTCTGACAAGCCGCTGCTGAAGTCGTGGGAAAAGACCAAGCCAACGCTTGGCTTCCCGCGGCAGACCGATTCTCTGTGTCCCGCGTGCGTCAAGGAAGCGCGCGAGTCGATTATCGCCGGTAAGAAGGATTGGCGCGACCTGATGCACGAGAAGGTCGGCGAGATTAAGGCTCAGATCGTCGAGCGCGATGGCGAAATCTGGATGATCAAGGATTGCCCGCAGCACGGCCACTACGAAGACATGATGGCCATTGACGCCAAGTTTCTCGATTGGATCGAGAAACAGTTCCCTGGGCGCGATATTCCGGCGCACAACGACGAAGATCTCCACAAGCACGGCTCCAGCACGGTCCGCTACGGCCGCGGATCGGTTCTCACCGTCGATCTCACCAATCGCTGCAATATGATGTGTGATCCGTGCTTCATGGACGCCAACCAGGTTGGGTATGTCCACGAACTCGGCTGGGACGAAGTTAAAGAAATCTTAGACAACGCGCTGAAGATCAAGCCGCGCCGCCAGATGTCCGTGCAATTCTCCGGCGGCGAACCTACGATGAGCCCGCTGTTCCTCGAGGCCGTATCGTACGCGCGCAAGATCGGCTACAACAGCGTGCAGGCCGCTACCAATGGCATCGAGTTTGCCAAGAGCAAGGAATTCTGCAAGAAGGCGTTCGAAGCAGGCATGCGCTACGCGTACTTGCAGTTCGACGGCATCGGCAACGACGCCAACAGCCATCGCCAGATTGGCAACCTCTTTGACGTGAAGCTGCGCGCCATTGAGAACATGCATGAAGCTGGCATCGAAATCGTCCTGGTCGTGACTATCGTCAACAACGTGAACAACGACCAGGTTGGCAGCGTCGTGAAGTTCGCGATGGAGAACCCCAAGAAGATCGCGTTCGTCAGCTTCCAGCCGGTTTCCTTCACCGGCCGGGACGAAGACATTACTCCGGAACGCCGGCTCCGCCAGCGTTATACGCTTTCGCACCTTGCGAAGGATGTAAGCGCGCAGGTCGGCAAGGTTGAGCCTACCCGCGACTGGTTCCCGATCTCGTTCATCAGCACGTTTGCGGGCTTCGCCGACATGGTCAAGGGCAACGAATCGCAGTGGGGTTCGCTCTCCTGCGGCTGCCACCCCAATTGCGGCGTCGGCACCGCGATGATGATCAACAAAGACACCAAGGAATGGGCACCGGTTCCGCGCTTCCTGGACGCCGTGCAGTTGACTAAGGATGTGACGGCGATCACCGACGCGGCCCGCGGCAAGAAATTCTCAAACTTCATGATGGCTATGGCGCTCCTGAAGAATTACAAGCCGTTCCAAGGACCAAAGGGTCTGACGCTAAGCGCGCTCTTCAAGAAGTTCGACAAGACCTGGGCGCTCACCAAGAAGTCCACTGTGAAGTATGGCCGCACGTCTCCAGACCGCACCTATGAAGACGCCATGAAGCGCCGCCAAACGGACCCGTGGAACTTCCTGTTCATCGCCGGGATGTGGTTCCAGGATCTGTTCAACTACGACTTCCGCCGCACCGAAATGTGCATCATCCCATACGCCACGCAGCAGGGGGAAATCAGCTTCTGCGCGTACAACACCGGAGTGGGCTGGCGCCAGATCATCGAGAACATGCACAAGAACGCGACGGTCGCGGAGTGGTACAAGAACCACGGGAAGCACGAGATCTACGCCAAGGGCAAGAAGGTCAATCTCGAGAGTTTCGAGCACTCGCTCCGGATTGACTCTGATGATGCCGCCCGGGTGCGCCACCTCGAGCACGACATCCCACTGACCGCGGCCGAAGAAGATCGCGCGCGCCGCAGGAAGGCGTTCGAAGAGCAGGCCAAGGTCCGCGCCATCTACGAAGAACTCGTCCTGAAGAAGCCCCAGCCGACGGTGGTCCAAATCGGCACGGTCTCTGACATAGCCAAAGCCGTCCCAGCCAACTTTGCCAATGCTGGCAAGCCGGTCCACATCGCCCCAGCTGCGGGCAACGGAAATAGTAACGGCCATTCGAACGGCAACGGCCACGGGAATGGCAACGGTGCGTCCGCGCCCCACGCCGCTGAAAAAGCGACCGAAGCGGTAGCCGGCGACTAACCCGACTCTAGTCTTGTTCCTCAAATGGCTCCGGCAAACCCGGAGCCATCTTTTTGCTCTGCGCCTGCATCCGTGCAGACGCAAAATTCGGACGCTGTACCCCTTTCTTCGAGAGGCCGGGTCTACTGGCTGCGGAAAAATGCAACAAAACGAGGAAAAAGCTTCCCTCAGGGGCTGAAGCCCATTGAGAGCACACAGCTTACGTCGGCGCTAAAGCACAGACCTCCTGAAGAAAAAGACTTTTTCCGCAGCCTGTCTAGACTCACCTGTGTTTCTACCTCTCGTCCATCGCTTCGGCTCCTCGCGACCACCAATTTGCGCGATTGCTGTTGTCGTGAGATTGTTTCTGTCTACATTCCAGTAGAAACAGTCGCTCCGATGGTCACACTTTCTGGACGAATCGCTCTGGTTACCGGCGCGAGCCGAGGAATAGGCAAGGCGATCGCGGTGGCTTTGGCGAGCGCCGGCGCCGACATCGCCGTGAACTACAACTCCCAAGCTGACGCCGCAGAGGCGGTGTCCCAAGCAATCCGCGGCGCGGGCCGGAAATGCATAGCGGTTCAGGGCGACGTCGCAAAAACCGCGGACGTGGACCGGCTGGTAACGACCGTGGAAGAGAAACTCGGCCCGGTCGCCATCCTGGTGAACAACGCGGGGATTGCCCAAGTGCTCCCGCCAGATCAGGTGACCGAGGAAGTTTTTGAACACTTTCTCCGCGTAAACTTGACCTCGGTCTTCCTCGTGACCCAGCGCGTCCTTCCGGGCATGCGGGCCGCCCGCTGGGGCCGCATCATCAATCTCTCCTCCATTGCTGCGCAAACCGGGGGCATCATCGGACCGCACTACGCCGCCTCCAAGGCGGGCATCCTGGGCCTAACCCGCTCCTATGCCTCCCAATTGGCCAAAGACGGAATCACTGCCAACGCCATCGCTCCCGGGCTGATCGACACGGACATGGCCGCCAGCGTCCCCAAGGAGGTTCGCGACAAAATCCCTGCCGAGAGCGTTGGCTCGGCCGACGAAGTCGCGCGCATCGCCGTGCTGTTCGCCGAAAATAAAACCATCACCGGCCAAACATTCAATATCAATGCCGGCCGTTACATGAGTTGAGGGCCCCACGAGGAGGCTTCCGGTCGCCTCGGAACGAGCGCTTTTGCTTTCTTTTGTTATAATGAGAGGGAACTCAACGGAGCGATCGAATGCCCATCTACGAATACGTCTGCGACGACTGCCAGACCCACTTTGAAAAGATCGTCTTCAACAAGACGCAGGAAATTGCCTGCCCGAGCTGCGCGAGCAAGAAGAACTCGATCCAGCTGTCCGTTTTCAGCTCCACGAACGGCTCTGCCAACGGCGCGTCCTCCAAATCCTTCACGCCCACGTCTGGTGGCGGGGGTTGTTGCGGCGGGGGTTGCGGCTGCAACTAGTAGTGAGCGGGCGGTTGGCGGGTCTAAAGACCCGCCACTACAGATGATTTCCCCAATTAACAGTAAAGGACGTGCCGATGCTCCCTCACCTCTCTTCGCTCGTTCTCTTTGTCACCGCTGCGCTGGTGCTGTTGCTGATCCCCGGGCCGGCGGTGTTTTACATTGTGGGACGAGGCATCGGCCATGGCCGTGGTGCCGGCTTGGTATCCGCGCTGGGGGTCAGCGTAGGATCGCTGGTCCACACGGCTGCTGCCGCCGTGGGATTGTCGGCGTTGCTCATGTCCTCGGCTGTGGCTTTCGTGACGGTGAAATACCTCGGAGCGGCGTATTTGATCTATCTCGGTATCCAGAAAATTCGCCGTGAAGAGCCCTTCGAGCTATCTGGTGACGCCCCGCGCGTGAAACTGGGTCGCATCTTCGGCCAAGGCATCGTCGTCAACGTGCTGAATCCGAAAGCGGCGCTGTTTTTCTTCGCCTTTCTTCCGCAATTTGTGGATGCCTCCCGGGGTCACGTAGCCTCGCAAATACTCTTTCTGGGCGCCTTGTTCGCACTGCTCGGCCTCACAACCGACACCTTTTGGGCGATCTCGGCGGGCACGGTGGCCAATCTTTTCCGGCGCAACGCTCGCGCGATGCGTACGCAACGATACGTCAGCGGCGGAATGCTCATTTCGCTGGGAGTGGCGACCGCATTCGCGGGTTCGACGAGGAAACCCTAAACTACGTACGCAATCTGTGTGGCGATTCAAGCAGGCGGCCCTCAGCAGCTAGAGCCGGATTGGTACCCTAGCGTCTACGGCACTGAAGCCGTGACCTGACGTGTCACGGCCCCTTTTCTAGTTGAGGTGGGCGGACTATGCTGCTGGCATCGTGGCTACCGCCGAGCGACCGCACGTGTTTCCTGCCAAGATCCAAAAGATCTGGATCATGCGGTGCGTCGACATTCCGCGGGATGTCTCGAAGGCCATCCGCAGCGTTGCTGACGGCGATCCTTTGCATGTTCCGGTGCACGGGTGGATTGAAGGACTACCGTTCAAGAGCACTCTGGTGCCGCGGGGCGGTGGATCCTACCGGCTTCATGTACATAGTCGTATCTGGCGGAGACTGCGCATTGATGCGGGGGCTGCCGTGGAAGTGACGCTGCAGGTCGATACGGAGCCGCGCGAAGCGGTTTTGCCACCGGACCTTGCGGCGGGGCTGGCGGATGTGCCGCGGGCGCTTGCCGTCTTCAATACGCTCACGGTGGCCTTGCGGCGGCAGATTGTACAGTATGTGGATGCGGCCAAGCAGGTGCGGACGCGTGAGAAGCGCGTGCAGCTGGTTGTGCAGCGCATGCTGGAGCGGGCTAGGACGCGGAAGAAGAAAACGAGAAGCGGGAGAACTAGGAAGGGCGGGTGACCGCGGCCCGATAAATTTCTTCTGACGTGCTTTGAATTGCCAGAACACGCGTCTGGCGCGGTTGCTTGAATAGCTCGCGTTTTTTTGGGACTTGCAGTTGAGGTTCTTCGGGCATCCTTGTCGGATGCCCTCAGAATGACAGTTTTGGCTTGTTTAGCTTGCCGTTGAACAGAGGGCGGTTATTGCGGCCGGGTATAGCGCTGGACGTTTGGCGGCACTGGGATGTCTGATTTACCGCGCGGGTCGCGGAGGGGTTCACCCGGCGTCCATTTGAACGGCAGAACCCCGGTCCACGCGGAACCTGCGTATTCCACGTCGGCGTCGACCGCGAAACCTGTGCGCACTTTTGCGGATGCCTCCACAAGCGGTACGGCCAGCACCATCGTCGCCTTCAATTCCTGCTCGCTTGGCGGACGCACCGTGGCCCAGCGTCCGCGGAGTACGTAGTCGACGAAATCGCGCATGGCGGCGAGCTTGGCTTCCGGCGACTCGATTATGTCGGCCTTGCCCATGACTACCACGGAACGATAGTTCACCGAGTGGCCTGTTGCGGTTGGCGAAAAAACTATGCCGTCGAGCAGGGTTACGCTCAGGCAAAACGGCGCGCCACTCGACAGAGTACGCATCAGGCGGCTCGCGGTTGATCCGTGCAAAAACAGCTTATCACCCACGCGCACGTAGTTCGTCGGCACGACATAAGGCAGACCGTCGACGATAAAACCGACCGTGCACACAAAGGCCTGATCAAGAATGGCGTAAATTAGTTCGCGATCGTAGGAGCCACGATCTGGCTTGCGCTTAACTTTGGTTCGTTCCGTTGGAGGGAAGTTGCTCATGGCAGCAGACTAGCTTGCGCTCCGCGCAGCCGCAAGAGCCAATCTGGAATTTGGTTATGGCGCTATGGGGCAACTCAAAAGCACTCCCTCAGCGGCTGAAGCCGAATCGAAAACGCGCGCTTACGGCACGGCTGAAGAGTCTGTGTCGCAACTGATCAAGCTTTGAGCTTGAATGACTGGGGGAAGTGAGGCAAAAAGGGGCAGAGGAGAGAATCGATGCCCTTTCAAGAGTACAGTCCGGAGCAAGCAGCGCTGCTGCCCG
>Ga0185299_10001278_pt1 | contig 50958 bp, 51 predicted proteins | sample PaiPotPPA55metaG_FD_128002 | JGI IMG/M metagenome (GOLD analysis project Ga0185299, IMG submission 128002) | Iron sulfur acid spring bacterial and archeal communities from Banff, Canada, to study Microbial Dark Matter (Phase II) - Paint Pots PPA... ... | reverse complement strand
AATTGTCGAAAGCGCTTGATATCGTCCAGTTTGACCGACCACTCGCCCCGATGTTCGTATTCGGAATCTACTGCATCGACACCACATAAGTGCAGCATGGAATACAAGAGCATCGAAGCATGACCGATGGAGAGCACGAAGCGGTCTCGATTTGGCCAGATAGGATCGGCAGGATCGAAGCGCAGAAACTGCTGCCACAAACAGTAAACGACCGGAGCCATTCCCATCGGTGTTCCTGGATGCCCGGAGTTCGCCCCCTGCACCGCATCCATGGAAAGAGTACGGATAGTATCGATGCACAACTGATCGATCTGTTTGCTGGGCAATTGAATCGGTATAGGGTTGGCCACCATAGAAGCTCTCTTTATGAGTCTTCGAACCCCGAAGATCGCGTTATTATGAATGTTCTTGGGGCTTTGTCAAGCCTAAAGAGCTTATTTTGCAGGCTTCAACAGGAATTGTCCTCCTCCGCACGCGAAGCGTGTTGGCGCTAAGATGTCGCTGACAACGTCGAACCTAAAGATTTTCCTGTCGCGCGACTTTGATAATGTCCCCATGCGGCGACATTAGAAATGTCCCCAAGCGACGAAATTACGACAATAGAAATGTCCCCTAATCTAGAGGTCTCCACAGGAGGCCAGATTGGGAAGGACAGCGATGAGCTGCAAGGAGTTACGACGGGCCGGGATACTGGCAAGAGTAGAAAGCGGCGAACTGAAACTGGTAGATGCCGCAGTGATGATGGGGATGAGCTATCGGCAGAGCAAGCGCTTGGCCAGGCGCTATCGAGAAGGGGGAACGGAGGGACTGAAACACGGTAGCGCGGGGCGGGAGTCGAACCGGAAGAAGCCGAAGAAATTTCGAGAGCGAGTGTTGCGGTTGGTGCGCAAGAAGTATTCCGGGGAGGAAGGAGAAGCGGTTCGGGCCGGATCGGGCGGTGCGTTGGGAGGAGATTCCAGGCCCGGTTGCAGTTCCGGCAGCAAGATCCCTGGAGGCCAAGGCCAAGAAACCAAAGCCGTCCAAGCCCAAAGCGGATCACCCTTGGCGGAAGGCCTATATGGCAAGCCGCGCCCCTGGAGCAAGCCCGGAGCATCGTGCAAGTCTTTGATCAAGGAAATATCCGATGGAGACAGCACGGGAAATCCCGGCAATGCGGACGATGGAGAAAAGATCACGTGGTGATGACAAGCAGCAGAAAAAATGACGGCGCGACGGGCTATGGAAAAGACGCGGCGAGGAAAGGTCAAACACCCGACTTTCCCTCTCCGCTTGGAAATCCCGCAAACCCCGCGGGATTACCACTTTCCCACAGCCCCGACAACTACGGGAGAGTATTCAAATCCGGTTCTCGTATCAGTTACGAAAAAAGGGACACTTCTAATGTCGTGAGAAGGGGGACATTTCTAATGTCGGTTGACACAAACCTAAGATTCTCCTTGACATCTTCGCAATTAAAACATACGATGTGAGCCCGAACTCGCGACGGACTATCTCCAGTCGAGAACTTCTTCCCACTCCTCGCGAGATGGCTTCCTCAATTTTTTTGTATTAGGACTCTGGTTGCGACTCTTGTGACGATTCCGCGCGTTTAGGCGCGTAAAACGCCAACACGCGGAGTGCAATGTGTACCGCACAGCAGTCATCGTAACCCGCGTTTCTTTTTCGCTCAGCGGCGGAATTTCGGTCGTAAGCCGCGGCAAATGCGGCGAATCAGGGGGATGTGTATGAAGCCACTTAGTGTAGTCCTCTTCCAAACCGATGCCAGAACTGCTCAGATTCTGGCGGAGAATCTCTCCCAGCATGTTCGTTGCGTTCATCTGGCCCGCACTGGTGACGAGATCCGTCCCAACATTGTCCAGCATCGGGCGGAGGTGCTGGTACTAGATCTGGAAAATTGCTGCCGGAGCGAAATTAAGCGCTTGCACTTTGAGTTCCCCGAGTTATCCATTGTCTGCACCCACAGGTTGGCGGATGAGGAACTCTGGACGGAGGCGCTCAACCAGGGCGCGGCTGACATGTGCGAGCCCCGAAACACCGACGGCATCTTGCGCTCCGTGATGCGAGAGCGGGCGCACTGTGTAGCTGCCTGAAACCTTGACGCAACTGGCGCAACTTTTTCTGGTTTGGCAGGAAGGATGAATGCAATGGCAAATCGACGTGACATCGAGACCGCTCGGAAGAACAGGCTGGAGATTGTAAAGGCGGGACTCAGCAGGCGCGAACTTTTCAAGATGGGCCTTCTGACCACTGCGGGTTACCTTGTCCCCAAGAGCGGCCTAAGCGCCTGGGCTACTACGGGCTGCTCGCCCGGGCAGTGCCAGCTGGGATGCAGCCCACCGATCGCACCCTTCCTCGATCCTCTCTACGTTCCGCCAGTCCTTCCCGCGCGTCCGCTGACGGACCCGGGATTTACACATCACCCTAGGCAATGCCCCAATAATTCTATTAACCCGACGAACGGCCTCCCCTTCGAGGGACGTGGCCAGTTCAATGGGGTGCTGCGACCGGGCACGGACTGCTTCCAGTTTTTCGATCAGTTCCCTCCACAGCAGTTCTTCATCCAGCGCCTGCGGGCTAATCACCACTTTAGGATCACGTCGGACAAGAGCATTCCCGACCAAACCATCTGGGGATTCAACCTGGGTGGCAACGACTCGCCCATGTTTCCCGGCCCCACGATCGTGACTCATTATCAGCAGCCGCTTCTGATTCGCCGCTTCAACGAACTACCACCGCAGGCCCAGAATGGCGGTTTCGGCGTTCCGGAAGCGTCCTCCCATCTGCACAACTTCCACTCCGGGTCGGAAAGCGATGGAGGACCTTGCCGTTACTATTTCCGGGGACAGTATTTCGATTATTTCAGCACCATGCAGCAGGCGGGGTTTGACTCGGATCATCAACCCAACGGAGACATCAACGAATCGGCAAGCACGCTGTGGTACCACGACCACCGGGTGGACCACACGGCGGAAAACACGTACAAGGGTTTAGTCGGATTTAACTGTGTTTTTAACCAGTTTGACACGGGCGATGAGGGCACCGGATTCCACCTTCCCAGCTTCCCGGATTTCGACGTCCCGCTATTCCTGACCGATAAGTTGATCGATCCCGCCACCGGCCTGATCTGTTTCGACACTTTCGGGTTTGACGGCCTAATCGGGGACGTCCAGTTGGTCAACGGCAAAGTCCAGCCGTTCTTGGAGGTGCAAGGGCGCCGGTACCGCTTCCGCGTGTTGGACGGTGGACCGTCGCGCTTTTATGAGCTCTTCCTCACCGATCCGAACAATCTGAGCCAGGTGATTCCTTTTTGGGTAATCGCTAACGACGGCAATCTGTTGCCCAAACCGGTGCAAGTGACCAGTTTCCGGGTGGGGCCGTCGGAGCGGTACGACATCATGATTGACTTCAAATCTCTGGGTCGCAAGTTTGGGACGACCGTCCTTAATCTCGAAAACCGGTTGCTCCAGACCGATGGGCGCGCGCCCACGAACACGATCCTTCCCGCGGGCCAAGGTACCACTTGCGTGCAGTTCAGGATCGGCGCTGACGTTCCCGACGGCAGCGTTGATCCAGCCACGGGACCGGCATTTTACCAGTTACCCTCAACCCATGTGGCACCGCGGGTTACTCGCACCTTCGAGTTCGTGCGGAAGAATGGCCAGTGGCAAATCAACGGAAAGGGTGCAGACTGCTCCTTCGAGACCGGCATCCGTTTCACGGTGCAGAAAAACACCTCTGAAAGGTGGATCCTCCGAAACAGCTCCGGTGGCTGGCAGCATCCCATCCACATCCATCTGGAAGAGTTCCAGATCTTGAAGCGGAATGGAGTGGCGCCGCCGCGGGTGGAACACTCGAGAAAAGACGTCTGTCGCCTGGGGTTCAACGAGGAGGTCGAGATCTTCTTCCGATTCCGCGATTTTCGCGGCGACTGGCCCATGCACTGCCACAACACCGTTCATGAAGATCACAACATGATGTTGTTATGGCAAGTTCAGGACGTCGGCGACACGAACCCGAATCCATAAAGCGGCAGGCTTTCTGAGGATGGCGAAGGCAAAAGGCGCGAGACGCAAAACAAGGGGGCAAAAATTATGTCAAGGATGACACGACGAAGCTGGTTAGCGGCTGCCGGATCGGCTTCCGCAGTGGCCGGCTCAGCTAGCCGACTGCTTGCGGCCAAGGATCCCTCGAACAGTCCACCGCGCGGTTTCCAGCACATTCCGCCGCGCGAGCTTATCCGGCGCCGACATCTGCCGAACGTTGAGCTGATGACGCAAGATGGCAAGAGGGTGTACTTCTATGATGACTTGGTGAAGGACAAGATAGTGGTTATCAATTTTATGTACGCCCACTGCGAGAAGCTTTGTCCTACCATGACCGCAAATCTCGTCCGGGTCCGCAAGATTTTGCATGATCGTATCGGGCACGACATTTTCATGTACTCAATTACCCTCAAGCCGGAAGAAGATACCTCGCAGGTTCTGAAGGAGTACGCGGATATGCATGGCACCGGACCAGGCTGGCTGTTCTTGACGGGCAAGCCAGCCGACATTGAGTTGCTGCGGCGTTCGCTTGGATTTACGACCTCCGATCCCTCCGAAGATGCAGACAAGTCCACCCACATCGGCATGCTGCGAATCGGGAACGAGCCTATGCTGCGCTGGTCAGCTTGCCCAGCGGAGGCGAACACGCAGTGGATCGCGACTTCGATCCTCTCAGAAGCCGACTTTCCGCTCAAGGGAGGATCTCGTGAAGGCAGCACGGTTACGGCCGGAAAATAGGGAGTCCGTATGGGGTGGCCCAGCCTTCCGCCAGCAACTAACCATGAAGAAGAGGATGTCAGAAGACTTTTCCTGCACATGGGAAGATCATTCTCTGACATCCGGTTCCGTCTGCGGCCGCAACTTTAAGGAGGACCTGTGTTCAACCGTCGTGATTTGATCAAGCTTGGACTGTACGGAGGAACCGCGGGAATGTTGCACCTCACTCGCTTGGACTCCGGTGTCCTGGCGTGGGCGCTGGACGAATTCAAGGGTAACTCGAATCTCCAAAGTCAAGCTCTCGCAGCATTTACGCCGTTTACTAGTCCTCTGCCAGTGCCGCCCCGAATAAAGCCGGTCAATCCCAGCACACTGCCGGGCGTGCCGATCATCCCCGGTGCTACGTACTACGATGTCAGGATGCGCCAAGGTGCGGTCCAGCTTTTTCCGACAGGGCTGGCCACGGTCGTGTGGGGTTACCACCCGGCGAATCAGAAGCAAACGTATCTTGCGCCAACGCATCTGGGGCCGACTTTCAAGGCAAGAATCGGAGAAACCACGGTGGTGCGGCAGCACAACGACCTGCTTGTCAACACAATCGTGCACCACCATGGCGGCCACACTCCCGGCATATCTGATGGCGCTGCCTTAGCGTCTCAACGGGTGCCGCCCGGAACATTCAAAGACTACATCTATCCCAACGACGATGACATCTGCGCTACCCACTGGTACCACGACCACGATCTCGATTTCACGGGACACAATGTATTTATGGGGCTCCAGGGGTGTTTTCTGTTGCACGACGATGTGGAAGACGACCTGAATTTGCCCGGAGGTCCTGGCGACCCCGCTCGGCCGCGAGCTGTGCCGTTCGACTTGCCGCTAGTCCTTCAAGATCGAATATTCGATTTCAATAACCAATTGTCGTACAACCCTTTCGGCCACGATGGTTGCATCGGCGATCACTTCCTGGTAAACGGTGCGATTCAGCCGTCCGTGCAAGTGGCCAATCGCAAGTATCGCCTGCGCTTCCTGAACGGTTCGAATGCGCGATTCTATCAACTGTCTCTGAGTAACGGGATGCCTTTTCACATGATCGGCAGTGATGGTGGCTTGCTCGGCACCGCGACGGACGCGCAGAGTTTTCTGATCGCGCCGGCGGAGCGCTATGAAGCGATCATCGATTTCTCCAAGTTGAAGGTGGGTAGCCATGTATACCTGAACAATTGCATGGCTCAAACCAACGGCCGCCGCCCGGATGGATTGAGCACCCAGTGTACCAACGCACATCCTGGGCCGGACGGCGTCGGATCACTATTGCGCTTCGATGTCGCGTTCTCAGTTCCGGACCCCAGCACGTTCACGCCCGGCCAGACGTTACGCACGGACATTCCCGATTTCCGCAGCCGAAGGCCGGATGTTACCCGCGAATGGTCATTCGAGCGTAGCAACGGAGCATGGCAGATCAACGGGCGGTTCTATGATCCCAACCGTATCGACGCACAGGTGAAGCTCAACACTACCGAAGTGTGGGTGCTCCGAAATGGTGGTGGCGGCTGGTGGCATCCCATTCACATCCATCGGAACCAGTTCCAAATCTTGAAACGGAATGACCAATTTCCCCATCCGCTCGAACAAGGTTTAAAGGATGTCTTCGTGCTCGAGGCTGGTGATACAGTCGAGGTGATCACGTTCTATAACGGAAATGCGCAGGTCGGCAACTACGTCATGCACTGTCACAACGTGGAGCACGAAGACATGCGCATGATGGTGAGGTGGACGGTGTCGTGAAAAACGATATGCCACGGTTGGCGAGCATTGCAGTGGTCGGAGTGGGTGTGAGCGTTGCGCTATTGTCGGTGTTCGCGGAGCGCCCTCCCGCCCGGCCAGTTTTACCAGCCGATTACCAAGCCTACACCTCCCGTGCGCTTCGAGAGCATTTCCCCAATGTTCCCCTCGTCACGCAGGACAAGAAAACCGTTCGCTTCTATGATGACGTGATCAAGGACAGGGTCCTGATAATCCAGTTCATGTTCACCAATTGCGAGCAATTCTGTCCCATGGTGACGCCCAATCTAGCGAGGGTACAGAAGGAGTTGCAGAAACGTGCTGCCGGAGCGGCAGTCACCATGATTTCGATCACGGTGGATCCCATCCACGACACGCCGGGAGTTCTGAAGGAATACGCCAGCAAATTCGGCGTGCGGCCCGGATGGCAATTTCTCACCGGACAGAAGAGCGACATAGACCAGATTCGCCGCGGGCTCGGGGTCTATGATCCCGATGACAAGAAGATTGAGCACATGAATGTGCTTACAATCGGCAGGGAGTCAACTGGCCAGTGGTTGGCGATTGAAGCGCTGGCGAAACCCGACGACATCGTTCAGACCGTGCTGTCACTCACTGCGAATTCCGCTCGACGCACCGCCGACCAAATCGGCCCTCGGCTCGCGAATCATTGATGTTGAAAACTTGGATAATGAAAACTCGCTTTCCAGCGCGGCACGCCCGGCCCCTTGAAACGGATCTTTAGATAATCACTCGTGACGCAACCAGCGTCGAATTGCCTCTGCCTTTCGCTGGTCACGGTTGCCGCATCTCCGCGTCAACAGTGAGAACCCGCGTTCTTAGCTGTCGCTGAACCAAGTACGAGGCAAGCCAACCCTAAGCGGCCTTTGTTTTGGCTGTCCGTTGTTGCTGTTGTTGAGTCACTTCGGCTTCCGCTTGCAGCCAGTCGTCCACGTCGTGACCCTCTTCTCGCCCGCGCTGTTCGAAGAGTTCGTGCGCTCGGGCTCGGATCTGCTCCAACATTTCAGGTGTTGGTTCGGTTTGATTCTCTGCCTTGACCAAGCTCGGCGTTGTAGGTTGACCTTTCATTTTTTTAGCCCTCCTCCGTACTAATTTGTCCGCGCGTTCCCTAAACGCGTCTTTGCACAGCATTTTGTGCGAGGAGTATGCGTGCAGTGGGGAGTCCTGTCAAGACCAAAGTGGCGTTCTCGCGTCTGAGTGTCCCAAAAATGCCGCGTTTTATCTCACTACGCCATTTCCCAGCGGAGCGATCACTCGCCTTCATGATTGGTGTGCTGCATTTTTTCCTCGACGATAACCCGGAGAGAACTCGGTTCGTAGCCGAGATAGTTAAGTCCGGAGAGAAACTCAACAACATCCACCGTTTTCCCGGGTTCGAGGAAGCGCGCGTGAGCCGCAACCGTCTTCTTTCCGTGGTCCACGCTTACACTGTCTAACCATTTTAACTGCCCCGCTGAGCCCTTGGCCTTCAAGAAGGCGACGCGCTCCTGGATGGATCGATCGCACATACCGCAGCATAAGTGCTCCAGCAGGGCCTCGAGCCGAAAATGCTCCACGCCGCTCAATTCCATGCGTCCAGCAACAAACCCTTTGTCGCGGAGAGCCCTGTCGACGGCAACGAGATCCAATTTCGTCAGGTCTGAAATGGGTAGCTCCACCGCGTTTCCGTATTCTGGCAAGGAGGCTCCTTGCATGTTGGCTTCTGCTTGCGTGAGCAGTTGCTTAGGATCAGTCGCATTGGCCACATCGATTCCCGGTATCTCGGCAAGGGCCTGGCGCACGTCGGCTAGACAGCCGAGACAACACAAGTGATTCATCCAAAGGGTCAATCGTATTCCCGGGCGTGCCATGCTCGCCGACTGCCTTGAATGCCACAGTTGTGGATTCTTGTAATAGTCCAGCCCGAACAGACCGACAGAAGTAATCGCGGTCAGAAGTATGATTTGCTTCACACTAGCGAATTTCATGACTTGCGCACCTTGAATTCAGAAATGTGACCTGTCAATAAAGGTAAACGCGTAGAGCAGAGTGAAGACTGCCAGCACCGCGATGGTCACGGAGGCAAACGCTACAGTTGCGACCCTCAAAAACGGGCGCCCCTCGCGAGCAGCATTATGCTGGATCTTCTCTACGAAGGAGAATTCTGTTCTGAGTTTGTTGGAAAAAACGATCGCCGCGGTGGCAGCAATCGGATAAATGTGGGGAATCTCATCCCAACCGAAGTTCACGATCATCAGCTTGATAAATACCCAAAGCATCAGTGATCCCCACACGCGGGTAAAAATTCCCATCATCACCATGAAGCCACTGAGCACTTCGGCGAGCGCGAAGGCTACGATCCAATTTTCCCGGCGGAACGCGGGATTCGTGCCCATGGCGAAGAAATGGATCATGGGATCGTCCATAACTGCCGGATAGTTGTCGGCCACACCCGCGGTAAGGTGATAGTTGTAGATCTTGAGCCATCCCAGGGCGAGGAATCCAAATCCCAACACCAGCCGGACCCACTTCACCTGCTGTTCACTCAATTCGGTGATGGCAATTCTGTGCGACTGCCATGGCGACGTGAGATAGACCACTCCAACAGTGACGACGGGTATGGCATCCGCAACCACCATCCAACCCCACCGCCACAGGTAAAGCCAGGTACCCACGACCATGGCTCCGGCCAGGGGGAGAGCCGTCTGGGTGAGCATCAGGATCGCCAAGACAACCTGGATGTATTTGAAATAGATCGCGGAAGTCGGCTCGAGCGGATAGCTCGGCATCACCAGCGAATCGTTGGTCGCTGAATACATGAGCACCAGAGCAGGACTGCGCAGGAACAAGACCACCGCCCATTCGCCAACGGTATGGAACCATGGGAGTGTCACAGGTTTGTCGGTCAGATAGTTTGCCAATTGATGAAGAAATCTCTGCGCCGGGCCTCGTAGTCGAAACAGCAGGCGATGCTCAATAAAGACATCAAGGTTTTGGCGAAAGAAGAAAACGAACAGGAAGACGATCAGAAGGATGCAAGCCGTGGTGCCGATGCGCAACATGTCCGGTTGCATGCCCAGAAACATACCGGCATGCCGGCCGAAATATTCCTCATGCAGCGGGTACTTGAGATCGTGCCGGATAAAACGCTCGTGAGCATAAACAACCGTAATCGGAAGCAGCGCGAGTACCGCTACGGGAAGAAGGAGCGACCTGAGGCGCATCTGACCTCCTGAGATGCCATTTCGTTGCGGTTTCAACTTACGGTTCGAGATCGGTTGCAGTGCAGGACCGCCCCAAAATCCCAGTAAAGATAGCTGTCTTTTGAGCCACTTGCAAGAACCTTCTTGACCTTCACGCGGGCGGCGAAGTTCCTGAGGACTATTTCTTCGAGGAGGGGGCCACCGATCTGGAGGATTCGCCAAGCTGCGGAAAGCCCGGATCTCCGCACGATGCGTGCGTCGGGGCGGGGGAAAGTCCCTCAGCCAGCGCCTTCGGTTTCATGCCTTTCACATCCTCAACGTATGCCCTCAACACTTCCGCTACGCTCCACGCCTGCGCAATACATCCGCACGGACGATGTGGCGGATCACCTTCGAAGATCTCGGAGATGTGACCGAGACCAGCCTGTGAGAGATGTTCCTGCAGTGGAGCAAGCCATTCCCCGGCCTGCCGGCGTGCCTGAGTGTCGCCCCCATTCACCTTCACATACGCTGTGATGAAAGCGCCCAGCAGCCACGGCCAGACTGTTCCCTGGTGATACGCGCCGTCGCGCTCAGTCGGACCACCGGTATAGCGGCCGCGGTACTGCGGATCACTCGCCGCCAGGCTCCGCAGCCCCACCGGAGTGAGCAACTGCTCCTGAACTTTGCGCACCACTGCTCTCGCCCTCTCCATTGAAAGCATGCTGTGCGGCAGGCTGACCGCAAAAATCTGATTGGGACGCGTCGATGAATCCGGAGTGCCGCCGTTCACAACGTCATACAGGCATCCATCTTTCTCATCCCAGAACAGCCGGTTAAAACTCCAGCTCGCAACCGTGGCCATATTGCAGTAGCGTTTCTGCCCCTCGTCATCGCCGAACTGGCGCGCAAAATCTTCCATGATACAAAGCGCGTTGTACCAGAGAGCCTGGATCTCCACCGGCTTCCCTCGTCGCGGCGTCACCACCCAGTCGCCCACCTTTGCGTCCATCCAGGTCAATTGGACTCCGGGCTCGCCCGAGGAAAGCAGTCCGCTCGGATAAACTTTGATTCCATAGCGCGTGCCGCGAACGTGCCACGCGATGATGTCCGCAAACACCGGATAGAGTTCCTCGCGCACGAACTCCAAATCGCCCGTGTAGGTGACATAGGCCCTCGCTGCCTCGAAGAACCACAGCGTGGCATCCACCGTGTTGTATTCCGGCGTCTCGCCAGCATCAGGAAAGCGATTCGGCAGCAATCCCTGGTCCACGTGCTTGGCGAAAGTGCGCAGAATGCTCTGCGCGACATGATATTTGCCGGTCGGCAGAGTCAGCCCCGGCAACGCGATCATGGTGTCGCGACCCCAGTCGCCGAACCAGTGATAACCCGCAATAACCGTCTTTTGGTCACCTCGGGAAACGATGTACTGGTCAGCGGCAGCCGCAAGTGTTTGGACAAAGCTGTCTTCAAGCGGGCAAGGAGCCATCGCATTTCGGCGACGGGTGATCTCCGCCTGCTGGTATTCTGCGGCTCTCGTCACGTCGCGCTCTTCTGTCGAGGCAATCATCGACGCATGACGATGAGCGCGCAGGTCAAAACGCAGCACAAAAGGATTGAAAAGATCCTCCGCAAAATCCAGGCCACGCTCGCGCTCGACATCGTAGTTGAAGTTCCGGTACCAATCGCCTGTCTTCTGTAGCTGGTATGCGTTGTGCGCCAAGTAAAGCGTCGGCAAGCCCTGATAGGGACAAACCGCGGCCCGTCCTGGATCATCTTGTACCCTTGGATTCAGCGCGCTGTTCTCGTGGGTTGTGCTGTGGTAATCACGAAAGGCGATCAAAGGCCTGATTTCGAGGCGCAGATTGTTCAGCGCCTCAGGATGATTATTCGTTCTAAGCTCGTACTGCACCACCGTACTGTTCTCGCCGTTGATCATGAAGACGGTTTTCTCTATCTCCATGCCTTCAACTTCATAGGTGAAGACGGGGAAAGGATCGAGGCGAAACCGTTTGAGGTAACGAAAACCGCAAGGGTGAACGACTCCTGGATAACGGTTCGTCGAAATGTCAACCGCCTGCTGACCTATGAAGAGCGTTTCCTCCACCTTGGATAAGAGGACTAGCCGCCCGACCGGCGCTTTCGTTGCGGCCACCAGCAAGCCGTGATACCGGCGGGTATTCAGCCCAGTGATCGTGGAGGACGCAAATCCGCCCAGCCCGTTCGTTTCAAGCCACTCTCGCCCTACAGCGGCATCCAGATCGCCGCACGTTTCCTTTGTAAACTGAATCATGTCTTTTCCAGACTGTCATTGTGAGCGGCCGCTAGGCCGCGAGACTGTAGCACCGTTGGTATTCAAGGACACTTCGAATTCTCACTTCTACTTTCTGGTCACCGGAACCCCGTCCCTGACGGATTTAACTCGGTAGGCGAAGAAATCGCCTTCGTGCTTGGTCTTGATTGAGATGCGCTCTGTATCGGCCACTTTCCACACCCGCTCATATACTTCGGGGCTGATCAGAATTTCGCCACCGGCGGCTGCGGCACAGTAACGCGCGGTCCGGTTCACCGCATCCCCAATGACGGTGAATTCCATTCGATCCATGGTTCCCACGAATCCATGCACAACTTCCCCGCAATGGAGTCCGATGCCAAATTCCCGGCAAGGCTCGTTTTGTTTTCGACGCACTTCGTTAAGCTTCGTCACCGCGGCTTGCATCTCAATGGCGGCCATAACTCCGTTTCGATAGTGATTGGCATCACTCTCGGGGCTCCCAAACACCGCGAGGATAGCGTCCCCGATGTATTTGTCGATGGTTCCGTTGTGAGCAAAGAGAACCGGCACCACAACCGCAAAATAATCGTTCAATATCTGAACCACATCACCTGCATCCATTTCGCGCGCCAAGTTAGTGAAGCCGCGAATGTCCGCGTTTAGAACCGTCACCTCGCTGCGTTCACCGCCGAGCCGCAAACGACCACGATGGGCGAGCAGCCGCTCGGCCACTTTGGGAGAGAACTGCCGCAGCAAATTCGCCTTCGCGGTAGACTCTTGCTTGAGCTTGGTTTGCAACTGGTGGTTGGCAACCGCCAGGGCGGCGTACTGCGCAACCACAACCAGCAAGAGCAGGTCCTCCTCTGTGAAACTTGTCTCCGCTTTCAGCGCCCCGCCGCAGATCACGCCGAGCGCCTTGTCCTGCCAGAGCAGGGGAGCGTACATGCCCACATCGATCTGGTTTTGCACGATGCTCATGCTTAGGTCAGCTTCGATGTTTTTCTGCCAGATAAACGCCTTGTGGTCAGTCATGGCACGTCGCGCAAGAGTCTCGCTCAGGTGAGGCTCACGGATGACGTTGTGTGCCTTCAGCAGAAGCACGTCGGTTTCGAGATCGCGGAGCACCACGGCCCAGCTCGCACCCTTCGGAATCAATTCGACCAGACGATCCACGATGGCGGGCAGGAGGGTTCCCAGGTCGGTTTTGGTACAAAACTGAATGGGAAGGTCGCATATCATTTTCAGCCGCCGGGCAGTTTCACCCTCAGCGGCCAGCGGCGCGACCCCGAAGTCGGTTGCATCCACGACTTGCGAGATGGCAACTTCCAAACCGCTGCTTCCCTCATGTGCGACTAACTCAGTCCCTACTTCAAGAAAACTGGCCTGGCCAACGGACGCGGGCTCGAGGGACTCGATCTCCAGTTTGGTGTCCCCCACTTCTATGATGTCGTGAAGCCGAAGCTGGTGCTTGCCCGTTTCCTTGATTTCGACATCGTTCAGGCGGGTGCCACGCGAACTGTTGCGATCTTCGATCCACCAGGCGTCATTCTCAAACCAGATTCGGCCATGCAGGCGAGATACTTTCACGTCGGGGGTTAGGTCAAGGCCAAGAGGGAATTTTTCTTCCGCCCGGCCAAACATGAAATCTGCCTCGGAGTTCTCTTTGACGATTTGCTTGCCGCGATAGGTGCAGGTTATACGCATAAAACATCGACCAATACACGTCGCCGAAGGGAGGCCTATTTTGATCGGCCACAGATGTTTTCGGAGCTTTGTGACGCTCTAGAAACTATAGGAAACTCCAACCAGCGGCACGGCTCTGCTGCGCAGTCCACCGTCATCCAATTTCAGCAAGACGTTACCTGTGATCACCAGTTTGCTGAAAGCGCGAAGCTTGAGGCCCAGAGACGCGTTGGTGATATTGACACCCGCAATTTTCTGGGCAACGTCCGGATGAGTCGTTCCGGGTGTATATACGGCGCAGTTCACAGCGTCGGCATTCGTCGCACCTGAGCAATTTCCATAGTCTTTATAGGGTTGCGGAGCGAATTCCGGAGCGCTGAATAAGCGCTGTCCATAAATATCAAATGCTCCCGTCAGGCGCTTGGTGATAACAACGTCAGCTCCCACAATGTATAGGAACCGATTGGGAAGTGAGCCTTTGGCCACCGTCGCCGAACCGGACGGAACGAGGTTGTTCCCGGCGAGTGTGGAACCGCCGTTTACTTCGTAACCCACCTCGGCATGCGGCGAAACGCGGGCTTTGTAGGAGAAAACGCCGAATGGCTTCACGCCCACGGCGCCAGAGCCTAAGAGGTTCGTTTCATCGCCGCTGGGCAGGCGGACGTCCATTCCCACGGCAAAGCCCGCTCGTTCCCCTTGGTACACCGTGTATTTTCCGCGAAGAACCACGTCGCCGATCCCTGTAGCACTGCCAGAATCGGAAAACGAAGCTTGCAAGCAAGCTTGGTTGGCCGCTACGGCCGAGGCGCATTGAGACGCGAGTACGGGATTGAGGGGATTGAAACTATGCCAGACATTGCCGGGAGCACCGACCGCCGCTGGCGTGGCGGAATTCGGCACAATCGTGGCGTTCGAGGTGACTTTCATCTGCACATTTAAAATCGGAATCGCAGCCGAGAAATCGAGATGCCGTGTGATGCCGTAGGTTACGTAAATCGTATATTGGTGCACCCTGAGGTGGATATTGTTCGTCGTTTGTATATAGTCGCGAACGAAACATGGGTCGCCATCGTATTTTGTCCCTGCAAAGGCGGTCTGACCGTTCGGTGGGGGGCAAGCCACTATCGGTGGACTAAAGGGAGGCGGAAAGGGTTGGTGTTGGAGGACAGTCGGAATGTTTCTCGTATCCTGTCCGTCGATGGTGCTGAAATTGAAATCTTGATAACTGAAGCCCACAAACAATCTCTTGCGCCCGATCGTGCCGGCACGCTCGCCAAGTATAGGACCAAGGCTCTCATCAGTTGCAGGCGTCTCAAGCCTGGTAACCTTGTCGAACGTGAATGTGATTCCCGAAGAAGGAGAAGCGATGGGCAACTGTGAAACTTGTATCCCAACCGCCTGATTAATTGGGGCGAAAGTGGCCAGGAAGTCGGTGTCGAAGTGAGCCGCGTGGTGATCGCCAGTGTACAGCACCGATTGCGTCGGATTCTGTTTCGTCGGATCGAAACCGAAACCAAAAGGGCCATATACCTGAGGAATCAGGCAAATCAGCTTACTGCTCGTGGTGCCGTTCAGGGGGCATACCTGAGCGGACGCAGTAGTCGTGATCAATAATAATGTCCACATAGACATCAGAATGATTAGTCGGAACATCGCGGTCCTCTCCTGGATTCCTTCGGGTGAATTCGGACCTGGCCCCGAAGCCGGAAGTCTATATCTAGTCGTTGCTTTGTCAAGCTCTTCTTTTTGACGGTCGCAGCGACATATCGACCTCACTGAACTTTGCTAATGACCCAAATTCCATTTGTTTTGCTTAGATGAAACACGGTCTGATCTTCACGGCTTTTTGGCGCTCCACCCTCGGGTGTGTGTTTCTGAAATAGCAAGGCCTCAATGGTGGCCCGTTGCCCCTCCGGGCCAATTTGAACACGCATGCTTCGCACCTCAATCTGGACCTGCACATGTAGCGCGATGTCGCGGTCAAAAGTGTTCTTAAGTTTGTCATATTTGTTTCTATCAATTCCTGGCCAGATCGCGTGCAGAGCATCTATATTCCGCTGCTGGAAGGCCTCCTCGTACCGGTTAATTACATCCCGAATCGCAGCTTCATCTGCAGCCCTATCTGCTGCCTTACTGGAGAGTGGAGGCGTGAGCCTGCTCTTGATTTCGCTTAGGTAGGTACTCGCATCGTTCGCGTGGGCCCCACCGCCCTGGGCGATCGACAGGAAACTGGCCCGCGCGGCCTCCAGGCCACTCTTGTCATTTGCAGCCAGGGCCTGGTTGTACTTCTGCACCGTTTGCAGATAATTGGCCTCGTATTGCCGCCGTATTTTTTCCGCTGCCTCAGCCTGATCAATTTCCGCAGAAAGAGAGGTCGGATCGCCACCAGCTTCTCTAATTTGATTCATCTTTTGACGAGCGGAAGAGAAATCTCCTCCCTTCGTGTCCTGCCGCGCACCAGCCTCGAGGCTCGCAATTTGTTGATCGCGCTCCTGCTTTTCGAGCGTGATCAGATCGTTCCGCACAGTTTGCCGCAATTGCATGGCCTCTGATTTTCTTGGGCCTTCGAATCGAATGACCCGGTCGAGCAGCACCTCCGCTCGCTTGAGACTGTCTTGATCCTTCTTCCGAAGCCCACGCTTTGCCTGAGCGAATGCGGTTTCCTCGTCTTTGCGCTGCGGGATAACCTGATCCAGATATTTCCTGGCGTCGTCCTTTCTTAGCCCTCCATCCGGCAATGTAAGGATCTGGTTGAGATAATTTTCTGCCGTCGGGAACTGTCCGCGGTCAATTTCACCCTTCGCGCTCTGCCACAACTGCTCTTCCTGTTGCCGAAGTTTGCCAAGCCTTTGATCCTTCATCTCCGCTTGAATTGCATCCATTTGCTTCTGAATCGTTCCGTTCAATGGGCCATTCAACGAGGCCCCTTCCTGCAGGGCCCGCGATGCTCCCGCCAGGTCGCCGGCCGCACGGCTCTTATCGGCTGCGTCCATAGCTTTGATCTGCAATTCCAGCGGAGTGGGCTGTGGCTGGACCGCCGCGTGTTTTGGCGGAGTAATCGCCCCCTCCTTTTTTTGTGGGTTTATCGAAAGGAAATGCAACCCCGCCCAGATGATCAGGATCAGCACAATTGCTGCGATAGCCAGTACTGCCGGTTGCCGCCAAAGTGGGATTTCTCCACGTTGCGGTGCCGGCACAACCGCAGGGCGAGGGCCGCTCGACGGGCGCGGCCGAAATTTGGCGATGGCGGGTGGAGCGGGCGGGATCGAAGAAGCCGCAACCGGCTTATTGATAATAGTACGAGCCGGAGTGTCGGCGGGAAGCGGAGCGGCGCCAGGCCTGCCCGGCCTGCCCTGACGCGGCACGGGGACTTCAATAACAGTTGGTGGCGGCGAATCCGCCGGCGGGCCAGAAACCACGGGCGGGTAGGCCGGGGCTTGCGCAGGTGCGCTTTGGGTCTGGGTATACGGATCGGCTACATCCGGGGGAACTGGAGATGGTGCCCACACCTGCCACGCGTATTCCTTCGAGAATCCCGGTCCCGGCGGTTTCGGCTCCGGCCCTGGCGCTGGCGGCGCGCTCGATCGGCTCCTTGCAGTATCGATGTCATCGGACACGCGCCCGACTCGGGGATCGAAGCTCTCCAGGACCTCGGTCTCGACCGCATGTTGCAGCGCCTCCGCCGCCTCGTCGAGTTTTCCGCTTTCTGCTAATAGCCGAATGGACGAGAGCTCTTTCTCCTGTTTCCTCTTATTCTCCCGGGCCTCAAATTCCACCTCAGCCGAACTCAACAACTGGGTGACTCCCGGATCGGGGCCGAGAGTGACCAGCGTCTGCCTTGCGAGTTCGATCGCTTCGCTGAATTTCTCGCGGTTGATCTTGACCTTGATGTCACGAATTCGCTGCTCAATCGCCTTGCGAGTTTGAAGCTTCCGATCTTGTAGCTCTGCTTGTTCCTGAAGAAGCGACAGATCCTGGTTGCCGGGGAAAATCTTCAAGGCCTCCTGGGCAGCTTGCATCGCGTCCTGAAAACGGTTGGCGGCGGAAAGCGCTTTAATTTTCTCGCACGCTTTGCTCAGAAGCAGTTCGTGATCAATCTGGGTTTGTTGGGTACGGGAAAACTCGATCAATCGAGCCAGGTCGGCGTCTTTGGGAAAGTCAATCAGGAGTTTTTCTGCCCGCGCTATCACCTCCGGATACTTTTTCTCGTCGACCAGTTCCTTAAGAACTTTCCATTCCCGCATCAGCCGTTCTGTCTTACCCTGCTTTTCCTGTTCGCCCTGAACCAGCGCCAGCAGTTTTTGCACCGACGGATCGGGGGGGGCGCCGCTCTGGAGAGACTCCAACAAGGCTTGGGCGTCCGCCAATCGCCCGGCGGCCAGGAACGCTCTGGCCTCTGCCAGCTTGGCCTGCGTTTGCTGCTCGGTTTGCTTGCGGCTCGCGCTTTCGAGCAATCTGTTGATCTCACCTTCCTCGGGAAAGCTTTTCCGCAGATCGGTAACCAGGGTAATGCAGTCGTCATAGCGGCGTTGCGCCAGAAGATTTCGAGCGGCGGTCAGAACTTGCAGCTTGTGCTGCTCCGCCTGATCGGATCGCACGGTCGCAACAAGCCGGGCAACTTCGTCATCCTCGGGGTACTCTTGCTGCAGTTTTGCCAGCAGGTCGATGGATTCGTCATAGTGGCGAGCAGCCAGCAGATTGCGAGCCTCCGCCAGGGCGCGTAGCTTGCGTTGGTCCGACTCCTCATCGCGAAGCGCGTTGGTCAGGTTGACAATTTCTTCATCCTGGGGAAACCGCTTTCGCAACTCCGCTAATAACAAATTGCATTCTTCGTAGCGGCGTGCGGCCAGGAGCTTGCCAGCTTTGGCCACGTGTTGCTGGCGGCGTTGGCTTACCTCCACCTCACGGGCGGCTTCCAGCAACTTCGCGATGTCGGTGTCCGCCGGGAATTCCTTTTGCAGGCGCGTCAGCAACAAAATGCACTCCTCACACCGCCGGCCAGCCAGGAGTCTGCGCGCCTCTCCGAGACCCTGCAATCTCCGCTGATTCGCTTGATCTTGATGGACCTCGTCCAAGAGGAGGGCAATCTCGCCGTCATTGGGGAACTGTTTTTGGATCTCGATGATCAGAGCGGTGCATTCCTCGTGCCGGCCTGCCACGAGCAGACTTCGCGCTTTTTCCAAACTTTGACGCCGGACCTGTTCGGCCTCCTCTTCGCGCGCGGTTTCCAGTAGCCGGAGAATCTCTTCCTCATGAGGAAACTCGCGCTGTAATTCGCTCAGAAGCTGAATGCAGTCCGTATACTTTTGCAGCGTCCACAAGCTGCGCGCTTGTTGCATCGTGTCGAGCAACCGTATACGTCGCTCGCGCTCCGCTTTTTCCTTTATTACCTTTTCCTGCAATCCTTTGGCTACCTTGTTGGAGGGTTCGAGCTCCAACACTTTGGAGAGAAGGTGCTCAGCCTCTTCGGGCAACCCCTCCGCCAGGCGTAATTTGGTGGCTTCTAAGTATTGGGATACTAACTGGGAGCGATCCAACGCCTGCTGCAAACGTCGCTGCAACTCTTGAGCGGCCTCGAAGCTGGGGTCCAGTCGCAGCGCATTTTCCACCTCGTCCCTTGCTTCCTGAATTCGTCCATCTTCGAACAGGGCGAGACCCTTTTCCACCAACTCTTGTGCCTTCGGTCGGATCATTATGCGTCTAAGTTCGGTGTTGACTTTGTCCAGCAAGTTGCGAGCCTGGGTATTGGTCGATTCAACTTGGAGCGCCTGACGAAGGATGTCGCGGGCTTGGGGATAGTCTCCCTGTTCGACCAGGTCATGGCTCTGCTGGACCAGCTGTGCTACGGTTGCGGATTGAAGACTCTTGCAAATCGGATCCAGTTCGAGCAGCAGATCTTCCATAGTCTGGTACCGGTCCGCCGGGGACTTCTCTAAGACTCTGCATAAAACCGTGCCCAGTTCCGGAGGGCAATCGGCGGCCGCTTCGCGCAGAGAGGCCGGAACCTGGTCACAAATACTGTGCATGAGATTGGCGGGAGAGTCTCCCTTGAATGGTCTCTGGTAGCAAACCAGTTCATAAAGGAGAACTCCGAAAGACCAGAGGTCAGAACGCTCGTCAGCATGCTCGCCGTGATACTGTTCAGGAGCCATGTAGGCAAAAGTTCCAATAAGCATTCCGGTCTGGGTTTTGGAAGATTGCAAAACCCGTGCGATGCCGAAGTCGACGACCTTGACTGTGCCTTCCTTGCTGATCATCATATTGCCGGGCTTGATGTCGCGATGAATGATTCCACGCTTGTGCGCGTAATCAAATGCCCGACACGCCTGAATCGCGTACGTCAGCTTCAAGGAAAGCGGGAGGGGGGGCCGCCGAGCAATTAGTTGTTCTAGGCTTTCACCCTCGACTAATTCCATGGCAATGTAAGGCGTGCCAGCCTCTTCACCCATGTCATAGATCGTAACGATGTTGGGATGTTGCAACCCGCCGGCAGACTGCGCCTCGCGGTAAAAGCGCTGGAGCAAGTCAGGATCTTGAGCTACGCCTTTGATGATGGTCTTGAGTGCCACCAGTCGATTGATAATGGGATCGCGCGCGCGGTAGACAATGCCCATAGCTCCGCGACCCAACTCCTGAATGAGTTCGTATTTGCCGAGCTTATTCACCGGGCAGGTACCAGTCCTAGAGGGAGCAAAAGTTCAGCCCGATCCCCTTTGGAGTCTTCCAGCAACCGAGGCAGAGGTGGGAATTGCGCCCGGACTAGCCCGATCGAGGCGTGCGGGGAAGGATAGCGTCTTATCTCGCCGCGCTTCTGGCAATGTAGCTTCCGCCCGGTCCCGGCGTTGAACGGCAACTCCACCTCCGCCCCATCGAACCAGGCCGATTTAATCGGAATCTCCTTTTTGATCTCGAAAACGGCAATATTGTACACCCGTCCCGCCTGTTCGCGACACTGTGAAACGATTGCCGATGAAATGCCGTCCGACAGTCGCTAGACTTCCGCGATCCTGGGCCCCCGGGTAACTGGCACGCGAGTGGACGTTCGTAATTTGAAACTACACTCCCGCAGTAGTCAAATCAGTGAGCCGCCACCTCACTAGAACTAGACTTTGGCCCTTCCACGGACCGAAGTGCCCGCCTGAAAGAAATCAACCCTGGCCGAACTGGAGACGTGAAACAGTGCTGTCTCGGCCGAAAGCAACAATTCTCTGCATTGACGATCACTGGAATGGGCTCATCAGCCGCAAGATATTGCTCGAAAGCAACGGCTATGAAGTTCTGGAGGCTACCGGCGGGGACGAAGGGCTCAAGTTGTTTCTCGCGCACGCTGTCGATGCCGTGGTCCTCGACTACCAGATGCCCGGGATGAATGGTGACGTCGTTGCCGCGAGGATGAAGCGCGTTAAATCACATGTTCCGATCATGTTGTTATCCGCCTTCGGGCCATTGCCCAAGAACAAGCTGGAGGCGGTCGACACCTTCCTGTCTAAATCTCAACCGCCAAAGATTCTCTTATCCACGCTTCAGGATCTGCTTAACGGCCAGCCCAAACCGTTCTTCCGCCGCTGGATCGAGACCTGGAGAAGTCGCAATGAAGGGACATCGCAATGAAGTTCTTGAAGGGATTGTTCGAGCGAGGTTGCTCGCATCGGTTCACCTGGCCACGCACTGACGCCCATGGCCGTCATTATCAGATATGCCCACTCTGTGGAACTGCTTACGAATATGACTGGAGCGCGATGCGACGGACTGATCGGTTGCTGACTGCAGATGCCGAGTATCGACCATTCGGAGGTGTGGCTGGTTCCCGCGAAACCGATCCGGCGCCTGGCTTGACGATTCGATCTCCGAACCGCCCAGGTTCCATACCTGAACAGGCACGACGCCGCGAGAACAATCGTTCTTGACCCGCCAGCCGTTCCGTGCCCTACGTCAGCTTAGTGGGTCCGCGACATCGCCTTCTGGAAATCGTCTGCGGTGGTGCGATAACAGGCCAGCACTGCGTTTAAGTCGGAGGAAAGCAACGCTGCTGGGAGTTCCGGATGCTCTCTGGCGGAAGAGGATGGGTCGGTGTAAGACTGTATCATCTTCCCCAATGACTCGTCGCAGCTCGGATCTGGTGTTACGCGCAGCTTGATTACCCGCGGTGGCAGGTCGCTGAGATTATATTCGGACAGCCGCCGTTGATAGGGAAGAAATTCGTAAACCAGCTTTATGAGTTGCAGTTGGTCCTTGCCGACCCGTCTCTTGGCGACGAAGACTTCGAAGTTGGAAAAATAGGAGGAACCAGGCGCGGCAAACACCAGCCCAATCAAACCGAGAGGCAACTCTTCGACGCTAGCTTTGTTCTCTTTGTTGACGGCCGGTGTGGGCGAAGAGGCGACGGCCGGCTCGGGATTCATTGTCTTTGCCGGTCCACTCGCGCCAGAGTTACCCGCACCCTCAATTGATGGAGGAGGCGGCACGATCTGTGAGCCACCTCCGGACAACGAGGGTAAGCGTCCACCCCCGCCAGAGTTGCTTGCACCCTCGAGTGACGGGGGAGGCGGCACGATTTGTGAGCCCTCTCCGGACAACGAGGGTAAGCGTCCACCCGCGCCAGAGTTGCCCGCATCCTCAACTGACGGAGGAGGCGGCACGATCTGTGAGCCACCTCCGGACAATGAGCCTAAGCGTCCACCCGCGCCAGAGTTGCCCGCATCCTCAACTGACGGAGGGGGCGGCACGACTTCCGATCCCGCACCGGAAAGCGAACCCAACCTCGTACCTCCAGCGGAGCCGCCTGACCCCTGAACTGAAGGAGGTGGCGGTACCACTTGTAAACCCGTGGGAGACGGCCTGTCCATGCGCCGAGTTCGAGCAAAGTTGCCTGCGTCCTGAACTGAAGGAGGCGGCGGCACAACTTGCGGACCTGCACCAGCCATTGAACCCAACCGTGCACCTCCGGCATTGCCCGCACCCTGAACCGGCGGGGGTGGGGGTACGACATTTGGTCCCGCGCCGGACAATGAACTCAACCGTCCAGCTCTATCCGAGTTGCCTACGTTCTGAACTGATGGAGGTGGCGGCACAACTCGCAAGCCACTCGTATCGGGCGCCTTTATAGCCCGTCGTGCGGAAGGCCCCCCAAGCTCTGGCGCAGGAGCAACCGCAGAAGCTTGAGGCAGCGCCATCCGGCGAACTGGAGATTGGTCAACCTCGGGCGGCGGGGCCACCACTCCGGACGGTCCCGCCAACGCGTTCCGCTGCGGGCCCACGGTAGCTGAGAACGGCACCATAGGTGTAACCACATGGGAGCCCAGGAAATTCGGCAGCTTGGCCGTGGCCTGCTTAATGTCAGGTGGTGTGACGAGGCTCGGTTTTTGCTGCGGCGTCACTGGCATCGCCGGTTGATGTGCCGATTGTTGTGGCGATGTGCGTGTCACTCGCGACCGCTCCCGAACAATCGACGCTCTGCCCCCAGCTGCTGGAAAGGTCTGAGTAGGTGGGTAGTAGGTGATAGACCTATTGAACGCTTCTCGCTGCGGGAACGGTTTTACCTGCACCCATACTCTGGATTGGCCCCACACGAACAAAATCATTAGCAGCAAATGGCACAGCATTGATTCCATGAACGAGGACCAGCGGGCGCCGGAGGGGACAAAAACGTCACCCCAGAAAGGTGCAGGCCGTGAGGTGATAGGGATCGGCGGGAGTCGCCGCGACAGCAGCAGGTCCGCCAGATTGCGGAAGAACACACGATGGCCCGGTTCCAGTTCGATCAGCAGCCTGAGACGGGGTGCGGGCTCTAAGCGCTGAACTTTCTGGTTTGCGATCAATACCCCAGGGGCTTTGTCCATGAACGCACGCGGGGGGGAGGGTGAGAAACAGAGCCGATTATAGCGCCATTTCACAAGAACCGGCGCACCATAGTTACTCCGATGGCGGCGTCGGTATCCTAATCCGAACGCTAGATATCGCTCTCCAGCCTTGGACGCTGGGATTTGGCTTGTTGATGTTATCAGGCCGATTACCCTAACGCCTCTCAAAAGACCCACTCGCCCGTTCAGGCCACCAATTGCAGGGACAGATCCTTTCTCTTCGGCCGCTCGCCACTTTGCTGCATCAGCTTGATGACTAAGCCTGTCCAGCCTGTTTGATGATTAGCCCCCACTCCCGCTCCCGAATCACCGTGAAAGTATTCGTGAAACAGTAATAAGTTCTGCCAATCCGGATCCGTCTGAAACTTCTCCATGTTTCCGAACAACGGTCGGCGGCCGTTTTCATCGCGAAGGAAAATGCTTGTCATCCGGCGGGACAGTTCGTCCGCAACTTCCCTCAAGGACATCATCTCCCCCGATCCGGTGGGGAACTCGACCTTGAAACCGTCGCCCAGATAGTGATGAAACTTCTGAAGAGACTCGATCAGCAGATAGTTCAGAGGGAACCAGATGGGCCCTCGCCAATTGGAATTTCCCCCAAACAGCCCAGTCGTGGACTCCCCGGGGTCATAAGAGATGCAGTGGTTGCTGCCATGGACCGCCAGGCAGAAGGGCTGTTCACCGTGATGTTTGGAAAGCGCCCGGATCCCGTAAGGTGACAGAAATTCCCGCTCGTCCAGCACGTACTTGAGGATTCGCCGAAGTTGCTCTTGGCCGGCGATGGACAATAGTCTCCGTTCGCCCATCCCCTCGGTCCGCATGGTAGCCAGGTCCTTCGTGAGCTCGGGACGGTTATCAATGAACCATTCCAGACGTCGCTTGAAGTCCGGCAACCGGTCGAGCACCTCCGGCTCCAGCGTTTGCACGGCGAACAGAGGGATCAACCCCACCATGGACCGCGTCTTCATGGGGAGCTGCGAACCATCCGGCAGCCTCAACACGTCGTAGAAGAAACCGTCTTCTTCATTCCATAGCCCCATGCTGTCCTCGCCACGATGGCTCATGGCATGAGCGATGCGGATGAAGTGCTCCCAGAACTTGCTGGCAATGTCTTCGAAACAAGGGTCTTCTTTTGCCAGCTCCAGTGCGATGGTGAGCATGTTGAGCGTATACATCGCCATCCAACTGGTACCGTCAGATTGTTCGATGTAGCCTCCGGTAGGCAGCGGCGCGCTGCGGTCGAACAAGCCGATGTTGTCCAGGCCAAGAAATCCGCCCTGGAAAATGTTCCTGCCTTCGGCGTCCTTGCGATTGACCCACCAGGTGAAATTCAACATCAGCTTGTGAAACACCCGCTGTAAGAAGGCGCGATCGCCCTTGCCGTGCCGTTTTTTGTCGATTTTGTACACCCGCCACGCCGCCCAGGCGTGCACCGGAGGATTCACATCCCCCAGGGCCCACTCATAAGCCGGAATCTGTCCGTTCGGGTGCATGTACCACTCCCGCAGCATCAGCATCAGCTGTTCCTTAGCAAATTCTGAGTCCACAAGCGCCAGCGGAATGCAGTGAAACGCGAGGTCCCAGGCGGCATACCAGGGGTATTCCCACTTATCGGGCATGGAAATAACATCCGCATTGTGCAAATGGGTCCAGTTGTGGTTGCGCCCCCTCCGGCGCTCCTCGGGAGGAGGAGGATTGCCCGCGTCACCCTGCAACCATTCCTTGACCACGTAGTGATAGAACTGTTTGGACCACAGCATGCCGGCAAAGCCCTGGCGCATTACACTCTGTGCATCCGCCGACAGCCCTTGGGGAATCACGGTCGCGTAGAACTCGTCCGCTTCCCGCTGGCGCAATGCGAGCGTCCAATCGAAGCCGCCAAACGCACTCTTCCCATTGAAGTCGGAATCGGCAAGACGCATCCGGACGACTACCGTCTCGCCGGCACCGACCGTGAGCCTGTAATGAATCGCCACTTTGGTGCCGGCATGCTGCGGATTGACAGCATCCTCACGGCCGTCGACCACGTAGTCGTTAATGCTGTCCTTCACGTACGAGTTCCCATTGTCCACTCCAAAGAGTCGCCGGTAATTGGTTTCGTTCTCGGTGAAAAGCAATTCCGGAGAGCCTTCGCAATGGAGCCAGCGGTTGCCGGGCAGAGCATGGTTCAATTCGATAACGGGGTACGGAGCCGGGCGTATCTCGTGCAACTCCGGCCGCCGTTTGCGACCTCCCCACGACCATGTGTTCCGGAACCAAACCGTCGGCAGAAGCCGAAGATTAGCAGCCACCTGTCCACGATTCGTGACCGTCATCTTGATCAGAATGTCCTCGGTATCAGCCTTGGCGTATTCCACGAATACATCGAAGTAGCGGTTGTCGTTGAACACGCCCGTATCCAGCAGCTCGTACTCCCGGTCATGTCTGTCCCGGCTGCGGCTCCCTTCCACCAACTTCGCGTAAGGGAACTCCGACTGCGGATACTTGTAAAGGTACTTCATGTAGGAGTGGGTCGGTGTGCTGTCGAGGTAGAAGTAGTATTCCTTCACGTCCTCGCCGTGGTTCCCCTCGTTCCCCGTCAACCCGAAAAGCCGTTCTTTCAAGATGGGATCACGCTCATTCCAAAGAGCCAGTGCAAAGCAGATCGTCTGCCGCCGATCACTGATCCCAGCCATGCCGTCTTCGTTCCATCGGTAAGCGCGCGAACGCGCGTGGTCATGAGGCAAGTACTCCCAGGCGCTCCCATACGCGCTGTAATCCTCGCGCACCGTGCCCCATGCACGCTCGCTGAGATATGGTCCCCAACGCTTCCAATGCTTCTTGCGTGTGCCGGCTTCCGACATCCGGATCTCTTCCTGCGTCATCGCACTCCTCCTTCGTCAAGTCGGTGTGAGTACGAGCAGGGCTCTCTGCTGGATTGGGGCCGTGCCCATCATCCACTCACAGAAGCTTGTTGAATTCAACTTATATTTTTGGATTCACTTCCGTGCCCTGAAGAATACTCAGAAGGGCAACCTCTTCGCTGTAGCAGCCAACGCGGGAGGCCGATATGGTTCATTGCTTGGCGAGCGCGGCCCATGCCATGCGGCCAGCTTATTCGCCAAGGCCACTCCAGCGACGTTGCGGTGGGTGCGTGATGTGCTTTGGGCCAGCCACGCGCTCAGACCGGAAGATTGCTTCGTACGCTGCTGCAGAACGGCACGCGCCCCTTGCACGAAGAGTCCTTCACCAGTAAGAGTTCCCCGCGCCACCTTGCAAGTGAAGAATTACAAAGGACTGATAACGCCGTCGCCCAAAAACCGCCAATGCTCTCCCGTTGAACGGGTGCTGCCGGCGAGTAATCCTGACGTGCTCAGGTAGGTCCTTGAGGTGGGTAGTGTGTCGTGGTGTCCTTCGATAATCTCGATCACCGTTGGCTGACCAAGTTCGTGGAGCATCGCGTCGCCGACCCCCGCATTCTGCGATTGATCCAGAAATGGCTCAGGGCTGGAGTGATGGAGGAAGGCAAATGGTCGGAAGTGCAGACGGGGAGTCCGCAAGGTTCGGTGGGAGTTCCTTATTCGCGTACTTGCGCCCTACCAATGCAACAAAACATGCGGAATAGATGCCCGCCGTCCCTCCGAAGAGAAGAATCCACCAGAGCAGCATTTCAAGAGCGAAATCACTGAGCGACAACTGCGTAGCCCACAGGACACCGCACACGATGCCGAATGCTGCACCCCAGCGAAATCCCTTTGTCATCGCCATCTGGCGGTTCAGTGCTGCCATCGACTGTGGCAGATACGCGCCCAACCATGCACCCATAGGCAGTACGAACCAGAGCGTTATTAGTACAAAGTAAGCGGCACCTGCGAGAAGCTGAACTCGGATTCCAATCATCCCGACCAAAACAAGGGCTGAGTATCCAAAGGAAGCGATTACGGCCACAACCATCCCCAAAGTGGCATTCCTAACTCGTGTGGAAGCTATTGCATTCGCTGTCATACGCTTCGGCCATGAGCGTGCAGTCCAGCGAAGAATATTGTACGGCTGGATCAGGCGTTGGATCGGAGCAAGCGGGACACCGCTCATGCCACCCTCTTCTCTTCTTCGGAAGGGTTCGCCCTTCCGTGATCCTCGGCAGCATCGGAGGAAGGTCGCCGGGAGCGTTCGTGCTGGTTCTCATGGTGCTCGACCAGCTCATCAAGACCTTCGATGGCCTTTCCATCGAACTTTGATTTCTCCATTTGGTCCTCGGCGTTTACGGTACTAAGCGTGCGGAATCGGCGTCTGTTCATTATTGCTCAGTGAAGGGACCGCCTTCCGTGACCCGTTTGAACCAAAGAACCGGGTTGTGAGTGAAATGGGGATTGTTCGCCAACCATCACGCTCTCCGGGACGTGAACAAATCGCCGCTGATTTTACCCGTGGTTCTAACCGCCCGCATTTTCAAGAACTTCCCTGACGATCCACTATTGACCTGCTGAGCATTGACGCGAAGGACCTCTGCATCCAAGATGACCCCGATGTCAAACGGTTTCATTCGGGAGAAGAGAATGACGTTAGCGACTAGGAGACTGGCCCTCGCACTTTTCTTGATTGCGCGGCCGGGCGATGGAGCTGCCCAAGGTCAACCAACCCCATTACGGGGAAAAGGGAAAACCGATTGTAGACGCTGCCCTATTTCTCCAGTGGTTTGAAGACGAGCACTGTGCCAAGATTTTCGCGAGTCAAAAACCAAGCCGCAAGTCACAAGAGAAATTGGATCGATGTATGTATGACGTGACTACCGCTGTTCCCGATTCCCGGCTGTACTACGAGTTTACGGGACTGAAACCGGGTTGGTATGCTGTGCATTTTTCTTTGGAACATCAGCGAGAAACCAAGCTCTGCCCAGTCGCTGTTCAAGGAAGGCCATTGGGGAGTCATGTACGCGGGAAAAAAGGACTCGACTGGCAAATACGACACGATGGCACAAGATTTTCCCTTTTATTATTCCGGTAAAGACGACGCGGCGAGGGATTTTGAGACGCAGCACTGACGTGCATTCATTATTGTTGGCGAGAACGGACGTGCGCAGTTGGCGATATCGCCGATATTTCGCCAACCAGCCCACGTCGCTGTCAGCATTCCAACAGCACAGCCCAGAAATCAGGCTCGAATTGCGTACCGTTTAACTCTGCCACGCGCCGCAGGAACGAATCGCGCTCGGCATCGGAAAGTGGGTTGTTGTCGCGCTGGCAATCGGCCTAATGATTTTTTCTACGGCGTCACCTTGAACACCGTGCCGTAACCGTTGGCGCCGCCAGAATAGGTCGTGCCGTAAAGGTTCCCCACGGTGTCCGTCACCAGGCCGGCATAAGGATGAGTTCCGTCCGAACCGTTTGCGGCGAAGCTGTGCAAAACGGTTTCGGTCCCGTTCGGGCTGAGCTTAAACACTGTGCCGACGCTATTCGTGCCGCCAGAATCGGTCGTGCCGTAAAGGTTCCCCGCCGTATCCATCACCAAGTCCGCGCGAGGGTGGGAGCCGTCCGGGCAGGCCGTTCGCGCGCAAAAGCTGTGGCGCACAGTCTCCGCCCCGCTCGGGCTTAGCTCAAACACCGTGCCCTTTCCGTACGCGCCGCCACCGTAGGTCGTGCCGTAAAGATTTCCATTCGTGTCCAGGATGAGGCCCGCTTGAGGGTACCTGCCGTTCTTGCAGCCCGTTGCGGTGCAAAAGTTGTAGAACGTGGTTGCGGTCCCGTCCGAGCTGATCTTAAACACTGTGCCCCCACCGTACACGCCGTTATAGAGGGTTGTCCCGTAAAGGTTCCCGTTCGTGTCCATCACCAAGCCCGCTTGGGGGTAGTAGCCGTCGGGACAGCCCATTTGTTGACAAAAGCTGTGGAGCACGGTCTCGGTCCCGCTCGGGCTGAGTTCAAACACCGCGCCCGCATCGTACGCGCCGCCATCGAAAGCCGTGCCGTAAAGGTTCCCCTTCGTGTCCATGATCAGGCCCGCTCGAGGGTGGTAGCCGTCCGCGCAGGCCGCCAGGACGCAAAAGCTGTAGAGCAAAGTTTCGGTCCCGTTCGGGCTCAGCTTAAAAACCGTGCCGAGCCCCTTCGCGCCGCCAGACTGGGCCGTGCCGTAAAGGTTCCACTTCGTGTCCATGAGCAGGCCCGCATAGGGATAGTGGCCATCTGTGTGACTTGCGGCGAAGCTGTGCCGCACGGTTTCGGTCCCGCTCGGGCTAAGCTCAAACACCGTGCCCACACCACTGGTGCCGCCGTAGAGGGTCGTCCCGTAAAGGTTCCCCGCTGTGTCCATGACCAGATCCGCTCGGGGGTTGGAGCCGTCCGGGCAACCTGTTTGGGCGCAGAAGCTGTAGAGCACGGTCTCCGTCTGCGCCTCCGCCGGCTGAAAGCCAACGATAAGGAGCAAGCAGAGCACGGCCATGGTCAAAGCGCCGCGCGTCCAGGCGGCGAAAATCGCGCAGTCTAGCGACCGCGATATGGCCGACGGTTTCATCGAGCCGAATTTCCGCACCACAGCAAAAATGTCCAAACCACGCCTCGTACCGCAGCCGCAAGCTGGCATAAGCATTAGGTTCCCCAGGAGAAGCGGGTAGATAGAAAACGGGGCAGTAAGAACTTGGCGTGATTGTATCCCCCATGGTGGATATGTCAAGAGCCTTTCTTGCGCCAAGGTGAAGCAGTCGCGCCCATTCCAACGCGCCGGCTGGCGCCCCCCAAGGCTCGCTTCGAGTGAGTTAGTTCGAGATAACGACTCGAGCGTTCCTGCTCCGGCGACGGCACAAACAGTGACTTAGTAAACTAATGGGATGTATCACTACAATCCTTCGACCGCACTGGAAGAATTGACCGAAGATGCGACCTTGCCGAATCCCGTCCACGTGCGCGACATGATGCTCCGCCACAAGCTGAGCCGCGGACCAGTCGCTCGAACTGAACCGGATCTTTGTCGAATACCAAGAGATTTTTCGGCGAGGCACAGAAGCTGGGCAAGGGAAATCTTGAAGCGCCTGGCAGCGTAGTCAAGACTCACATGGGGACGGACGCCCTCCTTCGACTTCGCTCAGGACCTGTCCAGGCGGGCAGTCGTCGAAGAAGTCAGGCGGCTTGTCCTCGCAAGCGTGGTGCCGATTACGCGCTGCGCCCGTGACTGAACCACTACCAAGCAATTGATCATTGGCGAAAACAGACGATTCGAGGATCCCCAGTCGTCTGCCTGGTAACGGGCGTTGATACCGAAAAGAACAGCGCTGACGTGAAAGCCACGAGGGACGTCATCGTTCTCCGCAAAGATGTGCCAGGGGCGAAAATATGCCGCCTTGACGAAGGTCAAAGCGGACTGCGGATCGTGACAGAAGCTACCGACGACGCTAGGCTGGTTGCGCCTGCCCTCCGTGGAGTCTGCAGGGCGGGGAGTTTTTCGCTTTACGATCTTCAGGCTCGCTGCACTAGAGCGGCGAAAGTTCGTCTTCGTTCTCCTCCTTCTTCCCGCGAACGAACCTCTTCTCCAGGAATCGCCGGGCCAAGCCTCTGCCCCCCAGGCCGAATGCGATTGCTAGGCCGAACATCAGGGCTCCGAAGACAATTCCGAAAGCAACTAGCATCGTCTGTTCTGCCAGACCCAGTTCTTCAAAGACGATAGACAATACGAAAACAATGATGATGCTGCGAACGGCGAGGCTCAAAACCCGGGGTGAAGGCACATTCGCATTTACCGCAGCTAACAGAGCCGCGCGAGAAAAGAAGCTAGCTGCCAGCAGTCCGAAAAACATGATGAACATTGCTACGAACAGACGCGGCAGGAAAAGAAAGAATCTTGCGATTTGCTCCTGCAAGCCCAGGATCCCGAGCACGCTCACACCCAGCAGAATAAAGCCGAGCCAGACCACCCAGAAGACGAACCGGCTCAACATTTCCGTCGCAGAAGGCAGAGCGGCCTTGGTGAGCAGTTGAGAGGCGCCTGCGTTTTCTGAGAGTCTGTCGAACTTGATGAGCCGCAGAAGACTGCGCAGAACCACTTTTGCAACGTACGCGATCACCCATCCCACAAATGCAAGGATCAGCATCACGATGAGACGAGGAAGGAAGTGGGCGAAACCCCTGACCAGTTCGTGCAGCGCTTGACTCAGTTCGCTGATAATCATTTCCCGCATAGGTTGCCCTCACTCTCTCGATTTCCACATCTGCAGCAGATACGGTTTCAATCGCTCGAACTCAAGGCATAAACCTTCGATATTGTTCTCAACGTCGTTCGCCGAGGCGTCGCGGTTCTCCATCAGGAACGTGAACACTCTCCCCCGAAAAAGCGGCGCTAACGCCTGGATGATATGATCCCGACTAATCACAGATTTCTGATACGAGGCGGCAAACTCGTATACCGTCCTCACCCACAATTCTGCAGGGTAATCAAACTCCTCTTCTTTTCCCGAGCGAGCGATTCGCTGGAGTTCTGCCAGGGTGGGGGGGGAAAGAATTGACTGAAAGACGGACTCCAATTCGGCAACTCCGGTCGAGAACATTTCCCGCAGTCGTTTCCGATTTACTCGCACCGGTGTCAGAAGCACTTCCTGGTTGGCCCCGGTACTGGCAACGGGCTGGGAACCGGCCACTGCACTCCAGACGGGAAAGTCTGGGTCCAATGCGGAGAACAGGGCGCCAACCGTTTGTCGGAGCGCCGGCACCAGGTCAGCAGCACGTCGCTCGATGTGATCCTTATCTCCAAGAAAGGACTGGCAGATACGGTATCGTCCTGTGATCGCAGCCAAGGTGAAGCGGAGTTCGACACCACTCCCTTCGGTTCCATCAGTCCAGACATTCTGTTCAAGAAATTGACTTCCCAGACGGCCGGAGAATCCGAACTCAAGCGAGTATGCCTCACGGATTCTTAACCCGTAGAGTGCGCGGGTCATTGGGTATAGCAAATTCGTTATCAGCAGCCCTTCCAACTTATGCCTGCGATATGTGGGGGTCACAAGATCGAAGCCGTCGCGATAAATGGGGCGCAGAAGCTTTGAGAGCCATTCGGGTTCAATGTTCGCCGACTCGGGTGACATCACCACACAGGCCTTAGCGCGAAGTAGTTCGGCGGCGGCCAGAATAGTCCGAAACGCAACTTCGCTCGCCGGGCTGCTCGCATATTTTGTGCTTATTGCGTGCAACGTCCGGAGAGCATACAGATTGGAGGCTGGGCGCACGTCATCGATAGATCCCCCTGTGACCAGTTCGGGAGTGCCATCACGCGATCCCCCATCGGCATTAATGATCACGGTTCGCTCTCGGGGAAATCCGCGTAGGATGCCGCTCTGAATTGTCTGGACGATCGACCCGATAGTTTTCGCGTTATTGTGAGTGGGCAAGCCCACGAGGATGTCCACTTCGCCGACATTGATCAGTTGGCGAAGGAAATCATCCGACAGATAGCTCTCCTCCGCCAATTTCATCTCCGTGCGAAATACCGCGTTGTGTCCTTGGCTAGCCGCGTGTCATGTTTCATGGCTCTCACCATCTACATTCGCTTAGATTCGTCGCAGCCGAAACCAATAAAACTGATAAGGCCCGACTGTGAGCAGATAGGGGGGGTCGCCCACCCGTGGAAACATGTTCTTGCCAAACATCTCGATCAGAATATTTCCCTTGTAGCGCCGTAGATCCAGTTCGACAGCTTGCGCGGTGCTCGAAAGATTGTTGACCACCAGGACCGCCTCGTTGCCGAGTCGCCGGACATAGGTCAGTATTCTGTGATTGGCTGGGTAGAGAAACTCAATTGATCCCCTGCCAAACACCGCGGTCGATCTGCGGACCGTTATAATGCGTTGCATCCAATGGAGGAGCGAGTGCTCGCTTCCTGTTTGCGACAAAACGTTCACGGCTGGATAACCATATACCGGATCCTGGATCAGGGGGGCATACAAACGCTCTGGATCAGCGCTAGAAAAGCCGCCGTTCCATCCTCCATTCCACTGCATTGGAGTCCTTACTCCGTTACGGTCACCTAAATTGATGTTATCGCCCATTCCGATTTCATCGCCGTAATAGACGATAGGAGTGCCCGGTAACGACATCAGCATCCCGTTCATTAACTCGATGCGCCTGCGGTCATTGTCCAGCAAAGGAGCGAGCCGCCTCCGAATTCCGAGGTTCAGCCGCATCGTTTTGCTTTCGGCGTAGGTGTCGTACATGTAGTCGCGTTCCACGTCCGTTACCATTTCGAGGGTCAGCTCGTCATGGTTGCGCAGGAACAGGGACCACTGGCATGAGGACGGGATTTCGGGCGTCTGCTGCAGGATTTCAGTGATGGGCTTGCGGTCTTCCAACTTCAGCCCCATGAACATCCTGGGCATCAACGGAAAATGAAACGCCATGTGGAATTCATCTCCGTCACCGAAATATGGGCGAAGATCCGCAGGCCACTGATTGGCCTCCGCCAGAAGCATCCTGCCCGGGAATTGTTCATCGAGTTTTCGCCGCAACTCCTTCAGGACATCGTGGGTCTCCGGCAAGTTCTCACAATTTGTGCCCTCCCGTTCCACCAGGTATGGCACCGCGTCGAGCCGGAAGGCGTCAACACCCATCTCCAGCCAGAACTTCATCACGTTCCACATCTGTTCGCGAACGGCAGGATTGTCGTAGTTGAGATCGGGCTGGTGACTAAAGAAGCGATGCCAATAGAAGGATTTCGAGATCGGATCCCACGCCCAGTTGGACGTTTCTGTGTCAAGAAAAATGATGCGGGTTCCCTTGTATCGGGTGTCGGTATCACTCCAGACGTACCAATCGCGGCGCGGGTTGTCCGGCGAACTCCGCGACTCTTGAAACCACGGATGCTGATCGGATGTGTGATTCAACACCATTTCGATGATGACCCGTATTCCTCGGTCGTGGGCCGACCCCAGAAACTTCCGGAAATCCTCCAACGTTCCATAGCTGGAATGGACTGAGTAGTGATCCGCGATGTCGTAGCCATCGTCGCGCAGTGGAGAGGGGAAGAATGGCATGAGCCATATGGCGCTGATCCCCAGTTCCTGCAGGTAGTCGAGCTTCTCTTCAAGCCCTTGAAATTCACCGATGCCATCCCCGTTGCTGTCGTGGAACGTGCGGACGTGGACTTGATAGATGATCGCGTCCTTGTACCAAAGCACATCCCGATTTAGTGGCAAACCGCTTCCTCCTGGACCAATTTCAGTACCTCTCGGCAAAGCATAGCAACACGCAAGTTTATATGAAGTGACAACCGTAGAGTCCTATTGTTGACCACTCGGCGATCCAAATCGATCCCGGCAGCGGAGCGCCGGGTCCAGGTTGAATTCACCGCTGATGGTGCCAGATCTGTAAAGCTGGAAATCCACCCACTCGGCTCTTCTGCAGACTTCCTGACGCCTTGCCCTGACACCGCTGACCTGCGTATTGTTACGTAGTGAATGTTTTGCGATGTAGTGGGATTCTGCTTCACTTCACTTCACTGCCTAGCCGCTTTGGCATCGGCGATCTTGGCCCCTGCGCCTACGAATTCGCGGACTTCCTTTTCGCCTCCGGACAGAAGGTGTGGCAAGTGTTGCCGCTGAATCCTACCGGATACGGCGATTCCCCGTACCAGTGTTTCTCCGCTTTTGCCGGCAACCCGCTGTTGCTCAGTCTTGAGCGCTTGCGCGATCAGGGCCTGCTCCAGGTCTCCGATCTGGCGCAGGCGCCGCCGTTTCCCCAAGACTTCGTCGACTATGGGCCGGTGATCGAATTCAGGTTGGCGACCTTACGCCGGGCGGCGCAGGTTTTCTTTGCCGATGGTTCCCACGCCGATCGTGCGGCCTTCGACCGCTTTTGCGAAAGCGCCAGCCCTTGGCTCGACGACTACGCGCTTTTCATGGCCTGCAAAGATGCGCACCACGGAACGATCTGGACCACGTGGGATGCGCAGATTCGGAAACGAGACGCGCATGCCATGAGCGAATGGTCGAGGAAACTGGCGCCGGAACTGAAGGCTTATAAGTATTGGCAATTCGAATTTTTCCAGCAGTGGGATCAACTCAAGGCCTATTGCCAGCAGCGCGGCATCCGTTTTATGGGTGACGTCCCCATCTATGTCGCGCACGACAGTGCCGACGTCTGGGCTCATCCCGACTTGTACTATCTCGACGATCAGGGCCGCCCAACCGTCGTTTCCGGCGTACCGCCGGATTATTTCAGCGCCACCGGACAGCTTTGGGGGAATCCTATTTATCGCTGGGACTTGCTGGCCGTCAGCGGCTACAAGTGGTGGATCGAGCGCTTCCGTGCCTCGTTCGCGCTTTTCGATATGGTGCGACTCGATCATTTCCGCGGCTTTGAATCTTACTGGGAGATCCCCGCCGGCGAAAAGACGGCCATTCACGGGCGCTGGATCGAAGGGCCCGGAGAAGATTTTCTGTCGGCACTGCAGAACGCATTTGGGCGGCTGCCGATTGTGGCGGAAAATCTGGGCGTCATTACTCCGCCGGTGGAGAAACTGCGGCTGCAGTTCAGTCTGCCCGGCATGAGTCTGTTGCAATTCGCGTTCGGCACCGATCCGCAGGGTCCATCGTTTCGTCCGCATAACTACAGTCGCGACCTGGTCGCCTACACCGGTGGACATGACAATGACACGACGCTGGGCTGGTGGTCGAGTCCGGGCGCCGGCGACAGCACGCGCACTCTCGACGATGTCCGCAAAGAACATGACTTCGCGCGTGCATATCTCAACTTCCATGATGATTCCGAGATCAACTGGGTCATGATCCGGGCGGTGCTGGCGTCGGTCGCTGACGTTGCGATTGTCCCGTTGCAGGATGTGCTGGGACTGGGCAGCGCAGCGCGGATGAATCTTCCCGGCAAGATCAGCGGAAACTGGAAATGGCGTTATCGTCCGGGCACATTAAGCGGCGAGTTGAGCGCAAGACTTCGATCCTTGGTCACCCTTTATGATCGGTAAGAGAGTCCTTGCCCGCAGGAGAATCCGTGGACAGACCACCACGCGCCTTGTGAATAGTGCCAAGTGCTGTCGAACCACCTTGCTAGAAGCCTTCGCTGGGCCCCAAAGAAGACCGACCGCGCCGCCCAGAAGAAAACCGATTCCCCGCATCGAGCAGAGTCCTCAGCACACGTAATTGAAGGTAACGAAGAGTGGACCGATCAATTTGAAAGTGGTAGTTGTAATCAGTCGTTCGGCGTCCACCATTCCGGCCTGGTAACTGGCACCGGAGTGGACGTTCGTAATCTTGAAAGCACGTTCCCGCTGTGGTCAAATCAGTTCGCCGCCACTTCACAACGCAACTTCGGTTTCCACGGACCGAAGTGCGCCTATAAAAGAAACCCACCCTGGCCGAACTGGAGATGTGCAAACAGTGATCTCTCGGCTGAAACCAACAATTCTCTGCATTGACGACCAATGGAGTGAGCTCATCGGCCGCAAGATGTTGCTCGAAAACAACGGCTATGAAGTCTTGGAGGCGACCGGTGGAACCGAAGGACTGAGGTTGCTCCGCTCGCATTCTGTGGACGCGGTGGTTCTCGACTATCAGATGCCCGGGATGAACGGGGACGTGGTTGCCGCGAAGATGAAGCGGGCTAAGTCACATGTCCCGATCATACTGTTATCCTCCTACGGGCCATTGCCGAAAAGCAAGCTGGAGGCAGTGGACATTTTCCTGTCGAAATCCCAGCCCCCGAAAATTCTCTTATCCACGCTTCAGAATTTGCTTAAGCGTCGGCCCAGGCCGTTCTTCAGTGGTTGGTTCGATACGTGGAGAAGTCGAAATGAAGGGGTGAGGCAATGAACCTTTTGAATCGGTTTTTCGGACGAGGTTGCTCGCATCGCTTCGCCTGGCCACGCGTTGACGCCGATGGTCGCCACTATCAGATATGCCCACTTTGTGGAACTGCTTATGAATATGACTGGAGAATGATGCGACGGACTGATCGGTTGCTGGTGACGAACGGGAAAAACCCTCTCGTCTCGACGCACGCTCGGTTACCGGGAAGTGTCAATTGACATAACCGGGCGTAGCGGTTGAAAAACTCTTTTTAGGGAATTTCAACAGTGAAATTCGTTCGTAAGTTAAGTTATTGAATGTTCGTCTGCCGTAGACGCTGAAATTCACTGAAATTAATGCTTTGGTTCCTTTTTCAACAGCCACAGGCGTTTACACCAAGTGAGAAATGCTCGAACCAGCTAGCCCACCCGTTTAGCATTCCCGAGACACGCGGAGTGGGGTACTTTCGAGGGGATATAATACTCATCCCCTCAAGCAAGTAAGGGAGTATTACGCATTGAGGGCAGATTGCTCCCCCTGGCCTGCCGGGTGCAGGTGCGTGAGTGGTTCTGAACCCAGCTCAGGTTCAAACACTCTTCTCGCAGTCGTCCGTGAAAGCTCTCGACGTGCGCGTTCTGCGTCGGCTTCCCCGGTTGAATGTGGACTAACTCGATCTGCCGCTCCACACACGAGGCCAAGAAATCCGGACTCGTCAATTCCGGCCCATTGTCGCAACGAATCGCCCAGGGTTGCCTGCGCTCGGCCACGATCGCATCCAACACTCGGGTTACTCTGGGGTTGGCGAAGCTCGTGTCCACTTCCAAAGCCAAATACTCCCGCGTATACGCATCCACCACGTTCAGCACCCGGATCGTCCGCCCGCACTCCACCGCATCGTGCACAAAGTCCAACGCCCACTCCTGGTTCGCCGCGGTCCAAGCCCGCAGCGGCTGTCCCACGCGGGCGCAGTGTTTGCGCTTCTTCTGCCGGATCGTCAATCCCGCCTCCCGATCCACGATGCACGCGCTTGTGATTCGCGTGTTCTCCACAGCGTCGCAACCGCACCTGCGACTGCCGATACCCGAAGCGCGGCTTCTCCCGCGCCAACTCCACCAGCCGCGTGCGGAGCGGTTCATCGGAGCGCTTCGTCTGGTAGCGGTAACCCGATACCGCCATCGCCATCAAACCGCACGCCCGCCGCTCACTGAAGGCATACTCCTCCTGCACTTGCTCGACAGCCGCCTTCCGGGCTACGAGCTCCAGCCGTTTTTTCTATTTCCGCAGAGGAACCAAGCAAACCGAGCCGATCCCGGGCGACGGTCACCCCACCCGCAAGGTCTAAAACCGCATAGGACGCAAGGCTTGGCGATTACAACTGACAGGTCCACCAAACTGCTCTTGGTGACGACGCCTTATCGCAGCTTGTAATCGAAGAGCATCTGTCCGCGCACGACCGCAGCTAACGGATATGAAATTTTTCAAAGAATCTGAGAAAGTGAGCAATTGTGAGCAGTCCCACCATTGTGGGAACGGTACTCTAGCATCTGCTTCAATGTTGGAGTGGCCCGTAAGAAGGCGAAGAGCTTGGTAGGGCGGTCATGGGTTAGCGTCGGATTAGTGACATTCGGACCCTCACGACCGCCCCTTTTCAACATATCTTCATGACTCGGCGCAAAATTTTCTCTTCAGAGGACTTACCGTTACCCAATTCACCATCTGTGTCAGTGAAGCCGAACCGCAGCGGCTGGTGGTGCCGCATCAGCGTTGGCTGGCTCGTTTGAGCGAACCGGGGTGTTAGTGCAATGGGAATTTTGCGGCACCTGCGATAGCGAGCATTCAAGACAGGAATTTAGGGTTCTGCTTCTGGAACAAATATCGCTGACTGCGGCGAGGGTTTTTCCGCATCAAAGACGCGACAAAGTAAGCACCGAACGGCAACACGATTTATGGCACTGGCAAGGATCATCACCCGTTCGCATTCGTGTTCGCGAGAGCTGGCGCTCGATCTGATTGCCCGCGGTTATGCGGTCGAAATCGTTTCTCCCGACTCGATTCCCGATAACCTTGCCGACCTGGAATTGCGGGTCGAAGAGGATCCCGGAAATCAGTTGGTGGCGAGCGTGGAAGCGCACAATGGCGAGCGCACGGCGTCGCTTGAATTTGTGCATTATTTGAAAGCACCGATGGCGGACTTCATTCGCAGGCCGCCGGAGCCTCATGAGGCGGTGCACTCCCCCGAAAAGCCTGTCCGCTTCAACGCCGACCAGAATGGTGAAGTTGTGGAGCCACCTGCGGACGCTCCGCAACCAGCGCCCGAGACTGTTTGCCCGGCAGCCGAAATTCTGCACGATGCAGAACTCGTCCCTGAACTCAATCGCGATGACGGCGCGTGTCCGGTCTTGCCGCCGCATCAATCGCCACCGCCACCGGTGCAACCACCAGGCCATGTTGCGGCAGTGGTCTCAACGATGGCCCGGCCAATGATCTCCAAGCCAACGATCGCCAAGTCAACGATTGCCCCCTCAGTGCGAGAGTGGGAATGGCGTGGTCGTCCCACCGGATGGCCATCCTGGCGTACTGCTCTAACTGTTGTCAGCGCGGTGCTGCTAGCCCTGGTTCTCAGCTACGGCGTGCGCCGGACCAACAAAGCTTCTGCTCAGAGTTCCGGGCCAACGGAGAAAGTTTCGCCTTCAACGGGTGTGAGCTTGTCAAGTGCCGCGAATCCCAAAAAAGGTCCGGGAAAAGTCTCCGCTTTGGCACTGTCTCCGCCAGCCATAAAATCGGAACAGAATTCCGACCAAACGCCGAAGGAATCGCATGTCGCGACGGCCGGAGCTGCGAGTGCCGGCAGTGGGGCCATGGTCTCACGCAGGCATGGTGACGACTTAATCTCTCCCGACACCGTCACCTATTTCGACCAGCATACTTTTTTCGACCAGCATACTTTCGATGAACCTGCCTCGAGATCCGAGACCTCGCAACGTTCGGCTGCCCGGTATCCGAGTTCGCTCACGCAAAGCGGTGGTGGTGTGATCGCAGCGAATACGGTTACCCTCAACGATAAACCTGCTCCGAAAGGGGCAAAGCAGGAGTCCGACATGAAGCACGACTCGGATCTGAAATAGCAATCCCCAAAGATGCTCATGCGGCACGCGTGCTCAGCACGAGCGGCCGAACTTCGGAGCGGCGCCTCGGAATGAGCCATTCTGCACAGTATTGCCGAAGGAAATGAGCGATCCTATTGGTGTCTCAAGACGGCAGTTACCCACCAAACCATCCGGCCTGCCCTCCTGAGGCGGGTCTCTAGCCGCGATTGAGAGGAGTCTCGAGGGGCATGCTCGGGCCACAATCGTGCCGACCCACTGGAGAGGAAGATGCCAATGCACCCGGAAGATCTAATGAACGCCGATATGCCGAGCGAAATCCTGCTGCTGGTCAGCGGCTCCCTGATTTTCATCACGTTGTCGCTGATCCTGGTGGCCGCGCTTACCCAAACCGCTGCGCTGACATAAGCAGGTTAGGCAGGAAAAAGCCGATGAGGCAAGTACATAGCACCGCAGCCTTCACATTGGCTATCATTCTGCTTGGCGTACCCGCAAGTCCTCAGTCCGTTCCCAGCAGCCCAGTGTCGGCCAACGACCTCGCGCGCAGGGTGATCACCAACGAACTAAAATTCCAAGATGACCACACCAACTGGATGTACCGGCTAGAAAAAGAACAGTATGGGAAGAAACAGGTCAAGGAAATCATTGAGACAAAAGAAGGTTCCCTCAGTCGACTCTTGTCTATTAACGACCGCCCCCTTACCGCGAAACAACAGGAGGAAGAAGACCAGCGTGTGCGGGAATTAATGACCAGTCGAGGTGCGCAACAAAAATTGCGGCGAGCCCTAGACGCTGAGACCCTACAGGGGCGACGGTTATTCAAGATGCTGCCTGATGCATTCGTGTTTAACTACGCGGGTGGTGACGAAAATCTGGTAAAGCTGAGCTTTAGACCAAATCCGAGTTTTCACCCGCCATCCCTGGAGGCCCGGGTTTTCCACGACATGGAAGGCGAGAAGTGGGTCGACTGCAAACAGGAGCGACTGGCTGCCTTTAATGGTCATCTAACGCAGGACGTGAAATTCGGATTCGGCCTGCTGGGCCACTTGGACAAGGGAGGCCACTTTGAGGTTAGGCAGGCAGAAGTTGTCCCCGGCCATTGGGACATGACTACCATGAATTTGGAGATGACAGGAAAGGCTCTCTTGTTCAAGAGCATCGCGGTGCAGAAGAGAGAAAACCATCGGGACTTCCAACAGGTATCCGATGATCTGACGCTTACGCAGGCCGCGGACATACTCAACCGACCGATAGTTGTAGCGGATAATCGCTAGCTCATGCGGCAAGAGTCACAGCAACAGCGCTCTTAATCACTGTTACGGTATTTGACGTCAAACCGAACCATTGAGGAGAAGGAATGTTCTTAGCCACCAAAGCCGCGTGGGCTGGGATTGTCTTCATATTGCTGACGACAGGGATCTTGACCACGCGCGACGCCGCTCGCTTCGGGAGCCAATGTCAGCAAAGAAGTGCCGGCGGCTGGGAATCGGAACGATGTCAAGAAGATGCAGCAAATTCTGCGGGACAAAGGACACTACCGCGGGGAGGTCGATGGCGTCTCCGGTCTCCGAACCTGGGCGAGCATTCGCGGATTTCAGAAGGCAGAAAATCTGCCAGTCACCGGGCAGCTTGATCCGCAGACGGCCGCTAAACTCGGAGTCAGACCCGAGGGTCGCGCGGAGAGTCACCCAACTGAGAACCGCCCCCCGGCACCCGGGATGAGACTGTGGAGAGAACTCCATCATCGCGGGCGATGGTCATTAAGCCGATACTCGCCGAGGAGATCAGCGAGAATCCACGCTGCTCCGGCAATCGCGAGGGTCTCGGCGGTTTCGCTCCAATTCGTATGATTGTGGGGATCCGAAAGAATCAACGGTACCCACACGAGTAGCCCAAAGATCACGAGCATCATTGTCAGAAGGCGAGTCGCGAGAAGTGCCATTCGATTCGTAAGAAGAGCCACAGCCGCCAGTGCGAACAGAACAGTCGTCGTTACTGCCCAAAACATCTGAGTTGGCGGAAGCCACTTCGGAACAAGATTGGCGGTAGCGCCAAGATAAATCGCCTGTTCGAGGGTAAAGGAAGCGGCACAGATGCCCACGAGAATGCGGCCGATCCGATTAAGCGTTTCCCGTGACCATGGCGATGACAGGTGCGCATAAACGATCGCCGTTCCGGTCACGAGGGAGAACTGCTCGAAGAAGTTGCCCCAGCTATTGTAGATCTGCGGTTTGACGAAGATTTGTGGCACGCACCGTAAGGCGAAGACAAGATAAACCGCACCAAGGACGACTGCGCCCGTTTTCGCGGTCCGACGGAACTGAATCGCAGCTCCGCCGAAGATCTCGGCAGCGGCGGCGGGGTAGACAATGTAACGCGGTAGATGCCAACCGTTGTAGTCGTGCCAGGCCAGCGTGATGAGGCCAAAGGCCAAAGCCGCCGCTCCAAACACATGACGGCCGAGGTTCGAACTAGGTGTTGATATTGACACGGGCATAACGAGGAATTGTTGGTTCGCCGCCTGAATCTTCCGGTCTCATCTGACTGCACTAGCCTCTCGGCAGGCCACTTTACGCCGAATCGCAGCAACAATCCACGATTACTCTCGTAAACAGATTACATAACCTGAGAAACACCTGATGCAAACGCGATCGCACCCAGAACCTCTCAGGAAGGAGCGGCAGAGCAATTCCTAAGGTAAACCGATCGTTCACAGGGTGCCCAAGATTTTGCTTGCAGCCGAGATAGCGTTCCGTGGCCTGCACCCATACGTGACCCCACAAGAATTGAATCTGGTCAAGCTCCCCGCCACTGGAGTGACACAGCTTCGCGCATGTCTTCCGCAAGTCATGCGGGGCAATGTGGTCCAAACCTGCTCGCTGGCAGCAACTCCTGACCACGTACCACACCACGTTTTGGCAGATTCCAGTGCCAAACTCTCACCATTTACCCTGCCAATGCCTGCGGATAGTTCTGGGCTTAGAAGCCCCGCATCAGCCGCTTCGTATGCCAGCCGGCGAACAGTAGCGAGTTGCTGGTTGATGGTGTTCGCGGCCAAGCCCCGTGCCTCAAGGTGCATGCGATAGCGGACGACTACAATGCGATTGAAAGCCAGGCGGGTTCCGAGCAGTACCAAGCGGTGAACTGTTCGATCGCGTACTGATAGACGCGGCGTGAGCCCGGTGATGGAAGACTGTTAAGTACCGCCGACTTTGAATGATCTAAGTCCGGCAATCGAAGCACCATCCGACGATAGTTTGCCTTGGCTTTCCTAGCTCCCATGCTGGCGGCCTCCACTGCCGCAACACGGGATTACGCCACACGCGTTAGACTACGCAAGTGCGGTGCCGGGGATAAAATGCCGCTAAGGAGGACCTGAACATGGCCAGTCTACCTGATCCTGCAGACCAAGACGGCGAGACCAAGATGCGCGACATGAAATGGTCACACGCAGAAAAGATTATCGCTCGCAAAGCTTTCGACCAAGCTCTTGACCGGGAGTTTGAGGTGGTCATCCGGGAAGCAAAGCAGATGGCCGGGAGGATCGAGCAGCCCTCCGACCTCTGGGAGCTGGAAGGTTATCTGACTCGGAGCCGCAAGGAGATTGACCGCATGTACGACTATCGATACTCGGTCCTCCCGCTCGTTTTCGGTAACCTTATCAGGGAGGGCCGGCTCAGCGAGGAAGAGTTGCACGGCTTAGCAGACGATAAGCTCGCACACATCCGCTCCTACGCTAAGCTCTTCTCGCGGCTGGACACGGTGGCCTGAAACAAACGAGAGCGGGCCGCTTGGCTGCGCTGTTAGCCGCATCGCCGCGCCAGCATTGCCTTCGCACCAAACAATTCTCAATTTATGCAATCGACTGATTTCGCCAGCAATGCTTCGTTGGGGTCTAACTCAAAGGTAGAAATCCCAACGTGGATTCGCAGGAACCCGCAAGGGAACGGTGTGATGGAACTGGCACCCGCCTGAAATTACTCTTCCAGGCGCTCTCTGCTAAACTACGCGGCCATGAAAACATTCCTCATTCGAACCCTTTGCGTAGTGGTGCTTCTGGCGACCCTCGGAGCCGCTCAGGATGTCATTCCTCTTCCCACCAGCGCGGGGCCTAACTCGACTCAGGAGAACTATCCGGAGAAAGAGTACTTCTCGAAAATCTGGAGCACGGAAGTCGTCACCAACGTGACCAAGCCGAGCCTGACAGTTTTCAAGCCTTCTCCGGAGTTGAGAAACGGCACCGCACTGGTGATCTGCCCGGGCGGCGGCTTTATGGCTCTCACCATCAACAGCGAGGGCAACAATGTCGCCAAGTACGTGGCCGCGAGAGGTGTGACCGCCTTTGTGTTGAAGTACCGCCTGGCGCACACCGGCGAGGACGCCACACAGGAATTTGACGAGATGCTTAAAGACGGGCAGAAGCTTCGTGAGATGTTAGGGAAGACGGTTCCCCTTGCCATCGCCGATGGGTTGGCGGCAGTCACCTACGTTCGGCAGCACGCGTCGGAATGGGGAGTTTCCCCCGACCGCGTCGGCATCATCGGATTCTCCGCTGGTGGAGCGGTCACTGCCGGAGTCGCCTTCCATTACCTGCCTGAAGGCCGGCCTGCGTTCGTGGCGCCGATCTATGCGGGCGGGGGACAGTTTAAAGATGCTACCGTTCCAGCGGATGCGCCGCCCATGTTTGTGGCCGCTGCCACCGACGACGAACTCGGACTCGCGCCGGTAAGCGTTTTCTTGTACGAGAAGTGGATCGCCGCCCACAAATCGGCCGAACTTCACATCTACTCGAAAGGTGGCCACGGCTTCGGAATGCGAAAGCAAAACCTCCCTGTGGATCATTGGATTGACAGGTTCGCCGATTGGATGGAGTTACAAGGCTGGTTGCAGAACTGACTACGGCGACGGGTTGCCGATGCGTCGACTTCCAGCGCGTTCTACGCCCCAAACGGGACTGCACTCGCGCCTCTCAGTCCCTATGAGGCAACGGTCAACACATCCATTCGCTTTGTCACTCGTGAGAAACTGGCACTCGTTCATTCAGCGACCGTTGCCGCTTTTCACCTTCAATTCTCCGGTGCGAGCTTTGCTTTTGTCGCGAGGAAACTTGAAACCAGCGCTGGGCGCAACTGCTCGGTTCAATTCCGTCGATTTAAGTAGCGTTTTCCTGCCACCGTTCACAAAATCAATGTCGAGCTTGTCTCCCCGAGACACGCTGACTTGCCCTACGCCGAATGAAGCATGGTCGATCCAATCCTGTGGCTTCCAGTTCCTGAAGGGAATTGGCTTTTGGGGGTCTGCCTTCACTGCTTCCATGAGTACGATTCCTCCGAGAGTGCAGAACAGTATTTACGACTGAAACGGTAAGACGGGCGCAAGGCCCGAACGTCGGCCAAACAACCACAAGCCTACCCAGCTTGCCACCGAATCTGGAGTGGCGCTGTTCACAATTGCACATTCCTGAAAGAAAGCACAGAAGTAGAATTCGAGACAGGGTGAGGTTTATGCCAGTCTCCTCGCGTCGGAAGCATATCCATCATTGGAGCAAGAGTCTCTCGGGAGGTTTCCGATGCGCTTGCGAGGCATGGCGCTGCGAGTTTGCCGAAGGAATCCAACAGTGTGAGATTGCCTCCGTACAAGGTCGTAAGTATTGCCTAACCCATTTGGCGTCCCGTCCAACGAGTGTGAGCGCCATCAGGACATCCCGAACCTCGACCACCGTTGCAAAGTCCTAGCCAGGCAGACCCACGCATTTTCCTGACGGCTTTCGCAGCGGGTTCGCCACGATGAAATTCTTCAGACCAATTTCATACGGCTTCAGTCTGGCTCCATGGAGGTCTCCCCTGATCAGGAGCAAGATCACACTCATTAAGGGGGTTTCGCTCGCCGCCCTCAAACTAAACAGTCAGGCAAGCTAGGAGTGGGAGGTTCGGGGAACTGGGGAAGGGTTCCCAAAGCCTCCCATTCATTAAAGAAAAAGGCTTCGGGCTCGTTAATTAACCAACTCCACGCACGCGGTTCCTGTCAAACATCACACAAAATATCTTCTTGGTTACCCAGCACCCAGACCCAAAGCCCCACCCGAATCTGCGGCAACTCTCTCGTCCGCTGATTTTGTGCTACTCAACTGAGTCCCGTCCCGCACCTAATTTACGAACAGCGAGTAAGATCGAACCATGTACACCATCAGCAAGGTACTGGAAGACATCATCCTGACTTGTAAGAACTGCAATCACACTGAGCGCGTCAGTCAGTTCAACCTGAGCCTCGGCAGCCAGCGCACTCAGGCCGCGCAAGCGATGCAGGCACACTCATGCCACGAGCACAATACAGGTCCGCTGCTCGAACTTCTCCCGAACAAATATGAGGTGCTGGCGTCGGCGCCAGTAAGCAGGCATGCGTGGATTTTCGACAGGTAGCGGTGCGAACTTATTTCAAGAAACCCTTTAAAGAGAAGCGACTTACTGTTTGATTGAACAGTTTCTAAAGCCCCATCCATGTCGAGCGTACAATCGTCGATTTCCCGGCCTCCAGCAACGTAAACATAGGGTCTCTTTCCTCTTAAACGTCCTCCACGGGCCAACAGCTTCCAGCCGACTCCCTGAGCTTCGCCGCCAGCTTCCCGCGAATCCGCAAAGGGATTGCCAGTTCGTGTCCCATCGCGAGGGTCACGTATTCGAACACCCAGCCCTTCTTCCTGCGCACCCTGATCTCGCTCCACGGAACAAGCAGCGGAGGGTGCATAAATCGAAAGAGGACCATGCCGGCCAAATACAAACCCTCCGGGCTGACTCCAAGCGTTAGCACGTTGTTGTAGTTCGTCAGCCACCGCATCTGGCCGCTTTGCATTCTCCATTTCGCTCCATCGAACCATCGAACGGCAACCGCGTGCGATAGACCTTCGCCAGCGAGAACCAGCCGCCAATGAAGCTGATAATCGCCCCGATAAGAAGCCACAACGAGAGAAAGTAGATCGGGAAGATCGCCGCAAACGCCGTGGGGTGCTGGTCAATCCAGTGTTGGAGATTCAATGATTATCCGTCAAAACTGCCCCCGGCTCTAGGCGCTCTTCTTCCCCTGCCGCGCCAACGAAAATAGGCAAGTTTATAACTTCGTTCGGCTTGGAATCTACGACCCTCACAACCTCTCCATGACCTACATTGTTGAGCGAATACGGCTGCGTCCGCCAGTTCAATTCTTCCGGCCGCTTTCGCGTCTCATAGCCGCACGTTTCGCGAACATGGCAATGTTCACAGTCTGGGCGGTGGATTCTCAGGAGGAACAACAGGGAGCACATCCAACATCTCTGGTTCGCGACCCACCTCACGGCATTCAGGTCATTCGCCTCAGGGGCTGTTGCGCCTCGAGTGGCGGGAACTGATCTTCGAAGCGGGGCGACGTGTTATGCCACACTATTGGGGTATCGTTTCAGTAAACTTGGTTAACTCTCGATGCGCGGAGGTCGCTAGAGCCACAGTTGCGAGGTGTTGTTTCTCAGGACAGATTTTCTGAATGAGACAAGACGGAAAGCCTGCCGCATAACTCACAGCAGGCTCCCAAGCTGCTAAGCCGCCTTCTTGCTCGCAGCGCGTACCTTCGCCCACCGTGCCCGCTGCGCGGCTGCGATTCTTTTTCTGCCTGCCGCTGAGATCGTGCGCTTGCCCCGCTTCGCTGCGATTGAAACCACATTCTCCGCTCTCACTCTTGCCCATCGCGCTTTCTGTGCGAGGCTGATCCGCCTGCGAGCCGAGACAGACATGGCGCGGCTCCGACGAGCGCCATTACCTGCGGATGCCGAACCGTTTAGCCCAACCAAGCGTCGGATCACCTCGTCTAACTTCTCGACTCGTAACTCTGCGTGCTTATGCTCTTCACGTATCTGCTGGAGCGCATTCTGTAGATTTGACATTGTTACCCCCTCGGGTATTGTGATGCGGTCTAATTGTATAGGAGGGGAATGACTTGCGGTACCCGGTCCGGGTCTTGGAGAATAGTAGGATGCTACTAGGTCTTTCCGTACTTGCCCGCTTCAATCTCGATTGACGCCCAAGTGAACCCCTGAACGTCGATTCCGGAATGTGGCGTGAGTTTTTGACGCTGTAACTCCGAAGGGAGAGGTCTCACCTTCCCGACCAGACCACCTCTCCCAAAGCAGAGTGCGCCGCGGGCCTTCGCTTTGAGCTTCTTGTGCATCGCTCACCCAGAGGAACTCAATCATGGCATTCGAAGAGGCAAAACGCCGGTTCGCTGTGCCTTGTCCGGGATGCTGATTTGGAGGTCCCTCGCGCAAACCGAACCGAACAAGTTCTTCAGCTTCGGGAGCGCCTGGGGCAGTACAGACGAATAAACGGTCCAACTCGATCCGCATGCGAGCTAGTCTAATTGAACCCAATCCGCAAGGGTTGATCAGAGCTAAGCTCGCGTCGACCAGGTGACTGGCTCGGCTATGCTTCAAAATATGCACGAACCGTTTGTCCTTCGGTACACCCGCACGCTCTGCGATGCCTTTGAAGATCCGATGTACTTGTTCACGAAAGAATGCTCCCCCTTCTGCGAAGTGAACAAGGCTCTGCTCCCGTCATCAAATCGAATCTTGATCCAAGCCCTGATCGCTTTGACCGTAGAGTAAATGGCCGCTCTATCCAAGCAGCGGCCTTAGGGTACATCTCCAACCTTAGCCGAATCACGCACCTCCTTTCAAAAAGGAATTTGGAAATCTTTGATCGGTTCGTGAATCAAAGCTTCCGGGCCAACGATGCACACCCCGAAGGCTTGCGTAGGGGAAGGTCAAGGTATGGTGTTTTCTGGGTCAGAACGAGATTCATTTCGGTTGCGAGTTCCGTCAACTTCGCAGGATCTTGTTCCCTGGAGGTCAAGGTTGCTAACTCTTTCCACCGCTCAAAGTTTTTCGACACATAATCCTGATTTCTGACGGCACGAAAAATGCTCGGGAAGACATTCCGGGGTGGGACGCTTCCCGAGCTACTTGGTCCCCAGGTTCTAAACCAAGGTCAAAAAGAATCAACAAACAGAGTAGCGTCGGAGCTAAAAATCTTCTGTTCACTATTGACCACATCGCGACGGGTTATGGCGGGGGACTGGGAGGCGTTGTTGTAATCAGGCCGAGGCCAATCTGACAAACTGAAATGCGTCCGGAGGTCCGAACTGCATGCTGTCCTTACCGGTCGCAACTGCGAACCCGAGGGGGCAAGCAACGAGTCTGGAATCCATCACCAAGCAAATCAGGGAAGAGATTTCAAAATTAAATCAGGTATTGCATCTGCTCGAAGGCCGAGCGAAGAAGACGACGCGGGCCAAGGCACCCCGACGCAAACTATCAGCCGCAGGCAGGAAAAGGATTGTTGCTGCTCAGCGGGCACGCTGGGCGAAGATCAAAGCAGCCAAAAAATAGAACGACGCAACCTGAGTGTCAGGATGCACCTTCGGGGCTACGCCCGCAGAAACAACGCGCACAGCCGCAAGGTTGCAAATCACGAGGCGTGCATGAGCCTTGCGTGGTATAGCTTCTGCCGGGTCAATTCCGCGTTGACGCCGCTATGCAGGTAGATTTGGCAACGACGATCTGGACAATGCGGGATTTGCTGGGGACTTAACGACTGTATCCAATCCACGTGTCTCCCGACGCGGTTTGTCGCGTTCATCAAACGCGCAGCAAAGCTGGTTAACAAGGGCTGCCAGCTCCTCAGTGTCCATTTCCTTACTAGCTCGTTCTGCGATGGTGTGCCACTCTTCAGAAGACGGGTCATAACGGGCTTCCATTTCCACGAACACGCCGTACTCTGGCCTCCAGAGCCTAGTCTGAGCAATAATGCACACTCGGACCGCCTATGCTTTCACTGGGAGAAATAGCGACGATCAGGAATGAGATTAAGAGGCTGGAAAAGGTCCGTGAGAACTGGAACGATGGCGGCATCCGAAAACGGATTGAGGGCTGGATCAAAGAACAGAAACAGAAGCTCGAATCCGAGCAATCAAAAACGCTAGCAACAATGAATTAGATCAGTACCGAGCGGAGAGTAGCCATCATGGATGTCGCTTCCAAGCAGTGAGTCCCAGCTGTTTCTGCGTCGCCAGCAGTCCCGTGCGTTATTCCCGGCCCGGGTAGGCGCAAACGCTCTCTGGTATTCTTCCTGATCCGCCTGTGGTGCGCGGAGGACGATCTCGACAAATGGCACCTCCTTCTTCTGACGACGTACCGGGTTCGGCGGATCGGATCTCACCCAGGCACGCGTTCGAGACGAGGATTTGGATTCGTCTCCAGCGTGACGGCAAGAAACTTAGCCTGCAGGGGTGGTCGCGTGATCTCAGTGAAAGTGGGGTGGGGGCGTTCGTTGCTGAAGCTCTCATACTGAGCGAATCCGTAACGCTCGAAATCCCGCTGCCGGACTGCGACAAACAAGTGATCCCGGCAAAAGTTGTTCGTGCACTGGGAACAGAGTACGGCTTCCAGTTCACGGCGCTGAGCGCTGAGCAACGCCGCCAGATTCGGGCGGCGCTGAAGGAACGCCCCGCGATTCCACGCCACGGCGCGGGAC
>Ga0185299_10001277_pt1 | contig 50986 bp, 46 predicted proteins | sample PaiPotPPA55metaG_FD_128002 | JGI IMG/M metagenome (GOLD analysis project Ga0185299, IMG submission 128002) | Iron sulfur acid spring bacterial and archeal communities from Banff, Canada, to study Microbial Dark Matter (Phase II) - Paint Pots PPA... ... | reverse complement strand
GTCTTGATGTACTTCGTCTCGCCCGCTGCCAATTGGAACGTAACCGCATTTTCGACCTCGGTTGCCGTTGTTACGGCGTATTTCCCCGGGGGGCGGTCGACATAAGAGAACCCGCCGGGCACAGATCGGCCGACGACTTCATTGTTCATCCGAATCTCGGGCTGAATAGCCGACCCCCCAAGATCGCCCGGCCGGGTGAAGTAGACACGGCCGTAACCCGGCTTCAATGCCGGGATCTGCAAGGGCGGTTCATCGAGGCCACGTGGACTCGCGCAACTCGCCAGCAAAAATCCGACAAGCAAAAGGGGCAGCGCCCCGATTTTCGACCTCATTATGCCCCGTCTCGATATTGGAAAGCGCCCAGCTACAAATCGAGGGCAAACAACGAACGGCTGGCAATTGCCTCGCTGTTTCCTCGCCCCAAGAGCTCAGTTAGGCATACACGCGCTGATTGCGCAACGTCTTTCGCTCCACGCGATCTGCGCGACCGCGCGCGAGCGCGTAGGGCGGATCATGATCCGCCGTTATGAATCGACAAGACGGCGGGTTACGCCTTCGGCTCCAACCCGCCCTGCGGGCTAAAACAAGTATTTTGATGGAGCCAAAACCCGAATCCGGAATATTGCGGCTGGGCGTGGCCGAGTCGCAGTGGGGTCAAAAACGGTTCTGACGGCCTCGAAACGCGACTTCTGGTTCACCCCTATGAACGGACATCGTCAGACCGGCCCAGTTGGTCCGATTGGTGCCACTAAGCGACATCGGTCTTGCTGCAGCACACCAAGACCGATGGCTTTCCGCGCTTCGCAGGCCCGTCCGAGCTTGCTTTGTAGCTGAGGTGATACGGGTGCTGGCTTGCTTTTAAAGCCAGCGCATTTTCGAACCCTCGGACAACGTATTGGCGACCGATAGGTCGGACCGCGTGCTCCAGTCAACCGAAGACACAGGCTCGCCCTTGCGGCGCCATGCGGACAGTACGAGGGTTCGCTCGCACACACGTGAACGCAATTGGACCTCTATCGGTTGACCCATAGTTATACGAGGTATATCTATACGAGGTATCGGATAAATAACTAGGCATAACGTTGAATGAGGGCAACCATGAACGAACCTCACAGCACAGGGCGATACCCCTTCTACATCGGCCGCCGCGACCTGGTTGTCGCCGGCCTCGGTGCGGCAACGCTCATCGCCGGCGCTTCCGCCGTGCTGGCGCAAACGCAAACGCCGCCGGCGCCCGCCGGCGCGGCCCCTCCCCCAGGGAATTCTGCCGCTCCCGGCAAGGTGAACGTCGAGCGTCGCGGCGCAGTGCTGCTGATCGGCTTCGAACGCCCACAAGCGCAGAACCGCCTCGATGCGCCGATCTTGATTGGCCTTGGCAAGGCTCTCTATCAACTCGACCACGATGATGGACTGCGGGTCGCCGTGCTTTATGCCAACGGCCCCGATTTCTGCATGGGGCTGGATGTCCAGGCCTTCGCAGCCGCGCAGGCGGCAGGGATTCTGCCGCCGAAGGACCCCGATTTCATCAATGCTCTCGGTTTAACTCCGCCGTTTCGGACAAAACCGGTGGTCGTTGCGGCACAGGGTGGAACCAAGACGGTGGGACACGAACTCTTTCTCGCAGCCGACATCCGCGTCGCGGCAAGCGACGCGGTGTTCAACCAGGCCGAGGTCACGCGCGGACTGTTTCCCGCGGGCGGTGCGACCATCCGATTTTCTCGCGAGGCCGGGTGGGGCAATGCGATGCGCTACATGCTGACCGGCGACGAATGGGGAGCGGACGAGGCGCACCGGCTTGGCATCGTTCAGGAGGTCACACCGCCGGGCAAGCAGCTGGATCGCGCCGTCGAACTGGCTAACAAGGTCGCGGTCGCCGCCCCGCTTGGTGTGCGGGCGACACTTGCCTCGTCACGTCAGGCGCTCGCCGCCGAGGAGGCGACTGCCTTGGCGGCACTGCAGAGGCAACGCAACGCAATCCTGCGTAGTGAAGATGTGAAAGAGGCAGCGCGCGCAACCCAGGAGCACCGCGCACCGGTGTTCCGAGGGATATGACATGCGGCGGCGATCTGCCTTCGCGTGCGACGCGCAGCGGCCGCGACGCCGGGCGCAAAAATCGCACTGGACCGCACGGACCGCGTCGACCGTTTTGATCGCGCTGGCCTGTGGTGCGACGCCGACGGCCCAGGGGCAGACATTGGTGACCCATCGCGTTCCCGCTGCTCTTGCGAGCGAAGCCGTCGGCGCCGCCGTCACCAAATGTGCAGAACAAGGCTACGGCGTGACTGCAACCGTGATCGATGCGGATGCCGAGCGCATTGCGACACTGCGCGGCGATACCGCCGGCGCCCACACCTTCGAGGCATCGTGGGGCAAGGCCTATACCGCTGTCGGCTTCGCGCCGATGGTAAAGGTTGAGAGCAGCGGCGAGGTCGCAACGCGCATCGCGCAGTACGCATCGAGGCAGCCGCCCGGGACCATCCCGTTCCAGCCACCCGAACACATGATCTTTCGAGCGGGCGGTCTAACGATCAAGCTTGGTGACGAAGTCATCGGCGCGATCGGGGTCGGCGGGGCGCCAACCGCCGCGGCGGACGAAGTGTGCGCGCGGGCCGGTCTGGACAAGATCCAGGAGCGGATCCGCTAGGCACGCATCCTCCGCGTTGGGTTGACCCCTAGGGCTGCTAGGTATAAATTCAGGCTTATGGAAGGCGAAATGCTCAAAGGCCATCTGGACATGATCGTGCTTGCCGCGTTGGCAGACGCTCCGGCCCACGGCTATGCGATCATTCAGGAGATCCGCCGGCGCAGCGGCGGTGAATTTAACTTGCCTGAAGGAACGATTTATCCGGCCCTGCACCGGCTAGAGCATGGCGGTTTGTTGAGCAGCCGCTGGGCTGCGGCCGATACCGGTCGACAGCGCCGGGTGTATTCACTAACCCGCAGCGGCCGCCGGGCGCTCACCGATCAGCGCGCGCTGTGGCAGCGCTTTGCTGACGCGATCGGCGGTCTTTTCGGAGAGACGAGCCATGCATCAGCCGGCCATCGTCGCTGACTATCTCGACGCACTGACGCACGAACTACGTTTCGATCTTGAGCTCGCGCGCCGCGTGCGAAGCGAAGTAGAAGATCATTTGCTCGAGGCGACAGCAGCGGAAGGGACCACGGACGCCGCGCGTCGCGCGATCGCCAGACTCGGGCCCGCGCGAGAGATCGCGCGACACTATGTACCATCGTCGCTGCTGCAACAGGTTCGGCACGTCGGCGCGGTGCTGATCGTCTCGATCGCAGCGATCTTCGTTCTCATGAAGGGGCGCGGGGCCCTCTACGAATTCCTGCAGTGGCGGTTGAATGAGGATTGGCCGCAAATCGTCTCCGTCGGGCCGACGATCGACCGCTACGCATTCCAGTCAGCCCTGGTCGCCGGTATCGTCGGCTGGTTCTACATCGCAAGTCTGCGAGTGGCACCGACGCTACACGCCGGCTATCGGCGGCAAATAAAGCGTTGCCTCATCCTGCCGCTCGCGGTCTCGGGCTTGCTGATGGGCGCGGTTGCGCTGGATGTGATACTGGGCGGCCTGCGCCTCATCGAGGCCCGGTTGTCGTGGGCAGCGCTTATCCCGCTTGCCTCGATCGCGGTCGAAGCGGTGCTTGTTGCGACAATCGCGGTCCTGCTGCGCCGAACCAACCAGCGCATCGCGCTGGCGGCGTCGCTGTTCGCCGAGCAACAAACAGGCTAACGGTCAGCCGATATCCGGTGTGGGTCATTCGCGTTGACTTTGGCGCGTCCGCGGCATGTCCGCTTACGGGGGTGGTCTCGGAAATGCCGGTTGTTCGTCCGGCTCTACCTCACAAACCACGACGAAAAACAGCCCGACGGGCAAATCAGCAAAAGCCTGTCCAGCCCCGCTGACAAAAATATTTCGCTTAACCCGTCGGGCAAATCACCTCTACAAGCTCGTCCCGTCCCACCCGGATGAGGGGCGGATCGCGAGTCGTCACGAACGCGCGGTGGGATGCGATGGACGCGACAGCGTCGGGCGCGCAATGGGATCGCAGGGCGGGTCTTTCCTGTGAGCGATCGGCCGGCGCGCGGACGAACGACGCTGCTAACCGTCTTCGCCAGAACTCGCCGGACAGCACGAGGCCCGGCAAGACCTTTGGCGCGAGATGGTCGCGGACGGCGAAGTCGTGTGGTCCTGGCGCCCCGATGCTGGCGTCAAGTTTTGCGGAGATGCATTTCACCCGACCGGGTCCGAGAGGCATCCGTCATCCGCAAGGCGACGGTGGCAAGAAAGCCCGGTCACCGGGGAGAGCACGAAGTAAGCCGTAACACCGTCGCGCAGGGAAAGCCGGAGTGATCCGGTTGAACCTGTGGTCCACTCGTGCGCTTTTTGTGCGCACGACCGCGGGTGCAATCGGCATCCGGCTTTCCCTGCGCCCTCCGTTTGCGAAGGAGGGTGAAGCTGATGCAAGCCTCGGGCGCATCGCGCCGCGAGAATGCGGACGCATATCCTATCGCTGTTTGAAATTTGAATCCGAAAGCTCTCCACGGCGTCATTGCGAGGAGCCCGAGCGACGAAGCAATCCATGGCTCCGCACGCGCGGAAAGATGGATTGCTTCGCGGAGCCTGTCATCGGGCGCGCATTCGCGCGACCCGTTGGTTCGCAATGACGACGTGGAGCGGAAGCTACGCCGCCTTCGCCTGCACCGTCTCGCAGAATTCGGCCAGCCGATCGGCGAGCCGCAGCGTTGCCGGGCTGGCATCGGGCGACGCGACCAGCGCCACTTCGGTCCGGTCGATCGGCGCGAAACCGTCCTTCGCGGGGAGCACGCGGTGGTCGGCCTGGATCGCCATCTCCGAGAGAATGCTCAGGCCCATTCCGGCGGCGACCGCGGCTTGAATACCGGCGAGGTTGGAACTGGTATAGGCCATGTGCCAGGCGCGCCCGGCGCTTTCCAGCGCATGGATCGCACCGGCCCGATACAAGCAGCCGACGGGGAAGCCGATCAGCGGCACCGAGCCTGCGCGAGTATCGCGCGGTTGGCTTTTGCTGGTGACCCAATGGACGCGCTCGGGCCACACCGCAATGCCCCCCTTTTCATTGGCGGCGCGCTTGAACAGCGCCAGATCGAGTTCGCCGCGTTCGAGGTCACGCTTGAGAATAGCGCTTTGATCGGCGCGGACATCGAGCCGCAGGCCGGGATGCGACCGCGAAAACCCGGCCAGCAATTTCGTCAGCCGATAGGCGGCAAAATCCTCGGGAACGCCGAGCCGCACCGCGCCTTCATTGCCCGGCCGCGTCACGACATCGCGGGCCTCTTCGGCAAGCGCCAACAGCCGCCGCGCATAGGACAATAGCCGCTCGCCGGCATCGGTCGGCGTCACGTCCTTGGCCGTCCGGTTCAACAGCGGCTGGCCGACATCCTCCTCCAACCGCTTGATCTGCTGGGAGACGGTCGACTGGGTGCGGTGAACGCGCTCGCCGGCGCGGGTAAAGCCGCCGGAATCGACCACCGAGACGAAACTACGCAGGAGTTCGAGATCGAGCATGGGATCGGACCTTCCTGACTATTCATATTTCCACTGATAATCAGTTTATCATTTAATTTGCAAATATCAAAGCGCGACCCTAGAACGGTGGCCAAGGCGAATTTCCAAGGAAAATCCCCATGTTCGTCGCGCCGTCGATCGCGGTTCCCCGCTCCGCCTTCAATCCGCTGCCGCTCTATATCGCGCTGTTCTGCCTGCTCTGGAGCTTTGCCTTCGTCGCCGGCAAGATCGGCGTCACGTCCTGTCCGCCGCTGATCCTGCTCACCGCGCGGTTTTCACTGGCCGGAATCCTGATCCTCGGAATTTCGGCGTCGCGCAGCGAAGGCTGGTCGCTGTCCTGGCGGGATACCATGGTGTTCGCGCTGATTGGCGTCGCCAACAACGCGCTTTATCTCGGCCTCGGCTATACCGGGCTGAAGACCGTGTCGGCGGGCCTCGGCGGGTTGATCGTCAGCGCCAATCCGGTTTTCACCGCGGCGCTCGCCGCGCTGTTTCTTGGGGAGCAACTGACCACGCGCAAGGTCGCGGGGTTGCTGCTCGGGATTACGGGAGTGGGCTTTATCGTCTGGCACCGGATGTCGGTCGGCACCGATAGCCTGCACGGCATCCTGTTCACGCTGGCGTCGCTGGCTTCCATCGTGCTCGGCACCATCCTGTTCAAGGTGCTGGCGCCGCAGGGCAGTCTCTGGATCGGCAACGGCGTCCAGAACCTCTCCGCTGGGCTCGTGCTGCTGCCGCTCGCGATGAGTTTTTCGAGTGTGGGCGATATCGTGCCGAGCATGCATCTGCTGGGCGCGTTCGCGTTCCTGGTGCTGGGCGGATCGATCCTGGCCTATCGGCTGTGGTTTCATTTGCTCAGGGTCTGTGGCGCGACCGCCGCGAGCGCCTATCACTTCCTGATGCCGCCCTTGGGCATGCTGTTCGCCTGGATGGTGCTCGGCGAGCATGTCGAGTTCCGCGATTTGCTGGGGATTGTCCCGGTGGCGGTCGGCATCTATCTGGTGACCCGTCCCGCCCGAGTACGGCAATAAGAAAACGCGGCACTAAGAAAGCGAGATCGATATGAGTTCCCTTCGCATTACCCTGATCGGCGGTCCCACCGCGCTGATTGAAATCGACGGATTTCGGCTTCTCACCGATCCGACCTTCGATGCGCCGGGCGCCTATCAACTGCCGCATGTCAAACTCGAGAAACTGACCGGCCCCGCGCTCGGCGCCGACGCCATCGGTGACGTCGATGCCGTGCTGCTCAGCCATGACCAGCACTCGGACAATCTCGATCATTCGGGACGCGACTTTCTGGCCAAGGCGGGCCGCGTGTTGACGACGGTCGCGGGCGCGAAGCGGTTGGGGGCTCATGTGGAGGGCTTGATGCCTTGGTCGACCACGGAATTGGTGGGCAAGGATGGCCGCTCGCTGACCGTCACCGCGACGCCGGCGCGTCATGGGCCGGCCGGCATCGAGCCGTTGTCCGGCGATGTCATCGGTTTTGTGCTGAACTCAAAGGAGCGTGCGCCCGTCTATATCAGCGGCGATACGGTGTGGTTCGACGGCGTCGCCGAGGTCGCGCGCCGCTTCAAGGCCGGCGTGGTGCTGCCGTTCGCGGGCGCGGCGCAGACCCGCGGTCCGTTTCATCTCACCATGGATACCAACGACACCATCGAGACCGCGCGCGCGTTTCCCGATGCCGTGATCGTGCCGGTGCACACCGACGGCTGGGCCCATTTCCGCCAAAGCGCCGGCGATCTGCGCGCGTCGTTCGATACGCTCGGGTTTGGCGCGCGGCTGCGGATTCTGGAGCCCGGCGTCGCGACGGTGATCGAGCCGCCACACCCACCGCCGTCATCCCTGCGTAACGGCTTCGCCGTTATCGCTGGAGGTGCGCGCTCTTGCGCGCCTCGAAGGATGGGCCACGGGCTGTCGTCCTTCGAGGCTCGCCGAAGAGGCTCGCACCTCAGAGGCTGTGAATCTTTCAATTTTTGCGTTTTCCGACATGAGTCAAATCAAGGGCTTAGACCCCTAGAAACCGTCGAAATTCGAATACATTCACAAACTCTCAGGATGACGGCTGGCCTAATCCTTCCTGAACACGATGGACGCGATCCAACCCGTCATCAGCGCCATGAACGCGGTCACCAGCCCGTAGACAAAACCGTTCTGGCGGGCGGTGGTGGCGACGAACTGTTCGAAGCCGACCTTGACGATTTCAAACGCGGTCTCGGTGTGCGTCACCAGCGCGCCGTCGGAAAACAGTTTTATCTCGATGTCATAGGTCCCGATCGGCACCTCGGCGGGCAAGGGGATGCCGGTGCGAAACAAGGTCGGCGTCAGAAACGTCACCGCCGAGGCCGCCTCGCGATAGAGCCCGTGCTCGGAGCGCAGCCGCACGAAGGCGCTGCGGAACGCATCGTTCGGCACGACGTCGGCATAATCGGGCCCGACACGCTGGGTCAGCAGCACGTTGTTGAGGCCGAGCTGCTGGCGGCGCTGCACTTCGGGCGAGGCGATGAGGTCGAACGGCCGGTTGGCAAACAGCGCGAGATAAGTCGGCACCTGCAGGAACTGGCGGTAATCGGTGTTGACCCAGATGCCGAATTTGCGCTCCTTGCGCCGCGTCACCATGTCGGCGCGGGGGCCGGCGACGGTGACAACGAGATCGTAATTGGTGCGGGTGGAGGGCGTGTTGGCGTCCTTTTCGACCGAGCCGAACAGCACGAGCTCCTCGCCGGAATAGTTCGGCGTCACGGTGACGCGGTGGTTGGAGACCGACACGATCAGCCGCTCGGCGCGCGCCGGCGGCATCGTGAAAGCGACGCCCAACACCAGCGCAATGCAAGCTGCTCCCCCGCGCGCGATCATCCGGCGCCTCCGGTTTCCCGGATGGTGAAGAGATCGTCGGGGCGGATCACGAGCTCAATGGCAAAACGGATTCCGACCGCCAGGATCAGAAGCCCGAGCAACAGCCGCAGATGCTCGCCGCGAATTTTTTGCCCGGCGCGGGCGCCGAACTGCGCGCCGGTGACGCCGCCGATCATCAGGATCAGCGCCAGCACCGCATCGACCAGATGGTTGGTGACCGCGTGCAGCAAGGTGGCGAACAGCATGGTGACCAGCGTCAGCACCATCGAGGTGCCGATCACGGTCGAAGTCGGCACCCGCAACAGATAGATCATGATCGGGACCAGGATGAAGCCGCCGCCGATCCCCATCACCGCGCCGATGAAGCCGATGAGCACCCCGACAACGATGACCGGGATCACCGACAGGTAGATCTTGGAGCGTTTGAAGCGCACCTTCAGCGGCAGGCCATGGATCCAGCCATGGCTGCCCGAGCGCCGCAACGGCACCGCCTTGCCGCGGCGTGCGCGCAACAGCGCGCGCGTGCCCTCCCAGAACATCAATGCGCCGACGGTCGTCAGCAGCACCACGTAGGACAGCGCGATCATCAGGTCGAGTTGGCCGAGCGAGCGCAGATACGTGAAGGTGAAGACGCCGAGCGCGGTGCCGACGGTGCCGCCGCACAACAGCACCAGCGCCAGCGCCGGGTCGATGGCGCGGCGGCGCCAGTAGGACAGCGCGCCGGAAAACGACGAGGCCGCGATGTGGCTGGCGACGGAGGCGACCGCGACCGACGGCGCGATGCCGATGAAGATCAATAGCGGCGTCATCAGAAATCCGCCGCCGATGCCGAACATGCCGGACACGAAACCGACCGCCGCGCCCATCGCAAGGATGAGGAAAACATTGACCGGAAGGTCGGCGATCGGGAGGTACAGCTGCACGCGCGGTTCGTTTCGGATGTTAGCCCTGAGGCGGGCCGAAACCGCTCACGGCACGATCTTCGATGAGCGGCGTCGATCGCCTGCCGCGCCTTTGCATAACCGAAATCGTCCGCCTGAGGGACTAAAGAATCCCCGTGGGACGGTTTTTTTGGCGCCTGAAACCACGCAATTTCCGGCGTGGTGAATGATAAAGATTAACGGGCAGCCGCAGCTCACGGCCGGCTCGAAGGACCGCTCAAGGGATCGGTGATGAGGTTCATCGCCGAGGCTTCCCTCGTGCCGAGCCAGCGCACCTCCCTGGTCTGCGACATGGCTTCGACCACGCCTGAGGAAACGCCCATCTTCGTCATATAGCTCAAGACCATGCCGGCCGTCTTTTGGGTTTCCGCGACGGGGTCGCGCCCGGGCGCCGGCGTCACGAACCGATGCACCCCCAACATCGAGCCCGCGATGCCAATTCGGGTCTTGCCGCCGGCATAGACCAGCACGCAGGCGCTGGCGCAGAAAGAGGGCTTGATGCGGCCCGAGGCATCGGCGACGCCGACGGCGGTCACCAGTCCGCGCGATCGAATGATCTCGCCCATGATGATGGCCTGGGTGAGGTCGCCGCCCGGAGATGACAGCAATACGGCGTCGCCGGCGTCGAGATGGGCCTGTTCGAGCCGCTCGCGGAACCAGCTCGCCGTGGCGGCACCGATCGTCCCGCTGATGAAGAGTGCAGGCCGGCCGTGGCCCGCGCCATCGAAGTCGGCACTGGCGACCGGTAGGGAACTCATGCTCGGCGAAAGATAAAGCTCCTTCCAGTAGGCCCAGGCGTCGGGCCGCGACAGGTCCCGGTAGGCGCGGATGCCGATGCCGGAGATCAGAAGAATGAACATGGTGACCGACAATAGGCGCCGCCGGTTGCCGGTGGCGCGGGGCGGCGGCTGAACAATTGGCCTGGGCTGAGCCATCGGCTTGCGCGGCGGCGCCACCCAGGGGCCGGTCGGCGACCTCTGGAAGCGGTTCCCGCTATCCTCCCGATCATCGGCAGACAATTCGGTCCCCATGACAGTTAAGACAATTAAGGCCGTCGCGAACGTGATCGGCGCCTGCTGGCGCGCCTATCTACACGGCTTTATCGCTGGGGTACATGACGGCGTGCCAGGCAGCATCGCCAACGGCGTTAGAGCATGATCCGGAAAAGTGGAAACCGGTTTTCCGAAAAGATCATGCTCAAACAGAAAGATAACATTAGAACCTGATCCAGCTCGATTGAATCAGGTTCTAATGCGCGGCGGCGGTGCGCTTGGTGGCCACCGGCCTGGCCGCGGGCTTTGCGGCCGCGGCGGGCTGCGGCGGCGCCGAGTCCCATCCGCCGGCGGGCGTTGCGACATTGACGGCGTCGTCGGGCTGGGGTTCTGCGGTAAAGGTCTGGATCGCGAGCTTGGCCGCCGCCAGCGACTGGGGGTCGAGGCGCTTTGCAATATCGTCGCGCTTGCGCCCGGCATCCGCATCGCCCTGCGCCGCCGCCAGGCTGAACCATTTGAAGGACTCGGCGAGGTTTTGGTCGACGCCGATGCCGCGGGCATAGAGGATGCCGAGGTTGAACTGGCTGTCGGCGACGCCGCGGTCGGCCGCCCTGCGGAACCATTGCGCGGCGTCCTTGTAGTCGGCGCCTTTGCCGCTGCCGTCGGCGGCGAGCACGGCAAGATTATGCATCGCCTTGGCGTTGCCGCGCTCGGCGGCCTGCATGTAATAGCGCCGCGCGATATCGACGTCCTTCTTCACGCTCATGCCTTTTTCATAGAAGGTACCGAGCCTGAAGACCGCCGGCACCACGCCGGCCTGTGCCGCGCGGTCATACCATTTTGCGGCCTCGTCGAAATTCGGAGCGACGCCCTTGCCCTCGGCGAAACGCACCGCGATCTCGTAGGCCGCGGTCGGATCACCCTTCAGCGCGGCCGCGCGCAGCCTCGGCCCGCCGATCGCATCCGGCAGTGCTTCGGTTGGCGGGATCTGCACCGTCGAGAGTTTGGGTCTCGCCGACGCCGCGCCACCGGTCGGGATAGCGCTGGTAATATCGCTGGCGGACGCCGCCGTGGCGGTGTCCTGCGGGATCGTGACCGGCGCGGTGGGGTCGATAAAGTTGGCGGCGGGGTTATTGAGCGATTGCCGTCCGATCGGCGTCGGCGAGGTCATCGAGGGCGCCGCCGGGGCCGGCATCGCCGGCTTGGCGCTGTCGGGCGCCGGCGATTGGGCAGGCGCTGGCGGCTCGCTCGAATTCTCCATGGCAGGTGGCTGCGCCGTCGCGCCGCCGCCATCGAGCAGCGACATCGCCATCTTGAAGGTGCCGAGCACGATCACGACCACGCTGGCGCCGACCAGCAGCGAGCGGATCTTGGAGGTGATGTTCGAGGGCTCCTTCGCCTTGTCGCCGGCGACCTTGAGCGGACGGCCGGCCTTGTCGGTGGGCGGCGCGGCCGCGGCGGCCTGGGCGGCGCGGCGTGCGGCGGCGATGAAGCTCGCGGTAGAGACCGGCCCCGGCGGCGGGCTCGCCGGAATTCCGCTGATCGCGCTTTCGGAAGCCGCAATGCGCTCCGATGATGAAGCCGCGCGCCCGACCGGCCTTGTGCCGGGCTCGAGCGGGTGATCGGGCGGCAGGCCGGCCTCGATCGCAACCCGCGACGGCGCGGCGGCATGCGGTTCCAGAATTTCACTGATGGCGCGCGGCGGCAGCGGAGCTGCGGCCGGCATCGGTGGCGGCGCGGCGTGGAATTCGCGCGGAGCGGCGGCGAAATGCGTCTCTGCCGCAGCGGGATTGGGCAATTCGGGCCGCTGTTGTGGCGCTTCAGCCTGCGGCGCTTCAGCCTGCAGTGCGGCGGCGCGCGGTGCCGGCGACATTTCCGGCGGCGCAACAGGGGCGGCGCGAACCGTACGCAGATCGCCTTCGATCATCGCCAATCGATCGACCACATGGCCGAGCGTGTTGTGCACGGCCTCGAGCGAATCCTGGGTGTGGCGGCCGGCTTCGGTCTGGCTGTAGCGGATGTCGGACAATTCGCGCTTGACGATGTCGAACAGGCCAGAGTCCGCGGGCTCGGGCGCGCCGCGCTGGCTGGTTTCGGCAAGGGCGGCAACCGCCGCATGCTGGCGCTCCAGATGGCGCAGAATGTCCTGCAGCCCGTCCTCGACCCGGCCAAGATTGCCGGCGCGGTGATCGCTGGAGGTCTCCAGCCGTTCGAGCAAATAAGACACCCGCTGTTCGAGATGGGCAAAGGCCGAGGCGCTGTCATTGCCGACCGGCATCCGGTCGAGGCGGTCGGACAAAGCGCGCAGCGCGCCCTCGATCTGTTCGGAGTTTTCGTTTGCGCGCGGCGGCTCGCGGCTTTCCAGCGTCGAGGTCAGCGCCGCGATGCGCTGCTCCAGGATTGCAAAGGAATCGCTGTTGCTTTCAGGGCGGGAAATCTGGTCGATCTTGGCCGACAGCGTGCGCAAATCGTCGCTGAGCCGGACCAGCGCGTCGTTGGAGGCGACATTGGAGACGATGGCGCGCAGCGCCGCGATGGCGCTTTCGAGTTGCCGCACCGTCGAGGGATCGTCGCTGGCGCGCAGGATCAGGTCGAGCTTGGCGCCGAGATTGCGGATCGCCTCGTCGTAGCCGGCGAGTTGCTCGGCCGGTGTCAGGGAGCGCAACGCTTCGCGGATTTCAGCGAGCGCGCGCTCGATGCCGGCCAGCGCGTTGGCATCGATGCCGCTCTGGCGGCTATCGTCGATGCGGCGCGCCAGCGCGCGGACTTCATTCTCGATCGATTCGATCGCCCGGCGCGGCATCGCCTCGGTGATGACGAGACGGATTTCCGCCAATTCGCTGCGGAACGCGGCGATCGATTGTTCTGTCCCGTCGGGGCGCTGCAGCGCTTCGATCTGGCTCGTGATCTTGAGCAGATGACGCTCGAGCGAGGAAAAATCCGGCCCCGGAGGCGTTGCCGGCGGCATCGGCATCGGCATCGGCATCGCCTGCGGCATCGGCATCGCCGGCGGCGCCGGCGCCACGGGCATCGCCGGCGCCGCGGGCATCGCCGGTGCGATCGGCGGCGCAGCGCGCGGCGGCATCTGGCGCGGGGCGGCGTCAAGCTCGTTCTGGCGCGCCGCGATTTCCGCGATCGCCGAGTCGAAGGAGACCGGGCTCAGCGGCGGCGACGGGCGATAGACCTGGGCGGCCGCACGCTCCACCATCTCGGACTGGCGCTGCCTCTCCTGGAGCTGGGATGGTCTTGCAGGGGAGGGGTTCGAAATCTGCGACAGCCGCGCGTCGAGGCGCGAGATCGCGTCGTTCAACTGCCGGGCGACGCCTTGTTCGCCGCCGCGGGCTGCGTCGTTGCGCGGCACATCGCTGCGCGGCTTGGGCTGCGAGATCTGTTCGATCTGCCGGGTGATGGCGTCAAGCCGCTGATGGATATCGGCGACGTCGCGGGTTTCCTGGCTCGGCATCAGCGCGGGCCGGTCCGCCAGACTTTGATCTGACGAGGCGCGAAAGTTCGGAAGCGTGGAATCGCCGATGGTCGAATTGAGCCATTCGTTCAGCGACATGCCGGCGCGCCGCGCGGCGGACTCGGCCCGCTCGCGAACGGATGGATCGATGCCTTCAACACTCCATGATACGCGCGAATTCATGATTCCGTCCGGTTCCGACTCCGGCGCGATAGCCTGCGCCCTCAACCTCCCCGCGCGTCCCTGGAGAAGAGACAATCGAATTCCGCGCAGGTCGTCTGCCTCTGCAGCCGACTTTTTCGCGTTACGGTAAAGAACCGGTTAAGGAATTGGCCCACAGGGCCGGAAAGTTGCCCAAATCCCCGAAATTGATCGGGGTTCAGCCGGTGCCGGCGGCCGCAGGCGCCGGTCGGACCTGCTGCCTCAGCCGTTGTTTTCGCGCTGGTTCGCGTTGATCGCCGTGACGTTCGCCCCAACGGCGACGCCCGCGAGGGTATGGAGCGCCTCTTCGCACCACTCCACCACGGCGCGCTCATGACGAAGGCCTAAGCGAAGGCCCAGCAGCTTCCCGGTATCCGCGGTCGATGCGGCGCCTTCGGAAAAGCGTTTTCGCAAGATGCGCTCATAGCGGGAGAGACGCTCGCGGTGGTACTCGAGCCGCGCCATCAGGTCGGCGCGCAACGGGCCGATGTCGACGGCATCGAGCGCGTACAGCCGCACCAAGAGATCGTCCTTGATCGACGGCGGGCTGCTCGGCCGGGCTGCCCAGTGCCGCAAGTTCGCTTTGCCTTCGGCGGTCAGGGTGTAGACCAGCTTGTTGGGCTTGCCGGACTGCACGACCTCGCGCACCTGAACATGGCCCCGATCGCGCAGTTTGGTGAGCTCGCGATAAATCTGCTGGTGGTCGGCCTTCCAGAAAAACCCGATAGACGTGTCGAATGTCTTGGCGAGCTCATAGCCCGTCATCGGACGTTCCGTCAGGCAGACCAGGATCGCGTCGCCGAGCGCCACTCCGCCAACCTTCCGTCCTTACACTCTATATAATTGACTTTATGCATAAAGGTGCATATGCGTCAACGTGCATAACAACTGCTTTGGCCCAAAATTGGAAAACCCATGCCGCTTCCCGCCTCGCTGAAGGGTCGACTTGAGCTGCCGGTCATCGGCGCGCCGCTGTTCATCGTCTCTGGCCCCGAACTCGTCGTCGCCCAATGCAAGGCCGGCGTCGTCGGCTCGTTCCCGGCGCTGAACGCCCGCCCGGTCGAAAAACTCGACGAGTGGCTGACGCGCATCGACAACGAGCTCGGCGAATACCGGGCGCTGCATCCGGAGAAGAAGGTCGCGCCCTACGCGGTCAACCAGATCTGTCACGTCTCCAATGACCGGCTGATGCAGGACATGGAGACCTGCGTGAAGCACCGGGTGCCGATCATCATCACCTCGTTGCGGCCGCCGTCCGAAATCGTCGAAGCCGCGCATTCCTATGGCGGCGTCGTGTTCCACGATGTCATCAACGTCAAGCACGCACGCAAGGCCGCCGAGCAGGGGGTCGATGGTTTGATTTTGGTGTGCGCCGGCGCCGGCGGACATGCCGGTACGCTGTCGCCGTTCGCGCTGGTGCGCGAGGTCAAGCAATGGTTCAAGGGCACCATCCTGTTGTCGGGCGCGATCTCCGATGGCTGGAGCATTGCGTCCGCGCTCGCGCTCGGCGCCGACCTCGCTTATATGGGCACGCGCTTCATCGCCACTGAAGAAGCCAATGCCGATCAGGCCTACAAGAACGCGCTCGCAGCGCATGCCGCGCACGACATCGTCTATTCGAACCTGTTCACCGGCGTGCACGGCAATTATCTCGGACCCTCGATCGTGGCCGCGGGCCTTGATCCGGACAATCTGCCGGTCGCCGACAAATCGAAGATGAATTTCGGCTCCGGCGGCAATATGAAGGTCAAGGCGTGGCGTGACATCTGGGGTTCGGGACAGGGCATCGGCCAGATCGTCGACGCGCCGCCGGTCGCGGAACTGGTGCAACGGTTGCAGGCCGAGTTTACGGACGCCAGCGGCGATTTCATGAAACGTGTCAGCGCTTGAGCGTCCGAGCCAAACGCGCCGCCATCGACTGGCGCGACGCGGCCGGAATTTCACGCATGGGAGACGTCCGATGAGCATGAGCGGTCTCGACAGATGGTACGGCTACATGAAGTCCCACGACAACGCGGCGCTGTGGGATCTGCTTGATCCCGACGCGGTGTTCGAAAGCCCGGTCGTGCATACGCCGCAGCGCGGACGCGACATCACGTTCAAATATCTTTCGAGCGCGGGCAAGGTGCTGGGCGGCGCGGGCTTTGCCTATACCGGCGAATGGCGGAGCGATAACGGCGCGGTGCTCGAGTTCGAAACCGAGATCGACGGAATAAAACTCAACGGCGTCGATATCATCCGTTTCGGCGTCGATGGCCGGATCGTCCATTTCAAGGTGATGGTGCGCCCGCTCAAGGCGATCAACCTGCTGCATCGGCTGATGGGAGAGCAGCTCTCGAAGCAGTGACGCGATTTTGCTCGAAAGCCTCCTCGAAAACTGCTTTGGATCATTCGGAATCGGGTAAGGTCCATTTCCGGAACGGAAGCGTTGCTGCCGTGCAAAACCTGACTTAAACGAAGCCCGCCTGGCCGGCCGAGAGGAAACCATGCCGATCTACAAAGCCCCCGTCGATGACCTCAATTTCCTGCTCAACGACGTGTTTCAGATCGACCGCTACGACAATCTTCCGGGCTTTTCCGACGCCTCCGCCGATGTGCGCGAGGCGATCCTGGGAGAGGCAGCAAAACTCAGCGAGGAAGTGCTGCAGCCGCTCAACCGCACAGGCGATATCGAGGGCTGCACCCGCCATGACGACGGCAGCGTGACCACGCCAAAGGGTTTCAAGGAAGCCTTCAAGCAGGTCGCCGAGGGCGGCTGGCTCGGGCTGTCGGCACCGACTGAATATGGCGGGCAGGGCCTGCCGGTGACGCTGAGCCAGGCCGTCACCGAATTCCAGAGCTCGGCGAACATGGCGTTTTCGATGTATGCCGGCCTCACCATGGGCGCGACCGCGGCGCTGATCGTGCACGGCAAGCCCGAACAAAAGAACATGTTCGTGCCGAAGATGGTGGCGGGGCAATGGACCGGCACCATGAACCTGACCGAGCCGCAATGCGGCACCGATCTTGGTCTGCTGCGCACCAAAGCCGTGAAGCAGGCCGACGGCAGCTACAAGATCACGGGCACCAAGATTTTCATCTCGGCCGGCGAGCATGATCTGGCGGAAAACATCATCCATCTGGTGCTGGCCCGGATCGAGGGCGCACCCAGCGGCATCAAGGGCGTGTCGCTGTTCGTGGTGCCGAAGATTCTGGTCAATGCCGACGGCTCGCTGGGGCAGCGCAACGGCGTCACCTGCGGCTCGATCGAGCACAAGATGGGCATTCACGGCAATTCCACCTGCGTGATGAATTACGACGGCGCCACCGGCTGGCTGATCGGCGAGGAAAACAAGGGCATGCAGGGCATGTTCGTGATGATGAACGAGGCGCGGCTTGGCGTCGCCGTGCAGGGTCTTGCGCAATCCGAAGTCGCCTATCAGAACGCGGTCGCCTATGCGCGCGACCGCCTGCAGGGCCGCTCGCTCACCGGGCCCAAGGCGCCGGACAAGCCGGCCGATCCGATCATCGTGCATCCCGACGTGCGCCGCACGCTGCTCACCATCCGCGCTTTCAACGAGGCAGCCCGCGCCATGGTGGTGTGGACCGCGCTCAAAAGCGACGTCGCCCATCGATCCAGCGATCCCAAGGATCGCGAGGCCGCCGACGATCACATGGGGCTGATGACGCCGGTCATGAAGGGCGTCCTGACCGATGTCGGATTTTCCAACGCGGTGCTGGCGCAGCAGATGTATGGCGGCCACGGCTATATCGCCGAACAGGGCATGGAGCAGTTCGTGCGCGATGCCCGCATCGCCATGATCTATGAGGGCGCCAACGGCATCCAGGCGCTCGATCTGGTCGGGCGCAAATTGCCGCGCGACGGCGGCCGCGCCGTGATGGCTTTTTTCGGCGAGGTCGCGGCCTTCGCCAAGGATCACGCTGCCGATGAGGGGATGAAGCCTTATGTCGCGCCCTTGAGCGCCGCGCTCGGCCATCTGCAGCAGGCCACCACCTGGCTGATGCAGAACGCGATGATGAAGCCGGACAATGCGGGTGCTGCCGCCACCGACTACATGCAATTGTTCGGGCTGGTCACCTTCGCCTTTATGTGGGCAAAGATGGCAAAGGTGGCGCTGGACAAGATTGCGGGCAGCGGCACCACGCCCTATCTGTCCACCAAGCTCGTGACCGGCCGTTTCTTTATGGAGAGGATGCTGCCGGAAACCTCGCTGCATCTGGCGCGCATCCAGACCGGTTGCGCGACCACCATGGAACTGGCGGCGGAAGCGTTCTGACCGGAGTATCTGTTTCGCTTTTCGCCTCAATCCGCTATTAAATTACGATCATCATCCCAGGAGGGCGTCATGCCTGAGGCCTATATCTACGATCACGTTCGCACGCCACGCGGCCGCGGCAAGCAGGATGGCGCGCTGCATGAGGTGACCGCGCTGGCGCTCGCCACCGTGCCGCTGAAGGCGCTGAAGGAGCGCAATAACCTTAAAGAGGACGTCGTCGACGACGTCGTGCTCGGCGTGGTCGATCCGGTCGGCGAGGCCGGCTCCGACATCGCCCGCTTCGCGGCGATCAAGGCCGGTCTCGGCGAAGCCGTCCCCGGCGTGCAGATCAGCCGCTTCTGCGCCTCGGGCCTTGATGCCGTGAATTTCGCCGCCGCCCAAATCATGAGCGGTCAGCATGAACTCACGATCGGCGGCGGCGCCGAATCGATGAGTCGGGTCGGCATCGGCGCCTCCGGCGGTGCCTGGCCGATGGACCCTTCGATCGCGGTGCCGGCCTATTTCATGCCGCAGGGCGTCTCGGCTGACCTGATCGCGACCAAGTATGGATTCTCGCGCGACGACGTCGACGCCTACGCGGTGCAGAGCCAGCAACGCGCGGGGAAAGCCTGGGACGAGGGCCGCTTCAACAAGTCGGTGGTGCCGGTGAAAGACGTCAACGGGCTGACCATCCTCGCCAAGGACGAGCATATGCGCCCGACCACGACGATGCAGTCGCTGGCATCGCTGCAGCCGTCGTTTGTGGCGATGGGACAGATGGGCGGCTTCGACGCGGTGGCGATCCAGTCGCACCCCGAAATCGAGCGCATCAACTATGTGCATCACGCCGGCAATTCCTCCGGCATCGTCGATGGCGCCGGCGCAGTGCTGCTCGGCAGCAAGGAAGCAGGCAGCAAGCACGGCCTGAAACCGCGGGCCAAGATCCGCGCGTTCACCAATATCGGCTCGGAGCCGGCGATGATGCTGACGGGACCGGTCGACGTCACCGAAAAACTGTTCGAACGTTCGGGCATGAAGAAATCGGACATCGATCTCTTCGAATTGAACGAGGCCTTCGCTTCCGTCGTGCTGCGCTACATGCAGGCCTTCGACATCGACCCCGCCAAGATCAACGTCAATGGCGGCGCCATCGCGCTCGGCCATCCGCTCGGCGCCACGGGCGCGATGATTTTGGGCACGGTGCTCGACGAACTCGAGCGCACCAATAAATCGACGGCGCTAGTCACGCTCTGCATCGGCGGCGGCATGGGCACGGCGACGATCATCGAGCGGGTGTGATTTTTACCCTCTCCCCTTGTGGGAGAGGGTGGTGAGAACAAGCGGAGCTTGTTCGAGCCGGGCGAGGGGTTCTCTCCGCGGATAGAGACCCCTCATCCGGCACGGACTTCGTCCGCGCCACCTTCTCCCACAGGGGGAGAAGGGAAGACAAATTGGGAGCACCAAATGGCCTTCAAGAATTTCAAGATCGAGACCGACGCCGACGGCATTGCTCTCGTCACCTGGGACACCCCCGGCCGTTCCATGAACGTGCTGGACGAGACCTCGATCAACGAACTCGAGGCGATCGTGAAGCAGACCTCGGCGGATGCCGCGGTCAAAGGCGTCGTCGTCACCTCGGGGAAGGAGGCGTTGTCGGCCGGCGCCGATCTATCGATGCTCGAAGGCATGAGCCGCAGCTATGCCGAAGCGCTGGAGACGAAGGGCGAGGTCGCGGCCAACCAGATGCTGTTCGACCAGAGCCGCCGCTTCTCTTTGGTGTTCCGCTCGATCGAGACCAGCGGCAAGCCGTGGGTTGCGGCGATCAACGGACTGGCGCTCGGCGGCGGCTTTGAACTGACGCTGTCCTGTCACTATCGCGTCGCCGCGGAAAATCCAAAAACCCGTCTTGGCTTGCCGGAAATCAAGGTCGGGCTGTTCCCCGGCGCCGGCGGCACCCAGCGCGTGCCGCGCATCGTGCCGCCGCAGGACGCGATGCAGATGCTGTTGAAGGGCGAGGCGGTCAACCTCGCCAAGGCCAAGGCACTAAAGCTGATCGACGCCATCGTTCCCTCAGCCGATCTCATCCAATCGGCAAAGGACTGGATCAAGGGCGGCGGCAAGGCGGTTGCGCCCTGGGACACCAAGGAATTCAGGCTGCCCGGCGGCCCGGTCTATTCCAAGGCCGGCATGATGATGTTCCCGGCCGGCAACGCGATCTTCCGCCGCGAAACCTACGACAATTATCCGGCGGCGCGCGCGATCATGCAGTGCGTTTACGAAGGCTTGCAGCTGCCGATCGACGCCGCGCTGCGCGTCGAATCGCGTTACTTCACGCAGATCCTGCGCTCCAAGGAAGCGGCCGCGATGATCCGCAGCCTGTTCCTGTCGATGCAGGAATTGAACAAGGGCGCACGCCGTCCGCAGAACGTGCCGCCGACCAAGGTGAAAAAACTCGCCGTGATCGGCGCCGGCTTCATGGGCGCCAGCGTCGGCTACGTCTCGGCCCGCGCCGGGATCGACGTCGTGCTGATCGACCGCGACCAGGAGAGCGCCGACAAGGGCAAGGGCCACGCCAAATCCGTGATCGACGATTTGATTGCAAAAGGCCGTGCCAAGGAAAGCGATCGCGACGCCATCCTGTCGAAGATCAGCGCCACCGCCGACTATAGCGTGCTCAGAGATTGCGATCTCATCATCGAAGCCGTGTTCGAGGATCGCAAGGTCAAGGCGGAAACCTACGCCAAGGCGCAGCCGCTGCTGAAGCCCGATGCGATCTTTGCCTCCAACACCTCGACCCTGCCGATCAATTCGCTGGCGGAAGAATTCAAGGACCAGGGAAAATTCATCGGCATTCACTTCTTCTCGCCGGTCGAGAAGATGATGCTGGTGGAGATCATCGTCGGCAAGAACACCGGCGACGTCGCGCTTGCGACCGCGCTCGATTACGTGCGCGTGATCGGCAAGACGCCGATCGTGGTCAATGATTCCCGCGGCTTCTTCGCCAACCGCTGCGTGCTTCGTTTCACCGCCGAGGGGCTGGAAATGCTGATGGAAGGCGTGCCGCCGGCGATGATCGAGAACACCGCGAAGATGGCGGGCATGCCGGTCGGGCCGTTGTCGCTGTCCGATGAGGTCGCGCTCGATCTCGTGCTGAAAATCATGAAGGCGACGGAGGCCGATCTCGGCGCCAACGCCATCGACCAGGCCCAGAAGAAACTCCTGGTCGAGATGGTCGAAAAACAAGGCCGGTTTGGCCGCAAGAACGGCAAGGGATTCTATGATTATCCCGAGAAGGGCAAGGGCCAGAAGAGCCTTTGGTCGGAACTGAGCGGATTGCAGCCAAAACATCTCGATCCCGATACGCTCGACGTCGAGGAAATGAAGCAGCGTTTTCTGGTGGTGCAGGCGGTGGAAGCCGCGCGTACGGTGGAAGATCACGTCATCACCGATATGCGCGAGGCCGATGTCGGCTCGATCCTGGGGTTTGGCTTCGCCCCGTTCACCGGCGGCACCCTGTCCTATATCGACTTCATGGGCACCAAGAATTTTGTCGCGCTGTGCCACAAGCTAGAGGCAAAATACGGCTCGCGCTTCACCCCGCCGAAATTGCTGGAAGAGATGGCAGCCAAGGGCGAGACCTTCTACGGCCGCTTTCCGCCGAAGAAGCTGGCGGCCGCGTAACGCGAGGCCGCGGCGTAAAGAAAGACCGTCGTCCCTGCGAAAGCAGGGACCCATAGCCACCGGCGGATTTTTTGAGCAGCCTGGGGCCACATTGAGCGTAACCGCAACCACCTGTGGTTATGGGTCCCTGCTTTCGCAGGGACGACGATGCGGCTTGTTTTTCGCGCCCGTCGCAACAACAAAAAAGGCCGGATCAATCCGGCCTTTTGCTTTTAACCGTAAAATCTCACGCCGCCTTCAAGAGGCCTTCCATCTTCATGGCGGCCTGCACGTTCGGCCGCGCCGCAACGCGGTCCTTGAAGACCATCAGGTTCTTCAGCCCGGACACGTCGACGCCCGTGCGCTCGGCCCATTTCAGCATCACGAACAGATACCCATCCGCAACCGTGAACTGCTTGCCCATCAGATAATCCTGGCCGGCAAGCCTGCTGTCTGCGTATTTGAACTTGCCCATGATGCGGTCCTTGAAGAAGTTCTTCACCTCGTCCGGGATCGTCGGATTGAACAGCGGGCTGAAATTCTTGTGCAGTTCGGTGGTGATGAAATTCAGCCATTCCTGCAGGCGGTAGCGCTCGGGCGTGCCGGCGGCAGGCGCGAGGTTTTTATCCGCCGCCTTGTCGGCGATCGCCTGGACGATCACCGGGCCTTCGGTCAGTATCTCGCCATTGTCCAGCATCAGCGCCGGTACCTGGCCCTTCGGATTGATGCTGTTGAAGTCGTCGCCGTTTTCGGTCTTCTTGGCCTTGAGATCGACCTTGACGAGTTCGTGAGCGAGGCCGGCCTCATGCAGCGCGATGTGGGGGGAGAGCGAGCAGGCTCCCGGCGAATAATACAGTTTCATCGGAATTTTCCTTCGCTTGGATTATTGGCTATGGGAGATGGAACCACTAAATGCATCTGCATGAAAGAGTCAAGATTGATGCAGCTGCATTAAGTACGGTAGACTGACCCGTGACACCCATAGGCGAGGCCATGAAGCGCAAACCATCGACCGAGGCGACCGCCGCCTGGATTCGCCTGATGCGGGTCCAGAGCCGGGTGCTGGACGCCGTCGAGCAGGAGCTGAAGAAAGCCGGTTTCCCGCCGCTCGCCTGGTACGACGCGCTGCTCGAATTGTCGCGCGCGCCGACCGGGGAGATGCGCCCGGTGGAGCTGGAAAAGCAGATGCTGATCCCGCAATATTCGACCTCGCGCCTGATCGACCGGCTGGTCGACGAGGGCCTCGCCGCGCGCCGCGAATGCAAGATCGACAAGCGCGGCCAGTTCGTCGAGATCACCGAGACCGGCCGCGAATTGCAGAAGAAAATGTGGAACGCCTATTCGGCCGCGATCGAAAAGCATGTCGGCTCGAAACTGTCCGATGCGGATGCTATAAAGCTCTGCGGTCTGCTCGACCGGCTGGGCTGCTCGTGCGGCGAGGCGCAAATGGCGGCCGCAAGAGACGGCGCGCCCGCACGATGATACTGCTTTTTCCCATCACATTCCCGGACCGATCGGTCCAGGGATGTCCCCGTCACCGCGCGCGTTCGGTCGAAGCGCCCTTCATCCGGAATTTCCATGGCGCGTGACCAGATCGATATGACGCCGCTGCAATCGCGCAACGAGTTGGTGGCGTGGCTGGAAGCGGGCGTGAAGCCTGTTTCCGAATTCCGCATCGGCACCGAACACGAAAAGACGCCGTTCACGCTTCTCGGCCATCAGCCGGTGCCTTACGAAGGCGCGCGCGGCATCGGCGCGCTGTTGGAAGGCATGCAGCTTTTGCTCGGCTGGGAGCCGATCATGGAACGCGGCAACATCATCGGGCTCTATGATGTCACCGGCGGCGGCGCGATTTCGCTCGAGCCCGGCGGACAGTTCGAATTGTCCGGCGCGCCGGTCGAGACCGTGCACCAGACCCAGTCGGAACTGATGGCGCATCTGGCGCAGGTGCGCGAGATCGCGGCTCCGCTCGGCATCGGCTTTCTCGGGCTCGGCATGACGCCGTCATGGTCGCGGGAGCAAATTCCTGTCATGCCCAAGGGCCGCTACAGGATCATGAGCAATTACATGCCGAAGGTCGGCCAATACGGCCTCGACATGATGTACCGGACCTGCACGGTGCAGACCAATCTCGACTTCTCTTCCGAAGCCGACATGGTCAAGAAACTGCGGGTCTCGGTGGCGCTGCAGCCGGTCGCGACCGCGCTGTTTGCCAATTCGCCGTTCACGGAAGGCCGGCCCAACGGCTTCCAGTCGTTCCGCTCCGAGATCTGGCGCGACACCGACAACGCGCGATCCGGCATGATTCCATGGGCGTTCGAGGACGGCATGGGGTTCGAGCGCTGGGTCGATTATGCACTCGACGTGCCGATGTATTTCGTCAAGCGCGACGAAACCTATATCGACGTTGCCGGATCGTCGTTCCGCGCTTTCTTCGACGGCAGGAATAATTCGTTACCCGGCGAGCGGCCGACGCTGTCGGACTGGGCCAATCATCTCTCGACGATTTTCCCCGAGGTGCGGCTGAAGCGCTATCTGGAAATGCGCGGCGCCGACGGCGTGCCATGGGGACGGCTGCCGGCGCTGCCGGCGTTCTGGGTAGGCCTGCTGTATGACGACCTAAGCCTCGACGCCGCATGGCAGATCGTCAAACATTGGACCGCGCATGAACGCCAGGCGTTGCGCGACGACGTGCCGCGGCTCGGCTTCAAGGCGAGGATAAGGGATCGCTATCTGTTCGAGATCGCCAAGGAGTGCCTGGCGCTGTCCTATTCCGGCTTGCGCCGGCGCGGCCGCATCGATCATGCCGGCCGCGACGAGACCCGCCATCTCGATCCGCTGGAGCGCATTATCGAGTGCGGCAAGACGCCGGCCGAGGAGATGCTGGAAAAATTCAAAGGTCCCTGGCACGGCTCGGTGGAGCCGGCCTATGACGAATACGCGTTCTAGCCCGGTTTTGCCGACCCCGCCCGCATTCCGTTCATCCACCGTACAGGTTCGCGGCGATCAAATGGCAGCGCGAACGTGGGGCGCGCGCGCGTGTCTATTTAGTTGAAAGCAATCGCGAATGTGGGGAGGCCGCCTGCTCAGGGCGTGTTTGGTGCTATCAGCTGTGCTATCAGCTGTGCTATCAGTTGCCTTGGCGGCCGCTTTAGCTGTGCGCCCGGCACATGCCCAGGCCAGTTTCGACCGTCCAGGCAGCGACTATCTGAGTTCGCCGGTCCCCTCAGGCGATCCGGCGGATTGCGCGCTGATGTGCGAGCACGACCGGCACTGCCGGGCCTGGAGTTTCAATTACCCGACCGACAGCGCGACCGGCGCGGTGTGCTGGCTGAAGAACAGCGTGCCGGCGCGCGTTCAGGATAATTGCTGCGTCTCCGGCGTTCGCGGCGCCGGCGTGGTCGAGCCGCGCACCGGGTCTGAGGAAGTCTCGATCGACCGGTTCGGCGGCGACTACCGTAATTTCTGGCTGAAAGGCGGCGAGGGCGACGATGCCTGCCGGGCGGCCTGCACCGAGGACAACAAATGCCGGGCCTGGACCTATGCGCGTCCCGGCTATGTCGGCAAGGAAGCGCATTGCTTTTTGAAGAAAGAGATAAAGCCGCCGCGGCGCAAGGCGGGATTTATCTCGGGCGTGGTGCGGTAGGTGCACGTTTGCATAAGCCGCCATTGCGAGGAGCCAACGGGTCGCGCGAACGCGCGCCCGATGACAGGCTCCGCGATGAAGCAATCCAGCTTTCGCCCCCCGGATGAAAAGCTGGATTGCTTCGCTTCGCTCGCAATGACGGGATTGGCGTCACGCCGTATTGGCCTCCAGCACCGTAAGCTCCGGCCACAGCGATTTCCATCGCTTCGCCTTCGCCGCGTAATTCGCCGCCGAAAAGTTCGGCCCGGGATTGGGCCGCACGATCATGGCGGCGACATCGTCAAATCCATTCGGCGCATAGACCTCAAAGCCGCCTTGCGTGCGGCGGATGCCGACTTGCGTGTTCTTGGTCAGGAAGCGGTCGATACCTTCTGTGGAGGATCGCAGCGGCGGATAGGGCCGGCCATGCTTTTGCGGATACCAACGATGGACCCGCGCCTGGTTGCGCACTTCGATCGGGACGCGGAGTTTTGTCAGTCGGCCCTGCACGTGCCGGATCACGGCGTCCTCGGCCTGCCAGGAGGTGTCGGGATCGAAATAGAAGACGTCGTAATCGGCAATGCCGTAATCGACCGCGCGTTTCGTCAGACCATTCCACACGCTCTGCACCAGGCAGCCGGATACCAGCCACGCATCCGGCAGCGCGAGGCGGAACAGTTCATCCGCGATGATTTGGTTGACCGGATTGCGCAAGCCTGCGGCGAGGAAGGCGTCTTTGTTCATAGGCAATTCGTAGGGTGGGCAAAGCGAAGCGTGCCCACCATTCAACAGAGCGTTTCAATTTCTAAATGGTGGGCACGCTTGCGCTTTGCCCATCCTACAATTTTACAATTCGGTCTCAAGCGCCCTGATCGCCTTCCACGGGCCTCATGGTTCGAGACGGCGCTCGCGCGCCCCCTCACCATGAGGGTTGCGTTCAGTGCACCGACGTAAAGAACCGCCGGACGCGGAAACCGGACAGCCAGGTCCAGACCGGCTGGTTGCGGATGCCGAGATCCCAGGATCCGACCACGGCGTCGGCCCGGCCCACCAGATTGTCCATCGGCAACAATCCGACGCCGCCTTGGCTCAGCGGAACGCGGCTGTCCGCGGAATTGTCGCGGTTGTCGCCCATCACGAACAGATGGTCGGGCGGCACCGTCACTTCGGGCGTGTTGTCGAGCCGGCCGTTGTCGCGCAATTTGAAGATCGCGTGGCTGACGCCGTTCGGCAGGGTCTCGATATAGCGATACGCCGGTTCGACGCCGCCATTGTCGTCTTCGGCCTCGCCGATGCCGTCCGGCTTCAGCGATGCGGCGTGGTCGTTGATGAAGAGCTGGCCCTGCCGCATCTGGACGCGATCGCCGGGGAGCCCCACCACGCGCTTGACCCAGGCTTGCGAGCGGTCGCCCGGCCAGCGGAACACCACGACGTCGCCAAGTTTTGGCGGCTCGCCGAACACGCGCCCGGTCTCGGGCAGGTTGATCTGGATCGGCAGCGAGGCTGAGCCGTAGCCGTATGGGAATTTCGAGGCCAGTAGCGCGTCGCCGATCAGGAGCGTCGGTTCCATCGACCCGGACGGCACATAAAACGGCTCGGCCAGTGCGCCCTTGGCGATGAAAACCGCCAGCACGATTGCCGCGAGCTGCAGCGCTTGGCCACGCCAGGTCGAGGCCTTCGGGGCTACGGTTTGGTTATCGACGCTCATCAACCGGTTCCTCCGACAGTAATCCGTTCCATTCGCAGCGTCGGCTGGCCGACGCCGACCGGCACGCCCTGGCCATTCTTGCCGCAGGTGCCGATGCCGGTGTCGAGCGCGAGATCGTTGCCGATCATGGTGATGCGATGCAGGTCGGTCGGCCCGTTGCCGATCAGCATCGCGCCCTTCAGGGGCGCGCCGATTTTGCCGTTCTCGATCTTGTAGGCCTCGGTGCACTGGAACACGTATTTGCCCGAGGTGATGTCGACCTGGCCGCCGCCGAAATTCGCGGCATAGATGCCGTTCTTGACGGAGCTGAGAATCTCCGCCGGATCGCGGCCGCCCGCCAGCATATAGGTGTTGGTCATGCGCGGCATCGGCACATGGGCATAGCCCTGCCGGCGGCCGTTGCCGGTCGGCTTCATGTTCATCAATCGGGCGTTCTGGCGGTCCTGCATGTAGCCGACCAGGACGCCGTCCTCGATCAGCACGGTACGGTTGGTCGGCGTGCCCTCGTCGTCGATCGACAGCGAGCCGCGCCGCGAGGCCATGGTGCCGTCATCGACGACCGTAACACCCTTGGCCGCGACCTGCTGGCCCATCAGCCCCGCGAAAGCCGATGTTTGCTTGCGGTTGAAATCGCCCTCGAGCCCGTGGCCGACGGCCTCATGCAGCATCACGCCGGGCCAGCCGGCGCCCAACACCACATCCATTTCGCCGGCGGGTGCCGGCACCGATTCGAGATTGACCAGCGCCTCGCGGATCGCGCCGTCGGCGGCCTCGCGCCACGCCTTGGTATCGATGAAGCGCGCATAGCCCTCGCGGCCGCCATAACCCTTGCTGCCGCTTTCCTGCCGGTCGCCTTGGCCGGCGACCACTGAAATATTGACGCGCACCAAGGGGCGGATGTCGCGATAGCTCTCACCGTCGGGGCGCAGGATTTCCACCACCTGCCAGGTGGCCCCCAGGCTGACGGTGACCTGCCGCACCCGCGGGTCCTTGTCACGGACATAGGCGTCGATCTCGGCGAGCAGTTTTACCTTGGATTCAAAACCCGGCGCATCCAGCGGATTTTCGTCGCCATAGAGCCGCACATTGCTGTGCGCCGGCGCCGGCGCGAATGTTCCGCTGTAGCCGCCGCGCACGGCTGCGACCGCGTCGGCGGCGCGGATCAAGGCCGGCAGCGAGACATCGGAGGAATGCGCATAGCCGACCGCGTCGTCCTTCACCGCGCGCAAGCCAAAGCCCTGCGAGGTGTCGTAGGTCGCCTGCTTCAGCCGGCCATTGTCGAACATCAGCGCCTCGGTCTGGCTGTATTCGAGGAACAATTCGCCGTCGTCGGCGCCGCTAAGCCCCCGCGCGACCTGATCGCGCACGGAATCGCGGTCGAGATTGGCGCGGTCGAGAAGCGAGGTGGTGGGGGTCATGAGGGCTCCAGAATTTCATCGTCGTCCCCGCGAACGCGGGGACCCATAACCACAGGCTTTCGTGAGTTAAACAAAAACCAGCGGCGCAGTCGCATTACAACACGGTAACCTGTGGCTTCCGCGAGGACCACGGCACGGAAGATAGGCACGATCGCGGGAAAAAGGGAGGGTCTGCCAAGGGCTCATCCGGCGAGGCACATTGCCTCACGGCAGTTTGTCGAACCCCTCGGCGAGCCCGTTCAAACTGAGCGGAAACCCGATGCCCTCTTCGGGGGTCTCGAAGATGATGAAAGTCGCGGTCTTGGCGGTGCGGAGCTGGTTCAACAGCTTGTCGTCCATCACCACTTCGGCGACGCAGCCGTTGGGCAGGCACCTGACAAAACCGGCGCGGCCGACATCGGCATTATCGAGTTTCAGGCCGAGCCCGGAGGGCAGCAACACGCCGAGCGGCGCCACCACCCGCATCAGCTTGCTCTTCTGGTCAGCGGTTTTCAGCACGATGACGGTCAGGCCGGCATTGGAACGGTCTTCCGCTACCACGCTTTGGATCAGGGCGCATTGCTCGGCCTGCGCGCCGGGCGGGGTGTCACAGCGGATCTGCCAGTCGCCATGGACCGAGCGTACCGCGCCTTGGGCGCGGGCGGCTTCCGTCAGGCCCAGGAAGGACATTGCGAAGGACACCGCGAACAAAAGCGCGATCGCCAGCGCGCCGGCGAGCCAGCGGCTGAGACGGACGGCAAATGGATTGCGGGCAGTGCTTCTCGGCCGGTAATTCCAAGCCTCCATCCGGGTCGATCCTTTGATATTCCCTGTGGCTGTCGGTTCCGAACATTGCATTGATAGAGCAATGACGGCGCCTTGAAGGCGATCTTCAAGCCATCTCCAACCCATTTCGAAGCAAACATTACGCCGGGCAATCCCTTGCGCCGGAATGGCTGCTCCTCACGGGCTTAGCGAATCAGGTTCCTGCGGAGCATCTCGTCTGTGCCTACATCGGGCAATCCGCCTGTCAAGCGGTCCCGATCGGTAAACTGGTCGCTTTTGACTGATTTCACGGGAAAATGTGACAGCCATATCATTGCCGGCGACGCATTGCTCCGCGCCCTACTACTGCATTGCGATAGGTCAAGAATTATGGTTTGAGAGGCTGGATTTCGACGCGTTCTAACGATCCGGCCCCAATACATCCCAAGGCCGTTTGTCAGGGGGCGGATCGTGCAGCATTTGTCGCCATCCGGCGGAATGCTTTGGGTTTCTATCAAGGGAGCGCGGGCGGCATGAAGATGTCGATGGGCCGGACGGGCCGGCGGTTGTTGGGATTGGCGGTGGCCGGCGTTGCGCTGGCGGCCGGCGGGGGGGCATCTGCCGAAGAACTGGGGCAGCCGTCACCGTGGGCATTCGACCTGCAGGCGTCGGCCACGCCGGTGATGGACAGCATCTTTCGGTTCCACAGCTTGCTGCTTGTCATCATCACGGTGATCACGCTGTTCGTTCTGGCGCTGCTGATCATCGTCGTCGTCAAGTTCAACGCCCGGGCCAACCCGGTGCCCTCCAGGACCACCCACAACACCCTGATCGAAGTGGCCTGGACGTTGATTCCGGTGCTGATTCTGGTCAGCATCGCTGTGCCGTCGTTTCGGCTGCTGTTTGAGGAGCTCGACGTTCCCAAGGCCGATCTGACCGTGAAGGCGACCGGCAAGCAGTGGTACTGGAGCTACGCCTATCCGGACAACGGCAAATTCGAGTTCGATTCGCTGCTGGCCCAGGACAAGCAGCCGCGGCTGCTCGGCGTCGACAACGAACTGGTGGTGCCGGTGAACAAGGTTGTCCGGGTGCAGGTCACCGGCGCCGACGTCATCCATTCCTTCGCGGTACCGGCGTTCGGCATCAAGATCGACGCGATTCCCGGCCGACTCAACGAAACCTGGTTCAAGGCCACCAAGACCGGCATGTTCTACGGCCAGTGCTCGGAACTGTGCGGCAAGGATCACGCCTTCATGCCGATCGCGGTGCGGGTGGTGAACGATCAGGAATTCGCGGCCTGGGTCGAGACCGCGAAGAAGAAATTTGCCTCCAACCCGGCGAACTTGTTCGCCTCGGTGGGCGCGGCCGCGCAGTAAGCCAACAGCTTCAGGCGCGATCTGATTTGGGACAAGGGCGACGGGACCGCAGGGTCCGACAAGGACTGCAAGGCAGGATCTGAAAATGGCAACTTCCGCGACGACGCACGACGATCACGCACATGACGATCACGCGCACGACCATCCGACCGGCTGGCGGCGCTTCGTCTATTCGACCAACCACAAGGACATCGGCACGATGTACCTGGTGTTCGCGATCATCGCGGGGATCATCGGCGGCTTGATGTCGATGGCGATCCGGGCGGAACTGATGTTTCCCGGCGTGCAGATTTTCCACCAGACTCACGAGTACAACGTATTTGTGACCGCGCACGGCCTGATCATGATCTTCTTCATGGTGATGCCGGCGATGATCGGCGGTTTCGGCAACTGGATGGTTCCGCTGATGATCGGCGCGCCCGACATGGCGTTCCCGCGCATGAACAACATCTCGTTCTGGCTGCTGCCGGTCGCGTTCTCCTTGCTGATCATCTCGACCTTCGTTGAGGGCGAGCCGGGCTCCAGCGGCGCCGGAACGGGCTGGACGCTTTATGCGCCGCTGTCAACGACCGGTCATCCCGGACCGGCGGTCGATTTCGTCATCCTGGCGCTGCATCTGGCCGGCGCTTCTTCGATTCTCGGCGCCATCAATTTCATCACCACGATCTTCAACATGCGCGCGCCTGGCATGACGATACACAAGATGCCGCTGTTCGTATGGTCGATCCTGGTCACCGTGTTCCTGCTGTTGCTGGCGTTGCCGGTGCTCGCCGGTGCCCTCACCATGCTGCTCACCGATCGCAATTTCGGCACCACGTTCTTCTCCGCGGAGGGCGGCGGCGATCCCGTGCTGTTCCAGCATCTGTTCTGGTTCTTCGGTCACCCCGAAGTCTACATCCTGATCCTGCCGGGCTTCGGCATGATCAGCCAGATCGTCGCGACGTTCTCGAAAAAGCCGGTGTTCGGTTATCTCGGCATGGCTTATGCGATGGTGGCGATCGGCGGCATCGGCTTCGTGGTGTGGGCGCACCACATGTACACGGTCGGCATGTCGTCGGCGACGCAGGCCTATTTCGTCGCCGCAACCATGGTGATCGCGGTGCCGACCGGCGTGAAGATCTTCTCCTGGATCGCCACGATGTGGGGCGGCTCGATCGAGTTCAAGACCCCGATGCTGTGGGCGATCGGCTTCATCTTCCTGTTTACGGTCGGCGGCGTCACCGGCGTCGTGCTCGCCAACGCCGGCGTCGATCGCGTGCTTCAGGAAACCTACTATGTCATCGCGCACTTCCATTATGTGATGGGCGTCGCCGCGGTGTTCGCGATCTTCGCCGGCTGGTACTACTGGTTCCCGAAAATGTCCGGCTACATGTACAACGAGACCATCGGCAAGCTGCACTTCTGGGTAATGTTCATCGGTGTCAACATCCTGTTTTTCCCGCAGCATTTTCTGGGACTGCAAGGCATGATGCGGCGTTCCGTCGACTATCCGGATGCGTTCGCCGGCTGGAACGTGGTGTCGTCGGTTGGGGCATACGTCTCCGGCTTTGGCGTCCTGATCTTCATCTATGGCGTGATCGATGCGTTCGTACGCAAGCAGCAGGCCGCCGATAATCCGTGGGGTGTCGGCGCCACCACGCTGGAATGGACGCTGCCGTCGCCGCCGCCGTTCCATCAGTTCGAAGTGCTGCCGCGCGTGCAGTGATTTTGAGAACCCGCGGCGCCTGAGGGCGTCGCGGGTTCTTTGTAAACAAGCGAGATCATCTTGTCGGTTGTCGATCACAACGCCATCGCGCTCGGCCCACGGATTTCCGAGGCCGATGTCGCTGACTATGTCGCGCTGTTGAAGCCGCGGGTGATGTCGCTGGTGATCTTCACCGCGCTGGTCGGGCTGATGATCGCGCCGGGCCATTTCCACCCGGTATTGGCCTTCACCTCGATCCTCTGCATCGCGGTCGGCGCCGGCGCCTCGGGCGCGCTGAACATGGCGCTCGAGGGCGACATCGACGCCCTGATGTCGCGCACCGCGAACCGGCCGATCCCGCGCGGCCGCATCACAAAGGGCGAAGCGCTGGCGTTCGGCACGACGCTTGCCTTCTTCGCGGTGATGACGCTCGGCATCCTGGTCAACTGGGTCGCCGGCAGCCTGCTCGCGTTCACGATCTTCTTCTATGTCGTGATCTACACCATCGCGCTGAAGCGCTGGACCGCCCAGAACATCGTGATCGGCGGCGCCGCCGGCGCGCTGCCGCCGGTGGTGGCGTGGGCCGCCGCGACCGGCTCGCTGTCGGTCGAGCCGCTCTTGTTGTTCCTGATCATCTTCTTCTGGACCCCGCCGCATTTCTGGGCCTTGGCGCTGTTTCGCAGCGACGATTATGCGCGCGCCGGCGTGCCGATGCTGCCGGTGGTCGCCGGCCCCGATGCGACGCGGCTGCAGATCCTGCTCTATACCATCGTGCTGGTCGCGGTCGCGCTCGCGCCCTGGCCGCTCGGCTATTTCGACGCAGTCTTTGGGGTGACCTCGCTGGTGCTTGGCACCGGCATGCTGGCGCTCGCGGTCAATGTCTACCGCCGCCGCGAGGGGAGCGAAGCGCTGCGCGCGACGCGACGGTTGTTTGCGTTCTCGATCTTCTATTTGTTTGCGCTGTTTGCGACCCTGCTGGTCGAGGTCGTGGTCCGCGCCATTCTCCCATTGGCATGGTAGGGGGCGCATGGCGACGCAATGGATGACAAGGGCAAGCCGGACGGAATCATCCTCACCGAGGCGCAGAAGAAAAGCCGCCGCCAGCGTTCGATCGCGATCGCGCTCGCGCTCGGTGTCCTCGTCGTGTTGTTTTTCGCGGTCACCATCGTCAAGGGGCCGGCCGTGCTGAACCGGCCGCTTTGATCGGGATCGTGTGATGGATATGGAAAAGGAGCCGACCATGCCGCCAGAGCCGGCCGGAAGCCCCAAGGCGACAAAGCGCCGCGGTCTCGGCCGCGATGCGATGGTTGGTTCAATCGCCGGCCTTGTAGCCGTGCTGATGGTCGGCGCGGCCTACGCGGCGGTGCCGTTCTACAATTGGTTTTGCCGCACCACCGGTTTTAACGGCACCACCCAGGTCGCGACCTCGGCGCCGACCGTAGCGCCCCTGGCACGCAAGATCGCGGTGCGCTTCGATTCCAATGTCGCGGGCGGCCTGCCGTGGAAATTCGTGCCCGAGCAGACCGAAATCGAGATCAATATCGGCCAGGTCGTCACCGTGTATTACAACGTGACCAACCAATCGGCGCGGACCACGACCGGGCAGGCCGCCTATAATGTGGCGCCGCTGACGGTCGGCGCGTATTTCGAAAAGCTTAACTGCTTCTGCTTCACCGAACAGACCATGGCGCCGGGCGAGAAGCGCCAGATGGCGGTGGTGTTCTATGTCGATCCTGAGATCGTCAAGGACAGCGACAATGACGGGCTCAACACCATCACATTGTCCTATACGTTCTACCCCGTGCGCGATCCGGCGCCGAAACCGCTGGCCGCGAGCGAGCCGGACAAACGCAAGGGGGCCCTTTGATCGTCGGGATGACCATCAGAGGTGGTCAGCTGCGATTTTGGGGTCAGGATTGATTTTTGAGACGAATACGTGCCGAATGGCAGGGCACCGCTAACGGAGAGACTTAAATGGCTACGGCGCAAGTCAAGCATCACGACTACCATCTCGTCGATCCCAGTCCGTGGCCGATCGTCGGATCGATTTCCGCCTTCATCATGGCGGTGGGCGCGATCCTCTGGATGCACCATATGGCGGCGGCGGCGCCGATCATTTTCGGCATCGGTGTCATCGGCGTGCTCTATACCATGGTGAGCTGGTGGACGGATGTGATCCGCGAGGCGCAGTTCAAGGGCGACCACACCCGCGTGGTGCAGATCAGCCATCGCTACGGCATGATCCTGTTCATCGCCTCCGAGGTGATGTTCTTCGTCGCCTGGTTCTGGGCCTTCTTCAACTCGGCGCTGTTTCCGGGCGATCCGGTTCATGCCACCCGCGAGGCGCTGTTCGGCGGCGTCTGGCCGCCCAAGGGCATCGAGGCCTTCGATCCCTGGCATCTGCCGCTGTTGAATACGCTATTGCTGCTGACCTCGGGCACCACGGTGACCTGGGCGCATCATGCGCTCCTGGAAAACGATCGTCAGGGCCTGAAATACGGCTTGATCCTCACGATCCTGCTCGGCGCGACGTTTACCTGCGTGCAGGCCTATGAATACAGCCATGCGGCGTTCTCCTTCGCCGGCAATATCTATGGCGCGACCTTCTTCATGGCGACCGGCTTTCATGGCTTCCATGTGCTGGTCGGCACCATCTTCCTGATCGTGTGCCTGGCGCGCGCCTATGCCGGGCACTTCACGCCGACCCAGCATCTCGGCTTCGAATTCGCCGCCTGGTACTGGCATTTCGTCGACGTGGTGTGGCTGTTCCTATTCATCTGCATCTATGTCTGGGGCCACGGCGCCGAAACCATGGCCCACGGCGCAGGTTGATCCGAAGCGGTTGTGATACAAGGGGGCGGCCGAAACGGCCGCCCTTTTTGTTTGTCTTCTTTCTTCCCTCTCCCACAAGGGGAGAGGGAAAGGAACGAGTATGCCAGACCACATCCTCCCCACCGTCACCGAGAGCGCGCTGCGCGGACTTGCCTGCAAGTGTCCGCGCTGCGGCCGGGGCAAGCTCTATTCCGGCTTCCTTACCCTGCGGCCGAACTGCGAAGCTTGCGGGCTCGACTATGGCTTCATCGATTCCGGCGATGGGCCTGCGGTGTTCATCATCATGATTGCCGGCGCCATCGTCGTCTTCTGCGCGCTGATCGTCGAGGTAAAATACCAGCCGCCGTTCTGGCTGCATGCGGTGCTGTGGCTGCCGCTGATTCTCGTGACCACGCTGTTGCCGCTGCGCTCGATGAAGTCGCTTCTGATCGCGCTGCAATTCCATCACAAGGCCACGGAAGGCCGGCTGATCGACCGCGAGCCGAAATGACCGCGACAACGGGACGAGCGCGCGGCATCGCCGGTTTTGCCATTTTTACGATTGCGATGCTGATGGTGTTCATCGGCCTCGGCGTCTGGCAGTTGCAGCGCCGCCTCGAGAAGCACGCCTTGATCGCGGCCTTGACCGAACGGCTAGCGGCCGAGCCTTCGGCGCTGCCGTCGCCGTCGGATTGGAGCCAACTTACGGCGGCAAAAGACGAATTCCGCCGTGTCCGTTTTTCGGCGACCTACGAGCGCCGTCCGGATGCGATGGTCTACAGTTCCGGCTCGAGCGTGCGCGAGGATATTTCCGGTCCCGGTACCTGGGCGTTCCTGCCCGCGCGATTGGAAAACGGCGAGACCGTCGTCATCAACACCGGCTTCGTGCCCAACACCATGCAGGACCGTGCCGTCGAGGATCGCGCGGTGGCGCCGCTCATCACCTCTCAGCCGGCGATGCTGACCGGCTACATCCGCTTTCCGGAAAGTGCGGGCCTGCTCACGCCGGCGGAAAATCCGGCAAGGCGGCTGTGGTTCACACGCGATCACCTGGCCATGGCGCGCGCGCTCAACTGGCAGAGCGTCGCGCCGTTCTACATCGATCTCGAGCAACCGGTGCCTCCGTACGGCATTCCAAAACCCGGACCGCTCGAAGTCCACCTCAAGGACGACCACATGCAGTACGCCATCACCTGGTTTGCGCTGGCGGGTGCGGTGGCAATTGCGTTCGGGGTGTGGGCGAGAGGGCAGGCGCGCAGGTAACGTGTCTTGAAACGAGGGAAGAACGCCGTTTGTCGCCTCGCCTCACCGTGGCACGGTCGCGTGCCCAGGATGATTTTCCGGAGCTCGAACCATGAGCCATAGTCGGCCCTCTCGCCCAGCGCTGATCGTCGTCGACGTCCAGCGCGCGTTCGATCAATGGGAGGCCGCGGGCAAGCGGCGAAACAATCCGCAAGCGCTGACGCGGATCGTCGAGCTCCTGAACGCCTTCAGGGCGTGCGGCGCGCCGGTGTTTCACATTCGCCATGAGGGCACGCGCCCGAACTCCTCCTTCCTTCCGGGCGGGACCGGCTATCCCGTCAAGGACGAAGCGCGCGAACTCGCGGGCGAGCCCGTGATCGTGAAACGGGTGAACAGCGCGTTCATCGGCACCGATCTCGAAGCCCGGCTGCGCGCGGCCGACATCGCAACGCTCGTGATCTGCGGCGCCACGACAAACCATTGCGTGGAAACCACGACCCGGATGGCCGGCAACCTCGGATTTGATGCGAGATTGGTGCGCGACGCGACGTGGACGTTCGACCGGACGGGACCCGATGGTGACGCCCACTCGGCCGACTCCATCCACGCGATGACCTTGGCCAATCTCAATGGCGAGTTCGCCCGCATCGTCTCGACAACCGAGGTCATCACCGGGCTGCGAGAGGTGTGACGGTGCCGAATCGGGTGTTCTCCCCGCGCCATGGGCCGTCAACCGTCCGCCCTGGCCGGCGCGGTCGTGATCGCATCCGGGGTTTGGCTGCGCCGGGCCGGCGGCGATCCTGATTCACCGCGCCTGCGAGGCGTGGTAACAGGGGTTGAGCGCGCCCGCACAAGCCCAGGGACCGGATGACGATGACCGAGACGCCAACACCTTCCTCCCTGGCGCATTTGCCGGTCACGCTCCAGGACGTCGAGGACGCGGCCGGCGTGCTGGCGAGCTTCGTCAAGCGGACGAGTTTTGAGAAGAGTCACACGCTGTCCGACATCGCCGGCGCCGATATCTGGCTCAAATTCGAAAACCTGCAATTCACGGCGACCTTCAAGGAACGCGGCGCGCTCAACCGGCTGGCGGCGCTATCACCAGAAGAACGTCGGCGCGGCGTGATCGCGGCGTCGGCAGGAAACCACGCGCAGGGCGTGGCCTACCATGCGGCCCGCCTCGCAATACCGGCGACCATTGTGGTGCCGCTCGGCACGCCGACGGTAAAAATCGAGAACACGCGCCGCCATGGCGCGACCGTGATCGAAGGCGGCGCCAATATCGAGGAGGCCGCCCACCTCGCCATTGACCATGGACGTGAGGAAAATCTGACGTTCATCCACCCTTACGACGATCCGCTGATCATCGCCGGCCAGGGCACCATCGCCATCGAGATGCTCGCCGCCGTGCCCGACCTCGACGTCCTGATCGTGCCGATCGGCGGCGGCGGGCTGATCTCGGGCATCGCGGTCGCCGCCAAGTCGCTCAAGCCCGAGATCGAAATCATCGGCGTGCAGGCCGCGCTCTATCCTTCGATGTACAACCTCGTCAAGGGACAACAGCTCCCGATGCGCGGCGACACGCTGGCGGAGGGCATCGCGGTCAAGGCGCCCGGCCGTATCACCTCCGAAATCGTGCGCGCGCTGGTCGACGATATTTTGCTGGTGAGCGAAAAGCAGGTCGAGGAGGCGCTGAGCCTTCTGATCACGATCGAGAAGACCGTGACCGAAGGCGCCGGCGCCGTGGGCCTCGCGGCAGTGCTCGCCAACGAAGCCCGCTTCAAGGGCCGCGCGCTCGGCCTCGTGCTGAGCGGCGGCAATATCGACACGCGACTATTGTCCGGCGTGCTGACCCGTCAGCTGGCGCGCGAGGGCCGGCTGTCGCAACTACGATTCGACATCGTCGACCGGCCCGGCCAGCTTGCCACCGTGCTCGCCGTGCTGAGCAAATGCGGCGCCAATATCGTCGAAGTGTACCATCAGCGCATTTTCACCGAACTGCCCGCCAAGGCCGTGCTGCTCGAGGTCGTGATCGAGACCAGGGACCGCGCCCATCTTGCTTCCACGATCGCCGACCTGCGGGCGGCTGAAATCGACGTGGATGTTGGTCGCCACTGACGGGGTGGCGGCGGCACGGCACGGCGGCGGGCATGACCGGCTTGCCGGCGGCTACGCCGGCAAGCGGTCCGTCAGCCCTGTGACCGCATTCGGCCTGCCTCTCGCGTTATGAATACCCAGCGTTTCCGACGGATACTCGCCAAACAGCAGGCGGTAGTAGCGGGAGAACCGTCCCAATTCGATAAAACCCTGCTGCATCGCCACCGCGGCGACCGTGACCTCCGCGGGATTACTCTCTCGTAGCGCCGAATGAACCGCACACAGCCGCTTGTGACGCAGAAAGGTCACCGGTCCCAAACCCAGGACGTCGTAGAAAGCCCGATGCAGGCTTCGCCGCGAGACATTGAACACAGCGCTGATCTCCGAAATGTGCACCGGCCGAGCGCCCACGGAGTTGAGATAGTTCTCGACCTCTCGAACCAACCGCATCGCCGATGGCAAAGGGCCTCCGGTATCCGGAGGCAGCGAATGAAGGATCGTGCCGGTCAATGCGTCCACGATCGATCGTTTCCAGAAATCGGCCGCGGCGTCGGGGAGGGTGGCCTGCTGTTCGCCGAGGCATGACGCGATCAGAGGCAGTCTGCGCGTTGCGGCGAGCCCGATCAGCGAAGCAGACCGGAAATGATTCTTGTTGCGCCAGCTTGCAAGATCATTCAGCCGCGGCTCGCCCTGGAATACCGAGGCGACATCGGCGAGATCGAGGCGGATCGCGGCATAGGCTGAGGCGCCATGGAAACTTCCGTCGTGCTCGGTATTGGGCGGCATCACCAGCACGTCCCCCGGCTGCATATCGAAGGACCAGTGGGTCACGCGCTCCCTGGCGTTCAGCAGCATCCCGATCACAAGCTTGTCGTCGCTCGAAGCCCGTTGGGTCCGAACGCCAACCGAAAAGGAACCGATGCTGAGAGAGAAATCACCGATCCCGACATGAGTCAGCGAACCGCGAAATTTTCCGCGTCCGAGCTGCATCACGTCGACATGGGTACCTTGAATCGCCCGATGAAGACCTTCGAATCCATCGAGGTTGCAGCTGTTCACCGAAAGAAGCCGGCCCATGGCTTTTCCGATCTGGCTTTTCCGATCCCTCATTGCATCGGAATGCTTGTCAATTTGCTTAAGCTTTGACGCAAATCTCGCCATGATCGTTTGTCTTGAGGCGATCAACGCGCCAACGAAAGCCAACAGTGCAGGCGTGACGACAAAATGCGGTGCCATGATGGTTGCACGAAGGGTTTTCCCCAACTCGAATTGGATTTTCGGGGGGTGACGATGTGCGGGAGCGGAGGGTTGATCGATCCGCAATGGTGCACGCCGGGGCTTCAAATCGCCGGCCCGCGGATTGGCACAAAATGCACATCACATTCGAGAAAAGTTGGACTATGATAGAGATTCGTCGATGCTCGCGCGAAGGCCGCACAATTTGTGGCGCTACGCGCCAGGGGGACGGTTGCGCGCTCGAGGCGTGCAGGCGTTGGGGCGGAGGGGCTGGCTGATTGCATCAGCTGCGCGGGGTTGGCGGCGCGGGGAATTGCAGCGGAAAGGGGCCTGACCATGTTCTCAACATTCAACTTGAACCGGACCCAGGGTTTCTGGGGCGTCTGTTCATAACAGCCTGCGTCCGGAGGGGACGTCATGACGCTGTTGCGAGCCGACATCGAGCGGAAGCATTGGCAGTCGCACGATAGCGACACGGTCTGGATTGCCGGCGGCACGTTCCGCATGGGCTCCAACGCGCATTACCCGGAAGAAGCACCGGTCCATCGGGTGATGGTGGACGGCTTCTGGATTGACCGCACGCCGGTAACGAACCGCCAGTTCGAGCAATTCGTCGCGGCCACCGGATACGTCACATCAGCGGAAATTTCGCCCGATCCCGGGGACTACCCCACCGCACCGCCGCTTCTGTTTTATGCCGGCTCGTTTGTCTTCGCCCATCCGCCGTCGACCTTCGATCTTCGCGACTGGAACCAGTGGTGGTCCTTTATGAAGGGCGCCGACTGGCGGCATCCCTATGGTCCGAGGAGCAACATCGACGGACTGGGCGATCATCCCGTCGTGCACGTCGCCTATGCGGATGCGCTGGCCTATGCAGAGTGGGCGGGCAAGGAGTTGCCGACCGAGGCCGAGTGGGAATTCGCCGCGCGGGGAGGCCTCGATGGCGCCGAGTTCGCGTGGGGCGACGAATTTACCCCCGGCGGCGTGCACATGGCCAACACCTGGCAGGGCGAATTTCCGCTGCACAACCTCCATCTCGACGGCTACGACCGCACCTCGCCGGTGACGGCGTTTCCGCAGAACGGCTATGGCGTTTACGACATGATCGGCAATGTCTGGGAGTGGACCGCGGATTGGTACGCGCCCCGGCATCAGGCCGATGCGCAAGACGCCAACGGCATTCCCGAAAACCCGCGCGGCGGGCGGGAGGACGAGAGCTGCGATCCCGGTCTGCCGGAGGCAAGGATCCCGCGCAAGGTGCTCAAGGGCGGCTCGCATTTGTGCGCGCCCAGCTATAGCCGCCGCTACCGGCCGGCGGCGCGGCATGCCGAGCAGGTCGACACATCCGCGAGCCATTTGGGTTTTCGGTGCGTCATTCGAACCGGGAGGAAGTCGTGAGGAGCCGGGATCATCCGCTTCCGCGCGCCGGCGCACGCGCGCTAGCGTTGCCTCGGTCCGTCTGATCCGTCCGGTGGCCGTCCGAGAGCGGGGGCAGACCGATGACGCTGATCGATCCACAGAGTTCAGCGCGAGGCCGGCCTCGCCGACTCGGCTTCAAGACCTCGATCATCGCGCTGTTCGTCGCGATCGTCCTCGTCACCGGCCTGACGCTCGTCTATCTCAGTTTCTCCCGGATCGCCGTGATCACGGATTCTGCCGCCAGCAAGTTCATCGGGGAAGTGGCCCAATTGTCGGCGGACCGGATCGGCTCGCAACTGAAGCTGGTCCGGGACAATCTCGAAATATTGAACGCGCTGCCGCCGATCCAGTCGGCGGAGATCGAGGACAATCCGCGGCTGAACGCGCTGCTCGCGGCGATGCTGAAGAACAACGACCAGCTATTCAATCTGTATGTGGGCTACGACGATGGCTCGTTCATCGAGATGGACGCCATCGCCGGGTCGGGGCGGGAAACCCGAGCGAGACTGGAGGCCCCCGAACAGGCCGCATTCCGCCTGGTTGTGATCTCGAGGTCCGACCCTGCCCACATAAAATCCAGAAGGTTGTTTCTGTCCGACACGCTGGAGCCGGTCAGGGAATTGCCGGGCCCGCTCGACTACGACCCGCGCGATCGGCCCTGGTACAAGGACGCCGATCGCCGCGACGGCAGTTGGCTCACCGGGCCGTATGTTTTCTTTGCGACCGGAAAGCAGGGCTACACCGTGCAGTTGGCGCTCGAGCGGGGCAGGGGCGGGGTGATCGCGGGCGACCTGTTGCTGGATGTGACGCAAGAGCTCTTGAAACGGGAGCAACTGACGCCGTCCGCTGTCGCGTTCCTGTTCGACGATGACGATCGCATCCTGGCCCATCCAAAAATGTCGGAAATGCTGGGGAGGGAAGTTTCGGGCTCCATCCCCCACCTGCGCGAGACCGATATGGCGGGCGTGCTGAAGGCGATCCGCGCCTGGCGCGAAAGCGGAATTTCCCAGCAGTTCTTCCAGGACCCGGCGGGCCGGCTCTATGCCGCGGCGTTCCAGGCGATCCCCAATTCCGGCCCGGCCAATCTGCGCGTCGCGGTGGTGGCGCCGGTCGACGAGTTCTTTGCCAGCATCCTTTCCGAGCGTAGACGGCTGTTTGCCGTTGCGCTCGGATTCGTCGCCCTGATGCTGCCGATCGTCTTTCTGATCGGTTCGCTATTGTCAGGGGCGCTACGGACGCTGGCCGACGAAACCGACAGAATTCAAAGATTCGAATTTTCCGCCGCGCCGCCGGTGCATTCGATGATCCGCGAGATAGATGAACTCGGCCGTTCGGTCGCCACGATGCGTACCGTGACGCAGACGTTTTCGCGCTTCGTGCCGCGGCGATTGGTGGAGAAGTTGATCGCAACCGGAACGCCGCTGCAGCTCGGCGGCGCGCGGAGGGAAGTCACGCTGTTGTTTTCCGACGTGGTCAATTTCACGGAGATTACCGAGAAGGCCGACCCCGCGAGGGTCATGCAATACACCTCGCGATACTTCGCCGCCATGTCGCACCAGATCATGACGCATTCCGGCACGGTCGATAAATTCATCGGCGATGCGATCATGGCGATCTGGAACGCGCCGGCCGACGACCCGGATCACGCCGACAACGCCTGTGCCGCCGTGCTCGCCCTTCTGCGCGCCAACGATCGTTTGAATGCCGAGTTCGAGCGCGAGGGATGGCCCGTCTATCGAACGCGCTGCGGTCTCCACACCGGAGAAGCGGTCGTCGGTAACATCGGTTCCGAGGACCGCATGAATTACACCGCACTCGGCGCTACCGTGAACCTCGCGGCGCGCCTCGAAGGGCTCAACAAGCGCTATGGCACGTCCATTCTGGTAAGTGCGGCGCTGCGCCAGCGTGTGATGTCGAGGTTTCTGTTCCGCAGCGTCGATCGGATCAGCCCCAAGGGCTTTGCGGAGGCGTTCGAAATCTACGAATTGCGATGCGAGCGCGGCGAGGGCGATGCAGTGGATTGCGAATTGTGCCGCGAATGGGAGATCGTCTATGCCGCGCTTCGCAACGGGCCGCTCATGGTCGCCGAGCCGGAACTGGCGGCGTTTCTTGCGCGATACCCGGAAGACGGGGTCGCGCGCTATCATCGCAACGACCGGCCGTGAAGGGGTGCCAATCGCGGAAGTAGGGCCATACACGCCGGTCTTGTGCTAAATAGGACCATGGGGGAAGGAGCGCGGGGTGCGGCAGAGTCTGCGAACTCAGGTTCAGCATGAGCTGTTCACCGGCATCGACCTGACGCGATGGGTTGGCTCGATTGGGCTCGCTGTCGCGGTCGGCATCGTCTATTTCGTAGCCGCGCGGCTTAGCCTTGCCCTGCTGACCAAACCTGAGGGTGTTGCCGTTTTCTGGCCTGCCGCGGGGGTGTCCGCCGGTGTGCTGATCGCTCTCGGATCGCAAGCGCGCTGGCCGGTCGTTGTCGGCACCATGGCCGCGACCATCGTCGCCAATCTCTCCGGCGACCGGAGTGTCTGGAGCGCTGTTCTCTTTGCCTTCTGCAATGCAGGGGAAGCCGTGCTCACGGCTTGGATCATTGGGCAGCTCTTCGGTTCGGATTTCAGACTGAACAGGCTGCGCAACGTGCTGGGTTTGGCCGCCGCAGCGATCATCGGGGCCGCTGTCTCCGGGATCGGCGGAGCTATCACATTCAAATGGTTTCACAGCGCGGCGACGCCGATATTGACGACCTGGCAGCACTGGTTCGCGTCGGACGGACTGGGAATCATCACGGTTGCACCGTTGCTGATCGAGCTTGCCTCGGCCTCGCGCGACCGGCCGCCGCTGAGCGAACTCGTCGAAGGTGTCTTGGCGGTCGCAGCACTTGCCCTGGTGAGTGGAATTGCCATTTTCCTGCAGTCGGAGCTGTTGGCGACCGTTGGGCCGGTCGCCGTGCTGTTCGCGCCGCTGTTGTGGCTTGCGGCGCGTTGCCGGCCGGTTTTCGCCGCGGCCGCCGCACTCATTGTCAGCCTTTCAATCGTCTGGACCACCACCTTTGGCATCGGCTATTTCGGCAATCCCGGTCTTTCGATCGACGAGCGCGTTCTGGCGGCCCAATTCAGCATTCTGCTGGTGACGATCGGCGCATCGGTTCTCGCGGCGCTGTTTGCCGAAATCCGGGACAAAAGGAGATTGGCGGAAGCCGCTCTGCATGCCAGCGAAACCCAGCGCTATCTCATCGAAACCGAAAGACTGGCGGCGCTCGGCCGCCTGGTCGCGGGTGTTGCACACGAAATCTCAAGTCCGATCGGCACCAGCCTCACGGTCGCATCGACGCTCGCGAACCGCAGCGCCGACTTCACGGACCGGATTGCCTCGGGCCAGGTGCGGCGCGCGCTGCTCGTCGAGTTCGCCGACGGCTGTCGCGGCGCCGCAGAACAGCTGGTCGCGAACCTGCAGCGCGCCGGAGAGTTAATTCAATCGTTCAAGCAGGTCGCGGTCGATCGCAGCAGTGACGACCGGCGCGCCTTCGACCTCAAGCTCGCGACCGAGCAGGTCATCGCAAGCGTGCGGTCGCGCCTTTTGAAATCTCAATCGTCGCTCGAAATTGGGATGCCCCCGGATATCACGCTGGACAGCTATCCGGGCGCTTACGGGCAGGTGCTGACCAACCTCATCTTCAACGCCGTCGCTCACGGCTTCACCGACGGGCCTGGCGGACACATGCTGATCAAGGCGCGCCGCCTCGGCATGGATCAGGTCGAGATCATTTTCTCGGATGACGGCAGCGGCATTCCGGAAGACGTTCAGCGTCGCGTTTTTGATCCGTTCTTCACGACCGGACGTGCGCAGGGCAGTACCGGCCTCGGCCTGTACATCGTCTACAATCTCGTGACGCAGCAGCTCGGTGGCAGGATCACGCTCGCCTCGGCGCCGGGAAAGGGTACGACCATTTGCATGACACTTCCCCTGGCCGCCCCCGGCTAGCTAGAAAACATCGTCATTTGCGTCCGAATGTTTCTCTCATTACAGAAAGTTAATGATATTTTAGAATGCTTCTAAATTAGAGTGCCCCTGATTTGGCGGGCACAAATCGAAGGGCGCACTCTCAGCTTTGCGGAAGCCTGGGCTCCTGCGATGCGTCACGAAGAGGTCTGACATTCGACATCGGGCGCACGCTGTTACGTAAGCGTTCGCTAAATAACGACACGCTTAATAAAGCCATTGTTCAGGGACACACGCTTGCTGATGAAAGTACGGGGCGCACCGATGCGCGAGACGATCGTCATCAGGGAAGCTGATCCGTTACGGGGTGTCGCCGAAACATTCATACGCGATGTCTATGCCACTGAGTACGGCGCACAGCTACAGAGCTTTCCTTCCCGCATTTTTGCGCTTCTGAGCGATCGCGGCGAGATCGCTTGCGCGGCTGGTGTCCGATTTCAGGATGATGGTTTCTTCTCCGAGCGCTATCTGGATTCACCGATAGAACAGGCGCTAGGCGTGGCGTCACGGCGAACGATTGCCCGCGCCGAAATTTTCGAGGTCACCACGTTCGCTAGCCGCGCGCCACGCGCGACGGCTGGATTCATCGCGTCCGTTGGACGCTTCGGCGAAGCAAACGGCTTCGTGTGGTCGTTCTTTACGCTGACCCGCCGCTTGCACAAGCTGGTCGAGCGATTGGGTCACCCTCTGACTCACCTTGCAGATGCAGACCATCGCCGGATTCCGGACCACGAACGATGGGGCACCTACTACGCCTCGGAGCCAAAGGTTTTTGCAATCGCGAGTCCTCGTCTCGCGCCCGTTGCCGATCGGCGACAAGGCACGGGATCGCTTTATGCGTGAGCTGTTTGACGCGATGAGCCGGCACGCCTCTGAGGCGGGCGGGAAAGCAGCGGTAAGCGATAGCGAAGGGACAATTCAACGCAGTGAGCTTCTGGCCAAGGTGATCGGCCTTGCTGCGGATATCAAATCTCAATCCGGCACGATTGGGATTCTTGCGCCAAACGGTATCGATTGGGTGATTGCCCAGCTCGCCTGTGCATATGCGGGCAAGATCGCCGTGCCTCTGCCGACCTTTTTCAGTTTGGCCCAGCTCGGTCACGTCGTGCGCAGCGCATCGGTTGGGTTGATCCTCACGACCGATCAAACAAAACCGCTGACGCTTCAGTCCGGCGTGAAGACCGGTCGGATTGGCGATCATGCCGCGGCAGTGGATTCACCCGATCCAGTGGATGGATTTGGCCAGATTATTTATACCTCCGGCAGCACGGGTCAGCCCAAGGGCGTTCGCCATGAGAGCGGGCAGATTGCCTGGTCGGCTGCAGCGTTAGCGGCCGCAACGGGTGCAACCGCCGAAGACACATATCTTTCCGTGCTGCCTTTGCCGCTGCTGCTGGAGACGATCTGTTCCATTTTCATTCCGGCAATGCTTGGGGCTTACGTTCATTTCGATACCACGCTGGCCGAACAAGTCGGTCGAGGCGATGCGAAGGGAATCTCAAAAGCATTTGATCTGAAACAGCCCACGACCAGCGTTGTGGTGCCGCAATTGCTTAAACAATGGGTGGGTGAACTACAGGTGGCGGGCAGTCGCGCGCCGGCCTCACTGCGTTTCCTGGCCGTTGGAGGAGCATCGGTGCCGCGACAGGTCGCCGATAAAGCCTGGAACTTGGGAATTCCGGTTCACGGAGGCTACGGCCTCTCGGAATGCTGTTCGGTCGTCGCGCTCAACCGGCCGGGGGAACGTCGCGCCGATACTGTCGGTCGACCGTTGAACGGGCTGGATGTGTCGATCGACGACGGTGAGATCGTGGTCGACGGACCTTCGATAACCGACGGCTATCTGGGACAAGGGCCGGCGCAGCGGCCCTGGCGGACAGGAGATCTCGGGGCGATTGATCAGAATGGCTTTCTGACCATCCATGGACGCAAGGACAGTCTCATCGTCACATCGTTCGGCAGAAATATCAGTCCCGAATGGATCGAGACCATGCTGCTCGGCGACCTGCGCATCGCATTCTGTGCGGTGGTCGGACACGGGGAGCCCCATTTGACTGCCGTCATCGTGCCTTCGGGTCCGGCGGTAAGCTGGTTTGCCAATGCAAGCTACCAGGACGTGCTGGGTCTGATTTCCGATTGCTGTTCGGGCGCGCCTGAATATGCAGTACCCCGCGCCTGCATCGTTACGTCACTTCAGGAGGCGGCGAACAAACAGCTACTGACCAATGGTCGACCGGCTCGCACACAAATCGAAAAATTCGTCGCGGCGAGAAAGCCGCCCGCGCCGGCAATCTAGCATTTTCTCCAAGGGGAACCGAAGATGAGCTTTTACGACCGTCTGATGACCGAAACGTCCAAAGATCGCGACGCCTTTCTGGCGATACCAATCGTGCAGCATGCCATTCGCAATGGTGCGTCCCGCAGCCTCTACATCGATTTTCTGACCGAAGCCTATCACCATGTGAAGCACACCTTCCGGCAGATGGCGTTGGCCGCATCGCGCACCTCCGATGAGCGCTATCAGGATGCGTTGGTCGAATATATGGAAGAGGAGCGCGGTCACGAAAAATGGATTTTAGATGACATTCGCGCGGTCGGCGGCAATCCGGATGCGGTTCGAGCCGGCACTCCGGGCGTGCCTTGTCAGATCATGGTCGGTTACGCCTATTATGCGATCGAACACATCAGCCCCTATGCCATCATGGGAAGCACGCACGTTCTTGAGGGGATGTCTGTGCTGTTGGCGGATAAGCTCGCCGACGCAATGAAAAAAACGCTCAGTCTGGAGAGCGACGCCGGCTTTACCTACCTTCGCACCCACGGATCGCTCGACGCCGATCACGTCGCTTTTTTCCGCTCCCTTGTCGATGGTTTCGACAACGCAGACACCCAACGCATCATCATCGACAACGCCAGGATTTTTTATCGCCTGTACGGCGCGATCTTTCACGATCTCGGCGCCCGTGCGGAGCTGAGTAATGCCGCCTGAACAAAAGCTCGTCCTCGTTACGGGAGCGGGCTCCGGTATCGGCCGTGCTCTATGCGTCGAGGCGGCGCAGCGCGGGATGGCGGTGGCGCTGTGCGGGCGTCGCCGGGACGCACTGGAAGCAACCCGCGCACTTCTTGGGTCTGGGGCCGCGCATTTGATCATCCCGGCGGATATCACACGGCCTGAAGACCGACGGATCATCGTGGATCGCATCGGGAACGAGCGGGGAGCGCTCGACATCCTTATCAACAATGCAGGCATCGTCGAAGGCGGCCGGCTGGAGACGTTCGACGACGATGCCTTGGCCCGAACATTCCAGACCAATGTCGTGGCGCCGATCGCGCTGACGAGGGATCTTATGTCCCTGCTGGCCGCGGCGAAGCCCTCGCGTGTCGTGAATGTCGGCTCTATTTTCGGCGACATCGGGTATCCGGAGTTCACCTGTTATTCAGCGGCGAAGTTCGCTCTGCGAGGGTTTTCGATTGCGCTGCGCCGGGAGTGGAAGCAGAAGGGAATTGGCGTGACCTATGCGGCGCCGCGCGCCACTCGAACCGATGCGGCCGTCGCATTTGCTGATCTCGTTGCCAAGACCAAGATGAACATGGACTCGCCGGAGCAGGTTGCGCAACAAATCTGGCGAGCGATAGCGGGCGGACATGATTCCGTTTACGCCCCGGCGCCGGAAAGATTCTACGTCCTGATCCAACGGCTTTTCCCACGCGTCATCGACTGGTCGCTGTCGCGGGCTTCTTGACATTCCTTGACCAACCGGAAGCGACTACAATGCATCGACGCATGACCACACGCAGAACCGTCCTGACATGCATGCTGGCGGCAACCGCCGGCTTCCGCGCGCTTTCCGTCCAGGCGGCGGACGCTGTCGATGCCGAAGTCCATCGTCTGCAATCGACATGGGAGGCGATCAAGTTTGGCGTTCCTGAAGGGGACGAGCAGACCAAGCAAATGAACGCGCTTGGCGACGACGCCGACGCCGTAGCCGCAAAGTTTCCTGATAGGCCCGAGGTGTTGATTTGGGACGGCATCATTACGAGCGAACGAGCCTCGATGGCCAGCGCATTTTCCGCCCTCGGCCTGGCTAAACGCGCTCGAGACATCCTTGAACAGGCCTACAACATGGCTCCGGCCAAGCTCGATGCCGGCGCACCGACAAGCCTCGGCGTCCTTTATTATCGCGTGCCGGGCTTTCCAATCGGTTTTGGGGACAAAGCAAGGGCTCGGCAGTTGCTGGAGCAGGCTGTCAAACTTGCGCCGACAGGATTGGACGCTTGGTATTTTTACGGGGACTTCCTTTATGAGCAGAAGGAATACTCCAAAGCCAACGACGTATTTCGCCATGCGCTCAGCCTGCCGCCGCATCCCGATCGCGCTGTTTGGGACAAGAACCGACGGCTTGTAATCCAGGAACGGCTTGACAGCATCGCAGCGAAGCAGTGACCGATTCTGATCGGGCCCAGTCGGGGGATTCCGCAAACATCCCAAGGTCGGGGCACGCTTTTGATCGAGTCTGGCATGCTCTCGGCGTGCAGTTGCGGCATCCCTCCGGCCCCGTCGGATCTTTGGTCGGATGGTTCATGGCAATCGCCAATCATACGCCAAACAGGCTGGCCATCGACGCTCTGGAGCTACGGCCGACCGATCGGGTTCTTGAGCTCGGCTTTGGACCAGGGTGGGGCCTGAAGACAATCGCCGCACGGGTCCCCGCGGGTCAGGTATTCGGAGTTGACCAGTCCGACCGAATGTTCCGACAAGCTACTGCCCGGAATCGAGCCGCGATTGCCAACGGGCGCATGGTTCTTTCGAAAGGGCCATTCAGCCCTCTTCCCTGGATCGAATCGACGTTCGAGAAGATCCTTCTCGTCAATGTTGCGTACTTCTTCGATTCCGATGGTCGGGATATGGCCGAAGTCTACCGCGTGCTGCGCTCGGGTGGTCGCACCGTCATCTACGTCACGTCGCGCGAGACAATGAGCAAGTGGCCATTCTCGGGTCCCGAAACCCACACAATCTATGACCGCACTCAGCTTCTCGATCTCCTGGAAGGCGCCGGATTTCGGCGGCCGGATATAGAGATCAAAGAATTGAAGCTTCCTTTTGGGATAACAGGCCTATTGGCGACAGCGGTAAAGTAACGCTGCCGCGCTTTGCGTTGAGGGTGCCGATCGTATGCTCATCCGGGAGGCGCCTTGCGTGCGACAGACGGCCATAGGTCAGGACGCTGTCACCTCGACGGGCAGCGTGAATTGAAAGGTCGTGCCCCGTCCCGTGTTGGGGCTCGCCCATAGCCGGCCGCCATGCGATTCGATTATGCGCCGACTGATCGACAGTCCCATACCGGTGCCTTGCGGCTTGGTGGTGAAGAATGCCTCGAAAATGCGCTCGGCTTCGTCGATGGAAAGCCCGACGCCGGAATCGCTCACCGAAATCCCTATTTGACCATCCTCGCATTTCTTCGATGCAACGGTCAGTTCACCACCGGTGTCTTGCATCGCCTCGATGGCGTTGAGCATGAGGTTCATCAGAACCTGCTGCAGCTGCACGCGATCGGCTATGGCCGTCGGCAGGTTGAGGTCGAGCCCGGTCCCGATTGAAACCGAGTTCCGATTCGCTGTTTCGTTTAGCAAAGCGGTCATCTCTCGAATGATTTCGTTCAGGTCAACAGGGGCCCGTACCGGCGTCCCTCGCCGGTAGAG
>Ga0185299_10001276_pt1 | contig 51044 bp, 48 predicted proteins | sample PaiPotPPA55metaG_FD_128002 | JGI IMG/M metagenome (GOLD analysis project Ga0185299, IMG submission 128002) | Iron sulfur acid spring bacterial and archeal communities from Banff, Canada, to study Microbial Dark Matter (Phase II) - Paint Pots PPA... ... | reverse complement strand
TGCGACCACGCTGATTGAACAGGAGGAACGAGCACACGGCAATGACGTGCACGCCTTGTCGATGGATGGGGCTGGCAGCAAGGGGGAGTTGCTGCGCGAGTGGACTGATCCACAGGGCCTCAACCTGAAAAGAAAAGGGGACAGCGTACTTTATTCCTCGCCCCCGGCGCCAAACAACGAAAGCGCGTCCTCCTCCTTGGTCTCACTGCTTTTCCGTGGCCGGCCGTGACTGCTGGATCAATCATCATTGCACGGCATCCCCTCTACTTGCCCTTTCGCTTCCCAATTTCCTTCCGCATGTACGTGCGAATCCGTTCCGCCCGTTCTTGCTCCGGGACCACAGCAGCAAACTGCTCCCAGAGGTCAGGCGGGACCTTGAATGTTTTCAGGATGAACTTTTCCCCGGCCGGCTTGCTCGGCCTTCCCGGTCTTGCCATTTTCTGCCTCCCTTCTGCCGACTAGTCTACCCCGAAAAATTGTTTTGGTAAATACCAAAACTGCTCTTGAACAGGCCAGAGTATCGGTATATACTGTAATTAGAAGTGAACCACGGCAGTGAATGCGGGGACTTATTAAATGGAAAACCCTTGGGCTCGCGGAAACGAACCCAAGGGCAAATCACACTCAGGCGGTTAGCCAGAATGCGACCTAGCAATTTCATTCTAGCGAGCCGCCGCAACGAAAAAAGGCGGCTTGCCATGCGTCAACTATCCAGAGAACAACAGCTAATCGTCCTGAACATGCTGGTCGAGGGTTGCTCTCTCCGGTCAATCACTCGTTTGACCAGAATCCACCGGACTACCGTTATGAATTTGATGGTCAAGGTCGGCCAGAAGTGCCGCGAGTTCCTTGACGGCAAGATGCGTAATCTCTCCTTAAACCATCTGGAGTGTGATGAAATCTGGACATTTTGCAGAAAGAAGCAGCGCAAGCTGAGCGGCGCGGAGAAGGACAATCCCAAGCTGGGCGACCAGTACCTCTACGTGGCGCTCGACTTGGAAACCAAACTCATTCCGTCCTTCGTCATCGGGAAGCGCAACAAGGAAGTAACCGAGATGTTTATGCAAGACCTCGCTGAGAGGCTTGTCATTCCGCCGGCCTGGCATCCGCGCCCGCAGCCCCAGATTTCCACCGATGGCTGGCAAGCCTACCCCGATGCGGTCGATAACGCATTCGGCGGCAGCGCCAGCTATGGCCAGATCATCAAGGACTTTGAAGCTTCGGACCAGCCGGGCCGCTACGCTCCCCCGGACTTGGTAACGACACTCCGCCGCGTCATTCAAGGGAACATCGACAAGAAGTCGATTTGCACTTCGCACGTCGAGAGGCATAATCTGAGTATTAGGACCTTTTTAAGGCGCTTTACTCGGCTCGCGCTGGGCTTCAGCAAAAAGCTTGAAAACCTGATCGCCTGCACCAGCCTCTACATTGCGTATTACGATTTCTGCTGGCTGCACGGCAGCTTGGCGGGGACTCCGGCAATGGCTGCCGGGCTCGCTGGCCATCCGTGGAGCTTGCGGGAATTGATCGAAAAATTAGAACAATAGGACACGCCTTAAGGGTCCTCAAAGAAGGCCGTCCAGCAACTGGACGGCCTTCTTCTGCTTTTGGACTGAAGGCCAACTTTGCAGACGCAAGCATTTGCATGGTAATAAAGAGGGTTCGATTTCTTGGGGCGCGCAGCTGGAGGAGTGCGTAGCGTTTACAAAAAAACTCAATCGACACAACAAGACGGGTTGACTAGAGACTCTACCGTAGCGACAATTGTGTTATGAACGAGTCTGAATATAAAAAACTGAAAGATCGGGTAGCGGCCGAATACAAACGCAAACTGGAAGCGATTGAGACCGTCTGGCAGATGAGCGCAGAGAATAAGCCGGAGCGGCCAGAACCAGAAGTAAACGGCGCGCGTCGCCCGCGAGTAGGAAGCGCCAGACGTAAAGCAGGCAAGGGTGCTGTGCTTCGCGCTGTTCGCGAAGCTATCGCTACCATGCGCGGCGAGTTTACGTCTAAGGACATTAAGATGGCAATCGAATCAGAAAGCCCAAGCATCGCGACCAACATGAAGAAGGCGTCGCTATGGACGGCGCTTCGTAAGCTTGAGGAAAGAGGAGAGATCGAAACCGTAAAGCCCGGCGTCGGTCGTTCCCCGAACACCTACCGCAAGGGCAAAGCCCAGATGGGGGGGACTTGAGCACCGAGGGCAATGACTGCCATTGAGTGGTAACTTGATTGTTTGTTGAAGAGAGGAGCGCAGTTATGGGAACTAGCAAGGGTCACCCGGTTGGCCCGTGAGCAGAAGCGGGGATCGGTGACTAACCTTTTCGCGGAGGAACGTCACCGACCCCGCATCCGGCGATTTTTCAATCGCCCAGAGAAACCAGCCAGGAAAAGGGCTGTATCTTCCTTTGTGCCGAAGTTCAGCCCGACGCCTGGTAACAGTCGGCCTAGCTGTAGGTCCCTTTGTCCGGGACTGGCTAGGTCGGCTGGCTTTTATCATTAAACACGGACAGCCCGGACGGAGCAAGATAAATGTTCCCCTAGGGGAACATTTATGCCGGGCTGCCTAGCGGAATAAATGGCCCATGACCGACGACCGCGAAGCCCTGGTCAGCGAAATTCTGTACTTACGGAAGTGGAACCGGCGTTTGAAAGCGTTCGCATGGGCATCGCTTATCTTGCTCCTAGCTTTCATCGCGCCGTTTACCGCCCTGCTCATTGAGGCAATCGACACCTATGGCGGACCAGCCGTTGAGCGCGAGGCTGCCAGGCGAGCACAGGAGATAGTGCGGGACCGGGATCTGATTCTCATTCGCTGGCGAGAATCGCAAAAGGAAAACATGGAACTCAGGGAACGGCTTGGCGAGAAGGCGAAATCTGGTAGCAAGTGACGTGCCAAAACCTAATTGCCACCTAGCTTGTCCGCTGTCAAACTGTACCACTACCGACGCGGCTCAGCGGTCAAGGCTTCGCCGCCTGCGAGATGACGACTACTTCGTACCCTTTGCTGCCGCCGGTGCGACGAATCTGGAACTTGGTCTCTTCGATCCTGCTTTCCGGCAGGTTCTTGTACTCCAACTCCTTCTTCAGCAGCTCGTACTCCAGGTCCGCGGGGAAAAAGGCGACAAAATAGCTCGGGATCTTCTCATAGCCCAGCTCGCGGAAGAGCGGTCCCACGGCGTCCGGCTTGTCGTCGATCCAGAACATGCGGTTGATGTCGCCGGCTTTCCTGAGCCGGGCAACCACCGGCCGCTGGGTGAGGTCCTCGATGACCAGGTACTCGTCCTCGCGGTTGCTCGGGACGGCCAGGTAGGCGCCCAGCGCGCTTTAACTGGCGGGCATAGTCTTGCGGGTCGCGGATGTTGAAGATCATCGTCCAGCGTTTTTGCCGCTCCTGCTGCTTGTCGATGTTGCCGCGCCCCGGGCCGACGTCAGGACCGTTGCGGAGACCTTTCCCCGGGCCTTTGCCGCCTTGCTCGCCTGGGCCGTGGATGCCCTTGCTAGCCTGGGCGCGCCGCAAGGCGTTGAGCCGATCACGGACCTGCTCGCCCAACTTGCTCAACTGCTTCCGGTTCGCCTCGGCCGTCTCGCCATCAATGAGCCGCTGGTCGGGCGGTTCAATAACCTTCTCATTCGGCTTGGCGACTTGCTTGAGATCCTGGCCGCGCAGAGGAGCTTCGGGGGCGGGCGCGGCGTTATTCACGACATCCTGCAGATCCTCCTTACGGGGAAATTGTCCGGCGGCTGGCCCCTCGACGCCCTCGGGGCGACCACCGCCGCCGCCGATCTCGATGGCATCGATAGGGACCGGCGTGGCCCAGTTCGCAAAGCTGTGGGCGCCCAGAGCCAGAATGCCCAGGGCAAATAAATGCATCAGGGCCGAGCTGGCCGACGACAGCGGAAATTCATGATTAGGCGAGTAACGCTTCCAGAAGCGCTCCTCCGGAGGAACCAGCAACGCCGGTTCTTTCTCTTTGGTGCTGGCTATTGCCAGGCTCGCCTCTTTGCGATTGGAATTGTCGCTGGCCATGACTTGCTCCGGTTGAAGACGGGAGATTCAGCAGGTGCACGCGTCCGTAGGTCAGGATTCTAGAATCCTGACCAGAAGTCGTAGTGGTCAGGATCAAAATCCTGACCTAAGCGCCTTGTTTGCATCGCTGATTGAAGTCTAATCGCTACGGCTCTGAATCACAAGCAGCGCAGGAAAAAGCCTCGGGCGTGCTTCGGAGGAGCCTTCCAACCCCCAGGGAGCGGGGTTAACTGTAGTACAGGGCGGCAAAAACAAGTCCGGCCGCGAGTGCGAGGACGCCAACGCCCAAGATCAGCAGGTATTGCACGAACGAACTCCCGACGGCTGGGGCTGCTGCCTTAGGACGCGCTGGGTGCCGGCAGCCCCTCCCGGATCGCCCTGTCGATCACCTTCGCGGTCAGCTCCTCACCCTGGTTGAAGACCACCCCACCAAGTTTCGGGCGGGCAACTTCCTGCTGGTAGTCTTTAATGCCCTGTTGGGCCTTCCTGGCCGAGTGGCCATGTTTTTGGGTCAGCAGGTTCTTGACGTCGGTCCAGAACTGCTCTTCCGCCTCTTTCCGCGTTTTTGCTTGTCTCATGATACCTCCGGATGTCAGGGGAGAGGCTTGGCATCAAAGAACCGCTTGTCCCCGCGATCAATCAGTCGTTGCAACACGCGGACGCCGCCCGCGGTGTGGAAGCTGAACTGATCGGCGTCCTGCATCGCATAGCGCTGCCGCCAGAACGCCGCGACCGACCCACAGGCTACATCATACCACCGGGTGCCATCGGCCTGAAGAACCGGACCGCGGTGGTCGTTGATCATCGCGGGGGTACTTTGCCGGCAGTGCTGGACGAGGCTCCAAAAGTCGTGCTTCGACCAGCCCCCGAGGACGAAACTGATGAAATAGAGGTCGGCCAGGTGGTAACGGTGGAGAACGAACTTGAGGACGACCGGTTGGTTGGGCCGAACGCGGGCGACCGCTGGGTCGTAGAAGCGGGCCCAGGCCCACTGGCGGGCCTGATACAGGACCGTGGTCGTGTAAAACCCGCGGCCGAAATCGGTGTCGGGCCGGCACAACATTAAGTCGATGCCGTGCGCTTGGATGTTCGCGGCGTCGTGGCTTGTACACCCGTGGTACAGACGGATGTATTGGCTTCGCGGACGATTCCACGGGGGCACCGGCGCGTAAATCGGGGGCATGGCGAAGTCTCGTCAAAGGTAACGAAGTAAAAGAGAAGCTTATCCCGGCCGTCGCAACTCGACTAGATGGCGGTCACCCCCCGCGACGCCGGCTAGGAAAAGTCTAAGACGTCGTCCTGCGCCGGCGCAGCTTGACCTGGCCGAATCCAGCCACTACGCTACAGCCTTCCGCTTTCGCGCCAGCGCGCATGAGACGGGAGTGAATAATGCGACGAGGGCTCTGGACGGCTCTGACCCTGCTCGCCTGTTTTGCCGGCGGCTGCGGCGGGGCCAGGCAGGATTTCAAATACCGCATCGCCGTCATCCCAAAGGGACTTACGCACGAGTTCTGGCAATCGATCCAGCGCGGCGCGGTGCGCGCCGGCATGGATCTCAAAGCCCAGGGCATCGCTGTGGATGTCGATTGGGATGGGCCGCTCAAGGAAAACGAGGCGCAGGCGCAGATCAACATCATCGACCGCAAGATCGCCGCCCATGTCAATGGCATCGTGCTGGCGCCGCAGCATAGCGAGACCATGGTGCCGTCCGTGCGCAAGGCCGTCGAAGCCGGCATCCCGGTGCTGGTCATCGACTCCGGGCTGTCGCCCGAAGGCCAGCAACTGATGGTGAAGTACATCGCCACGGACAATTACAACGGCGGCCGTCTGGCGGCCGAGCACCTCATCAAGGTGCTGCGCGGCAAAGGCAAGGAGGCGCCGAACCTCATCCTGTTCCGCTACCAGGTGGGCTCGGAGAGCACCGACCAGCGCGAAAAAGGTTTCGAGGATTACGTCAACCAGGTGATCGCCGAGCAGAAAAAGGCGGGCCAGCCGGCCATTACCTGGCTGTCCACCGACAAGTACGCGGGCGCCACCCAGGAGGAAGCCCTCAAGGAGGCCACGCCGCTTCTCAACAATCAGCGCAGCAAAGGCATCGACGGCATCTTCGCGGCCAATGAATCGTCGAGCAGCGGCATGCTCGCCGCGCTGCGCAGCCTCAAGCTGAACAAGCAGGTACTGCTGGTCGGCTTCGATTCGAGCGAGCCGCTGGTCGAGGCCGTGCGCGAGGGCGATGTGGAAGCCCTGATCCTTCAGGATCCGTACCGCATGGGCTACCTCGGCGTATGGACCCTGGTGCAGCATCTGGAGGGCTGCAACGTCACGCCCGACGGCGAGCGCATCCAGAGCACGGGTGAAAACGTCGTCACGCGCGACAATATCGACGCTCCCGGTACGCGGCAACTGTTTGAGGCTGATCTGCAAGATAAGCGCGTCATGGACGCGCCTGCATTCCCGAAGAAGTGAGGCCAGGCATGTCTTCCCTGGCAAGCCCCGCACCATACCGGCTTACCATGCAAGGCATCTGCCGGCGCTTCGGCTCCACGCAAGCGCTGACGGAGGTCGATCTGAACCTTGTCCCCGGCGAGGTGCATGCCCTGGTGGGCGAGAACGGCGCGGGCAAGTCCACGCTCATGAAAATCCTGAGCGGCGCCGAGCAGCCGGATGCCGGCTCCATGACCCTGGACGGCGAAGCCTATGCGCCGAGCGGCCCTGACCAGGCCCGCCGGCGGGGCGTGGCCATGGTCTATCAGGAGCTGACGCTGGCGCCGCATCTCAACGTGGAGGCCAATATCATGCTCGGCCTGGAGGTGTCGCGCTTCGGCTTCATAGTCCGCCGCGAACACCGCCGCCGCGTCCAGGAGGCGCTCGCCGTTCTGGAGCATCCGGAGATCCATCCCGATGCCCCGGTGGCGCACCTGAGCCCGGGCGCCCAGCAACTGGTCGAGATCGCTCGCGCCTTGCTCGTGGAGGTGCGCGTGCTCGTGCTCGATGAGCCGACCAGCTCACTTACACAGGAGGACGCCGAGCGGCTTTTCGGCTTGATCCGCCGTCTCAAGGGGCGCGGCGTGACGGTGGTCTATATCAGCCATTTCCTGGAGGAGGTGGAAGCTGTTGCCGATCGACTTACGGTCCTGCGGGACGGCCGCTGTGCCGGCAGCGGCGCGGCGAAAGCTTTCACGCGTGCGGCCATCATCGAGCGCATGGTGGGACGAAGTCTCACGGCCCAGTATCCGCATGTGCCGCATACCATAGGAGATCCGGTTCTCGACCTACGTGGTCTGGCCGGCGCGCCTTTGCCGCGCGCGGTCGACTTGACCCTGCGCCGCGGCGAAATTCTCGGCATCGCCGGTATCGTGGGCGCGGGCCGTACCGAGTTGTTAAGGACCATCTTCGCCTTGGCCCCCGTGCGCGGCGGACAAATCATCCTCAAGGGCGTTCTGCGCACGCGCGGCTCGGTACGCGGACGCATCGCTCAAGGAGTCGGCTTCCTGAGCGAAGATCGCAAGCAGGAAGGACTGGCGCTGGAGCAGAGCATTGTCGACAACCTCACCTACAGCCGGCTGTGGCCGTACAGCTTCCTCGGCTGTCTGGACGTGCGCCGGCGCCGCCAGGCCGCGCTGCAATGGCTGCAGCGCCTGGGTGTCCGCCATGCCGGCACGGAACAGCCGGTTCGCGAGCTGAGCGGCGGCAATCAGCAAAAGGTTGCCCTGGGCCGGCTGCTGCACCAGCACGCCGATGTCTTGTTGCTCGATGAGCCGACGCGCGGCGTCGATGTCGGCAGCAAGGCAGAGATCTATCGCCTGATGGGGGAGTTGGCGGCGCAGGGCAAGGCGATCCTCTTTGTCAGCAGTTATCTTCCGGAATTGCTGGGCGTCTGCGATCGCCTGGCCGTCATGAACCAGGGGCGGCTAAGTTCATGCCGGCCGGTCCAGCAGTGGACCGCCGAACAAGTCATGGCTTACGCGACACGGGGCAGCCTGGCGCCTTCCGACTCATGAATTCAGCAGGTGGATCGTGTCCCACGAACCTAACCCGAAGCGCCGCCTTCTGTCCATGCCCTCGGGCCCGGTACTGGGCTTGTTGGCGGTCTTGACCGTCTTCCTGGTCCTCATCGGATACAAGCGCGGCCTGGGCTCTTTTCTGAGCCTTGGCAACCTGCAGGTGCTGGTCCATGAGAACACCATCATTGCCGTCGTCGCTCTTGGTGCGCTCGTCGTCATCATCAGCGGCGGCATCGATCTGTCGGTCGGTTCCGTAGCCGCGCTGGTTACCGTCGTGATGATGCAGGTCTATCGGCTGGTGTACGCGCAATCCGGCTCGACCGGCGCGGCCAGTGCCGCGGCGATTCCAGCCGGCATCGGCGTGGGCGGCCTGTGCGGTCTCGCCAACGGGCTGATCGTCACCACTCTGCGCGTGCCGCCGTTCGTGACGACGCTCGGCATGCTCAGCATCGCCCGCGGCCTGGCAGTCTGGCTGTCCGGGCGCCAGGCCATAAGTTTTCCGTCCGGGTCGCGGCCGGGCTGGGTCACGTCTCTGTCAGAAACGGCCTCCGACTATACGGTCTTCAATCCCGGCTTCTGGGTGCTCATGCTGCTGGCTGCCATGACGGCAGCTTTTCTGCGCTTCACGGTCCTGGGCCGGTACTGTTACGCCATCGGCTCCAACGAAGCGACCGCCCGCCTCTGCGGTGTGCCCATCCGGCGCTCGAAAGTTCTTCTCTACCTGCTGGCAGGTCTCTTCACCGGCTGGGCAGGTGTGTTGAGCTTCGCGCATCTGGGCAGCGGCGACCCCAGCGGCAATGTGGGACTGGAGCTGGACGTGATCGCCGCAGTGGTTATCGGCGGCGCCAGCCTGAGCGGCGGGCGCGGCAGCGTCGGCGGCACGCTGCTCGGCGTCTTGATCCTGGGAGTTCTTACCAACGGCGTAAGCGCGTTCAATGTGCCGGTGGAAGTGAAGCACATTTTGATCGGCGCCATTATCATCGCCAACACGGCCCTCAGCCAATGGCAGCAACGGCGCGGCGAATAAAAAACCCCGCTGAGCTTCCTGCAAGCAGGTCGAACAGCGGGGCCGGAACAGAGAAGAGGCCGATCAAACTGTGCGCTGATCTTAATAGCGGCGCAGGAGAAGTCAAGTAGAAAAAGTAGAAAATCTTCACAACCAGGGTGAAGGGCAGATCGCGGGTAAAGTTGACCGTTTATTAAACGCCGGCCCGCACGGCCGCAATCTCAGCTTCTTTCCAGATATGGCGCGCTTTAGCCGGTTTTGTGTTGCGACGGCTTCGTTGGAATGGCGTCAGAATTTCCACCGTTGCTTCCCAAAAAATGCTCGCGAAGCCAATTGGGCAATCGTCAAAGCCAATTTGCGCAGCTGTAACTGGACCGGGTTCCCTAACCATCGATGCTTGCGGCGCCTTGTTCTCCGGGGCAGCCGGCGTCCAGGTAGGATTGCAGGAGAATCTGGGCGGCCACACGGTCCCGGCGTGCCTTGCGGCGTTTGTTGGTCAAGCCTGCCGAAAGCAAGTGGTCCTCCGCTTCCACCGTGGTGAAGCGCTCGTCCCAAAACAGGAGTGGCAGCCCGGTAACCTCGCCGAGCCATTTGCCGAAAGTGCGTGCCTGATTCGCAGATTGTCCTTCCCGGCCGCTCAGGTGGATGGGAAGGCCGAGAACGAGCTGGACGACTTCCTCCTGAGCGACGAGCTCGCGGAGGTACTGGGCGTCCTGGGTCCGGCTGCGGCGCGTATAAGTAGCTAACGGAGATGCGATCTTGCGATCCGAATCGCTGATGGACAGGCCGATACGAACGGCCCCGTAATCGATGCCCAGGAGCCGACCGGGGCCGCTCACAGGTATTTCTCCAGGCCCTTCTTGTTGAGCAGCTCCACGATTTGCTTGACGGTGCTTTCGTCACGGCGGTCGGCAACGAGCGTGGCGTTGCCGTCCTGAATGATGAGCAGATTATTCACGCCAATCGTGGCGATCACATTGCCCGGGTCGCCAACGATGACGCAGCCCTTGGTCTTGAGACCGCAATGGGTGCCCAGCACCGTGTTGCCGTCGGCGTCCTGCGGATGCATGCGCTCGAGTGCGAGCCAGCTGCCGACGTCGTCCCAGCGATACGGGGCCTGCACCGCCAGCACCTCCTCGGCGTGCTCCATGACGGCGAAATCGATGCTGATCTTATCGAGCCCCTCGTATTCACGGCGCAGCACGGCGTCGCGCTGGGGAGAATCCCAGGCGTCGGCGATGCCCTGGACAGCCTTGAAGAGCCTGGGCTGCCGCTGGCGCAGCGCTTCCAGGATCGTGGCCGCCTTCCAGACGAAAATACCGCTGTTCCAGTAGTATTCGCCGGAAGCGACGAACTGTTCGGCGGTGTTATGGTCGGGCTTTTCGCGAAAGCGCTGCACACGGAAAACACCGACGCCCTGGCGATTGGCGACCTCTTTGCCGCGCTGGATGTAGCCGTAGCCCGTGGCGGGATACGCGGGTGGAATGCCGAAGGTGACCAGGGCACGGGGATGCTCCTCCGCCATCTGCTGCGCGACATGCACGGCGCGGCGAAATTCCTGCACGGGCTCAATGACGTGATCGGCGGGAGTGACGATCATGACCGCCTCGGGATCCTGGCGCAGGATCAGGGCAGCGCCGAGGCCGATGCAAGCGGCCGTATCCCGGCCGCACGGCTCGCCGATAATGTGGTTTGCCGGCAGGTCCGGTAATTGCTTGACGGTCTCCGCGCAGTGAGCGGCGGAAGTGATTACCCAGAGACTTGAGGGGGGCGCCTGCGCTTCGAGGCGATCGTAAGCCTGCTGCAGAAGGCTCCGGTCGCCGGTGAGCGTCAGAAATTGCTTCGGCCGCTTCTGCCGGCTGCGCGGCCAGAAGCGCGTGCCGCCCCCGCCGGCCATGATCATCGCGTGAAGCATGCGTATGCCCTCCCTGGTCGATTCAAGCTACGGGCGAATTAGGCGCTACAGATAATACTGCTTGCGTCTAGAACCGCGAAATAGCAGTTTCTGCGATTCAGGTCGAGGCATCATCACCAAGGTATTTCGGGCCTTCGATGCGCAAGTCGCGTGGGACTTTTCTCATCAGTTCCTCGGCATCCAGGGCATAGAGCGGGCTGATTTCGAGCGGCACTGAAGTATCGGCATTTGCGTTCCTGGGAATGCGGACGCTTGCCTTCTCCAGCCAGTCGCCTGCCACGTTGCTGATGGCCTGGCGAACCGTCTCGGGGGAATCGGCTCCGGTGGCATTCTTGAGCGGCACGAACTCCTCGCGCCGGCTAGTCTCGACAACCGTCCAGCGCTCGGCCATCGGCAGCACGTCAAAGATAAACATCTCAAACTTGAGGGCGTTTTCCTTGGCCGGCTGGACCAGCTTGCCGTGCTCATTCAGATACGGCACCTTCTTCCGTGCGATATGAAAGGGAATGCGTAAGGCGCCCTGGGTCACGCGCTTGAGAAAACTTACGGCAAAAATATGGATGGCGGGGCTGCCGGCCCAGATGCGCAAACGTCCCTGCTCATCCTGTTCGTTCGCCAGCTCCTCCGGCAAGTCCGAGTATTCGATGATGCTGCAGCGGCCGTCGATCAGCACCATGTTGCCCAGCTTGTCCTTTGGTCCCTCTTTCGGGACGATCTTGGAAGACGCCTCGGCATCAACGGCCACATGATGCCCCAGAAAGAGCGGGTCGGCCACCTTGACCAACGGATTGTCGACCTGGAAGTAGAAGATCTGCCGAATGCCGCGCTGCTGGAGCTGATCGAGCAAGCCGCCGTCGGCGAGCGCGGTCAGAGTGCCGCCGTGGCCATTGGGGCTAGTGAACAATCTGCCGGGTGCTTCCAGAAGCAACTTTCCGGTCGCCATGTCCAGGGCCGGCATCGTGCCCTGGCAAAAGAAGAAGACTTCCTCTTTGGGCAGACCAAAGTAAGCATGCTCTTTCAGAAATGCCTTGGTCTCCGCGTCCGTGGCCGGGCTGGTCATGACGAGCAGCGGCACCGATTTGACGTAGCGACGGCCGAGGGCGAGCACTTTCTCCGCGTGGAACTGAAAGAGGGGCTTGTTCGTGACCGGTCCAATGGCGAACATGCCCTTGGGATGCTCAAAGCCGAGCCGGCTCCCCTGTCCGCCCGCCACAACAAGGGCCGCCACCTCTCCCTGGCGCAGGGCCTGCTCGCCGCGGCTGCGCGTCTGCCGGTCTGCCGGATCTAACCGCGTCACAGGGACGGGAGCGATACGCTCGCGGGCGGGCGCCGCGTAGGTACGATCGCGTTCGGCAAAGAGCCGGTGCAGCAAGGCGTAATCGATGGCGGACAACTGGCGGAGCAGTTCGCGGCCTTCTTGCGGGTTCAATTGGTCCCACCAGGCCAGGACATGCTCCTGGCCGTACTGTTCAAGGCGGTCCAGCAGATCGGATGGTATGGTGATCATGACGCCTAAAAAAGCAGAATGTCCCCTTTTTCAGAAGTCGAATTTCAAACCGTCGTAGGCCAGCTCCACGCCGGGCGGCAAGGCCCGGTTGGTGGCTTCATGTTCCAGGTCGTGTCCCATGTGCGTCAGGTAAGTCCGCTCCGGCTTGAGCGCCGCCACGATCTCGAGCGCTTCGTTGATGCTCAGGTGGCCGGGATGCGGCTTGTGGCGCAGGGCGTCGAGGACAAGAATGCGTAGTCCCTTCAAAAGCGGCCAGCTTCGGTCGGGAATGCGGTTCACATCGGTGCAATAAGCGAGATCGCCGATCCGGAAGCCGAACACGTTGAAGCGGGCGTGCACAAGCGGGATGGGAATAATTTCCTCGCCCAGGACCGTAAACGGCCGCTCGGTGACCTGTCGAAAGGTCAGCTTGGGGATGTACCCGGCCGGAAGCAAGTCGGCCTCGCGCGCAAATACGTAAGCATAGGCCTCGCGAATCTTGTCCTCCACTTCGCCGGTGCAGTAGAGCGGCATCGGCGCACCGAGATATTTGCACAACGGCCGGACGTCGTCCAGGCCGAAGAGATGGTCGGCATGGTAATGCGTGAACAGCACCGCGTGCACGTTGCGCACCTTCTCGCGCAAAAGCTGAAGCCGCAGCTCCGGCGGCGTGTCGATCAGGATATTGCCCTGATTGGTACCAATGAGGACGGCGCAGCGAAAGCGCTGATTGCGCGGATTGCTTGAACGACACACCTCGCAGTCACAGCCGACCATGGGCACGCCGACCGAAGTGCCGGTGCCGAGAAAGGTGAAGGTGCGTGGTCCTGGCATCGCGCTCCCTAGTTTTTTCTAACCCTCAGAGAAGGAGGGCCGTTCATCTTGACCAAAAGGCGGGTCGTCCAACTTGACCCGTCCCGCACTATTGTAGCATAGCAGCTTGGTGCACGGCGCGAGGGTCATTGTCTTGCAGCCCCGTTCACGGGGCTTTTCGCGGAGCGTCTTAGACCCGCCGTTGACGGCGGGTTACTGGGCACCGATAATCGCTGTCCAGCCCCGTTTTACGGGGCTTCTCGGTGTACGGCTTGAGCCTTTATTTGAGGACCCGCCATGTCGCGCAACTACTACAGCGAGATCCATCTCCACATCGTCTGGCACACCAAACTCAGCCGGCCGTTACTCTCGCCCAAAGTGGAGGCGGTGACCCATGCCTATCTGCGTCAACGAATCATCAACACTCCGGGTGTTTACGTTCACGAAATCGGCGGCATGGAAACGCACCTGCACATTGCCGTCACGATTGCACCAACGATTGTGATTAGCGAATTGATCGGCCAATTAAAGGGTGCGTCCTCTCATGAGGTAAATCAAAAGCTGGGCGAAGGCCGAAAGACCCTGGAGTGGCAAAGCGGTTACGGCGTGGTGAGTTTCGGGACGAAGGATCTGGAATGGGTCATCCAGTACGTGCGCAATCAAAAGCAGCACCATGCCGGCGGAACGGTGCACGAGCGGTTGGAAAAGATTACCTGCGAGGAGGGCGATCCCCAGGCTCAAGCCATACAGCGAGAAGCCCCGTGAACGGGGCTGCCAGCACGTTCAACGGTCGCCGCAACCCGCCGTCAAACGGCGGGTCTAAGACGCTCCGCGAAAAGCCCCGTGAACGGGGCTGCAAATACCACCCTGCGCGCCTGCGGCATAGATGGGCCGGGCTATTCGACAGGGCCTTCGACGCCTCCTGTGAATTGCTCATCCTGCGCGGCATGGCCAACCAGAACTTCGGCCTTGTAGCCGCCCTTGCTGAGGAAGTAGAAGATCAGCAGCAAGTAACCCACGGCCATGGCAGCAGGTACAGCCGCAGTCCAGGTCAATGCCTCCTTGCCGCCGTAAAGTTCTGCGCCCACCACCGCCTGTTTGTCCTCGCTGGCATATTGTCTTGCACCCTGCCACCAGTTGTAGAGACTTTGCAGATTCTTGTCGTCGGATAGCGGCCTTCCTGACTTGGTAAATTCAGCGACGTCCTTCTCCAGTTGCTTGCCATTGTCGGTCAGAACGGCGACCTTGCTTCCATCCAGACCGGCCACAGGGGGGAAGAACAAGAACGACTTCGTGTCATCCGATTTGTAGCGCTGGTATGCCGCGGGTGCCTTGGCCTGAATGTCCTTGGTAGCGAAGTAGTCCTGTTTGTAGCCGATTCCGGGTCCGCCGAGCAAACCCGCCGAGAGCATGCCGATGCCGCCCATGGCGCCGAGTGTCAAGGCTCCACCCCTGGGATATCGCTCCGACACGACGCCAAGCATAGTGGGCCAGAAGAATGTCTTGCCGAACCCGTAGATGGTGGCCGCCAGGACACAAACCAGCGCCGCATTGGCATGGCCGAGCAGGAGCAAGCCGCAACAGGCCAGCACGGCACTGACAAAAAGCAGGCCCAGGGGGGAAATCTTGTGCACGATCGGCCCGGCAAAGAAACGAAGCACAAACATCAAGCCGGACGTCCAGATGAACAGCATCAGGCCGTATTGCTTGTTGTCGAGGATCGTGCCCGTGATGTTGGTGATCCAGCTGTCTGTGCCTAGTTCGACATAGCCGACGAGGGCGTGCAGGACGAGCAAGAACAGCAAAATTGGCGAAAGGAATTCGAGCAACATCGTGCCAAGGGACACACCGGCAGCGGCGGCCTCCGACGTCGGAAATCTCCGGCCAATCATCAGTCCGCCATAGAGCAAGGTGGGCACCAGAAAGGTCGCATACTGAATTTCCCAACGGACATTGCCGAGGGCGTCAAAGCCGAGCCCCAGCAGCGCACCAAGAATAAGCCCGCCCGGCCAACCGGCGTGCAAAATGTTCAGCCAGTGCGTTTTTTCCTTGGGAAAGAGGGTTGCGGTCAAAGGGTTAATAACAGCTTCACAGGTGCCGTTGGCAAGCGAAAACAACAAACCGCCGATGGACAGGCACCAGTACGCCGCATTCTTGCCGTAGGCGCTGAATGCGGGTGTAGCTGCAAGGGTCACGACCGCCGAAGAAAAATGGAGCAGGAACGCGAGCACCATCAAAGGACCGTAGCCAAGCTTGTCGGCAAAGAAACTGAGCCCGATAATCGTGAACCCGAAGCCTACGAGTCCAAAACCGGTGATATCACCCAATTCGGCCTGCGTGAAGCCAAATTGCCCCCCCCAGGTTTTCAATAGCGCCCCGCGAATGGAAAACCCGACCCCAGCGGCAATCAAGGTCAGAAAGCTTGCCCAGAACAGCCGTTTATCATTTACTGAAACGCCCATTTACTTTTCTCCGGCGATGGAATCGCGTTTACCCAGTCAGCATTTGCCCCCACGAGTTCAGACTTTCGTATCATGCCGCCTTCGTGAAGTCAAATGTTCGTCCAACAAAAACAAACGGCTATCCAATGGCCGCCGGGCTGCGCTGGCGCGCTACGAGCGCCAGGAATAATTCCCGAATTTGCGCCGTGTGCCTTTCCAACTCCACCAGAAACTGCTTGCCCGGCGTGGTATTATCTTCCGGCTCGAAACCCAGCCGGCGTGCCAGCTTTTCCAGGTCCTCCGCTTTCTCCGGCAGCTCATCCAACGACAGATTGTGAACAATCCGCAGCCGGCTTTCCACGCTGCGCAAGAAGTCGTAGCCGGCGCGGAGCGTAGTATATTCCGCTTCGGCGAGCAGGCCGGCGTTGCGAAGGGCTTCGAGCGCCTCCCAGGTGTTCTTGGTGCGCAGACTCGCGAGTTCGCGTGCGTATTTGAGCTGGAACATCTGCACCACGAACTCGACATCCACTATTCCGCCGAAACCGCGTTTCAGATCGCGGTCGCTGCGGCTTGCTTCCAGGCGTTCGCGCATCTCCTGAATCTCGTCGGCCAGCTCGGGACGCCAGGCCAGGCCGTAGGCGCCCTGCTCCACCGCCTGCATGACCTCGCCGGCAAAGTCCGGGTCGCCGGAGACCACGCGGGCGCGCGTTAGCGACTGTCTTTCCCAGAGCTGAGCTTCTCCCTCGTCGTAGTAGCGGCGAAAGCCGGTGAGCGGCATCACCAGGCTGCCCGATTTACCCGTGGGACGCAAGCGCATGTCTACGTGGTACAGGCGTCCCATCGGGCCGGGAAAGCTCGTGACCTTGATGATGCGCTGCGCCAGTTCAGTGAAGAAATGGAAGTTGTCCGTCAGCTCGCAACGATCGAAACGGTTGGCGCCGGCAGGCGGGCCGGTCCGGCCGTCGCCTTCGTAAACCAGAATAAGGTCCAGGTCGCTGTGATAGCTCATCTCGCGGCCGCCGAGCTTGCCAAGACCAAGCAAGGCGAAACGGCTCGGCTGGCCCGCGCGCGGACCTTCCGCGAGATAAGGAACGCCGAAACGCTTGTTGAGAGCCGGCTGTTGCAAGATCGCAATCTGCGCCAGCAAGGTTTCCGCCAGATCGCTGAGCGCGGCTGTGGTGGCCTGGATGCTGTCCTTGCCCAGGATGTCGCGGACGCCGATGCGCAGAATTTCCTTGTCCTGAAAGCTGTGCAAGATTGGCTCCAGATCGGCTGCCCCTTTGCACAGATCGGTCAGCTCCTGGCGCAGTTCCTCGGCGTTGCGCGGCTGATTCATGACCAGGCTGTCCAGCAATTCGTCGCTCATGCCCGGGTTGTTAATCAGGATTTCCGAAAGGAACTGGCTCCAGGCGCAGAGATCCACGTACAGCTTCAGGCTCGGCGGATTGAAGCTGAACAGCTCCCAGAGCACCGATTTGGCGCCGAGCGACGCCGTGACCTTTTCCAGATTGACCAGGGCCATGTCGGGGTCCGGGGTCTCGGCCAGTGCTCGCAGGAGGGCCGGAGCGATGCTGGCCAGAAACTGCCGGCAACGGCGGGTCGAGAGGAATGGCACGGCTTCATAGGACAGGGCAGTCAGGTTGTGGTAGGCGCCGGGAATATCCTTGAACGGATAACGGCCCAGCACGGTGCGTATGGTCTCAGGGTCGGGATTGGTATCCAGGATCAGGTCGGACTCCGGCTCGGCCTGGCCGTCCTCGCCAAGGAAGGTGTCGTGCAGCAGATGATTGAGGATCTTTCGATCCAGGCCGGTTTTCTCGCGGTAGTCATTCACGAAGCCGGTGAGTGGATCGCCGCCATCAAGGGAGACAGAAACCGGCGTCGCCTCGCCGTTGCCGGCATGTTCCTCAATCGGAGCAATCTTGTCCTTGCCGTCCGTGCTGGCCCGCGGATAGCCCATGCGCAGCGCCAGCTTGCGCAGTTCCTCGCCGCCTTCCGGCAAACGGTGCGTCTGCAGGTCGAAGAGAAGCTGCAGGCGGTGCTCGGTCTTGCGGAGAAAGCGATAGCCGTCATCCAGGATGTGATATTCCTGATCGTTCAGACAGCCCGCTTCTTCCAGGGTTTGCATGGCCAACAGCGTGTTGCGCTGACGCACTTCCGGTAAGTCGTGGCCGTTGGAAAGCTGCAAGAACTGGATGGTGAATTCGATGTCGCGAATGCCGCCGTGGCCGGTCTTCACGTCGGTGTCGGTAATGCCGACCTGGGCGGCCTTGTGCTCGATGCGGCGCTTGATGGCCTTGATCTCGTTGATTTCCGCAAAGCTGAGATATTTGCGGTACACATAAGGCTCGATGGCGGCCAGGAACGTCTGTCCCAGCTTCATATCGCCGGCCACGGGACGCAGCTTGATGAGCGCTTGCCGTTCCCAGGTGCGGCCCATGGCATCGTAATAGGAGAGCGTACTGGCCAGCGAGCGCGTCAGCGGGCCGCGGTGACCCTCCGGACGCAGCCGCAGGTCCACGCGATAGGCCTGGCCGAGATCGGTGTGCGCCGACAGCAGTCGTACCACCTCGCCCACGACGCGGCCGTAGAACTCCTCGGTGCTGACACTGGTGATGCGCTGACCGCGCGTGGCGCCGTCCTCGTCATAGACGAACATCAAATCGATGTCACTGCTGTAGTTCAGCTCTTCGCCGCCGTGCTTGCCGAACGCCAGGATGACGCAGCGCACCGGCTGCCCATCGGCGGTGAAGGGCCGGCCGAAGCGCGCGCCGATGTGCCGCAGCGCCGTCTGCAGAGCCACCTCCAAAGCCGCGTCGGCAACGCGCGAGATGTCACGCGTGATTTCCTCCAGCGGCCGGTCGCGGATAATATCGTTGCTGCCGATGCGCAGCGTTTGCCGCTGACGAAAGCGGCGGAAGGCGCGCAGCACCGCCGAATCTTCGAAGGCCGCGTCCACGTCGGCTTGCAGTTGCTCCTGCATTTCTTGCTGGCTGGGGCTGCGCCGCAACGGCACGCGCAGCATGTCGAGATAATCCGGATTGGCCACCAACAGGTCGCTGAAGAACTGGCTCGTGCTCAGCAGTTGCAGCAGCGTCTCCAGGATGCGGCTGCGCGGCTCCAGCAAATTCGGCAGCAGCCGCGCGCCGCCGGGATGGGCCAGGAAGCGCTCAAAATTATTGAGCGCCATGTCCGGATCGGAGCAGCGCGGCAGCAACCGGCCCAGCGCCGGACTCAGATCACGCAGCGCCTCGGTGCCGACGGCTCGGGCCAGATGGACCAGGTTGCGCCAGCCGCGCTCCAGGTCGTGTAACTTCCAGTTTTGCAGGAGACTTCGCGCTTGGTCTGCGGATTCCAGGAATTGGCGGAGCTGGTCGAGGTGCATGATCGCCGGGGTAGTCAGACCGCGCCTCACAGTACAGGCAAACCAAGGCGCTGACCATATTTCGCCTGAGCAGGGGCCACAGTTTGCTCCACAGTTGCATGGTCGTGAACGACCTGCTCGGATGTTTCAACAGCGCCAAACAGCGTGAAAGCCGTCGCTTCCGCAACACGAACGGATACGGTGTTTCCTGTCAGCCGTTGGTTTCCTTCGAACACGACAATATGGTCGGTCCGCGTGCGGCCGGTGAGCTGGATCGGCCCGTGGCCAGGCTCCTGCTTCAGTGCCGTCTTGCTCGGCCCTTCCACCAGCACTTCGACTACCGCGCCGATTCGGCTCAGGTGATCGGCCAGGCTGACCTTATTTTGAATCGCCAGCAGCTCGTTGTTGCGTCGTTTCTTGACTTCTTCGGGCACATCGTCGGCGTAAAGCTCGTCTCCCTTGGTGCCGGGCCGCGGACTGTATTTGAAGATGAAACTGTTCTTGAAGCCGGCTGTCGCGACCAGGTCGCATGAACGCGCGAACGACGCCGCGCTTTCGCCGCAGAAACCGACAATGAAGTCGCTGCTGATCGCCACTCCCGGCACGCGCTCCCGGCAGCGCGCCAGCATGTCGCGATAGTACTCCACCGTATAGAGGCGCTTCATGCGCTTCAGCACTTCATTGCAGCCGGACTGCACGGGAACGTGGAGATAGAGACAGACCTTCGGCAACTCACGCACGGCATCGAGGAGATCGTCGCCCATGTCGCGCGGAAAGTTGGTGATGAACTTGATGCGTTCAATGCCGGCCGCGTCGTGGACGCGCGCCAGCAAGTCGGCGAGACGCTCGCGGCGGCCGTCCGGACGATCGAACTTGTAGCTGTTCACCGTCTGGCCGAGCAGCGTCACTTCCTTGCAGCCCTCGCCGGCCAACTGGCGGACCTCAGCAGCGATGTGCTCCGGCGGCCGGCTCTGTTCGGGACCGCGCACTTGCGGCACGATGCAGTAGGTGCAGAACTTATCGCAGCCGATCATGATGCGCACGTACGCCTGATACGGGGACGGCCGCATCGACGGTTCGCGGAGCGGATCGTAACTCGCGAAGCTGCGTTCCACGTCCAGCCGGGATGCCTCCTGGCGATCCAGGCTCAGCGCCAGTTGCGGCCGCCCGGTCTTTTCGACCTCGGCAATCAATTCGGGCAGCCGGGCCAACTGGCCCGTGCCGCACACGATGTCCACATGTGGCGCCCGTCGGCGGATGAGCTCCTGGTCCTTCTGGGCCATGCAGCCCAGCACGCCGACAATCTTGCTCGGGTGCCGCTGCTTGTGCGAGCGTAGCCGGCCCAGAGCGCTATAGATCTTGTCCTCGGCATGCTGACGCACGCTGCAGGTGTTGAAGAGAATGACGTCGGCCTCGGTGGCCTCGTGAATCAACTCATACCCCTGCCGGCGCAGACTCCCCACGACCAGCTCGCTGTCGAGCACGTTCATCTGGCAGCCGACGGTTTCGATGTAGAGTTTCTTGGCCATGACGCCAGCGTATTCTATTCTTGTTCCGCTGAACCGTTCCGCTCTTTAAGCAGCGCACGTAATCGCGCCAGCTCCTCTTCTAGTTTTCTGCTTTCAGCTTCTGCTTCCAACGGCCGAACGTAACGGCGGCCCGTCGCTGTGTCGATGACGCGAACTTGGCCGTCCGTGTCGATGATGATTCGAAAACCCAAGCTACTCGTCACGCCGCCGTCAGCGTCTTGTTCATCCTTGTACGTGCCGTCCTGTTGCAGTCGCTTGAGGAGCAGTTTTTGCGGCAGAAAATTACCTGTTATGTCGACAAGAATGTACTCTGCCACGCCAAGGTATGCATAGAGCGGGATTTTTTCCTTCAAGTCCCGTTGCTGGGCGGACCGTCGCGACAGGATTTCGACCGTCAGGCGCGGCACCGGTCCGTCTTCACCCACGGCGTAGGAGCTTATGTCCTGATCGAGTCGTTCGTACGGCTCCACAACCATGGTGTCGGGAGTGGCATACGGAGTGCGCTTTTGCTCAGGCAAATTCTCTGGACGGTAGTAGAGATTCAAATCGGAGAAAACCTGGTACTGCGGGAGCTGCGCAAAATGCGCGCTTAGACAGACATACAGAATCACGTTGCTCTGCAGATGCGGATTCGACTCGCCCATGTCGCCCTCATCGTCGTCTTCATAGAGAAGCGGCACATTGCCGAACCACTCGATGGGGCGAATCGGCGGCTCGTCCTGGAAGAGGATCGGTACGCCGCCCACATAGGTCACGGGTTCCAGTTCTTCCTCCAGCGGCTCGGTCTTCAATCGACTGGCCATGCTTGTCTCCTCTCGCTCCCTGATTCAACTTTTCAGAGCCATCGAGGTATTCTAGCCGAAGTTGGACGATCCATGTCAGCTCAGTTCCGGGCCCAAGCAATCTCCCGGCTGCGCCTTCCGGCCACGTAAGAACTCGACCGCGGCCATGCGCCGCTTGCCCGCGGGCTGAAGTTCCAGGATTTCCACCTGGCTTCCGGGCGCGGACGCCACGAACAAGCGGGCTGAATCGTGTTGCATAACCACCTGGCCTGGCGACAAAGCCGGCACGGCAGCATCAGTCAGCGCGGCGGCTTTGTGAATGATCAGCCGCAAAGCCGGCTGTCCTTGCCGATGCCAAAACGTGTACGCAGTCGGCCAGGGCTGCATGGCACGAATGTGATTCACCACGTCGGGAGCCGGCCGGTTCCAATCGATCAGGCCGTGCTCCTTGGTGAGCTTCGGGGCCTTGCTCACCTGGCTCTTGTCCTGCTTGCTTCCCGGGGGGTTGCCCTGGGCAATTTGCTCGACGACCTTTGCCGCCAGCTTGCTGCCGAACTGGGCCAGTCGCGACTCCAGTTCCCCGGCCGTTTCTTCCGGTCCGATGTCGACGGCCTCCTGGGCCAGGATATCGCCGGCGTCCAGGGCCACGGACATGCGGATAATCGTCACGCCGCTGCGTTGCTCGCCGTGATAGATTGCCCACGCCACCGGTGCGGCTCCGCGATACTTTGGCAAGAGCGAAGCGTGGACGTTGATGCCGCCTCGAGGCGACGCGGCCAGAACATCCTTCGATAAGATCTGGCCATAGGCGGCCACGACGAGCAGATCCGGTGCAAATTCCTTGAGTCCGGCCACGCCTTCCGGCGTGTTAACGCTCTCCGGTTGAAAGACGGGGATGTTGTGCTCGACGGCGATGTCCTTGAGGCTGCGGCCCGTCTGGCGTGTCGAGCCGCGCTCCTGGCCAATCACGCGATCCGGCTGCGTGACGAGGCCGACGACCGGATGCGGGCCAGCGAGCAGCGCCGCAAAGGTCGGCTCGGCGAACATGCCGGTCCCCATCATGACGAGACGCATGGGCGGCTGACAGGCTAAGCCTGCCCCTCCAGCGCGATCAGCAATTTTTCCAGGTCGGCATCAGGTGGAATTTCGCCGCGTTCCTGAGCGCGGCGAAAATCATGCTCGAACTTCTTGAGATCGCCGCGAATCGTAATCTTGCCGATAGCGCCCACCTTGTCGATGAATAGATCGCCGCGCAGGTGGTCGACCTCGTGCTGCCAGACCCGCGCTTCCAGGTCGGACACCGTCTGATCCACCAGCTGGCCGCTCAGGTCATAGGCCTGGCAGCGAATCGTCTTGGCCCGGCGCACCTTCGCGTAAAGGCCGGGAAAGCTCAGGCAGCCCTCCTCGCCCTCGACCGAGCCTTTGCGCTCGCTGATCTGCGGATTGATGTAGATCTTCTGTGCCTCGCGGTTTTCGGGATTCAGGTTCATGACGAAGATCTCGTACGGCAGTGCGACCTGAGGCGCCGCCAGGCCGAGGCCCTTGCCTTCGTACATCAACTCCAGCATTTCCGCCACATAAGCCTGAATCTTCTTGTCGATGGCCCTGACGGGCACAGCCGGATGACGCAAGGACGGGTGGGGAAAATTGACGATCTTCATCCAGATTCCGAACGCTAGCCCGCGACCTAAGGAGAGTTTCCACAAGCGAATCTTCACGCATTATAGAAGAATCCGAAGATCGCTCCAAGCAGAGAAGGCACGCGTTGAATATGCATTATGAGGCGCCGTCGTTTAGCTGCCCAGCGCCTGACGATAGCAGTGTTCGAAGAGCAATTCCCATTCGCATTGCTGAATCTGCTGGCAAAGCCGCGTGCCGGGCGTCGTCCCGGCCAGGCACTCCTCGCACAGGTCCACGAACGCAAGCGGATCCCACGCCGATTGGTCTGTCAAAAATCCGGCGGAGGCAGGCAGCTTTTCCGGAAGGGCTAGTGCGCGTGCGGCCTGCTGGAGCGGATCAAAGATCGGATGCCGGCCCACACGGCGGAACCAGTACTTGGCGTTATCGAAGTCCGGCTCGCGGCGGTGCAGGATGCCGTGCCAGTAGCTGCCGCTCGGCGAAGCAATCGCCTGGCTGATGGTGTGCGACTCGTCCAGAAAATCGTGATAGAGCCAGATCCCGGCCAGGCATGCCTGGGCCATGTCCTGGTCGCGGATGGCCTGTCCGGAGAAGAGATCCTCGGGCGTCACTGTTTCAAGCTCGGCGCGCATGACCTCGTTTGGCTTTCCGGGACCGAGCGGCATCAAGCGTTCCTCGGCAAGGAGGGCCGAAACTGCCGGACCATAGGCTTGGCGTTCTTGCTTGGTCATGATCCTCTCCAGGGTCGCGGGGACCACTGTTGGACGCAAAACGGGCGGACTGGTAGGATAGCAAACGCGGCAGCGTGAAGCGCCCGTAGCTCAACTGGATAGAGCAATGGTCTTCGGAACCATAGGTTGGGGGTTCAAGTCCCTCCGGGCGTAGTTCATCCCAGACGGCAATCCCGGCACGCTCCTTAATCTTGGCCCGTTCGCTACGCGCCTGCAAGCTCTCGTCCGCCAACGTCAATTTCAGCAGACTGCGTAGACTCTCCGGTTTCTTAATTGACGCCTGGCAAAAAGGTGCTTAACTTAAATGTCGCATAGAGAAGGGAAATCGGCTCGTGAAGATCATGCTGGTCCCATCTTCTGTGTCGGAGCACGGCGAGGGTCAGCTCCAGTACTTGACTTCCTATCTCATCAACGACACGGTCGCCGTCGATGCGGGCAGTCTCGGGCTGGCGGCTACTCCCGCCGAGCAGACGCGCGTCCAGCACGTGCTGATCTCGCACACGCACATCGACCACATCGGCACCCTGCCGATCTTCGTGGAAAATATTTATGAGGCCGGCACCCCCGACAGCGTAACCATCTACGGCAGCTCGGCCGTGCTCGAGTCGCTGCGCAAGGACATCTTCAACGACCGCGTCTGGCCGGACTTCGTCAGCATGTCGACGCCGGATGATCCCTTCCTGAAACTGGAGGAGTTGCAGGCGGACAAACCGCTTGACCTTGAAGGCTTGCGCATAACGCCGATCCCGGTCAATCACGTGGTGCCGACCTTCGGCTTTCTCATCCAGGACAAGCAGACCACGATCCTGATCGTCTCGGATACCGGCCCGACCGACCTGATCTGGGAGCGTGCCAACGCCGCGCGCAACCTGAAGGCCGTTTTTCTGGAAGCGAGCTTTCCGAATAGCATGACCTGGCTGGCGGATGTTTCCAAACATTTAACGCCGGCCCTCTTTGCAGCCGAGGTGCGCAAGCTAAAAAAGCAAGTGGCCGTGATTGCCGTGCACATCAAGGCGCGCAATCGCGACGAGGTGGTCAAGGAACTGGAAGAGCTTGAGATCCCAGGAGTGGAAATCGGCCGCTTTGGCAAGGCGTATACGTTTTGATTTGGCCTGGGCGATGACCGTGGAGTCGTCAGGTTTCGCCTGCGGTAGGGCTTACCTTCTATGCTTCTGAGCCGTTTCACCAGGGACGAAGGTCATTCCATGTTGCGGAAAGGGATCAACCGCCTTGCCGGCGCGCTCGTACTCCTGGCGATCCTGGCGTCCGCCTTGGTGGCGTGGCAGGCGCAGGCCCAGGCGCCGGATGAGCCGTTGCCCGTGGCAGAAGGCAGCCCGCGCATGCTTTTGAAATATCAGGGAGTTTCTTCCTGCACGGCCGCGGCCTGTCACAACGCCGGCGGCGCGGACGGCAGCAAGCGCAGCGAATACACAACCTGGTTTCAGCACGACCGCCATGCCAATGCGTTCGCGGTGCTGGGCGGAAAACAATCCGAGATCATCGCGCGCAACCTCGCTTCAGGCGGAAAGATCGTTCCTGCGAAGGAAAATACCCTCTGTCTAAAATGCCATGCCCTGGCCCCGGAATTAGCCGGCAAGAAGCTGGCCTATGTCAATGATGACGGTGTCAGTTGCGAAAGCTGCCACGGCCGAGCTGAGAAATGGCTGTCCATCCATTACTTGCCGGAGTGGCAGCAGAAGAGCGATGACGATAAGCTGCGCTATGGCATGACGCCGACCAAGAATCTGTTCTATCGCGCCAGGCAATGCGCCGAGTGTCATATCGGCACGCCGGACAAAGACGTCAACCATGACCTCTACGCAGCCGGGCACCCGCCGCTCTACTATGAGTTCTCGGCTTTTCTGGGTAGCATGCCGAAGCATTGGAGCGAGAGCGAGGACAAGACGCGACATCCGGATCTCGACCTTCGCGCGTGGGTCGTTGGTCAAGTAGTTTCGGCGAACGCTGCAATGAAGCTGCTGGCGCACCGTGCTTCAGAAAAGAGCGACAATTCTTGGCCGGAATTTGCGGAGTACAATTGCTCTGCCTGCCATCACAGCTTGCGAGTCGCAGACTCCTCGCCATCAGAGGCCTACCCGGCCAATCACAGGCTTGGTGTATTGCCCTGGGGTTCCTGGTTCACGCCACTTCTTACCAAGGGGTTGATTGGTCGGATTTCCAGAGAGGACCTAGCAATACTGGACCGTGATTTAGCAAAGCTCAAGAGTGAAATGGAAACCCGCTTTCCCAATCGCGACGGTGTTGCCTCAAGAGCTAATTCCATAGCGCACAGACTGAAGGATTTGCTAGGTTCTGAAGAGTCTGGCAAATTTGACGCAGTGTTGCCGCAAACGCTGGACAGCTTGATTGACAGGCGGCTCTCTACGGCTTCTCAGAGGGATTGGGAACATGCCACGCAGCTATTTCTGGCTCGTCAAGCAGTCTATCGGGCAATGCGCGACAGGGATGCCCGTTGGCAAGATCCGGACGAGAGGGGCACGCTGGAAGAACTTCGGCAACGACTTCTGATTCGTGCGCCGTTCAGTGCTCTAAAGAGTGGTCCGGCGAAGTAGGCTGTCTTTCCTGGTAGGAAATCATGTTCAAGCTAACTCTTGGCACATCTTCACTGGCTTGCGGTCTCTACATTTTGATGGCTTTGACTTGCTCGCGAGACAAGTCTGCCGAGGCAGCACAGCTCGCTCCTTCCAAGTCGGGGAAGGAACCAGGAAAGCAAAGAAAGCTAGAGTATTATGGCACGCAGGCCTGTGTTCGCTGCCACACGGACCCCAGCAAAATTGCAGGTCTGCCTCCCGTTGTCTGCCGCTGCACTGAGTATGTCATCTGGAGTACGCAAGATAAGCACAAGATGGCATACACGAATTTGAATAGCAAGCAAGGCAAGCAGATGATTGATCTGCTTCATTATTCCGAAAAAGCGGTGTACGAACGGTGTGTAGTGTGCCATGGCGTATACATTCCTGAAAACAAGCAAGCGAATGCAGCGGAACCTGCAACCAAACTCGATCCAAAGGAGGGCGTGTCTTGTGTCGCTTGTCACGGACCGAATCTTGGTCAGGGTCATAGATGGGTGCTTGAGCACGGTTCAGACCTTGACGAGACACGCAAGGAATGGCGTAACCGTACGCGAGAAGACAAAGAAAACAACTTCGGCATGATTGATCTTTGGGATCCGGCGAAGCGGGCAAAGAAGTGCGCTTCCTGCCACATCGGCAACGCGGAAGAAGGAAAAGTAGTGACGCATGAATTGTACGCGGCCGGGCACCCGCCGCTCCCTGGGTTTGAAGTGTCGACCTTTAGCGATGCAATGCCAAGACACTGGGAGTATCTGTCCGAAAAAAGCAAGGCGGCGTTGGATCAGTTAAAGAATCCGCCGCACTCGCTCGAAAGAACGCAGCTCCTGGTCATTGGCGGGATCATGAATCTTGACGCGACGACGGAACTACTGGCACGACAAGCCGAGAACTGCGGTCAAGCAAGCAATCCCGATGAGCGGGTGCTGGACCTGGCTTCCTTCGACTGTTACGCCTGTCACCACGATTTGAAAACCCCCAGTTGGCGACAGGCCCGCGGCTATTTTGGTAAACCAGGCCGGCCACAATTTCGCCCTTGGCCGACAGCGCTGATCCAGCTTGGCATCTTTCACTCCGGCCAAAAAGACGAATTGGCAAAGTACCGGCAGCTAGTAGCAGACCTTCGCGCCGCCTTTGATGCCCAGCCTTTCGGCGAACCCGCCAAGATCGCTGCCGCCGCCCGAGCGTTGCAGACCTGGTGCAAGGAATTCGTGGACAAACTCAAACAGTCTCCAGAGACATTTACTCCATCTGCCGCGCAGGCGTTGTTGCAGGAGCTTTGCCGAATCGCAGGTGCTGAAACGGTTGACTACGACACAGCTCGGCAAATGGCTTGGGCGTTCCGCATTATTCACAAGGAATTGAAACCCAAGCCATCCAGAGATGCCGACATAGTGAAAAAGCTTGAGGAACTCAATCAAGAACTGAAGCTAGACCTGCCTGAAGGTCAAGAACGCCAGATTGTGCTCGATTTGCCTTCCGCCTTATCCAGGATCGCGGATTACAATCCCCAGACATTTAAGAGGATTTTTGGAGAGTTATGCGCTCTGCTGAGCGAAAAATAGCCGTGCCGTGGGCTTCCCAATTCAATTTTGCATGCCGATTACACTCGCCGTCCAGCGCAAATGGATTGCCATCGGAAAATAGCAAGAGAGCGAACCCGCTTGCTTCAAGTCGTGCAAGGGAGCAGTAGTATTCCGCCCGCCGGCGCAGCATAATACAAATATCCGCACTTACACTGCGATTTTTGCAAAGGAAACAGCGAAGGTTGCGCCGATGCTTCAGATTCACGTCAGCAACGCGCGTGAGCGACAACAGTTCGAGCACGCCATGGGGCCCCTTGAATTCGGTCGGGGGCCGAAGCGGGATGCGACGCCGCGTTGCGTCATTCAGGATGATCTGTACGTTTCCAAGGACCACGTCCGCATCGAAGAGATGGCGGCCAGCCGGATTCGCATCGAGAACCTGAGCCAGCGCAACCCGATCTGGCTGGCCGACAGCACCACCATAGCTCCCGCCGGCAACCGCGATGTCATCTTGCCGGCCCGGCTCACCGTGGGCGAGACGGTTATTGCCGTGGACGCGGGACCCGAGGACCCCGTCAAGGCGGAATCGCTGGCGACCATTGCCAAGCCCGTGCGCGGCAGCCAGCTCCTTACGGAGTCCAAAACGGCTCTCCTGCGCCTGGGCGATGCACCCAACCCTGAGACGCTGGCGCACTGGTTCGAGACCCTGATTGCCGTGCAACGCGCGGCGGCAGGTTCTCCGGAATTCTACGAGCAGACCGCACAGGCCGTCGTTGATCTGGTCGGGCTCGATCGTGGCCTGGTGGTGTTGCGGCGCGTCAACAACTGGGAACCGGTGGCCCGCGCCGGCAAAACACAGCATAGCGGCCGGGAATTCAGCCTCACCATCCTGCAGCAAATGGTGCAGGAGCGGCGCACCTTCTTTCAATCCGCGGCCAGCGGCTCGGTCATCAGCAGCCTGCAGGGCATTGAGGCCGTCGTCGCCTCGCCTATCTTCGATGCCCAGGAGCAGGTGGTGGGCGCGGTCTACGGCTCGCGCACGCGCTTTACCGACAGCACCAAGGGGCCGGGCATCGGTCCGCTCGAGGCCCAGGTCGTGCAGTTGCTGGCGTCGGCCGCGGGCGCCGGGCTGGCGCGGCTGGAGCACGAGAAGGAAGCGAGCCGTTTGCGGGTGCAATTCGAGCAGTTCTTTTCCCCCCACCTGGCCCGCGAACTGGAGCGCAACCCGCGCATGCTCGAAGGCCAGGAGCGCGTCGTGACCATCCTGTTCTGCGATATCCGCGGTTTCTCGCGCATCGCGCAGCAGATGTCGCCCAAGGAGATCTGTCAGCTCGTCAGCGAAGTCATGGGCATGGTAACGATGCAGGTCCGCGAGCATGAAGGCGTGGCCGTCGATTTCGCCGGCGACGGGCAGATGGGGATGTGGAATGCCCCGGCCGACCAGCCGGACCACGCCGCCCTGGCCTGCCGCGCCGTGCTGGCGATCCGGGCGGAGCTGCCCAAGTTATCGGAAGCCTGGCAGGAACGCCTGGGCGCGCCGCTGGAGATGGGCATGGGACTGAACACCGGCCCCGCCCTCGTGGGCAATACCGGCAGCCAGCAGAAATTCAAATACGGACCGCTGGGGCACACGGTCAACGTGGCCAGCCGCGTGGAAGGCGCCACCCGGCAGCTTGGCATTTCGGCCCTCTTGACCGGCTCGACGCGGCTTATGCTGGGCGAGCGCTTTGCCGTGCGCCGGCTCTGTAAAGGGCGTCTGGTGGGCATCACCGACGCGGTGGATCTCTACGAATTGCACGCCGAGCAGGCCACGCCCGAATGGCTGGCGCGGCGCGACGCCTACGAACAGGCCCTGTCGCTTTATGAAGCGGGAGAATGGGGCGCCTCCTGCCGTGCCATTTATCCCGTGCTGAGCGGCCAGGAAGGCCGTTACGACATCCCCAGCCTCAACCTGGTGATCCGGGCCTCGGAATGCCTGAAATTGCCGCCCAAGATGTTTGATCCCATCATTGAATTGACCAAGTAGTGTTTTGCCTCAGTTGAATCTGGAAGAACGCTCCGTTCGGGTTAGCATAACCTGAACCGAGGTTCCACCATGAACAAGCCGCGTCGTCATTTTGGCGGGGTGGCGGAGTGACTTTTTCGCGTGCGAAAACTAACACCGCCAACCAGGTGTAAGTTGGCGGTGTTACTCTGGAGGTGTTACACAGTCTGGATCGGCGGGCATCAGTCGGCAGTGACGGGCAAAAGACGCAGGCGGCAGGAGAAGCATTCTTCTCCTGCCGCCTGTGCTCATTCCAGGGGGGAATGGTTACGCCGCCGATGTCTCCGGGCCGGCTGCAACCTTGCCTTGCAGGAGGTTGAGCATATCGGCCACGGTGGCGAGTTTTTCCAACTCTTGCTGCGTCAAGCGGATGCGGAAGCGGCGTTCCACCTGCGAGACGATGCTGACCACGTCCACCGAGTCGAGACCCAGTCCTTCGCGCAGATTGGCCTGTTCTTCCAGATCGGCGTATTTCTCCCCTGTGTCAGCTTCCAGAAGCTCAATAAGCGTTTGGCGAAGGGTCTCGCGGTCCATCATGCTACACCTTCCTGGCATCAAGGGATTTTGCAATGCCCGGGGGATCCTTCCCCTTGCGGACGTGGTAAGCAAAACAATTTTCGGAAAATTTGGCAAGAGCGATTCCCGCCGGCTTGTAGCATTGTAACCCGAAGCGCCAGCGAGGGGCCCTCGCTGGCGCTTCGGGTTACAATGCTCAGGATCGTGAGCAGTGCTCCAAGCGGTCAGTTGCGAGATTAAGCAAATTAGCGGATGCCGGCTAGTTCAAGGACTAACGTGTGACCGTCTTCAACCAGCTTTTCCCGCACCAGGCGTTCGCTGGCGTCATACCACAGCTCCACATTCAGCTTCTCGCCGGTAAGGCGGTAGTGCGAGCACTTTGGCTTTTGGCCGGCGACGTTGAGCTCCTGCCAATCAACAAGTTTCAAGGTTCCATAGAGGTCTTTTCCGCTGTCGGCATCGAGCAAATGAATGAGCCCGTCTCTCAGGGCCGGATCGGGCAAACGCCAGTACGTCGTCGTCCAAGCGTCGCCCTTGGTGGGGCGTTGCTTGCCGCCTGCCCAAACCGTCAGGCCGTCCACGGTTGCCCAGGCCACGACGCCGAGGGCCTTGCCGTCGTCATTGGCCTTGCTTTTTAGCTCTTGTAAACGGCCGGCTTTCCAGGTTTCGGTGCCAGAATATGAGTAGGTGTAAGTCTTTACCAGGTACATGCGCACGCTGATTGACGCTTCCGCCGTCATCACGGCCCTGCCCTCTTTGCCCTCGACGATCGACATGGTGTAGGAGCCGGCGGGCTTGTTGTCGATCTTGGCATTAAATTCCCGGATTTCCGTGTGTGCGGCGAAGGCCGGTGAGCAGCAGACACACAATGCCAGGAAAACGCCGGCTGCCCAGCGTTTCGTAGTTTGCCTTGTCCGCGCAGAATTCCCCCGAAACCTGATCATCCACAATCCCTCCACCAGGCTGGCAGCGAAAATAGCGAGAATGTCTCATCCACTATCGACTGGGGCGGGACTATAGCGGATGAAAATGAACGAGCCAAGTGGAAATGCCGCTCACGGCCCGGGGGGCTTGACCGCCGGCACCATGTGGGTGAAGGGCGGCACATACGCCTGGAGCATCGTGAGCAGGCCAACCACCGCGGCCAGGATAATGCTGTGCCAGATCACGGCCTTGAAGATGTTCGCTTCCTTGCCCAGTTGATTGGTGGCCGCGGTCGCCACGCAGATGCTCTGGGCGTCGATCATCTTGCCCATGACGCCGCCGGTGCTGTTGGCCGTGCAAATGAGGACCTGCAATTGGGCCTTCTGCAGCACGCCTTGAAAGACGGACGTGTGGTGCGCGAAGATTTCGCTTGCCGTAATCTTCTGCAAGCTGCCGAAGAGCGCGTTGCTGCCGGCGTCCGTGCCGGTCAAGAAGACGCCGAGCCAGCCGAGGATGGCGGCGAAGAACGGATACAGGAGGCCGGTTTCGGCAAACGCGATTCCCAGCGTTGCGTCCATGCCCGCGTAACGGGTGACGTAGCTTAAGCCCAGCATGCAGGCAATGGTCGGAATCGGGATTTTCATCTGAAAAAAGGTACGCCGAAAGACGCGTACCACCTGTGCTCCATTCATGCGCAGCATGAGCATCGATAAGATCGCCGCGACAAAGACAGCGGAGCCCGGCGCCGTCAGCCAGGAGAAGTCGAACTCCGCGCTCTCGGCCTGCAGCTCTTTACCCGGCTCTTGCAGGCGGGTGGCGCGAAGCGATTCTTTGTGCAAGAGCGGAATCGGTACGGCGTAGCGCGTTTGAATTGAGCCGAGTTGAATCGGTCCTTCCTTGTCACGCTGGCGGCGCTGTTCTTCTTGCCGGACCAAACCGGTCAGCAGCAACAGCATGGACATGATGGCATAGGGAGCCCAGGCAAGGCTCACATTGCCGAGGGCCAATTTCGCCTGCTCGGCCTTGGCATCATTCTGGCTTTGTGTGCGAATGGCGTTTGCCTCGGCGGCGTGTGGACCTTGCTCCTGGGACGGCCCTTTGCTGCCATTTTCGCGGAGTCTTTTGTCCGCCTTGTCAAAATGCCATTCCTGTCGGGGCTTCCAGAACTTGAGAAAGATCGCCGTCACAACCAGCGAGAAGATGCCGCCGCCGATATCCGTCATGGGATAGAGGACCAGGTTCGGCACATAGTTGTGCAGGGTGGCAAACGTGAATTGGAAGATCGCGAAGGAGCCGCCCGATACCAGCAGCGCCGGCCAGACCTCCCACGTCTGTTTCCACGTGCACATGCATTTGATCATGTAGAGCGGGATGACAAACGAGAGCAGCGGCAATTGATGACCCGCCATGGTGCTCAGTGTTTCCGTCGGCAGGTCGGTGACGCCGTTTAGAGTGATCAACGGCGTGCCCAGCCCGCCATAGGCGACCGGGGAAGTATTGGCGATCAAGCATAATACGGCGGCAAGAAAGGGATCGAAGCCCAGTCCAACCATGATGGCGCCGCAGATGGCCACGGGCGTGCCTCCGCCCGCGGCGCCTTCGATGAACGCGCCGAACGCAAAACCGATAAGGATGGCCTGGATACGCGCGTCGCCGGAGAGGCCTGCCACCGAACGCCGCACAATTGTGAAATGCCCCGTCTCGACCGTGACATTGTAGAGAAGCATGGCATTGAAGATGGTCCAGCCCACCGGCAGCAAGCCGAACCCGGCGCCATGCACGAACGCCATGGCGGCCATGCTCAAAGGCATTCGGTAAACCAGCCAGGCCACGAGAACAGCAACGATCGCCCCACCCACGGCAGCCTTGGGCGCCAGCCAGCGTCGCGGCACCAGTAACCAGAAGAGAGTCAAAACCGGGAGGGCCGCAAACGCTGTCGAAAGGAGCCGATTATTGAGCGGATTAAGCTCCTGATGATACTCGGCCAGCAGCATGCGGAGAGTCCTCGGTGCGGCGGGTGCTTCCAGCGATTGTAAAGGTGCGGGGGGGAGATGCAAGCAAGTTATTCATACGCTGGCGGCCGTCTGCCGGTTTTTCTCTTCGATCGCAACTCTTTCGTGCGCAGCCTTGATTCTTTTGACGCTCGGCTCGGCCGGGTTCGTTTGCGTGGGCGGGGCGGCGAGGCCGCTTGCTCAAGCAGCTTGCGCAGCTTGTCGAGGCAGTCTTGCCGGTTTCTTTCCTGATCTCGGTAACGCTGGGACGTGAGTACTATTTCCCCGAGCGTGGTCAGGCGGTGATGCTGCTGAGCCAGGAAGCGCGTCTTGACGTCCTGCGGCAGGTTTTGGCTTCCTGATGGGTCCCAGCGAAGGACTGCCTTGGAGGCGACCTTGTTCACATTCTGCCCTCCGGGGCCACCGGAGCGGACAAAGCTCCATGCAAACTCGGTCGACGGAATGCGAATAAGATTGTTGACCTCAAGCATTACTTTTCCTTGTATTCGTTCGGTCTAGGAGACACGTTAACTATAGCCGGTTGCGAGCCGTTCGATCTTCCCCTGGCTCGTGTTCGTCAGCAAAACGCACGTTGGCGAATTCTATTGCCGAATAAAGTCGATTGACAAAAGCGCGCACTCCCTTCATCTTGCGCAGCTATGGAAGCGCGTGCCGAACAAAGCCCATCTGTCCGGTCGCTGGCTCAGGGTCGCCTTCTCGTCGCCCTTGCCGCCATTCTGTGGAGCACGAGCGGCGCCTTCACCAAGTTGCTGACCAAGGACACTTTCCTGCATTTGAATGAGCCGGAGCTGCCGGGATTGCTGATCGCTTTTTATCGTGCCCTGTTCGCCGGCCTGGCGCTGCTTCCCGCGCTGCGGCCGAGAGACATCTCCTTCCGCTGGGCCATGGTGGCGACCGCGCTCTGCTTCGCGGCCATGAACGCCCTCTACGTTGTCGCCATGGCCATGGGCTCCGCGGCGAACGCCGTCCTCCTGCAGTACACCGCGCCGATGTGGATGTATCTGGCGAGCGTGTTTTGGTTGGGAGAGCCGGCTGATCGCCGCAGCTCCGTCGCTTTGGCGGCCGGGCTGCTGGGCATTGGAATCATCATTTACGGTGGCTGGGAATTAGCTCAATTGCCGGTGATCGCCATCGCACTCGGCAGCGGGGTCACCTACGCCGGAGTGATTCTCGGACTGCGCGTGCTCCGCGGCGCTTCACCACGCTGGCTGACCGTCATCAATCACCTTACCGGCGCTGTCGTATTGCTTCCGTTTATCTGGTTCGCCGTGAAAGCAGCTCCAAGCTTCTCTCAACTTGCCCTGTTGTTCATCTTCGGCGCCGGCCAGATGGCATTACCCTACTGGCTAGTGGCGCGCGGGTTGCGTGTGGTAAGTCCGCAGGAGGCGGGCACGATTACGCTTCTCGAACCCATGCTGAACCCGCTTTGGGCCTATCTGGTTTCGCCGGCGAGCGAGAAGCCGACTCTTTACACGCTCCTGGGTGGCGGCTGCATAGTGGGGGCGCTGGCGTGGCGGTATTGGCCGTGGAGACAACAAGACAAAGAAAGGAATAACCACCATGAGTGAAAGGCACTCTTTGCCCGCTGAGTTCCAGAAGTTCACGGAATTACGCCGCCAATTCCCCGCCCTGCAACAAACCCGTGCAGGCCAGGCGCCGATCTTCCTGGACGGCCCAGGGGGCACCCAGGTGCCGCAGACCGTCCTTGACGCCATGCTCGCCTACCTGAAGAACTGCAACGCCAACCACGGCGGCGTCTTCGCCACCAGCCGCGACTCAGACCGGATCATAGCCGAGGCCCATCAAGCCGGCGCCGATCTGCTTAACGCGCCGTCGAGTTCGGAAATCGTTTTTGGCCAGAACATGACGACGCTGACACTTCATTTCACCCGTGCGATCAGCCGGACCCTGCGGCCGGGAGATGAAGTAATGGTGACGCGCCTGGATCATGATGCGAACGTCACGCCCTGGGTCCTGGCCGCGCGCGATGCCGGAGCAACCGTCCGCTGGATCGACATCCGTCCCGAAGATTGCACGCTCGATGAAGAAAGCCTCCGCAGTCAGCTTTCCGACAAGACACGTTGGCTGGCTGTCTGTGGCGCCTCCAATGCGGTCGGAACAATTAACGATGTCCGCGCCATCACTCAGTGGGCACATGCAGCCGGGGCGCGCGTGTTCCTGGATGCGGTCCATTACGCGCCGCATGCGCCCATTGACGTGCAAGCCTGGGATTGCGATGCGCTGGCCTGCTCCGCTTACAAATTCTTTGGACCGCATGTCGGCATTCTTTGGGCCAGGCGTTCGCTCCTTGAGGAATTGCCGGCTTACAAACTGCGCCCCGTGCCGGAGACCTTGCCCGACCGCTGGATGACGGGGACGCAGAACCACGAAGGGCTGGCCGGCGTCGTCGCCGCTGTCGATTACCTGGCTGCCCTTCCCCGAGCAACGGCACACGGAACGGTATCTCCGTGCACGCGCAACCGAGCGATTCACGCGGGCATGGAGATGCTGCAGCAGTACGAGAGGCAGTTGTCGCGCCGTCTTCTCGAAGCGCTGCTGCAACGGCCCCGGCTGAAAATCTGGGGGATCAAGGACTCAAGCCAGCTGGCTCAGCGTGTGCCCACCTTCTCTATCACCATGCCAGAGCGCGACCCGCAACAAATTGCCCAGCATCTGGCCGATCGCCACATTTATGTCTGGAACGGCAACATGTACGCCCTGGGACTGTCCGAAAGACTTGGTCTGGAAGCGCGCGGCGGCTTCCTGCGCATCGGCCTGGTGCACTACAACACGATGGCAGAAATCGAACGCCTGCTGCTGGCTCTTGATGAATTATGAAAGAAGCAACTGCCGTTGCATTTTCCCAGAGAAATCGCATGATACGCCGACAACAACTTTCTTTCCGAGGGTCCAAGGATGCCCCAGCCGTTCGGCCGCAAGCTGGCTCTATCGCTGTCCCGCCGCCTGGCGTGCGATCTCGTACATCTTGCTCACAGCATCCCATCGGTGCCGGTGCAACGGCGCGTAAATGTTGCCGCGCTTGTCGCCGCCCGAGAAGCCTCCCAGCCGCGTCCCAGCTGGTGCGCCATTTTTGCCAAGGCCCTGGGCATGGTGGCCGCGAATCGGCCGGAACTCCGCCGCGCCTTTGTTGACTTCCCCAAAGCGCACTTGTATGAACATCCCGTGAGCGTTGCCGCCATTCCTGTGGAGCGGCACCTTGACGGCGACGAGGCCGCGCTGTTTGCCAGGATCGCCGCTCCGGAGCAGCAGGCGCTGGTGCGCCTGGACGCCCAGCTCCGCGCCTTCGAGGAGCAGCCCCTTGAGAGTCTTGCCGCTTTCCGGCGGGCGCTGCGCATCAGTCGCTGGCCGCGATTGCTGCGGCGTATGGTGTGGTGGCTTAATCTTGGTGTTTCCGGCGGCAGGCGCGTGCGGACACTGGGCACGTTCGCCGTGTGCAGCTTCTCTGATCTGGGAGCCACTGCCTTGCACCCGCTGACGCCTCTGGCATTCACGTTGGACCATGGCGCGATTGAGACCGACGGCATGGTCGAGGTACGCATGGTCTACGACCATCGCGTTACAGACGGGGCGCAGGTCGCCAGAATCTTGCACGATCTGGAGCGCGTGCTGAACTGCGAAATCCTGAGCGAGTTGCGCTATCTGCGCTCTGCGGATGCGGCGTAGCAGCGGATGCTTCACTTTTGATAGCCGGCCCGATAGATGGACCGGCCTTCCAAGCGAAACTTGCGATCGAAATTGGTCAGGTATTCCTGGCCTACAGCCGGCGAGCTCCCTTCGGCATTGGTCATTCTTTTCAGGGGCGTGTGTCGCGCCACGATGTCGGTGATGACCTGAAAATACTCCGCCACGTCGGTGACGACGTGCAGCCAGCCGCCAGGCTTCAGGACGCGCGCACATTGCACGGCAAACTCCGGCGTGAACACGCGCCGTTTGAGATGCCGTTTCTTCCACCACGGGTCTGGAAAATAGACGTGCAGCGCCTGGCAGCAGTCAGCTGCCACATAGTCGCGGAAAAAAAGATGGGCGTCGGCACGGGCCAGGCGCACGTTGCCCAGCTGACGCTTGGCCAGCCGCGTCGCCGTGAAGAGTTGGTACTTGCGTGCGATCTCGATGCCCAGCCAATTCACGTCCGGCCGCGCCTGCGCGGACGTGAGCAGGAAAAGCCCCTTGCCGAAGCCGACCTCGATCTCCACCGGCTGGGCGTTGCCGAAGACAGTGTTCCAGGAGAGCGCGCCGGGGATTGGCGGCGCGGCCAGGAGATACGGCGCCAGTTCCTCGAGGGGCAGGCGGCGGACGCGGCCCAAGGTCAGGTCTCCTCTTTGCGCGACAGCGGCACGCCGATCACGTCGGCGTGGAAGACCATGGTGCTGCCGACAAAGCCCTGCACGTTAAAGATGGTCTGCCGGCGGTGCAGCCGGGTCGCCTTGCCGATCAGCACGAAGCGGTCGCCGGGGCGCACCGGACTGCGGAAGCGGACATTCTCCAGGCCGCCGAAGCCGATGAAATCGCCTTGCAAGAGGCCGTGCGTGAACGTGTAGTAGGCGCACAGCTGCGCCGCCGCCTCGCACATGAGCACGCCCGGCAGCAGCGGGTAACCCGGCATGTGCCCGCGCGTCCAGAACTCGTCCGCGCGCACGTCCTTGTAGCCGGCCAGCAGGTGCTGCTCGTCATCCACCAGCACGATCGCCGTCAGTTGCTCCATCTCGAAGCGCTGCGGATTGACACGGCGAATGCCTTCCTGGTCGACCAGAACTTTTTCCAGATCGAGCTTGGCCGGATCGTAGTGTAATTCAGGCGGCATAAGCAACTCCTGGCTCTCAGCCAATCACGTCGGCAATCTGCGTCAGTTCGCTCAACAGTACATCCGGCCGCGTGGCCGCGTCTTTCATCTGCTCGCGGGTCGCGTCGAGCGAATGTTTGTCTCCGGCAAACAGACCGGTCTTGAAGCCCGCCCGTCGCGCCGGGACAACATCGTGCGGCACGCTCGAGCCGATATGGAGGACCTGCGTGGGGCTGAGGCCGCGCTGCCCGAAGCGTTGCGCGATATGTCGAAACAGCCGTTCCGAAGGCCGGCGGCCCTGGACTTCAAAGGACAGGCAGCGCAGTTCCGGCTCAATCAGTTCATCGAGTTTAGCTCCGGGATCCTGGCGCGCCAGCGCCCGCTCGAGTTGCAGCACCGTGAAGAACTGTCCATCGCCGCCGAGTCCCTGCATCAGCCCGGCGTCCTTGACGAGCCGGAGCGCCGTGGCCGCCCCGGGATAGCACGCCGTGCCCTGCAGGCTGGCGTGAAAAAAATAAGCGACCTTGCGGCTAAACTCGTTCAGCGACCCGTAGAAGCCGGTGTCAAAGGCGTAATCTTTTTGAAACAGCTTCTTGATAAAGGTCTCCCAAAGCCGGTCCACCGAGATTTCAGGATATTTCTCGCCGCAGCTTGGCAAGGTGCGCTGTTCGCCGAGCAAGTTCTTGTAAATCAGGGCGAGATAATCGGCCGGCTGTCCCGGCTTGCGCGACATGGCGCCCCACATCTTGAATTCCTGTATGGTCTTGTCGAGGGCCACGCTCATGACGAATTCGTTGGGGTGCTCAAAATAAAGCTCGCCGCCCGAAATGGCCAGCAGCGTGCCGTAAATGTTCCACGTTACCGCACGGATGCCGCTCAGCCGACTCAGGTGGGGCCTGGCCTTGGCCGGCTTGACCTCCGGCGGGGCCGGCCAGGTCAGGTCGTGCGTGTCGAGGTAGCTGGCATACTGTGCTAACGTCAGCGGCATATCGTGACTTTTTGCAAGACCGTCGCAGGTTTCAGCCAACCTAGCAGGTTCGTTCCGCCTCTTCAAGGCACGCGGTCCGCGGGCCGTGCCTTACGCTTCCGCGCAATTCGTTTAGCCGCGACCCGTTAGGGGAGCGCGGCGAGTACGGAGTACAGAGTACTGGGTACTGAGTACTGAGTACTGGGTACTGGGTACCGAGTACTGAGTACTCGCCCCGCTCCCCTGGGGGGTCGCGGCTAAACTTCGGCCACCCCTGATGCTTGACGGGCTCCCCAGGCCACCTACACTAACCATGCCTACTCGAATTTCAGCAAATCCACGCAGGCGTGGACGGAGAATCTGCCTTCATGTCCGATTCGTCATGGGCTCCCCAGAGCGAGCCGTCCCGGGGCTTGCCGGTCGTGCAACCGCCTTCGGGGAAATTTATCGCCCAGCTTTTCCTGGTGCCGCTCGTCATTGTCTCGGTACTGGTTTGCTTCACGCTCTTGATCAAGTGGTGGGCCGGCAGCGCCTGGAGTCCCGAAGAGTACCTGGCGAAACTCGACGACCCGAACCCCGACGTGCGCTGGCGCGGCGCCGAGGGTCTAGCCCAGGTGCTGCTGCGCGACGATCACCTGGCTTCGGATCCGCGCTTTGCCCTCGAGCTGGCCGAGCGGCTGCGGCGAACGTTGCAGACCAATCTCGCGGACGAGAAGGCGACGCTCGACCGGTTAAGACAAAGCCAGCCGGCCGAACGCGATCGCGAAATGAACCGCCTGCAACCGGAGCGCGATCGCCTCTTATATCTAAGCGCCTGCCTGGGAAACCTTATCCTGCCCATCGGCGCCCCCGTACTGAGCGACATGGCGACGGCCCAGGAAGGCAGTGATCCCAAGGCAGTCTTTCAGCGGCGCCGTTATGCGCTCTGGGCCCTGGTCAGCCTGGGCAAAAACCAGAAGCGGCTTGAAGAGGTGCCGGAGAGCCGCCGCGCGCAAATCTTCGCCATGCTGGAAGAAGAGGCAGCCGCGAATCCCGGCAGCCGCCAGGAGTTGGCCGAAAAGACGCTGAATTATCTGAGAGGCAGCCGCAAGGGCAGCCTCGAAGCCCTTGGCGTGGACAGGGCCTTGACGCGCTGCGCCGAGGACGAGAACCCTTTCTTGCGCGAGATCACAGCCCTGGCCCTGAACTTCTGGGAAGGCACTGGCCTCGAGAATGAAAAGATGAATGCCCTGCTCGCCAAGCTGGATCGCGACAACGGCCACGGCGAAGACATCCTGAACCGCTATCGCGAAGAAGACAACCAGGCGGAAATTCCCGAAACCAAAGTTCCCGGTATGACCATTTCCTTCAATGCCACGGTCGCCCTCGCCCATCGCGGCAGCAACCGCGTGCGCCTGGGCGTGCTGCGCAAGATGCTGGACGAGCCCTATCTGCGCGAGAACCTGCTTCTGCGCGGCAAGGACGGCCAGGAGAAAGCGGATGAAAGCCTGATCGCCAAGGTCATGGAAGCCGCCCTGCAGGCGATTGCCGAACTGCATCGCAAGCGACCGGAACGCAGCCTTTCCGACCTTTACCCCAATATCGAAGCGGTGACGCATAGCTCCAACGCGGCGCTGCGGGTGGAGGCAAACCGGACTCTGCAAACGCTCGGGGCAAAGTAGCCATTCTTCCTGGTGCGGGAAGGCACACATGGAAGAAATCACCATCGTTGGCGCGGGCGGGATTGGCTGTGCCGTGGGCTACGCGCTCCAGACCGGCGGCATGGCGGTTACTTTTGTTGAGTCGAATCCTGAGAAAGTGGCGTGGGGGAACAGCCACGGCGTTCGCGTCGACCGGCGTTCGAGCCAAAGAGCGCAGTTCATTCCCTTTGCAGAATGGCATCCCAATGCCGGCGCTACGATCCTTCTTTGCACCAAGTGTTATGACAATGCTTGCGTACTGGAACGTCTGCCGGACACGGTCACGCTTATCCCGATTCAGAATGGCTTCGATCCCGCCCTGGGAAAATCAGCGCTCGCGCTGGAAGGAATCGCATCCTTCGTTTCTGAGTGTCATCCACGTCAAACGGATACGCGCATTACACGAGCGGGTAAGCTCCATCTAGGCGGCCATGGGAACGGGACGATAACGCACGACAGACTCAAGCATGAATTGGCCTCTCTCGGCGAAGCGCTCTCACAAGCAAGATTATTCAAGGTTGAACTCGTGCCCGACATCCTTCCCTACAAGCACACCAAGCTCATGTACAACGCAGCGATCAGTCCTCTGGCGGCGGCGGCGGGATTGCACAACGGCCAGCTTCTTTCGGTGCCGGCGGCGCGGCGCTGGTTTTTCGACTTGCTTCGGGAAAACTACACGATCCTATCCGAGGCAGGCGTTACGCTCGGCAAGGTCGGGCCGTTCCACCCGCATACGGTAAGCCGCATCCTCTCCAGCCGCATCATCTCCCGCATGCTGAGCTGGGCCTTTTACCCTTCGCTCCGGGGAACTTACTGCTCCATGTATGCGGACCTCCCGGCGGGACGCACCGAAATCGATTACTACAACCGCTATCTCATCGACCTGGCCGGAAATCGGCCCTGCCCGGCCAATCGTCGCATCTATGAGCTAGTCAAGAAGATGGAACGGGAGCGGATTCCGCCCGGGTTACATGTCCTGAAGGAGCTGGACGGAGGCTGAGGCTCGTTGCGCCGGCCGCAAGCCTTGCACGAGTTGTTCGTACCTATCTCCGAGCGCTTGAATCGTGAGCTTGCGCGTCGTTTCGCCGGTCACCTCGAAGGTAATGCGCAGGCACTCGGCTGGCAGGGAGCGCTCCACCCGATCCGCCCATTCAATCAGGCAGACGCCCTCGCCCTCGAAATACTCCTGCACGCCCAGATCGAGAAAAGCGCGCTCGTCCGCAAGGCGGTAGGTATCGAAGTGGTAGATCGGCAGCCGGGCGTCGTACTCCTGGATCAGGACGAAGGTAGGACTCGTGACCATCCGGCTGTCTTTAATCAGGAGACCTTCCGAAATCGCGCGCACGAGCTGCGTTTTGCCGGCGCCGAGAGGACCGATTAGCGCAACCACGCTTCCAGGGAAAAGCAGTTCACCGAGCCGCCTTCCGAAGCTTTGGGTCGCGGCCGGGTCCGCTAGCTCGACGGACAGGTGCGACTGTTCGAGAGATGATGAATGAGGAGTCACACCTTACCCTGCATTTTTCTTATGCTCGCGCTCCGCCTTGTAGCGCAGGAAAGCCTGGATGAACTCGTCGATATCGCCATCCAGCACGCTCTGCACCTGCGACGTCTCCACGGCCGTGCGTACGTCCTTGACAAGCGTGTACGGCTGCATGACGTAATTGCGGATCTGGTAGCCCCAGGCCACCTCGCCTTTTTCGTCGTAGAGCTTCTCGAACTCCGCCCGGCGTTTTTGCTCTTCGATACGGTACATCTTCGCCTTCAAGAGCGACAGCGCCATCTGGTCGTTCTTGTGTTGACTGCGCTCGCTGCGGCTTTCGGCGGCGATGCCGGTGGGCAGGTGCGTATAGCGGACGCCGCTCTCGGTCTTGTTCTGATGCTGGCCGCCGGGACCGCCGCTGCGGAAGGTGTCGCGTTTCAATTCGTCCGGGCGGATGTCGATCTCGATCGCGCCCTCGATCTCGGGCATGACGTCCACGGCGGCGAACGAGGTCTGCCGCCGCGCGTTGGCGTCAAACGGACTGATGCGCACCAAACGATGGACGCCGGCCTCGCTCTGCAAATGACCAAAAGCAAAATCGCCGACGACGTGCAGGGTGGCGCTGCGGATGCCGGCCTCGTCATTGCGCAGCTCGTCAATGATGTCAGCCTGGTAGCCGTGCCGCTCCGCCCAGCGCGCGTACATGCGCATGAGCATCTGCGCCCAGTCGCAGGCTTCGGTGCCGCCGGTGCCGGCCTGGATGCGCAGGTAGGCGTTGCTGGCATCCTGCGGGCCGCTGAGCATGGCCTGCATCTCGAATTCGCCCAGGCGCTTCTCCATGGTGCGCAATTCGGACTCGAGCTCCGCATCGAGGCTGGAGTCCTCCTCGGCCAGCTCGGTCAGGGCGCGCAGGTCGCCGCCGCTGGTCGTAAGGTCCTCGTAGGGCTTGAGCAGGGCGTTGAGCGGCTTCAGTTGCTGGATGGTTTGCTGGGCCCTTTCCGGATTATCCCAGAAACTGGGCTGGCCCATTTGCTCGTTGAATTTCGTGCGCAGGGCTTGCTTGGCCGCGATGTCAAAGACTGTCCCGGAGCTGGGTAAGACGGGACAGGACCTCATCGGTTCGACGGCGCAGATCGGCGTTCATGAATGGCCTCATTGGGTAAGTTTTGGTCAGGATCAGAATCCTGACCTACGGAAGTGTATTCTAGCACACATGCGTGAGACAGCAGGAGAGCAGTTCCGGGTTCACTCGCTCGAGTCGTTTAACCCGGAGCCAGCGGCGACGGTGGAGCTGGCAGCGCCCCGCCGTCGCCGCTGGCTCCGGGTTAAACGACCAGCTTTGCAATTACGGGCATGCACGCTCGGGTTCACTCATCTTGACGTTACGATGAATTGAGGATTAAATTAGGCATGCCCCAGGTTCCAGGGAACCTTCCATGTCACGTCGCGGCCGATGCCGGTGCGGGTTCGTCCTCAAATTCCACCGGGGGGAAAACGGCTACAAGACCCGCTGTCCGGAATGCGGCGCGATGGTGCGGCTGCGCCGCCGCGGCAAAACCAAGGTGCGGCTCCATCTCGTGCCTTGCACGTGCGGCTACAAGGTTATGCTGCCGTTCGATGGCGCCTCCGCCGTGTGCCCGGCGTGTGCGCGCGTGGTCACCGCCCCGGAGCCCGCAGGGCAAAGCCCGGCTGGAATTCCCCCCGCGCCACTGGAAAGCAAACGTGCCGGCAAACGCTCCACACTCAAGAAATCGCGCCGGCAGCGCGCCCTTGCCAACGCATCGGCTGCCGCCGTTGAATCGGCCCCGCCGCCCGCCAAACCGCGCAGCCGGGTAGCCATTCCCTGTGCCGTGTGCCTGTCTCTCGTCCCGCCCGAGACCAGTCGCTGCCCCGGTTGCGGCGCCACAGTCACCCATGAAGCGCCTGCTCCCTTGAGCAGCTCCGGGCCGCGCCCGGCCGCGCCTGCGGAAGGCTCTCAATCGGGACTCAAAATGATTCTTGGTTGGTTGGGAGCGCTGACCGCCTTGCTTCTCGTGGCGGGCATCATCCTGGCGATGATGCTGTCCCATTGAGATTGGGCAACTGGTAGAGCCCCGCTTGCCGAGCGGGGCCTGCATTCCAGGCTCCGCTCGGCAAGCGGAGCCTACCTCGTCATCCGCTTATTTCGTCTCGAGCACTTCAATCACAATGCACGAGACGTTGTCGCGCGATCCGGAATCTAGGGCCAGCTGGCCCAACCCGTCGGCGCAGTCATTCACGTCCGGATGTTCGGCGACGAAGCTCATGAGCTTTTCATCCGGCACCACGCCGCTGAGCCCGTCGGTGCAGAGCAGGAAGCGGTCGCCCACCTGGACGGTGACGGCCTTGATTTCCGGCCCCTCGCCCACTTCCTTGCTGCCCAGGTATTTCCAGAGCACGTTGCGGTAGCGGTGCACGCGCGCCTCGGCCGCGGAGATGGTCTTCGCTTCCACCAGGGCCTGGGCGATGGAATGATCGATCGTTAGCTGTTCGATCTTTTGCTCGCGAATCAGGTAAGCCCGGCTGTCGCCGACGCTGGCAATGTAGACGAGGTTGCTCCCCTTGCGCCAGATCGCGGACACGACCGTGGTGCCCATGTTGGTGAGATCGCGGTCGAGGGCGGCCATTTCCATGATGACGGCATTGGCCTGGACAATGGCCTGGCGGATGAGCTGCTTGCTGCGCTCCTGGTCGGCGACGCTGGCGAGGTTCTTCTTGAGCTCGCGCGGCAGCACTTCCACGGCCTGCTTGCTGGCAATTTCGCCGGCCTGCTGGCCGCCCATGCCGTCCGCGACGATGGCCACGGTCATGTCCGGGAACTGCTTGACATCAATCGCGTCTTCGTTGTTCTCGCGGTAGTTTCCGAGAAGGGTGCACTTACCGATATTCAAGGCCAGGGCCATGGGGCCACCTCGCTACCACACTGCGATTCTGCTCGACAGCGGGACTCCTTGCGCTGCCGTGGGCGACCGGTCCACCGAGACGCGGTAAGCGCCGCCACACCGAATGGGCGTCAATCTTTGACACTACCCCAGAGCCGTGCCGCGGGCAAGCTCAGGGGCAGCCGGCAAAAGCCTTAGTTCCGCTTGCGATTCCGCTTAGGCAATCATACCTTGTTGTGCCTGATTTGCCAGTTTTCGCGAAAGAGATTTTTACGCCGATGATAATGTTCAATTCGGCAAGAACTCAGCCTCCTTGACCCCTTTCGCTTGCCAATTCTATAATGCCAGACGAAGCTGTTGACCCTGTCCCGTTCTACCGACCGACGTGCTCGCCGCGCTGCAGCCGAAAGAGAGGCCCTCGTGCCCGTGCAAATGGAGTTGAAGCGGATCATCATCAGCGAGGTCATCGATCACCAGATGATCTGGCTGAAAGAGATCGATGGCGAGCGGGTCTTCCCCATCGTTATCGGCATTTTTGAGGCCACCAGCATCGACCGCCGCGTCAAGAAGATGCACTCGCCCCGTCCGCTCACCCACGATCTGATCACCAACGTCGTCGATAGCCTGGGCGCCGAGTTGCAGGACATCTACATCAATGAGCTGCGCGACCATACGTATTTCGCGAAGCTGCGCATCCGGCAGAGCGGCGAGCTGGTCGAAATCGACTGCCGTCCCAGCGACGCCATCGCCCTGGCGGTGACGGCCAATGTGCCCATCTATGTAGCGGAAGACGTGCTCAACGAGGCCAGCGGCGAAGATTAGCTGTCATTGGTCCAGCGCTGCTTGCAACGCCGCCTTTCCTTCGCACGGAGCCTGGCAGACGAAATCCCGGCAGATGTAGGTGGTCACCACGCCGCTCCCAGTCTTGCCGGCGAGCAAGGGCAGCATTTCATCCACCTGTGTATCCTTCTTATTTCCGTTCTTGAAGGCAACCACCTTGTTTGGCTCAAATCTTCCTTGAATCAGGTGCAGCACGTCGCGTGTTTCCTCTTTCCCCAGGTCCCCCACGACGGCGAACTCGCGCACCGGGCCGAGATAATAATCCAGTGCGATTAGCGACTGCCCGGCGGCCATGGGAGACGACGCCATCAAGCTACGGCACAGACGCAGCGTCTTCTCCGCCTTGTCCTGAAATTCTTTGCGGCCGGTCAGCCGGGCTAGCCGCAGCAGGGCCGTCGCCGCCATGCCATTTCCCGAGGGAACGGAGCTGTCCTGCAGATCCTTGTTCCGGGCAATGAGCGCTTCATGACTCACTCCGGTGAAGAAGAAGCCGCCGCTTTGGTCCCAGAATTCCCGGATCATGATGTCCGTGAGATCGCCAGCCGCCTCGATCCAGCGCGGCTCGAAGGATGCTTCATAGAGCGACACCAGGGCATCGATGAGGTAAGCATAGTCTTCGAGGTAGGCGTTCAGCTTCGGGGCGCTGCCAGCGCTGTAGGTGCGTAGGAGTCTGCCGTCGGGCCCACGCATGCGCGTGATGATGAAGTCCGCCGCCCGCGTCGCGGCCCGCAGGTAGCCGGGATTGCTAAGCACCGGCGCGGCCTGCGCCAGCGCCCCAATCATTAAGGCGTTCCACGAGGTCAGCGCTTTCTCATCCCGTCCCGGCCAGACGCGCTTGCCGCGGACAGCGAAGAGCTTCTGCCTGCACTCGCGCAAGGTGAGGCGCATTTCCTCCACGTTGAGCTTGAGCAGCCGGGCGTCCTGCTCGTCGGTTTTGCTGCGGTGCAGGATGGTGTGCCCCTCCCAGTTCCCACCCGCATTAACGTCGTAGACATAGCCGAAGGTATCCGCGTTCCCCTTGCCCAGAATCTGCTCCACCTCGGCCGCCGTCCACACATAGAACTTGCCTTCCTCCCCCTCGCTGTCGGCGTCCTGCGTGCTGTAGAACGGCCCTTCGGGGCTGGTCATCTCGCGCAGGACATAGGCCAGGGTCTCTTCCACGACCCGGCGATAAGAGACATCCCCGGTGGCCTGGTAGGCCTCCAGGTACGCAACCGTCAGGAGGGCATTGTCGTAGAGCATTTTCTCGAAATGCGGGGCCAGCCAACGCTCGTCCGTGCTGTACCGATGAAAGCCGCCGCCCAGATGATCGTAAATGCCCCCCATGGCCATGTGGTCCAGGGTCGAGCGCGCCATGCGCAGCGCGGCGTCGTCCTCGAAACGCTTCCAGACGCGCAGCAGCAAGCGAATGTCCATGGGATGAGGGAACTTGGGCGCCGAGCCAAAGCCGCCGTGCACCGAATCGAAGGCGCGCTCGAGCATGCCGGCGGCCTTGCGCATCAGCTCGGGCGCAAGCTCACCGTCGCTGCCCTCCAGTTGCAGCGCTTGCTGAAGATGGTCCGCCACCTGCGCCGAGCTTTGCTCGACCTCCGCGCGCCGCGTCTTCCAGGCCTCGGCCAGGGCGTTCAGCACCTGGCGAAAAGAAGGCCGCCCGTAGCGGTTGTCGGGTGGAAAGTAGGTGCCCGCGTAGAACGGCTTCAACTCCGGCGTCAGCCACACCGACATGGGCCAGCCGCCCCCTTGCCGCGTCAGCAGTTGCACGCTGGCCATGTAAATCTGATCGAGATCCGGCCGCTCTTCCCGGTCCACCTTGATGCTGACGAATTGATCATTGAGGAGCCGGCCGATTTCCGGGTCCTCGAAGCTTTCGTGCTCCATGACGTGACACCAGTGGCAGGCGGAGTAGCCGATGCTCAGGAAGATCGGCCGGTCCAGCTGCCGTGCCAGCGCCAGGGCCTCGGGTCCCCAGGGATACCAGTCCACAGGGTTGTGGGCATGCTGCTTCAGGTAGGGGCTGGTCTCATGGACCAGATGGTTGGCAGTTTCATGCTGCTGGCTCATGCGCGGCTCCGCGAGGGGGATGCAGGTAATCGCCGGAGTCTATCTTAGTAGGCTGGCAGCAAGATATGATCGAACGAGGCCACCGAGAGCCGGGCCATGGCTCTCGGTGGCCTCCGCTTGAGCGTCCGGGGCATGTTTATTTGGAAGCGGTCCCATCGACCTTGAGGGTCAAGTCGGGCTCTTCGGCCAGGTCGGTCTTGATCTTCAATTGCCGGTGCAACTCGCCGCTTTTGGCGGGTTGATATTTCACACGGATGAACTGTACCTCCTTGGCTGCGGCAGGCAGTTCGGTGATCAGGCCGTCGCCATCGCCCTCCACGGAGAGTACGCGAAACGGCTTGCTGCCGCGCACCACTACAGTCTTCGTGATCGTCTGGCCGAGCTTGACTGTTCCCAGGGGCACCGGATTGGGGGCCACGCTAAGCGTCGCCTGGACGTTGCCTTCGACCAGGATCGGCACCAGCGGGCTTTCCGGGTCGTTCGTCTTCAAATAGAGTTCTTGCTTGATCGCTCCGGCAGGAGCATCCGGTTTGACGGCGACCGACACGCGGTAGCCCACCTGGCCGGGCTTGCGATACAGCTCCTGGTAGCTGACATCCAGCGGCGCGCCCGGCTTGACCATCTCGGTGACGCGCCAATCCAGCGCGCCGGCATACTCAACATCGATAACCTGCGGACTGGATTTTTGCCCCTGGGCCACGACGCCCAGGCTCACCTGGCCTGGATTGAGCACCACGTCGGCCCGGCTGTTTGCCAGCACCTGCAGGGTGGTTGCGGAATAGAAGTTGGGCGCCGCAATGGTGATGTGAATATCCACCTTCTTCGGCCCGGTGAAGCGGCGCGCATCCATGATGATTTCAATCTCGCCCTCTTGTCGCGGCTGAACCGTCTGGCTGGCTTGCAGCACCGTGACGCAGCCGCAACCCGAGCGTGCCGTTATCTCCAGGGGGACGGCGTAAACATTTTGGAGCCTGAAGACATGGTGAAGCTGCGTGCCGCGCGGCACATTGGCAAAATCCTTGATGATTTCGGTCTTCTTTGCCTCGAAGAGCTTGTTCGCCCACGGTGCATCCGCCCATGCCGGCGTTGAGCCGAGGATCACAACCAACAGTGCCGACGCCGCGCTCCTCATGATTCCCTCCCCCCCGTGGGGCCTCCTGCATCAGGCGAAAGTCGCCCGGATTCTAACGGCAATGCAATTCGTCGTGAAGACGGGATTTACTCAAAGCAACGGGCCGGAAAATTGCCCGTTCACGCTCAGCTTGCCCGGTCGGATGCAAACGACTTAGGTCATTAGTCATTGGTCATTCGTCATTCGCGAATGACGAATGACCAATGACCTAAAGGCTTTACCCATTGATTTCATTGGTCTTTGCTCGCCACTTCCAGACTGTCCGTGACCTTGTCCACGCCCTCAGTCGATTCCGCAAGTTCGACGGCGCGTTGTTTTTGGGCCCGCTCGCGGACCGTGCCCTTTAGCTCCAGGGCGGCGCCGGTCGCGCTGACCTCAACCTTCACGTCGGTCAGGGCTTTGTCCCAGTGCAGCCGGGCCGATACGCGGCCGGCAAGGTCGAGTTGATCTACTGTGCCGCGCATCGTTAAGCCGCCCAACAGCTTGCCGTCCGCATTGCCGGTCGCCGTCTCGACCTTTTCCACAACTTTGCGACCGACGTGCGCCAGGCGCTCCGTATCCTCTCCCGAGCAGCCGGCCATGCAGGTTACCGTCGCCAGGATCAGCCAGGAAGCGCATCGCCTGTGTAGAGCGCCCATTCGCATATCCTTGCCATGTTTCGCTGAATTGAGTTGACGCCAGTGTCTCGGCGAAGGAGTATGCCTTGCTAAGAAAGGAACAGCAAGGGCAATGCCCGTGGGTTACGATTCCGATCGTGACGCGGAAAGCGGTCAGGATCAGCATCCTTGACCTAAGTTAGGAGAGCGCCATGAAGTTTCAGGACCTGACCTGGCCGCTGCTGCAGCAAGTTTCGCGTGAGGGCACGGTCGTCGTCGCCCCCATCGCCGCCTGCGAGCAACACAGCCGGCATTTGCCGACCTTTACCGACACGATTCTGGTCACGGCCGTCGCCGAAGGCGTGGAGCAGCGTCTTCCCCGGCAAGTGCTGCTGCTGCCGACGCAATGGCTGGGCGCCAGTTCGCATCATCTTCGCTTCGGCGCCACGCTGTCGGCCGCCGAGGACACCCACGTCGCCCTGCTTTGCGAGATGCTGACGCCGCTTCTGGACGACGGCTATCAGCGCCTGCTCGTGCTCAATGGGCACGGCGGCAATATCGATACCATGCACCTGGCCCTGCGCCGCTTGCAACCGCGTTACCACAACCGCATTCTCACCGCAGCCTCGTACTGGGAATTGGCGGAGCCGGAACTGGCCGCGTTGGCGCAGGGGCCGCGCAAATCCATGGGCCACGCCTGTGAGTTCGAAACCTCGATGGTGCTGGCGCTGCGCCCGGATCTTGTTCGTCGTGAAGAGATAAAGGACGATCCGCCTCGGGATGAACCATCCCTGCGCGGCCTGTTCATTGCCGAGGATATGAAACAGCGCACCGACCACGGGGCAGTCGGCTACCCTGAGCGCGCCAGCGCAGAGAGCGGCCGCGCTTTCCTGGCCGCCGCCGTGCAACGCACCGCGGAAGTAGTGGAAAGTCTCCTTCGCCGGCGCCTGCCCGAGTGAGTGCCGGCGCCATGCTGGGGAGGAAATCAATAGTTTAGCCGCGACCCGCCAGGGGAGCGCGGCGAGTACTGAGTACTGAGTACTTCGACTGTATTGCCTATTGATCGAATGTAAACTCTTTGGGTACAAAGTCCTTCCGGGGATGGAATCCCCGAAAGGAGTATGTCGATGGAGCGACGTTTTCAAGCCCGTTTGGGCGAATTGATGGACGATGCCAAGGTTCATCCCCGCGTGGTCCGGGGACTGCTTACCCGGCTGGAAGATTACTTGGAGCCTT